>Ga0137403_10007286_pt1 | contig 12505 bp, 11 predicted proteins | sample CZOMad2_1_16fung_FD_122057 | JGI IMG/M metagenome (GOLD analysis project Ga0137403, IMG submission 122057) | Vadose zone soil fungal communities from Angelo Coast Range Reserve, California, USA - CZOMad2_1_16fungal (Hybrid Assembly) | ecosystem: Environmental > Terrestrial > Soil > Vadose zone...
CGTGCCATCTGCAGAAACGCGATGTAATTGCTGGCATATTCCGCCACGGCGGTGAGAATGCGGTCGCCAGGCCCGAGGGGAACCGCATAAAAAGCCATATCCCAGGCGCGCGTGGCGTTTTCGACGACGGCGATCTCATCGCGATGACATCCCAATAGCGTGGCCGCGGCATCGTACACATGTTCCACGGCATCGTGTGCCTGTGCCGCCGCCTCATAGCCGCCGACCAGCGCTTCCAATTGCAAATGGCCGATCGTGGCGTGCAGAACCGGTTGCGGCATCAACGCTGCCCCGGCATTGTTGAAATGCAGGACGTTCTCACATCCAGGCGTCTCCCGACGGGCTCGCTGCACGTCGATGGCCATGATCTTGCCCCCTCACCGATCGATGATCATGTATCGCATCACTGGACGTGTGTCCGACCGTCGCTCTACTTCGACGAAGCCGGCTTGCTGGAAGGCCGAGGCCAGCCCAGTCCAGGCAAAGACTGAAGGGATACGCGGGGTCTTCGGCTCGATGGGATAGCCCTCGACAATCCTCGCCCCATGTTCCCTGGCATACTCGACCGCAGCTTGTAACAAAACCGTGGTCACACCTTTTCCACGAAAGGCCTTGCTCACAAAAAAACACACGACGGACCATACCGGCGCTGCATCGATGCGTTTGAGGAGGCGCGACCGCTCTAGGACTGGATAGCTCTCTCGTGGTGCAGAAGAGGAGATGATGGCGTTGCCTCCGCTGGCCTTATCACATCTTTGCGGGAGATGCGGGGTGTGCTGCAAGCCAGGCGATCACCTCGGCCGCATTCTCATCTGGCGGAAATACGGGGTAGAACACCTTCTCAATACGGCCGTCAGCGATGATGAGCGTTAGCCGCTTGATCAACGTCATGCCCTCGACCTCGAATATGGGTAGACGGAGGACACGCGCCAACGTCAACTCTGCATCGCTGAGCAGCTCAAAGGGCAGGTGAAGTCGTTCAACAGCCTCGCGCTGATAGTCGGTATCTTGTGTACTGAGACCGAACACCCGTGCCCCCAACCGCTGCAAGTCTTGGTAATGATCCCGAAACCCGCACGATTGCGGCGTACACCCCCGGGCGCCTGGAATGGCATTCCAGCCTATGGGTGGCTCTTGATCGGGTCGCCCTGTCCTTGGGTAGCCATACACCACGGTACGACCGCCGAAGCTGGCGAGATCCACAACACGTCCCGCCGTTGATGCGAGGGGCACAGCTGGCAGTAATATTCCCGTCAGATGAGCGCATGCGCCATCATCGAGAGGCACGGGCAGATCGTGCGGTAGCTCATAAATATTATCGGTCCGTGGCATGTAAGCTGTCCCTTCCTCCATAACCTCATCTCCCCTCTAGCAGACAGCATAGCCCCAAGCATGGAGCTTGCAGTATAATCCCAGTGTGAGATAGCATAAAGTATTTTCAGGGTGTTGTGGCCGCGAGCCTATCAATGCTGAGTGCACAGCGCGCAGACGATCATCCAAGCGCTGCAGCAATGGGACAGGGCCATCGTCGTGCACGCGACAAGATGGTGTCTTGACGTGGTGCCCGCAGTAGGTGATTAAGCGTTCTTCCGTGACCAGGCGGAAGATTGGAACTGACCATGGCACAGCCATCCGAATCCGAATTTCAATTGGCCTGCCCGGTCTGCTTAGCCTTCAACCCGGCCGACTTTCGCTTTTGCCCACACTGCGGCCACCGGTTGGGGGCACCGGACATGGTCAGAGAGCCCTCAGCGCCACCCCGACTCCTTGTACGTCTCTCCCGTCCACTCCTTATCATCATTCTCCTGCCTCTGGTGGTCGCCATGGGGCTTGATGGTTCACTTTGGCCGCGCGTATCCCCCTGGCTGTCGCGCTGGTGGCCTGCTGAATCTCGAGCACCGATACCGGATGTGAGACCGAGGAAGAGCGCTGGCGAGGAAAGCATCGTACCGCTTTTCTCGCCGCCCTTCGAGGGGGATAACCGCCCGGGAGCGACTCCTTTCCCTCCAGATGCGGTTAAGACACCGACGACGGCCCGACAGCCCGTCACAGCCTTAGTGGAGTTGACGCTCGTCGATCGCGAAGGGGATCGCTTGCGCCAAGCTCGCGGTATTCTGACCAGTCAGGAGCGGCGAGTGGTAACCACCTTGGACAGTATTCATGGCGCCTACAGCGGGGCCGTCCGCTTGCCGAACAACACCACGGCGTCGATTACTATAGTCGAACGGACCGATACCGCGGCCAATCTGGCCATCCTGTCGCTTGAGTCTCCACCGGCAACTGCCACAGCTTCGCTGCCAACCCTGGAAGCGCTGGCGCGCATGACCTACGAAGACACTGCGGCGGAACAGCGCCATCTCGCCGAAAAACGCGCTACAGCGCAGCGCTGGGAAGAGGCGCTTGCCCACTGGAAACGGGCCATCGAACTGGATAGTTCATTACGTCGCGACAGTGAAGCTGCCCTCGCCGAAGCCTTTCTCAACGCCAGCGCGGCGGCCCTTCAACAGGAGCGTCGCGCCGACGCGCACAGCCGCCTCCTGGAGGCTGTCGACTGGCTTCCCGAGCATGCTGGCATTCGGCTGCGTCTAGCTGAGAGCTATGCTCAGCAGGGGGACTATCGCGAGGCTATTGAGCAGTACTTGCTGGCGCTCGAGCTCTCGCCGGCACCGGACATCGCCAAGGCGATCGTGCAAGCATATCGTGACTGGGGTCAAGAGTTGCTGCGCCAGGGTGATTTTTCCACGGCCGCAGGCCTGTTCCGTGAGGCGCTGCAAATCGACGCGACGAATGGCGGGCTCTATTTTGCGCTGGGTCAGGCCGAGTTCCGCCGTCAGGCGTTTGAAGCGGCGATTCAAGCGTTCGAGACCGCTGTTGCCTATGAGCCGGGTCTGCGCGGCGAGGTTGAGCCGTACCTGACCAAGGCGCGGGCCCTGTTAGGGGGGCCGGAAACGGTGGTGATCGCCTTTCCCCCGGGCTCGACGCGGATCGAAGTCTCGGTGGTGGTGAATGGTCGCATGCAACTCCCCTTCATCATAGATACCGGCGCCAGCATGACGCTGATTCCAGCGTGGGCGGCGGAGACGCTCGGCTATGGTCCGCAGGCGACCTCGGAATGGATCCGCGTGCAAACGGCTGGCGGGCCGCGTCGTCTTCCCTATGCCTCGCTCAGCCGCATCGAGATTCAGGGGCTAGGGCTGTCAAATCTGCCCGTCCTCTTTGGCGATTTGCCGGGTTATGATGCGAACCGTGGCCTGCTGGGGATGGACTTTTTGCGACACTTCTCGATGGCGGTCGACCACGACCTTGGCCGCATGACGCTGCGCTTGAGATAGATTTCCCGGCATCCCAACGGTCGCAATTTCTGTTCCGCCCAAAATTGTTCCTATGACAGGGGGTAGGACACGGCAACATCCCCGCCGCGTTCATTGAGCGGGTGAATCTGCATATCCGCCTCACCGCCAGGCATCGACTGAGATGGTCTTTTGGTAGTTACAGCCCATGATCCGCCAGTACGGGTTGGTCTCGCCGCCTACGACCACCACGTGGATGTCCTCACGACGGAACATCGGGATCAGCTCCTCCGGCAGCGCCTTGAGCTTTGAGGCCCACGGCTCCTCACCAAAGGTCGCCCGGGGGTAAATGTAGTTCTGTATGAGCTGGTAATCCCAGTATTCGCTGGCTGCCATACGCGCGTTGTCGTAGAGCCAGTCGATGAGCGGCTCCTTGCTGGTAAAGCCGCCACGATCGATAAATTCCTGCGCCGTCAGCGGGTCGAGCACCAGCGTCGGCGGGTTGTGCGGGTCCATCCCCCGGAGCATATGCCGGATGTGCTCGCGCCAATGTTTCTCGCGCAGTCCAAGCGTGAAGGCGGTCGATCGGCAACCGGTGAACACACTCACGGCGCTGTCTGTCGGCTTGAACCCATGCTGGACATGGAATGGCGCCCAGGGGCTACGCTCCTCGTTCTCGGCAAAGGTGACGTTGTTATAGGCATAGTTATTGCCCTGCGAACCCATGTAGGTGAGGCCAGGCACCGCACCACCTTGCAGGTTCTGCGACAGCAGGCCATAGGCGCGCCCGATGGTGGCATTGGCGTGGTTGTGCGGACCCATGGCGCCGATACCTGCGTTCATGCTGAGCTCGTGGCGTACCGGCCCGTTGACCACGACCATCGCCGCGGCCGAGCTGGACGTGCTGCCGCGCGCGCTCGCCCCAGTCGCCGCCAGCGCCAGGATCACCGGGAAGTATTCTGGTCTAGCACCGGCCATCACGGCGTTGACCGCCACCTTCTCGACGGTATACTCCCAGTACTCACGGAAAACTGTGGCACGCATATGCCCAACCACTTCGTCCGGCTTATGACTGGTATGGGCCAGCATCGCCGCCACACGTTCCTCGGTGGGTAGGATGATCGGCAGCTGATCGGTCCAGAGGTTGTCATGGAAGAGGCGGTGTAGTGTCTCCTCGGTGTCAGGTTCAACTAGTCGCGGCGTCGAGCGTTCGAAGGTGACCTCCTTCAGCTCCTCGGCGCCAAACGGCTTGGTGAGTCCCTCGATCACCTCCTGCATCACGGGACGGCCGGTGATGGGGTCGTTGCCGTCGATGTAGGCGCGTAACTGCTGGGGTGTTTTGCCCATGACTGGCATGGGCACGAAGACCTGCCGCATGTGGGGCATGCCGCTGACTTCCACCACTGATCGGACCACGCGCTCGAAGGTGTGCGTATGAAATGCGACTGTCGGCACCCCATAGGTGTGATCGATGGTCATCCCGTGCACGGCGACCGCCGGCGCACAGGTACTTCAGTGGCCGACGCCGATGATTGCGGCATCGCCGTTAGCCTTGATCTCGGACCAGGTGACCGGGTCGTCTTTGGTGTAGACGTTCGAGATCGGCTTGAGGATCGTCCTGACGCTCGGCATGTGTTCGGCAAACCATGCCTGCACCTGCTTCAGAAAAACGTCGGCGTCATCGAAGCGGCAATCGACCAGATAGACCGTCCTGCCATCCAGCGTCTCAAGCCGAGGCGCCAGGGGTTTATGGGTCACTTTGGGCGGGTACCCCATCGGGTTCAACACAGTGATTTTATCGTCTCTCGCCATGTGGCCTCTCCTTGTCTCTTTTCACGCTCTTCCCACTCGGCTAGATATGATGAGTCTCCCATGATATGCTTCGCATGGCCCCCCGTCAACGATCGACATCATCGAACGACATCGAGCAGTGCGCACCGATGCGGCATTACGCGAAAGGAGGATTGACGCCATGGTACGTCACGATGCGCTGTCGGCTGACCTATTGCTCATCAACGGTCGAGTTCTGACGATGGACGCCCACGATAGCGTCGCCCAGGCGGTGGCGGTAAGGGACGGCAAGATCGTACACACGGGTGCAGTCCGCGCTTCGGTCAGTGCGCCCACGGCCGGTGCGGCAGGCTCATGTAGCTGTATCCATCAGTGAGCGCGGAGCCATTCTAATGGGCATGGTTGACAGGTTGAGGAATCAGTCCGGCATAGAGGGAGCCCTGGGTGTTGGCGTTCACGGGCATGGCGTGAGATGTCAATGTTCCATCGCCTCAGAGCCCCGACCGTTATGTTCAGTCCGAATAATCACTTTTCTCAGGAGGCAAAGCTGCAGTCGGGGAAAACCGCATCGAGACGACTCGACATCACCTCCTGCCCTCGCGCGCGCGCTTCTGTACCGCGAACCTCCCATACAGCTCGGGTGCGAGCGTAAACAGCGCCTCATCCGCCTTCGATCCACTAATATTCGTGACCAGGACCATCGCGAAGTCACGCCTCGGCTCGAGCCAAATATGCGCCAGGTTCTTCTGATTGGAGCCGCCATGGTAGAGCAGTGGCTCTGGCGCCCAGTCCATGATGAGCTCTCCCCAGCCCAGCGCGTATCTACCGCGGGTAGGTGTACCGGGGGCCGCGTCCTTCCGCTCCGGCATCGAGATGACCGGCGTATGGAGCCGCTTCAGCGTCTCCGGCCGGACCAGCTTTGGCCCACGTTTGCCCTCTCCGGCGTTCCATCCAGCCCAGCGCGCGAAGTCGAGGATCGACATATGGGCGTTACCGGCGGGTCCGATGATGAGCGGGTTGTCGCCATTGGGACCGGCGAGGAAAAACTTGGTCTGCCCACCGATGACGACGTGGCCGAGCGGCGCATCGATCTTGCCCAATGTGGCCTGCGGCCCCAGGCCCGCCGAGCGCAGGCCGAGCGGCGTGAAGACCCGCTCCGTGATCAGCTCTTCCCAGGTCTTCCCACCAACACGCTCGACCATTGCACCGACGATGATATAGTTCATGTTGGCGTAGGCGAACTGCGTCCCCGGCTCCGAGGCGAGCGGCTGCATACTCCACTGCTGCATCAACCAGTACCGCAACTCGTCGAGGTTCCCGTCCTGGAGCATGGCCTTCTCGAGCAGTTCCCCGAAGACATCGTTGTCGCTCGGGATGCCGCTGGTGTGCGATAGGAGCTGCGTGAGCATTACGCGGCCCAGCCCAGGATCCATCTTCTCCGCGAGCGCAGGGAAGACCTCAGCGATGGTCACATCCCAGCGGAGCTGTCCGGCTTCCACGAACATCGCGGCCAGGAGCGCGGTCATGGCCTTGGTGTCGGATCCCAAATGGAAACGGTCGTTCACTGCCACCGGAATATTCGCGCCGGCTTTCCGTGTGCCGACCGCGCCGACCGCGACGACTTTCCCGTCCTTCACAATCGCCGCAGCGAGGGCAGGCAATTCATAGCGAGCGAGAAAGGGCGCGAGCATGGCGTTGAGAGAGGCCTGTGCGCCCGCAGAGCCGGCGGTCCAGCCAAGCATCGCAACGGCTAGTACCATGCGAACAAGCCAGTCGTGGTGGGGCATTGATGTCTCCTCCACGAGAGTGGTCGAGAAGCAGCACTGCGTGGGTCGGGACGGCCATGTCTGCATGCAGCCCTTGAGATGACCGCCTGCAGCATACACACACCATTACACATGTCACACGAGAATAACACCATGGCATACTGGAAGCGCATGCCCTCGTTTGCTACATGCTTATTTACCGTGATGGCTCTGATGGTTGGCGCGCATCACGCCCGGCCACAAACGCACGTCACTCCGGTGGCAAGTCCGCCTCCGGGATCGGGATCACAGGCGGCGTTCACCAATCCGTTTGCGTATTGCGCCGCGCTGGGGACGATCGACGCGCCTGACTCGCGCTATACCGGACCGAAGGTGCCGGACGTAGTCGCGCAAGGGTTGAAAAAAGCCTTCGGCGCGCCCGCCGATGCGCCACTCGATCCATTCCTGCACCACACCTTCTGGCGCTGCATGGACGGTCAGGTGTATGCCTGTACGGTTGGCGCGAACTTGCCATGCCAGGAACGCGCAGATGTAAGCTAGAGGCCCACTCAAGGCATGACCCATTTTTGTCAAGACAAGCCACATACCGAGGTGATTCCAGCGGTCGTCACAGGACGCGCCACAGTATACGAGTGGAAATGCACCAACGGCGTGCCTGAAATCATGCGGCAATTCGCCCAGCCGGATGCACGGGGCTTTTTGTCGCATATCTGGTACGCCGTCAGCCCCGACTAGCTCCCTCACCTCAGAACTCAAAGGCTCCAGCGACGTCGTTGGCACGCCGATGGCACTCCTCAAGCGGAGGCAGGCCCCAGCGTATCTCGATGCATGGGACGCAGGTGACAATAATTGTGGCGTGAGTTCGGACGATCAGAATGCGATGAATGCGCCTCATGGGGATGCGAGGTCAGGTGCTGTCGAGGGCCAAAGCCATGACTATGAAAACTCATGGCTGTCGACACCAAGGCTGCCCTCGACATGGCCTGGCTATTTGCCTTTGACCAGGGTGACTTTCATCCCTGAAACCGCCAGCCGCAGATCAGCACCCTCAGAAACGCTGGTGAGATTGAGCACCACCCCATGCTCGTTGCGCATTGTCGTGATGCCGGCTCCGCCACCGATGGTTCCAGCAGCGGTGCCTGATACATATGTGCCAGCGAAGTCGCTCACTTTTTTCAAGTTATAGACCTTCCCCACGGCGCTGGCCTGTTTATAGCCCACGGCAATAACATCCAGGCCACTAATTTTAAAACGATACTCTTTGCCGTTCAGCAGCGTGAGCGTTCCACTCCCCCAGGTCCAGCCCACGCCGACAGCCGCGGATGTCGCCGTCATGGTCACCGTCCCCGACAGATTGGGCTCCTCCTGCCCCGCTCCGACGCTGAAGACGCCACAGTACAAGAGGCTCATGAGGGCAAGACTCACCACGACGCGAGACGTTCGGCTCATGCACTTCTCCTTTTTCCGAAGAGGGAATGATCCGCATACTTCCAACCCCCGACACGACTCGGCCTTGGGCAGCACAGAATACAGATGCGGCTTCATAGGTCCTCCTTTCGTGGTCTCGCCGAGGAACCGTCGGCGAGCCTCCCCTCTATCAGGGGTCCTAGCTGCGCATAATGGTTCGATACGCAGTCCGTATTTGATCAACACATCCACCGATAGCAGAGCGCAGCATGAACCGCTGCGACCTTGCACATGGCCAGGAGTGGCCATCCTGAGGTCCATAGGTACCACATTGTTCACACTATTGGCAAGGTGGGCGAAAACGTCGGGGCAGTCGAGTAGGAGCATGAATATCGGGCTGCCCGGCGGGGGATAGGACGACGGGCGGGAAACGGCCCTACGGGCACGATGAATAACGCGCTTGACTCTTGGCGCACCGTCCCATAGATAAATGCTGAGGAATATGTGTGTTTCGCCGTCAGGGGCAGCACACTGGCTGGAAACACATCTGTCGCCGTTGAGTTCGCCGCGGACCTCGAGAGTGATCGATGATGCATCGTTGCAAAGGGCTGTCAACGTGAGCGCTGTACGCACCGCATATGCCGGCTGCAAGGGACGTTGAGCCAGGTGCCCGGGAGGGAATTGGGCGCCACTGTGGCTGTGGCCGTCGTCAGGGATGACCGGGACTCAACCCGGTAAGCGTTAGTGAGGGATGGCGATGTCTAGACACACCGAGTTGCTCATTATCGGTGCCGGACCCTTCGGCTTGGCCATGGCGGCCTATGCCTCCCACCACCACATGGATTATCTTGTGGTGGGGCACCCCATGAGTTTTTGGCACACCCACATGCCCCAAGGCATGTGTCTCCGATCCGCGTGTGATTGGCATCTTGATCCGCTCAAAATTCATACCATCGAAGCCTATCTCCACACCCAACAGCTCAGGCCCGCTGACGTCGAACCGCTGGCCCGTGATGTTTACATACGCTATGCCCAATGGTTTCAGCAGCAGAAAGGGATTGAACCGCGAGGAATTATTCCTTGCTGTCATGCTACGGCACTAACGGGATGAGGCCCGCAGGAGTCGCGATGCTCGATTGGCCAGAATATGGGAAGTTACTGATAGCTTTGTGGGCCCTCGTCCACCCGATCGGGGCAGTTCCCATCTTCCTCAGCCTGACGGAAACCCGCCCTGCCGAGCGCCGTCACATCGGATCGGTGGCCAGTGCGGCAGTAGGCGTCATCCTCATCTCGTGTGTATTTGTAGGCCAGGCCCTGCTGCTCGCGTTCGGTATCACCATCCCCTCCTTCCGCGTTGCGGGAGGCCTGCTGATCTTATTCGCGGCCCTCGCGATGATGCATATGCCCGAGCCAGGGGGACGACAGACGCTAGAAGACGGGCACGGCTCCACGGCAGACGACTCAGTGGCTATCGTTCCACTCGCGATTCCTATCTTGGCAGGGCCTGGCGCGATCAGCACCGTCATCGTCTATGCGCATAAGAGTATGGCGCTGAGCCATCACCTGCTCATCTGCGTCATCATTATGGCCGTAGCAGTGAGCACCCTTGTGGTGTTCAGACTCGCGCTGAGCATTGCGTCGTTGATCGGGCCCACCGGGATGCGAGTCTTTACCCAGATCATGGGGCTGCTCATTGCGGCGATTGCGGTGGAATTCATCACTCAGGGGCTGGCTGCAATCTTCCCAGGCTGGCAATAACTGTCCACATGCAGAACGCGGGGTCCACAGGTGGATATGGTCGCGAACACCATCGTCCAGAGCGTAGCCATGATGGCTACCCAAGGCTGGCCACGATGTCGACATAGGCACGCACGCGCTCGATGTCCACTCGACCATCCCAGCAGTCTGTTTTCAGACAGGCTCCCACAAACACCCCATCCGCCTCAGCGAGCCGACGGGAGACATTGTCGTGTGTCGTGTGTCCCCCCAGAATCACGGGCAGACGCGGCATGGCCTGTTTGATCTCCCGGACCAAGCGGGCATTGGTCGCTTCATCCGGATGCGCCACCTCCACCGCATCCGCCCCCACACGTGCAGCCATACGGGCGATGTCGGCCGTGGACTGGTCCCCCAGCCAGCGAAAGTGCCGGCTATTCACCTCGGCAATGAGCTTGATCGACTGAGCGCCGATGCGGGCACGGTAGGTAAGAAAGTCATGTGGGTTGGCCTCCACCATGCCGGAGGCGCCGACTGTCGCCCCTACCAAGGCAGTACAGCGTAAAAACGACCCGCCACACACTTTCGCCACGGCGATGGAGGCTTTGAGGGCATTCACCATGATCTGCACGCCGATGTGAAACTCAGGGCCAGTGGCATCGGCGACGGCCTTGGTAACCGCGGCCATGGCGGCTACACGCGCGTAATCGGCTTCATCGGCGGCGGGATAGACCCGATCAACGGTTTGAATCAGGCAGCCATCGGCGCCGCCGTGATAGAGCGCCGTGGCGTCGGCGACCGCTTTCTCAAGCATCTGTTCCATGGTGCCTTCCTGATAAAACGGCGTCCCCGGCAAAGGGAGCAGATGGACCATCCCGATGACGACTTTCTTTTTGCCCAGCGTATCGAAGGTGTGCATCGTACCTCGTTTCCTTTCCTGACGACGTCCGCGGACGACCATTCGGCCTGGTGCAACATGATCTGCACGATGGTCCCGTGTATCCCACCCAGGCGCAACGGGTCTACGAGCATGGACAGTAGGGGGAGGGCAAATGGCATCCCTTACAGCGGAAACTCCACGATCTCAGCTCCCGGATGTGGTGGGTCTTCCCCGGCAGTGGCGAGCAGGCGATCAAGAGCCTCAAGGTCCGCGGCAACTGCCTCCAGCTGTCCCAAGCGGACCGCACCTAAATCAGACCATACAAGATTTGTACACCTGATCCGCGGTGACCAATCCCCCCGCGCGTCGCGCTCTCCCCTTTGGCAAAGGGGGGGAAGGGAGGATGTTGCCAGCGACGGCACACGCCGATGTTCCAATGTCATGTGGTGCGATTTAGGAGCGCATTGGAGGCTCCAGCTCGGCTCCGGAGCACGATCACCATCACGTCGGCATCGAAGGCCACTCACTTGGGATAAGCATGGCATATTGTGCGTCATATGACCAGCGGTCTTATCGCGATCTGAGACACCACGGTACTTGGGGGTTGTTCCCTGTGAAGTCGCAAAGGCGTCGCGCCTCTTCGCTGCAGCGTATCTTTCAGCTCATGACTTGACGCTGTACGGCATTTTAGCGTACGCTGCCAGCGATCTAGCGGTTGTCGCAGCACGTGTGTGTGGAACTCCTGCCACGTCTTCGAGGCATGCCCGCAGAGCCCAACAGCGCAGGATTGACATGAAGGGATGGCTGGAAGGCCTTTTCGAAGGAGACACCCTCATGAAACGCAGCACCGAACGCATCCTCACTACGCACACCGGGAGCCTGCCCCGTCCCGCGGACCTGACGGCCACTCTGGAAGCCCTGGACGCTGGAACCACACCAGACCCCGAGGTCTTCAAGGCCCGCGTGCGCCGCGCTGTTGCCGACATCGTGCGCAAACAGGTGGAGGCGGGTGTAGATATCGTCAGCGATGGCGAGCAGGGCAAAGTCAGCTACTCCACCTATGTCAAGCACCGTCTGACGGGATTTGAAGGCCAGAGCACGGTGCCTGTCAGGGCTGATTGGGCTGACTTTCCCGAAGCAGCAGCCCGTTACACCCGTGCCACGGGGTCACGCCCCTCATGCAATGGCCCTATCGCCTGGAAGGACCGCAGGGCGGTGCAGCAGGATATTGCCAATCTTAACGCCGCATTATCAGAAGCACACCCGGAAGAGGCCTTCATGACCGCCGCGTCTCCGGGCGTCATCGCCCATTTCTTACGAAACGAGTATTACCCCAGCCGCGACGCTTATCTGGCGCACCTGACGGACATCATGAAGGAAGAATACGACGCCATTGTCCAGGCCGGATTCGTGCTTCAGCTGGATTGCCCGGACCTGGGGATGGGGCGCCATCTGGCCTTTCCCGACCTCAGCACACGAGACTTCGTGAAGATCGCCGAGGCCAACGTGGAAGCGCTCAATCACGCGCTGCGGGATATCCCGCCAGACCGCATGCGCCTGCACTTGTGCTGGGGCAATTACGAAGGGCCACACCACCGCGACATCCCGCTCAAGGAGATCATCGGCGTCGTGCTCAAGGCACGACCCCAGGCCAT
>Ga0137403_10007289_pt1 | contig 12504 bp, 12 predicted proteins | sample CZOMad2_1_16fung_FD_122057 | JGI IMG/M metagenome (GOLD analysis project Ga0137403, IMG submission 122057) | Vadose zone soil fungal communities from Angelo Coast Range Reserve, California, USA - CZOMad2_1_16fungal (Hybrid Assembly) | ecosystem: Environmental > Terrestrial > Soil > Vadose zone...
GGCTCGGCGCCGGACATCGCGGGGCAGGGGATCGCGAATCCCTCGGCCCAGCTGCTCGCCGCCGCGATGATGCTCGACCACGTCGGCGAGATCGAGGCCGCGAGCCGGCTGCGCCGGGCGCTCGAAACGGCGATCGTGAAGGACAACGTCCGCACCAAGGATTTGGGGGGCAGTGCTTCGACCGCTGAATTCGCCCGGGCTGTGGCCCGCCGGCTCGAGTAACCCGTGCGCGCGCTGTGGCCAGCAGACCGCGGGGATCGCCCCGGGGGACCTGTGTGCGGCGTGTACGAGAGACGTCACGAGAAAAGCGTCACGGATTGGGCGTCTCGTGGCCATCGTGACCACACTCCTCCTGGCGGGGTATTTGATGCTCACGCTCCGGTCGACGCCGCTGGCATCGCAGACTACGGCCCGCACGGTGGGTGCCGTGTCGGCCGTGGCCTGGTACCTGCTGACCTTTCGCATCGTGCAGAGGATCGCGTTCGAATGGCTCAAGTCGCGGCGTTCTTAGTCCTGGCGATGGCAGCGGGTGTCATGCCGCTCGGCGGCCAGACGTCCCTTTCCATCTATAGTGACGGGCGCGTGGTGGTGCGCCGTACCTTGCCGCAGGCATTGTCGAAAGGGCGCAGCACCCTGGCGCTCAAGCTCGAGGGCCTTGACCCGGCAACCCTGTTTTCACCGGACACGTCGGTGACGCTCCTCTCGGCCCTGCTCCGCCCGCCCACCGATCGCCAGGCGGCGCTACAGCGGGCTGTGGGCCAGACGCTTGCGTTTGTTCGGCAGCGAGCGGGAGGCGGCGCGGACACGGTGCGCGCCAGCGTGGTGAGAACCGACCCGGCGCAGTATCGACTGCCCGACGGGCGACTGCTCTTGGACGACCCGGGTGAGCCGCTCTTCCCGGCCGAGCTGGTGCGCACGGCGCCCGACGTGACAGTCGTACTCGATGCCGCGCGCGACCGGCCTCGAACCGAGTTGGCTTATGTGACCGAGGGAACGACGTGGGAGGCCCTGTATCAGGTCGTGATCGGGGGAGCGGGGAGCGGGTCGGTAACCGGTACCGCAACGCTCAGATCGCAAGCCCTGCGTGCGGACTCGGCCGACGTGCAGATCGTGGCGGGGACCATCCGGCGGGCTCGCCCCGCCGCGAAGGCCGATCAACTGGCCTACGCGCGGCGGCCGGCCATGGCCCTCTCGGAGGTCGTGGTGGCCGGCGTTGGGACCTCAGAGGAGACGGTGGGCGAGACACATGTGTATCAGCTCGCCGGCAGGCTGTCGCTCGAGCCCGGGGTCCCGCTCAGTGTGGCCCTATTTCCGCGCAGCACTACAGCGTACGCCCAGGAATTCACCGTCCCCGGCGCGCTCCCGTGGCGCGGCTTCCTCCCGCAGTCGCCGGGCGACGAGAATCGCGTGCCGGTGCAGGTGTGGTACACGCTCAAGCGTGGTCGCGGCACGCCGTTCGGCGAGCGGCCGCTGCCCGGCGGGACGGTCCAGCTGTATCAGGCCGACTCCGCCGGCCGGCTCCAGCTGGTCGGCGAAGCGAGCAGCGTTCACACCGCCCCGGGGCGTGATCTGCGGGTCCAGTCGGGCGATGCCTTCGACATCACCGCCGAGCGGGTGCAGACGGACTACGCGCAGGAACAGTTGGCGCCGCCCAAGCGCGGCATGGCGCCGCGCCAGCGGATCACGGCGTCCTACAAGGTCACGATGTCGAATGCGAAGCCCACGGCGGTGACGGTCGACGTGCGCGAGGCGCGCTACGGGATGTGGCGCGTGACCGAGAGCAGCGTGCCGGCGGAGAAGCTCTCCGCCACGGAGGTCCGGTTCCGGATCTCGGTTCCCGCGAACGGGGACGCGACGCTCACCTACACCGTCCAGGCGGAGTCGTGACCGTCCAGCTGCTGCACCTCTCGGACCTCCATTTCGGCGGCCTCGCCGACCTCGATCAGATCGAGGGCCTCGAGCAGATGTTCCCCGACCTGCGGCCCGACGCGGTCGTGATCACGGGCGACCTGTCGCAGCGGGCGCGCCATGGGGAGTTCCAGCGGGCGCGGGCACTCATGCAGACCGCGGCCCGCACCGCGCCGGTCCTCGTGATCCCCGGCAACCACGACGTGGCGTGGTGGATACGACCGTTGATCCCGTTTGCGAAGCAGCCGCTGTACGCGAAGTACGCGCGCTACTTCGGCGCGGACCTGGCGCCCACGCTGGCGCTCCCCGGGGCCATCATCGCGAGCGCCCTCACTTCGCACGGCGTGGCGTGGGGCTCGCTCACGCCGCGGGTGCGCGACCTCGCGGTGAAGGGGCACCTCCCGAAGCGCGAGTTCGCGCGGGTGCGCGGGCTGTTCGAAGCCGCGCCGCGGGAGCAGGCTCGGGTGCTGGTGTTGCACCACAATGTGCTGCGGGGCGATATCTCGAAGCGAACGGGCCTCGCGCGCTGGCGCCAGGCGCAGCGTCGCATCGTGGCCTCGGGGGCAGAGGTCGTGCTGTGCGGGCACGACCACCAGGAGGGCGCGGAGCAGCTCGGGGGCCGGGTGGTGGTCTCGACCGCGGGGACCCTGTGTACCCGCACGCGGGGCGGGCGGCCGTCGAGCTTCAACTTCGTGACCATCGAGCCGACGGCGGTCCACATCACGTACTTCCGGTGGGATGCCGAGTCCCGCCGCTTCCGGGCGTCCGACACCTACGCGTTCGCGCGGGCTGGAAAGGGAGCAGCCCCCGCCCCGTCTCCCTCCCAGCCGGTACCCGCGGACACGACATCACACAGCTGAGGCAGCCATGGCACCCAAGTTTCAAGGCGTCGACTTCTACGACGTCGACAGCCTGCTCTCCGAGGAGGAGCGCGCCGTGCGCGACACGGTGCGCGCCTGGGTGGACGACAACCTCATCCCCATCATCGGCGAGCACTACATCGAGGGGCGGTTCCCGAAGCAGCTCGTCCCGCAGATGGCCGAGCTCGGACTGTTCGGCGCCAACCTGCCGGAGGAGTACGGCTGTGCCGGGCTGAACAACGTCGCCTACGGGCTGATCATGCAGGAGCTGGAGCGCGGCGACTCGGGGGTGCGCTCGTTTGCCTCGGTGCAGGGCGCGCTCGCGATGTATCCGATCTACGCCTTCGGATCGGACGAGCAGAAGCGGCGTTGGCTCCCGAAGATGGCGTCGGGTGAGGTGATCGGCTGCTTCGGGCTCACTGAGCCGGACTACGGATCGAATCCCGCCGACATGATCACCGTCGCTAAGGAGACGAAGGACGGCTGGGTGTTGAACGGAGCCAAGATGTGGATCACCAACGGCTCGACCGCGCAGTTGGCCATCATCTGGGCCAAGGCCGGCAAGGTCGACGATGTGGACTCGATCCGCGGCTTCGTCGTCCCGACCAATACGAAGGGCTTCTCCGCGAAGGACCAGAAGGGCAAGCTCAGCCTGCGCGCCAGCGACACGAGCGAGTTGGTGTTGCAGGACGTGTGCGTCCCCAAGGACGCCCTGCTACCGAAGACGGGCGGGCTCAAGTCCCCGCTCATGTGCCTCACCCAGGCGCGGTACGGCATCGCGTGGGGAGCGGTCGGCGCCGCGATGGCGTGCTACGACGAGGCTGTGAGCTACGCCAAGAACCGGGTGATGTTCGGCAAGCCGGTCGGCGGGTTTCAGCTGCAGCAGGCGCGGCTCGCCGAGATGCTCACCGAGATCACCAAGGCGCAAGTTCTCTGCCTGCAGCTCGGGCGGCTCAAGGACCAGGGGAAGGCCACGCCGCAGCAGGTGTCGCTCGCCAAGCGGAACAACGTGAACATCGCGACCGACGTGGCGCGCGAGACGCGCCGGCTGCTCGGCGCGAACGGCATTCTGGCCGAGTATCAGGCGATGCGCCACCTCGCGAACCTCGAGTCGGTCTATACGTACGAGGGGACGCACGACATTCACACGCTCATCCTGGGCCAGGAAATCACGGGGCTGAGTGCGTTCAACTGAATGCGGAATGGGGAATGCGGAATGCGGAGTGGCAATGAGAGGTCGTTCGCTTCCCGAAGCTTCCCCTGACAATCCGCATTCCGCACTCCGCATTCCGCACTTACTAGCCGGCGCGCTGTTGCTTGCGTTGGCGACGCTGCCCGCCGGCGCCCAACAGTCCGATTCGGTTCCCAAAGACACCACGACCCTGGCCCCGGTAGTCGTCACCGGCGTGCGGCTCCCGACCGTGCGCGAGCTGGCGCGCGGACTCGCGGGGCGGACCGCGTCGCTCGACGCCCAGGACCTGGACGCGCGCGGCGTGCGCTCCTCGCCGACGCGCTCGAGCAGCTGCCGGGCGTGACGACATCGGACGAGCTCGGCGCCACCGCGCAGATGGACGTCTCGCTCCGCGGGTTTCAGGTCTCGCCGGTGATCGGTGTGCCCCAGGGAGTGACGGTGTACGTGGACGGCGTGCGCGCCAACGAGCCCGACGCGCACGAGGTGAACTTCGACCTGTTGCCGCTCGAAGACGTGGAACGGGTTGAGGTGGTGTATGGTCCCTCGGTACTGCTCGGCCGGAACGCGCTCGGCGCCGCGGTGAACCTCGTGACCCGCCGGGGGGCGAGCCCGGCGGCGCGCGAAATCGAGGCGTCGGCGGGAAGCTGGGACCGCTACGAGCTGAAAGCGCGCGCGGGAGGCCGGCATGGAGTGTGGGACTACTACGTGGGCGCGCGCTACGAGCGAGAGGGAGGCTGGCGCGAGGACACCCGCAGCCGCATCGGCACGCTGTTCGCGAAGCTCGGATTGCTGAATGGCACCTGGGACGCCACGCTCAGCTATTCGGGGGCGGACAACCGGATTTTCCAGGCCGGGAGCCTCCCCGAGAGCGTCGCCGTGGCGAACCCGCGCCGCAACTTCACCGGCGGCGACTACTTCTCGCCCCTGGCGCATCTCGTGATTTTGAACGCGCAGCGGCTGGTGGGCCGCACCCAGCTCGCGATCAACGCGTTCGGACGCTCGCTCTCGAGCGAGCAGTTCAACGCGAACTTCGTGGGTCAGGACTCACGTCAGCGGAACGCGACGCGCATCGGCGGCGGGGCCGTGCAGCTCTCGGGAAAGCTCCCGCTCGGCGCGAGACAACTGCGCTGGCTCGCCGGCGGGGACGCGGACTATGAGCACGTGGCCGTGCGCATCTTCGCGGTGCCCGGCGGCGGTGCCCCCGATTCGCTCACGGAGTCGGTGCGCACCAATCAGGTGAACGCGGGCGCCTTCGGCGGCGTGAACCTGGAGGTCGTCCCCCGGCTCACCGCGACCGCTGCGGCGCGCTATGACTGGATCCGCGTGCCGTTCGTGGACCTGCTCGACGCGACGCAGAGCGGGGTGCACATCTTCCGGCGGCTCTCCCCACGCGCCGGGCTCACCTGGAGCGGCGGCGGCGGCCACGAAGTGTTCAGCTCCGTGAGCCGCGGGTTCCGCGCGCCCGCCGTCGTGGAGCTGGCGTGCGCCGACCCCCAGGCCGCGTGCCCCCTCCCGTTCGCCCTCGGTCCCGACCCCGCGCTGAAGCCCGTGGTGGCCACGACGTACGAGCTCGGCTGGCACCTGCGAGCGCCGACTGGGGGTATCGACGCCAGCGCCGACGTGTACCACACCGACGTGCGTGACGACATCTTCTTCATCGCCTCGACCGTCACTGGGGGATACTTCCAGAACATCGGCGCCACGCGTCGCAGCGGCGTGGAGCTCGCCCTCCAGTGGCGCGGCGCGTCGGGCGTGCGGGCGTACGCGAACTACGGCTACACTCGCGCCACCTTCGAGACGACGGCGACCCTCGCCACCACCCGCGACACCGCCGGTGAGACGGTGACCCCTGGCGACAGGCTCCCTATGGTGCCGGACCACCGCGTCAATGCCGGGCTCGCGGTGCCGATCTTGCGTTCTCACGGGACTGAGACCGGTGTGTCGCTCATGGCGGGCCTGGACGCACGGTACGTCGGACGACAGTGGCTGCGCGGCGACGAGGAGAACGCCACGCGCCGCCTGTCCGACTATACCGTCGCCGATCTATCGCTCACGCTTAGTTGGGGCGACTTCGAGCTGCGCGGCGCGGTCCGCAACCTGTTCGACCGGCGCGTCTACACGTTCGGCACCTTCGCCGAGAATCCCACGGCGCCCGGCACGCCGGTGCAGCGCTGGCTCACGCCGGGGCCGCCCCGTCATGTGCAGATCAGCTTGAGTACCGACTTTTAGAATCCTCAGCCGCAAGCGGTTGCCAGAAGCCAGTCGCCGGGTTTGTTTTCTGCTCCCATGAAGATCGCCGTGTGCATCAAGCGCGTCCCCGACTCCGAGACGCGCGTCAAGATCGCCTCCGACGGCAAATCGCTCGACGAAGCGGGCGTCAAGTTCATCCTCAATCCCTACGATGAGTTCGCCGTCGAGGAGGCGCTGCGACGCAAGGAAAAGGCCGGGTCGGGTGAAGTCGTCGTCATCGCGCTCGGCCCCGCCGCGGCTCAGGAGACGATCCGTACGGCCCTCGCCATGGGGGCCGATCGCGGCATCCTGCTCCAGTCGGACCGGATCCCGTTGGACGGTCTGGAAGTGGCGCAGGCGCTGGCCGCCGAGCTCAAGGGCGCCGGGTTCGACCTCATCCTGTTCGGCAAGATGGCGATCGACGACTACAACCATCAGGTCGGCCCCATGGTGGCCGAGCTGCTGGACTTGCCGTGCGTGACCACCGTGGCCCACCTCGAGATCGACGGCGCGAAGGGGGTCGCGGAGCGGGAGATCGAAGGGGGCGTCGAAGTGGTGGAGTTCCCGCTCCCCGCGGTCCTCACCACCGACAAGGGGCTCAACGAGCCGCGCTACCCTGCGCTCAAAGGGATCATGGCTGCCAAGAAGAAGCCCTTGGAGGTGAAGACCGTATCGCTCGGCGGCGGTGGGCTCGAGCTGCTCGCGCTCACGCCGCCGCCCGAGCGTAAGGAAGGAAAGATCGTGGGCGAAGGTGCGGCGGCCGTTCCGGAGCTGGTACGCCTGCTGCGCGAGGAAGCCAAGGTCCTGTGAGCAACGTCCTCGCGGTGCTGGAGCAGCGCGACGGCGCGCTGCGCAAAGTGTCGCATGAGGTCGTGACCGGCGCCCGGCGGCTCGCCGACGCCCTGGGCGGGAGCGTGGAGGCGCTGGTCCTGGCGGCGGGTGCGGTGCGGGGAGCGGAGCAGGTGGGCCGGTTCGGCGCCGACAGGGTGATCACGCTGACCAATGCGGCGTTCGGCCTGTATGCCCCGGAGGGGTACGCGCGTGCGATCGCCGAGCGCGTCAAGAGCGGGACATACGGAGCGGTGGCGTTCGCCGCGAGTGCAACAGGAAAAGATCTCGCGCCGCGCGTGGCCGCGCGGCTGGGGCGTCCGCTCGCCCAGGACGTGACCGACTTTGGCGTCGTGGGTGGCGCGGTCACGGTGACCCGGCCGGTATACGCGGGCAAGGCCTTGCTGAAACTCAAGATCACCGGAACACCCGCGGTGATCTCGCTGCGCCCGAGCGTATTCACGCCGGTCGAGCGGCCAAAGGCGGGGGCGCAGGAGACCGCGGCGGCCGGAGGCTCGGCGGGTCGCGTGGTGGTGAAGCAGATCAAGGCGGCGGAAGCAGGCACGCTCGATGTGGCCGAAGCGCCCATCATCGTGTCCGGAGGTCGGGGGCTCAAGGAGCCGGCGAACTTCAAGGTGTTGGAAGAGCTGGCCGCGGCCTTCGCGGGACGCGCGGCGGTGGGCGCGTCGCGCGCCGTCGTGGACGCCGGTTGGCGCCCTCATGCGGAACAGGTGGGACAGACCGGCAAGACGGTCAGCCCCACCTTGTACGTCGCGGTCGGGATCTCCGGTGCCATCCAGCACCTCGCGGGGATGCGTACGTCCAAAGTCATCGTGGCGATCAACAAGGACAAAGACGCCCCGATCTTCAAGGTGGCGGACTACGGAATCGTGGGGGATCTGTTCGAGGTCGTTCCCAAACTCACCGAAGAAATAAAAAAGACCCATGGCTGAGGGAGCGGGGAGCAGGGAGCGGTTCCGACCGGCACAGTACCAACCCCCGCTGCCGCTGGACCGGCTGATCCTGAAGGACGGTGCCGAGGGCGCGGGCGATCGGATGGAGCTCGACGTCCTGATCGTCGGCGCCGGGCCGGCGGGCCTCGCCTGCGCGATCGAGCTGGCGCGCCTCGCTCAACGCGAAGGCACGGACCGGAACATCGGCGTGCTCGAGAAGGCCGAGTCCCTGGGGGAGCACTCCCTCTCGGGCGCGGTGGTGAATCCCCGCGCGTTCCGCGAGCTCTTCCCCGACCTGAAGGATGGCGACTTCCCGTTCCGCGGGCCCGTCGGGAAGGAGCGGGTCGCCTTGCTCACCTCCCGCCGCGCGATCACCCTCCCCACACCGCCCACCATGCACAATGCCGGGAACTACGTCGCGTCTTTATGCGAGATCGTGCGCTGGATGGGCGAGCGGGCCACGGCGCTGGGCGTGAACGTCTTCACCGGTTTTCCCGCCGCGAGCCTGCTGGTGGATGGCCGCGGGGTGGCGGGCGTCCGCACCGCAGCGACCGGGCTGGATCGCGAGGGGCGGCCGCTCTCGAATTACATGGCGCCGAACGATCTCACCGCCAAGGTGACGGCACTGGCCGAGGGGACGCGGGGGACTCTCTCGCAGGCGTGGCTCGAATGGCAGGCCGTGAGGTCCGAGAATCCGCAGATCTTTGCGCTCGGCGTGAAGGAGATTTGGGAGACCAAGCGCCCGCTCGACTCGATCGTCCATACCCTCGGCTGGCCCGTCCCGACGGATGCCTTCGGGGGCAGCTTCATGTATCCGCTCGAGCCGAACCTCGTGGCGCTGGGACTGGTGGTGGGCCTCGACTACCGCAATGCGGCGCTCGATGTGCACGAGCTGCTGCAGCGGATGAAACTGCACCCGTTGTTCCGGCAGTACCTGGAAGGCGGCGAGCTGGTCGAGTGGGGCGCCAAAACGATCCCCGAGGGCGGCTATTACGCCGTGCCGGCGCGCCGCGCGGGTGACGGTGTGGTGCTCCTGGGCGACTCGGCCGGGTTCGTGGACGTGCCGTCGCTCAAAGGGATCCACTACGCCATGCAGTCGGGGATATTCGCCGCGCGCGCCATCCACGCGGCGCTCAAGGCGGGCGACGCCTCGGCTGCGCGGCTTGCCGATTACGACCGGCTGGTGAATGCGTCTTTCATCATGAATGATCTGTATCGCACCCGGAACATGCGGCTCGCCTTCAAAGACGGGTTCTATGCGGGGGGGATGAAGGCGGCGCTGATGACGCTCACGGGGGGACGGTTCCCGGGTGGGAAGATTCCGATGGAGCCCGACGCGGAGGTGCAGCGCCGGCTCACCGCGGCCTCACGGCCGGGGCTACCCACCCCGGACGGGCGACTGACGTTCTCGAAGGTGGATGCGGTTTTCAAATCGGGCAACGCGACGCGCGACACGATTCCCATACATCTGGTGGTCGGGAAGGACGTGCCGACCGCGGTCGCGGAATTCTACGCCCGGATGTGCCCGGCCGGGGTGTACGAGCTGGCGCAGGGCGCGCTGCGGGTGAACGCCCCGAACTGCGTCGACTGCAAGGCCACGGACGTGCTGGGCCCGAGGTGGACGCCGCGGGAAGGGGGGAGCGGGCCCAAGTACAAACGGATGTAGGCGTCCCCGCATCAGGTATTGCCCGATCAGCACAGTTCCGAGGCGTCCGCCGCGCGTGCCGCGCCCGTGATAGGTCCACATCGCCAATCCCACCAACACGATAGGCTGTATCGGCTTGTGGTCTCGACCCGGCACCGGGTATGCAGGTCCGTGGGAAACGAGCTCTGTGAACGCGCTGCGACCTCTCGGATCGTCGCGCCCCGATGAGGTCAGGAGGTGCATGCATGGCACGCGATTCCACGCTGAATGAGCAGCCCCGGCGGCGTGGTTGGGACCGGCGGGCCGATCAGGGCCGCCGCATGGTGCGCGACCGCCGGCGCGTGACAGTCGCGGTGCCCTTGGAGCGCCGCAGCGGTGGCGAGCGACGCGCGGAAGCTCCCCGCCGCGCCCAAGGAGGCCGGCGCATATCCGACCCGGAAGGGTTTCAGCGGTTGAACCTATAGTCCCGCCATCTTGATCCCATCGAGAATGAACTGCACGGCGATGGCGCACAGCACCAGCCCCATGAGCCGCGTCAGGATTCGCATGCCCGTCTGACCGAGCTTTTGCTCCACCCGTGGCGCGGCGGCGAGTGTGATGTAGGTCAGGAAGGCGGTGAGGGCGATCGCCACGTACACCCCGATGGTCGTGACCACGCTCTTCGAGGCGCCCGCCAGGACCATGACCGTCGAGATCGCCCCCGGGCCCGCGAGCATCGGGACGCCGAGCGGCATGATGCCGACGTCTTCTTTCTCGATCCCCTCGGCCTTCTCGACTGCCGTCTCCCGCTGCTGGCTGCGGCGCGCCTGCACCATATCCAGCGCGTTGAGGCCGATCAGCACACCGCCCGCGATTTTGAAGGCAGCGATCGTGATGCCGAACAGCCGGAAGATGAGGCTGCCGCCCAGGGCGAAGGACATCAGCGTGATGGCGCAGGTCCAGGCGCCCCGCTTGGCCATCTGACGGCGCACTTCGGGTGGATCCCGAGCCGTCATCGCGAGGAACGTCGGGACTGCGGTGAGAGGATCTACGATGAACAAGACCGAGGTGAAGACGAGGAACAGATCCTGAAGCGTCCGCAGGGTCTCGCTCACATCGCGACCTGCACCACGCGGTCCTTGCCGGCGCGCTTCGCCGCATACATCGCCTGGTCGGCTTTGCGGAGCAGCTCGTCCGTCCCGGCTTCGGTACCGGAGACCGCGACGACGCCGATGCTGGCCGTGACGGACGGCGTGCCCCGGAACACCGTGCGGATCCCGCTGACCAGCCGGTTAGCCGCGGCGTGCGCCACGTCGCCGTCCGTCTCGGGCATCAAGACGCCGAACTCGTCGCCCCCCAGCCGGCCGACCACGTCCGCCTGCCGCACCGCCCCGCGCATCGCGTCGGCCACGAGCCGCAGCACGGCGTCGCCCGTGGCGTGGCCGTGCGCGTCGTTCACGGACTTGAAGTCGTCCAAATCGAGGTAGATCAGGGCCAGCGGCCGGCCGTAGCGCCGGTTGCGACTCAGCTCCTGCGCCAGCTCGTGAGAGAACGCGCGCGCGTTCAGCACGTTGGTAAGCGGGTCCTGGGTCGCGAGCTGCTCGAGCTGTGAGTGTGTCTGCCGCAGCTGCGACAGGCCGGCGATGGCCACGCCCACCACCGCAAGGTACGCGAGCTCGTCGAGGACGCGGTAGTCGAGCAACGACGTGGCGGGCATCTGGTCGATGCCGACGGTGAAGCGCAGCAGGGTAGTGGCCAGCGCGAACGCGATGCCCCAGTGCATCCCGTCGTGCCATGCCGCGAGCAGCACGGGAATCACGTACAGGATCCCCAGCCGCAGGTCCGGCGTCCGGGAATTCAGGACGTACACGCCCGCCACGATCGCGGCCCACGCGAGCAGGCGCAGCACCCGGGGCAGGCCAGGCCGGATGGCCACTTAGAAGGGGACCGCGGCGACGTGGTGTCGGCCTCGGACGAAAACAGCCGCGCCCTCCTCTTTTCAAGTCGGGCGTGCGGATGCCGCCCCTTTTCCGGAATTATAGATTTCCCTACCGTATCGTCCCTGAAATCCCATGATCAAATTCCGCGGTTCACCCGATTTTCATGCGTCCCCGCTGTCGTACGTTGACACCAAAGAACACGCTGGAAGGAGGGAGAGAGCACTTCACGGCGCAATCATCAGCCCCGCGCTCACAGAACCGCCCATATGGGATGGGCAAGCGTGAGTGTGTATTGGTGAACCATGAGGAGGTTGGCATGCGTCACACAGTTTCCTGCAGTTCAGGTTTACTCGCAGTCGCAACGCTGGTCGCGGTTCTCCTAGCATGGCCCATGGCCGGCGTAGCTCAAACTGTCACCGGCGAAGCAAGTGGGGTCCGAGCGACTGTGCTCGGAACGACGACAGTGCTCTCCGACACCGGGCCTCTTGAAAGTACAAGTGACGCTCGAGACGCGTCTCTGTTGACGGTCAGCATCCCGTCCACGTTCGACGGGGAAGTCCTTCACGCAGGCGACCTCGACCCACGGCACATCACCGGTCGCGAGGAACTGTCGCACGCGGTTGCGATGGGTGTGCCCGGCGAAGTAGCCGAGAATCGACGGTCGCCGCGCGACGACCTCGACGAGTCGTTCGGAGTCGTCAGGGTTGATGCCGAAGTAGCCGGCCTCGCGGCTCCGCGAATCGGGGCTCCACGGGTGATGATGGCCGAACAGGAGCACAGGTCGGTCGCTGTCCGCCGCCACCGAATCCAGCCACTCGATCTGCTCAGCAGTGACCTGGCCGGTGTGGTGCCGTGAGATCACCGTGTCGAGCACGGCGAGACGCGCGCCCGGAAGGTCGACGATGAACGGCGCGTCCGAGGCGAACGTCTCTCCTTCATGGGCGTCGTGGTTACCGCGCACGTGATACAG
>Ga0137403_10007290_pt1 | contig 12503 bp, 8 predicted proteins | sample CZOMad2_1_16fung_FD_122057 | JGI IMG/M metagenome (GOLD analysis project Ga0137403, IMG submission 122057) | Vadose zone soil fungal communities from Angelo Coast Range Reserve, California, USA - CZOMad2_1_16fungal (Hybrid Assembly) | ecosystem: Environmental > Terrestrial > Soil > Vadose zone...
GCCTTGTGCTACCATTACACCATCGGACAAACCTCAATGAAATTAACCTTCCAGGTTCCCGTGATCTGTTGCACCGGTCCGGCATTCGTTACGTAATGCCAAACTGGTCCTTTAGCGACTCGATTCGTAAACGTGCGGACGATGCACGATTCGCCGGGCTGTAATTGGAGATGAACTCGCCCTTCAAGAGGATCCTTGCGGCGAACGAATGATTGCGCCAAACCAACATGGGATTCGAATCGAGGATCGAAGATAATGGCGGACATTACTGGTGTTTGAAATGTGAGTTCCTTATCAACCATCAGTCCGGCCCGGTTGGCCAGAAAGTAAATGAACCCGTCCGCGCTCTTGCGCCGAACGACTCGAACGCCGGCCCGAACCAGTGGCTCGCCAATAATGCCAAAGTGGCCCAACGAGACTCCTAACGTCTCGCTGATGACCATGCGGCCCGTGCCGATTTCCGAATAGCGGCCGACATACTGCCTGTCAGTCCATTTTAGCCGCGCCAGAATTTCGCGTACGCTGGAACGGCGGCGGTCTAAATCTCCGAATCCGGGAACATCAACTGGAAGATGACTTTGGAAAATGATGATCGCGCCAGCCTTGGCCAGTTGAACGAGGTTTGCCAACGTCGTTTCAGGCATCATCCGACACTCAGGCACAAGCACCGCCTTGTAATCATTTCCACCGAGGAGGATTTTGTGATCTTTGCATTCCGCCTTCGCCAGAAACCGATCGGAGACATAATCGAAAGAACACCCTTTCTCCCAAAGCGTCATAACGACATTGGTTAACGATTCAGGAACGGGATTCGGACGAATCAATTCGCCGGGATCAGCCCAGGCATCGTAAATCGGATAATAAACGAGGACGTCATTGTCGGGCAAGAGCACTGCGGGAATCGGGGCAAGCTGGTGGCGGGGGTCCTGATCGGCGGCGTCGTGATGGTGCGGCTGCGGGACGGCAAGATCACCGCACTGACGAACCCGATAAACGAGGCGTATCCGTATCACATCTCGACGCGCAACTATGACCGGCCGGGATGGGCGTACGTCTCTTATTGGCCAGCGCCGGGCCGCCGCTTCAACGACGAGATCGTTGCGGTCAAGCTGGACGGAAGCGGGGCCGTGGAACGCTACGCTCACACGCGCACCGAAACATCCGGATGCTACCGGTGCGAGGCGCACGCGGTCCCGGCTCGGGACGGCAAACGTGTGCTATGGGCTAGCAATTGGATGGCGAACGGCGCTGGGACCGGGTCGAAATTGGTGATTCAGGCATACGTCGTTGACGCACGGTGAAGCGTTGGCGTAGGGTTGGCGTCGCTGCTGTCACGAAGCAGCGACAGTTGCCCCCCGAGCACGGTGGTCCGCCTCGCCCGACGAACCGCTCAATCTGGTCCACAACTCGGAATTGAGCGGCAGGCCCCGTGTTGTAGATGATGCGAGCACGAAAATTGCGTGCCTGATGCTCAATTTGGTGTGCCCTTGGTCCTGCGCAAGCCCGCTCGACGCCGGTGGTGCGAACTAGTGAACGCCTATCCAACCCATCCCGCACTCCCGGACGCCGCCCTGACGGAGCACATGGCAGGGCACTGTTCACAGTGTGCGCGTCCAGCTCATGTCCGAACGCCTACCTGAGTCCACTCCGCTTCGCTTGACGGGAGCGCCCGGCTCTCCGCCCTACAGCGACGGCGGTGGCCGAAGCGCCGATGGTTCTGAGGGGGGGACCGACTTCAAACAGCTGCTCATGCTGCTGCGTCGCCGGATCGGCTTGGCGGCGGGGGTTGTCGCGCTCACGCTGTTCGTCGTCGCCCTGTTCGTCCTCCTGGAACGTCCTCTGTATCGCGCCACGGCCACGGTGCGCCTGGCCTACCCCCGGCGCGCGCTCACGGTTGGTGTGGAGGACCTTCCGGCGGCAAAGGAGCAAGGGTCTGATCCCCTGCTTTCACTGATCGAGCTGCTGCGCGGCCGCGCGATTGTCGGCGCAGTCGTGGATTCGCTCGGTCTTCGACTCCAGCCGCGGGGCTCATGGTTCGGTGCCTCCTCCCGGGCCGTGAGAGGAGCGCTGCGGGACATTCGGGTGAGTGCGAACGCCCAAGAGGACACGCTGCGCCTCCGCTTCAACGCGGATCGAGTGATTGCACGGGGCATCCAGGGAGAAGCTGCGGCGCCGTACGGAAGACCGCTGGCGGTCGGCGCCGTGCAATTCACCATCCCCTCGCCTCCCGGCGTCGCGGCTGGCGCGCTAGTGGTGCGTGCGCGGGAGGAAGTCATCGACGACGTGCTGAAGGTTCTGGCGGTGGCGCGGCGCAAGAGTACGGACATCGTGGACGTTACCTACTCGGACCCCGATCCATTCCTCGCGCAGCGCGTCGCCAATCTGCTCGTGCGAGTCTTCCAGGCGCGCGATGCCGGCTCGGCTCAAGAGCAGGCTCGAAGCCGCGCCGAGTTTTTGGCGGCGCAGCTGCGCGCCAATGACAGCGCGATGACGGTCGCGCAGGCCCAGCTCAGCGCCTTCCGGAGGCAGCGGTTGCTCGGGAGCTCCGGGGACCGTCTCGCCGCGGAGCAAGCGCGTCTGACGACGCTCGACGCACGCCGCGGAGAGCTCGAGGCAGAGCGGAGTGTGTATGAATCCTTCTTGGCCAGGGTCAACACCGCGAACGATAGCCTCCGCCTGGAGGCCTTACGCGATCTGTCGTACACGCCTGAGCTGGCCGCCGACCCGGTCGTTAGCAGGATGTCTCAGCAGGTGCTCGTGTACCAGACACGACTCGACTCCCTTACCACGGGACCCTTGCCCGCCGCGCCCACCAACCCCGATGTCCTCGGCTTGAAGGCACTCATCCGGTCCACGCAGGAAGAGCTGGTTCGCGCGGTGCGCGCCCACTTGACGTCCATCGGTGCGCAGAGCCAGGCGTTGGCCGCGCTTCGTTCGCGCATCGGGGCCTCGTTCCAGCCGCTGCCCGCGACTGAGGCGGCGGCGATGCTGCTGGAGCGGTTGGTCGAAAACTTGAGAAGCACCGGGGACCGTGTCCGGCAGGAGCACGAAAACGCGCGGATGGCCGAGGCGATCTCGGCCGGGAACGCACAGGTCATTGATTGGGCCCCACTACCGTACAAAGCCGCCGGCATCCCGCCCTGGGCGAAACTCGGGCTGGGGCTCTTGCTGGGGCTTCTCCTGGGATGTGGAGCCGCCGCGCTCGCCGAGAGCGGGAATACGTCGATCATGCGGCCGGAAGAGCTGGAGCGCGCACTCAATCTCCGCGATCTCGGCGTGATCCCGCCTCTCCTCGAGCCCAGCGCGAACGGTCAGGCGCGGCGCAGGCACCCGTTCCTCACACCAGCGCGCCGTCAGCCCGAGGCCGACAACCGGCTCGGTGCCGAGGCCTTTCGCCTTGTGTATTCCGGCTTGACGTTCGGATGGGGCGAGGGCCGGCGGACGATCCTTGTGACCAGCGCAGCTCCGCGGGAGGGGAAGACCTTGATCGCGGCGAACCTCGCGGTCACCTTCGCGGGCGAGGGAGTCCGGGTTCTCCTGGTCGACTGCGACCTGCGGCGCCCGCGCCTGCACCGGGTATTTGGTGTTCCCGCCGCTCCGGGTCTGATCGAGCTGCTGAAGTCTGACGGGGCAACGCTCGCCCAAGCGCCTGACGCGCCGCTCCGTGTTGCGGAAGCCAGGGTTGCGCAATCCATCCCGGGCATCCGGCACACGAAGTTCGCAGGGCTCTCGTTACTGCCGTGCGGCGCTCTTACGTCGCGCGCTCACGAACTGCTCAAGCCTCAGCAACTCCGACGTCTGCTCAACGACCTCTCTGGCCATTTCGACGTCACCATCCTCGATACACCGCCGGTCTTGGTCTCAGCGGATGCCGCGCTGCTCGCGCCCCTGGCGGATGGTGCCATCCTGGTCGTGCGGGCGGGACAAACCGACCGAGCCAGTGCCGAGCGAGCCTGTCAGTATCTGATCGCCGCCGGCGCGCACTTCTTAGGCGCCGTCCTGAACGACCCGGCCGGCGAACTGGCTCGGTACGGCAAGTACTACTACCCCTACGCCTACCTCACACCGTCCCCTTGACGGCGTGCTGGGTGGTCTCAGACGGATCTCGCGTCGGTGGGCGCCCCGCGCTCGTCGTCCGTTCGTCTACGCCACACCGTCATGACATCCTCTAGCGACCAGAGGGGGCCGGTCAACCGCACCGAGCACGCTTTCACGAGCGGGGTGTGGACGGCTGCCGGATACGGTCTGCAAGGATTGATGACCGTCGGCAGCGTGGCGGTGCTGGCCCGGGTCTTGAGTCCCGACGAGTTCGGGCTGGTGTCGGCCGCGATGCTGGCCATCAACTTCTCGCGGGTCTTTTCGGAGGGAGCAATCGCACCCGCGGTTGTGCAGCATCCCAAACTGCAAGACGAACACATCCAGACCGCGTTCACCCTCTCACTGGGTGCGTCCGTACTCCTCTTCATGCTGTTGTGGCTTGGTGCACCGACCATCGCGGCGCTCCTCAACGCGCCCCACCTCGTTCCCGTGTTGCGAGTGCTGGCCTGCCTGCAACCGATCGCGGGGCTCGGGGTGATTGCGGATTCCCTGCTCCGGCGGGAGCTGCGTTTCCGAACCATCGCGAATGTGCGCATCGTGTCCTACGGGGTGGGCTATGGAGGAGTCGGCATCGTGGCGGCTCTCGCGGGAGCCCGGGAATGGGCTCTCGTGGCCGCGAATGCGACCCAAGCCATCCTGACCACGGCGTTGCTGCTTCGGGCGCGGCCGCACTCAAAGCGCTTGGGGATGGACTGGCCCGCAGCTCGAGAGCTTCTCTCGTTCGGTGGCGGTTTCGTCCTCGCACGAATCGGTAACTACGCGGCGGGCGACGGCGATAACGCGGTGGTCGCGAAGTGGCTCGGCCTGTCCGCGCTGGGATTGTACGACCGTGCCTACCAGCTCATGGTGGCCCCCGCGATGCTTCTGGGGCAGGTGATGGACGAGATTCTCTTCGCGTCATTGGCGCGGATCCAAGACGACCGCTCGCTGGTGTCGGCGGCGTACCGCCAGTGCATCGTCGGCGTCGCGTTGGTCATGCTCCCGCTGACCGCTGTCGCTTGGACGTTGGCCCCGGAGATCGTGTACGTGGTGCTCGGGCCAGCTTGGTCTGGGGTCACGACGCCATTTCGGATTCTCGCCCTGGGCACTCTGTTCCGCACCAGCTACAAGATCAGCGATTCGTTGACACGGGCGCTCGGCGCGATGTACCGCCGGGCGTGGCGCCAGTGGGTCTACGCGGGCTTCGTGATCGGCGGCGCCATCATCGGCCAGCATTGGGGCTTGGCGGGAGTGGCCTGGGCCGTGCTCCTCGCGCTCGCGGTCAACGTTCTCCTGCAGGCGCACCTCGTCATGAAGCTAGTGCCGTTCACCTGGTCGGACTTGCTGGCCGCGCACGGGCCCGCCCTCTTGACCGCCACCTTCGTGGGATTGCCGGCATTCGCCACGGCGCTGCTGTTGCGGGACGTCCTCCATCTGGCGCCGCTCGTAGTCTTGGGGGGGACGCTCGCCTTGGTCTTGGCTCTCCTGGCTGCGGTCCTCGCGTTCTGGCGCCGGCGTTTCCTGGGGCAGGATGGCACCTGGCTCGTGGCGCAGATACTGGAGTTCTCTCACAAGCCGCTGCGTCGGATGCAAACTTCCGCGAGCGAGGTCCATTGAGCGATCTCGCGTGGCAGCGCGAGGCTCGCGAGGAGCGCGGGTGGCCGGGCGGGCGCGCCTGGCCATTGCTCCTGATCACCATCATCGCGGTGCTCTATCCATTCGAGTACGACACCGGCCTGACCAACTACAGCCTTGGAGACGCCGTCGTCGGTCCGGTGGCGCTTTTCGTCGTCCTCCGGTCCCTGGTGGGTCGCCTCGTTGGTTGGCCCCGCTACACGGTGCAACTGCTGGCGTTGGTCGTGGTCGCCATCGCCTCCAGCTTGGCGAACGCCTTCTCTCCGGCGATCTATTTCTCGGCCTCCAGCGCCCTGGGCGAGACCGCGAAGCTGTTTTCCGCAGGGCTGTGGATGTGCGTCATGTTCTGGTTGCTCTCCGATGACTTCTCACGCGGCTTCTATCAACTGGCCTGTTCCTCCGCCCTATTGGCGACGGGATTCGCGGTCTCATCCCTCTGGGTGACCGTTCGGGAAACGAGCGACTATCGGCCCACGGGGCCGTTCGGCAACACAAACCTGTACGCCAGCTATCTCTGCCTCAACGTGTTCCTCGTGCTCGGCGCGCGCGAGGCACGCGAAGAGCTGCGTCGGACCCGCCGCCGGCTGCCGGCGCTTCTGCGCTGGCCCGGGCCCCTGCTCGGCCCGGTGATGTTACCGCTGCTCGTGTTGGGCATATTGGCGACCGCTTCGCGCGGTGCGATGGTTGGGTGCGTCGCCGGGCTTGTGCTCTCGGGGAGTCTGCAGCTACGGCGGATGCCGCCGCGCCGGCTCGCCACCCTGGTCGGCGGCCTAGCAGTCCTCGGCATGACCGGGGCGTGGTACGTCCGGCAAGAGCCCCTCGTGCTGCGGCGCCTCCAGAGCACCGCCGAGGGATCCGGCCCTAACATCGAAAATCGCCTGGAGCTGTGGCACGCGGGCCGCGAGGCGTTGGCCACCCACCCCATCCTCGGGGTCGGTTATGGCCAACTTCGCAACTACGTCGAGCTGGCCACAGGAAACAACAAACCCGTCCACCAGACCTTTATCTCGATGGGCGCCGAGCTGGGTGTCGTTGGCCTGCTGGTGTTTCTCTGGTTGCTGTTCACCGTAGTGCGCGACACCATGCCGGCGCGGTCCCCGCGCTATCCCGAGGTGGCGCGAGCGTGCCGTGGATTTGTGATCGCCATCATCACGCAAGGCCTTTTCACCAACGTCCAGCACTCACGCGCCCTCTGGATGATCATCGGCGTGATCGCCGTGCAAGCAGCGGAGGGGCGCGCCGGCTCCGTCTCGCGGGACACGCCTCCGATCCGGGCTCGGGGCCCCGTCTGGCAGCTGGGCAGGCCGCAAGACACATGAGCGGCTCGACCATGCGGTCAACGGCCGGGTTAGGACCTGGGGAAACATCCTTCCGTGGAGTTCCCCGCATCGTGCGCGAGCTGACGAACGCATTGCATGCCGCGCGCCTCGGCTACTGCCACTGGAAGGGCAATGCGCGTCTTTCCGAGGCCGTAGTCGGGCTGAGAGACCTCGATATACTCGTGGACCGGGACGCAGCCCTCGCGCTGAGCGAGATCCTGGCCACCGTTGGCTTCAAGCGGCTCGCATCGAGTCCGTGGGAAGCGGTTCCGGCACTGGAAGACTATCTCGCCCTGGATTCGGATACCGGTAGACTCGTGCACCTGCATCTCCACTATCGGCTGACTGTGGGGGACAGCGTTCTGGGCGGCTACCGACTGCCCTGGGAGGCGTTGGTGCTCTCGACCCGACATTTCGACACCACGATGGCCATGTACGTGGCCGATCCCCACATGGAGTTGCTGCTCCTCATCGCGCGTAAGGCCATCAGCCTTGGCCCGATCGATCGGATAGCGGGGTGGCTGGGCCGGCCGTGCATGGGCGCCCTGGCGCGTTCCGACGTTCGCTGGCTCGCGTCCCGCACGGATCCGCACCGGCTGGCCGACCTGTCGGAGGGTCTGCTCGGGAAGGAAGCCACTCGCGTCCTTCTGGGCATGGTGAACGGCGAGCCGTCGTACCGCCTGCTCCGTGCTCTGAAGCGACGGGCGACACCGCCGCTCAGCGCGTATCGCACGTATACCCCGGCCGGCGCTGTCGTGAGACGAGGCATCCGCTTTGTCGTCGGGCTGGCGGTGGCTCTCAACCGGAGAATCCTGCGTTCGCTGGTCATTCCCGGGCGGACACTCCCGAGCGGCGGCCTGGTGATCGTGTTCGAGGGCGAAGACGAGAACGAACGCGCGACCCTGGTGGATCGGATCGCGGCCTGGCTGACCTGGAAGCTGGATGTCCTGGTCCTGCGCGGGGGCGGCGCCCAGCGTCGCAAGGCGTTCCGCGCCCGTAGCCGCGGCATGATCGTCCTGTACGATGGATCTCCCGAGGGTGGTCAGAGCCTCGACACCGGCACCGCGCCCGAAGGAGCGTGGGATCCGGATCTCCCGGATCTGGTCATCAATCTGCGACGCGCGGCGAGACCCGGGCCCGAGGATGCCTTGACGGCGGGGGGGCGACCGACCCGGCACCACGTCGACATCGACCCGGATCATTCTCCAGAACAAGTGCTGCAGGTGGTACAGCGCGCACTCTGGCAGGAGGTGTGAGCCTCTGATCGCCACCGGCATGTCGACCGCGCAAGCGTCCCTCGACGAACGCTCGGGTCAATCCTTCGTCTACCTGAGCGGCGGCCACAGGGGGCAGGACGTGCTCCGGCACATCCTTGCCCGCGGCGCCTGGAGACCCGGCTTGATCGCCGTGGTCTCGGATGCTCCTCGAGCAGCCCCGCTCGGCACGGCTACCGAGTACGATGGCATACCCGTCGTCACGGTTCCGAGCGTGTACAGCCCGGCCGCTTGGTGGGCCATGGCCGCCAATGGGATCAAAGGCGTGCTGGCCGTGGGGGTCCCCCCCAATCTCCCCGAGGAATCGTTCCTGAAAGCATTCCCACTGGGGGTGTATGGTTTCCACGCGGGATTGCTCCCCGGCGCCGTCGGTCCGGCCGCCTTGAACTGGGCCCTCATTCGGGGGCTCACCAACACGGGCACCACCTTGCTGCGGTACACGCCTGAGGGCGACGGGTGGTTGCTCGTTTCCCAGCAGCCGTGCTGCATCGAGGATAGGGAGACCGCAGGCACCCTCTGCACGAAGCTTTCGGCCGCCTCTGCGGAATTGTGGGCTCAGCACTGGCCCGCGATCGCGCGAGACGACGTAGCGCTGCACCCCGCCGGAAAGTTGATCCGCGGTCTCCGCAGAAGACCAGACGACGGCGCGATTCGCTGGGCAGAGCACTCAGCGGCCTCCTTGGACTGCTGGATCCGGGCGCTGGCGCGGCCCTACCCGGGAGCGTTCTTCTGGTTTGGCAGCCGGCACATTTGGGTGCATGGGGTCGAGTGCGACATCCGGCAGAACGCCGGCATCGACGCACCCACATTGACGTCGGTTTCGGCTCGGTGCCTGACGCTCGACTTCCCGGACGGCAGGGTACGGATCTCCGACCTGTGTCTCGATGACGGTTCAGAGATACCCGGTCACCTCTTGGCCGCGCTGGCGGAGCGCGTCGGTGATCGATTGTCGTCCCTGCACACCGGGCAGAGAGTTCTGGTGGTGGCCGCGCATCCCGATGACGAGGTGCTCGGGGTTGGAGGCACCTTGATCCGTCATTTCAAGAGCGGGGACGAGGTCCGCGCAGTCATCGTCTGTACGGCGCACTCGATTCGCTATCGTGAAGGCGAACACGACCAGCCGGGTGACACCCAGCGCGCATCCCACTACCTGGGAGCGCGGTCGACCGGACTGGGGTTCGCCGATCAGCGCTTGGATCAGGGCAGCAACCTGGAGTTGATTCAAGCACTCGAGAGGCAGATTCGGGAGTTCCAGCCGCAGGTCATCTACACCCATTGGTGGGGAGACGTGAACGCGGACCATGCACGCATCGCGGAGGCGGTCGATGTGGCGGCCCGCCCCTATTCGGCCCCGGGCCTCCAATCGATCTACGCATTCGAGACCCCCTCCAGCACTGAATGGACCGCCAGTGCTCGGGCGGGAGCGTTTGCTCCCAATGTTTTCGTGGATATCTCGGAGGAGCTGGATCGCAAGTTGGACGCGATGCGATGCTACGAGAGCGAACTCCGCCCACCCCCGCATCCCCGGTCCCTTCGGTCGTTGCAGCAGCGCGCCGCATACTGGGGGAGCGTCGCCAACATGCCAGCGGCCGAGGCACTCGCGCTCCTGCGAACGCGCCGGTGAGCATGGTGAAGCTTTGGCTGGTCGGTTCGGACGATGTTCGGTTCCGGCTCCCGTTGCTGAACGCACTGCGGGAGCGCGGCTTCGACGCGGGCGCCGTCGGGTCGGAAAGCGAGACGGCGTTCAAGGACGCGGGAATTCCTTATTGGCGATTTTCGCTGAACCGCTGGGTCAGCCCCTGGAGCGACCTGCGGTCGCGGCGGCAACTGTATGAGCTCTTTCGGGCGCACCGGCCCGACATTGTCCACGCGTTCGACACCAAGCCGGCGATCCTGGCGCCCCTAGCCGCCCGGGACGCGGGGGTCCCCGCTACGGTCGCCACGATAACGGGCCTCGGGTACCTCTTCTCCTCGCGGTCGCTGCTGGCGCTCTCACTGCGACCGGTCTTTCGGTTCCTGCAACGCCGGGCCGCCGCCGCGACCGGGCTGACGATTTTTCAGAACCCCGACGACCGCGCATTCTTTCGCCGTCACCGCCTGGTTCGACCGGGTCGCGACGCGCTGGTCCTGGGCTCGGGGGTCGACTTCACACCCTTGCAGACGGACGGAGCGGCGGTGGGACGGCTCAGGCGCGAGTTGAATCTTGAAGGTCGGCTCGTGGTGACGATGATCTCCCGCCTCGTGGTGCAAAAGGGCGTGCGGGATTTCCTCCACGCAGCCGCCCTCGTGCGCCAGCAGCTACCGGACTCCGTCTTTCTCCTCATCGGCCCCGTCTCGTCCGAGGGCCGGGGGGCTATGTCGTTACGCGAGGTCGAGCGCAGCGCGCGCGACGTGCGCTACCTCGGTCCCCGTAGTGATGTTTCCAACCTGCTCGCGCTATCCGACCTGTTCGTGCTCCCGACCTACCTCCGTGAGGGAATACCGCGCGTGCTCCTGGAAGCGGCGGCTTTGGGGCTTCCGCTCATTACCACCGATACACCAGGATGCAAGGAGGTCGTCCGAGACGGCTGGAATGGGCTTCTCGTTCCTCCACGAGACCCGCGCCGCCTGGCCGCGGCGGTGCTGCGATTGTGCGCCTCGCCGGACGAGCGCAAGCTCATGGGGAGCCGCAGCCGAACGCATGTAACGGAGAACTTCTCCCTCGATTACGTCGCCCGAGCCTACGCGGAGATCTACGAGCACGTCCTGCGCGAGACGTCGCCGAGGGTCGCGGCCCGCGCTGTGGGTTAACATGGCCGAGCTCAAGCGTCCGCTCACGAAAGAATCTCCGGCCGCCTCCGACTCGAGCGTGGAGCCGCTGGCGGCCGATCGAGCGAGCGTGGGTAGCCCCGTCGCCCGGGCCCCCGGAATCGTGACCAGACTGCTCGACCGGCTCCACCGGCAGGAGATCGCATATTGCCGGTGGCGGGGCAACGAGCACTTGCAGGCCGAGAGGGCCCTGCCACAAGGCCTGGACATTCTGGTGGACCGAAAAGACGCTCTGCGAATGGCCGCGATCCTGGCCGAAGCCGGCTTTAAGCGCGTGGTAGCGGCAGCCCTCCCCCCCGATCCCGGTGGCGAACACCACTACCTGGCCCTGGAGGAGGACTCCGGCCGAATCGTGCATCTGGATCTGCGTTACACTCTGGCGATCGGCGACGAGCGCCTGAGCGAGTACCGCCTGCCGTGGGAACCGCTGGTCCTCTCCACCCGGCGCCTCGATCGGCAAGCAGGGATGTACGTAGCTGATCCGTCGGTCGAGTTCCTGTTCCTTCTCGTTCGGGTCGCACTCGACCTCCGACTCGGCTCCCAGGTTCGGCATCGGCTCGGCACCCAGTGGTGCTGCCCCAGGCGGCTCCGCGAGGCGCATCGGCGGCTGCGGGGAGATGCTGGGCCGGCATCCGACCTGTCTCGTCGATTGTTGGGCGCCGCTACGGCGGACGTGGTGTCCGACATCGTCGCTGGTGAGCCGTCGTTTACCAAAGTCGGCGAGTTTCGACGTCGTGCGGCCCCAGTACTCCACAACTATCGACTGTACCGGCGCGGGGGGGCCAGGTGGCGCAGATGGTGGTGGGAACTGTTCGTGGTGGCGAGGGCCTTCTCCCGGGGCCTCGCCCGCTCGCCTCGCGCTGAAGGCCGGATGGTGCCGAGCGGCGGGGTGGCGATCGCATTCCTGGGATGTGACGGATCCGGGAAATCCACACTCCTTGTGGAGACCACGGCGTGGCTGTCTGGATCGCTCCGCACGGTGCCCATTTACTTCGGTAGCGGCGTTGGGCCGAGCTCGCTGCTCCGATGGCCGCTGCTGGAGGCCGAGCGCCTCCTGCGGAAGCGCATGCCGTCCGTACGAGACCGGCCCTGGCGGCGCTCCACTGGGCTGACCTCATCGCTCCGTGGTCGTCTGTCGCGGGTGCTATGGGCAGCGGCCAGGCTCGTCTGGGCGATGGCTCTAGCGTACGAGAAGCGCGGCAAGCTCCACGCCCTGACGCGCGCTCGCAACCGTGGTCTCGTAGTGGTCTGCGACCGCTACCCACAGAACCAGTTTCAGGACTTCAACGACGGGCCGATGCTGAGGAGCTGGCGGGACCATCCGTGGCGGCTGCTTCGCGCCGTGGCGGAGTGGGAGGGCACGCCGTATCGCTGGGCCGAGCACGTCGTG
>Ga0137403_10007291_pt1 | contig 12502 bp, 12 predicted proteins | sample CZOMad2_1_16fung_FD_122057 | JGI IMG/M metagenome (GOLD analysis project Ga0137403, IMG submission 122057) | Vadose zone soil fungal communities from Angelo Coast Range Reserve, California, USA - CZOMad2_1_16fungal (Hybrid Assembly) | ecosystem: Environmental > Terrestrial > Soil > Vadose zone...
GTTTTCGGCAATACGTGGAGGCGCGACTGGACGGGTATCGAAAGCTGCCGGACGTCGTCGCTACCAAGCAAGCGCTGGCCCATGCCACCCAGTTACAGGGGCAGATCTGGAGCCAGGCACTTGCCGCCTGCCAGGAGGGCCCCCAAGTCGCGCCCACGCTGTTGCTGCCGGCGTTGAACGCGATGATCGACATTACGGCCACCCGGAGCATGGCGACCCAAATCCACCCCCGCTGGTGATCTTCACGCTGCTCTGTGCGCTGGCGCTGGCGAGCTCACTGCTGGCGGGATATAGCATGGCCGGAGGACGGCCGAGTAGTTGTTGGATCCATATGCTCGCCTTTGCAGTCATCATGGCGGTGACGGTGTACGTCATCCTCGACCTCGAATATCCCCCTTTGGGGTTGATCCGGGTCGACACCGTCGATCAAGTGCTGGTCGACCTTCGGGACAGCATGAAGTAGGGGGAACTATTGCTCGATTGACGCTTCCCCAGTGCGCTGTTATACTCGCGCCGATTACTGGTGTGTATCGTGTCTAAGCCTAAGTTCCCGTCCGCTGTCGGCGATCTCTGGAGGCATGTATGATCGGTGTGTTGACCTATCACTGGGCGAAACCAGACAAAGTTGACGAGGCTAAGAAGCTCCTGGATGGCAATGGAACTGCCCAGAGCAAGGCTCCGGGGTTCGTGAGCCGCCAGACCTTATACTCCCTCGGCGATCCCACCAAGATCACCACGCTGGTGGTCTGGGACAGCAACGACATCTACGATCAGTGGCGCGCCAGTCCAGAACGCGCTGTGGCCATGAAGGGCGCTGACGCCCTATGGTCGAAACCTCCCGAAGGAGAGCGCTTCGAAGTGGTGTAACCGCAGATGCACGCAGATAGACGCAGATACCCTGGAACCCTCAAAGTTCATCCGCGTGGATCTGCGGTGCTAGGAGGCGAGAGCTATGACCTTACCCCGCGCGCTGGCGGGCGTCCGGGTCCTTGATTTCACCTGGGTCAGAGCGGGGCCCTGGGCGACGCGCTGGTTGGGGGCCTTTGGGGCTGACATCGTCAAGATCGAGTGGCCGGAGCACCTGGACATTCTGCGCAGCAATCGCACCACGATTCCCCCCGGCATGGACCCCAGCCCGAACGCACCCGGTCAGTTCGCTGACACCAACGTCAATAAGCGGGGGGTGACGATCAACGTCCGCATGCCACGTGGCCTTGAGCTGATCAAACGGCTCATCACCATCTCTGATGTGGTCATCGAAAATTTCAGCTCACGCGTCATGCGGAACTGGGGCATCGGCTACGACGTCATGCAGCAGCTCAAAGCCGATATCATCTATGTCTCGATGGCCGGCTTCGGCCATACTGGCCGCCATCACCACTACACGACGATGGGCCCGTCGGCGCAGGCCCTCTCAGGCCAGACATTTCTCTCGGGGCTGCCCGGCAAGCCTCCCGCCGGCTGGGGCTGGTCTTATCTGGATGATACCGGCGGCATGTACGGCGCCATGTGCGTCCTCACCGCCTTACACCACCGCAACGCTACCGGCCAGGGGCAGCATATCGACCTGTCGCAGATGACCGCCGGCATTACGCTGACCGGTGCGGCCTTTCTCGATCATACGGTGAATGGTCGCGCCGCACGTCGTGAGGGGTACCCGCCGGGGAATCGCACGGCATGGCCCGGCACAGCCCCGGTCAATAACTACCGTGGTCCCACCGTCGCGCCGCATAACGCCTACCGTACCCAAGGCGGTGGACACAACGACTGGTGCGTCATCGCTTGCCTTTCCGATGCGGAGTGGCAGACCCTGGTCGATCTTATGGGCCGCCCTGGTTGGGCGACAGATGCCAAGTTTGGGAAGCTGTCGGGACGCTTGCAACATCAGGAGGAGCTGGACGAGGGCATTGAGCGCTGGACGCACACCATCGACAAATACGAGCTGACGGAGAAGTGCCAGGCCGTTGGGGTGCGTGCGATGCCGGTGCAAAGCGCTGAGGACCGGGTCGAGCGCGACCCCCAGCTCAAAGCCCGCGGCATGTACCCCGAGTTGGACCATCCGCTGCTCGGACGACGCAAGGTCCAGAGCGTCCCCTTCAAGCACTCGAAAACGCCCGCAGCGGTGCACAGACCCGCGCCGCTCATCGGCCAACACACCAGACAAGTCCTGCAAGAGCTGCTCGGCCTCAGCCTTGACGACATCAGAGCGGGATACACCGACGGCACCTTCTGGCCCAAGGACATGCCGCTGCATCATTATATCGAGGAGACGCTGCGATGACCGCTGCTGCCGATGTGGGCACGTCTGGGAGCCCTACTGGGCCACTGGCGGGACTCAGAGTGCTGGAGTTGGCCGATGAGAAAGGGCAGTTCTGCGGCAAGTTGATGGCCGATCTGGGTGCGGATGTCATCAAAATCGAGCCGCCCGGCGGCCAGCACACCCGGGCGGTAGGGCCGTTTCTGAACGATATCCCACACCGGGAGCGCAGCCTGTCATTTTGGCACTACAACACCTCCAAACGGGGAATTACGCTCAACCTGAACACGTCGGAGGGCAGAGGGCTCTTCCACCGTCTCGTGCCGACGGCTGACATCCTCCTGGAGACCTATCCTCCCGGGTATTTGCCTGGCCTGGGGCTGGAATATGAGGAGCTGTCGCGCCTGAACCCCAGGCTCATTATGTGCTCCCTGACGCCCTTTGGCCAAACAGGGCCGTGGCGTGATTATCAGACCTCGGATCTGTTGCAACTGGCTGCTGGCGGACAGATGGGATGTTGCGGCTACGACCCTGAGGATGTCCCCGACGCGCCGCCGATCGCTCCCGGTGGCGGCAATGCCTGGCATATCGGCAGCCATTTTGCCTATATCGCGATCATGGCGGCCGTGTGTTATCGGGACGTGACGGGCGAGGGGCAATATATCGATGCCTCCGTCCACGAGGCCTGTGCCCTCACCACGGAAGCAGCAATTCCCACCTATATCTATACTGGCAATGTCGTACAGCGTCACACCGGACGCGCCGCCGCGGTCGAGAAGTCCGAACCGACGCAGTACATTACCCGAGACGGCTCCTGGCTCAATACCACACGGTCGGGGTTCAATCTCACCCCGGCGCGACTGCGCCGCCTGGCGGAATGGATGGACAAGTACGGCCTGGCCCAGGACCTCCTGGACGAGAAATACCAGAGCCCAGCAGCGATCCAGGCCAACGTATCCCACATCGCCGCGGCGCTCGAGACCTTCTTCGCCGGCATTCCACTGGAAGAAGCCTGGCATGGCGGGCAGAAGCTGGGTTTGCCGTGGGGCGCCATCCGCTGCATGGATGAGATCATCGCGGACCAACATCTCCAGGACCGCGAGTTTTTCACTGAGGTGCCACATCCGGAGCTGGGGCGCAGCTTCACCTATCCTGGGCCAGCAGCGCTGTACAGCAAGTCACCCTGGCGCATTTCCCGCCGTGCCCCGCTCATCGGCGAGCACAACGCCGAGCTCTTCTGCGGCGAACTGGGTCTGAGTCAGGCCGAGCTGGTGGTGCTGGCCGAATCGGGGGTTGTATAGGCAGGATTCTGACTGGCAAGGCTGATCCGAGGTTCGGGAGAGACTGATATGGAGCCGGACAGGGGTGCATTCAACCTCGAAGTTGGGGTGTTCCCGCTGCAACGGCTGGTGTTCGCCTCGCAGACACATTACCAAAACGGCACCCTGGGGATTAATCGGGCGGCCCTCCTGAATGCCATCGCCGAGCCTCGTGTGATTGCCGACATCGAGATTCATCTGGCGCATCCGGGCGAGTCCTGCCGGATTGTCCATGTGCTGGATGCAGTGCCGCTGATGGTCAAGGTCGAGGGGCGCTCCACGGTGTTTCCGGGCTTCTTTGGCTCCGCCATTCCTGCGGGCGAGGGCCGCAATCACCGTATTCGTGGCGCCTCCGTGCTGGTCTGTGGCACCTTTCCCGATCCTACTAGCGGCGCGCTGTCCCCGGCGGAAGTGATCATCGATATGAGCGGACCAGCGGCGCCGTACTGCGCCTTCTCCGACACCGCGAATATCGTCCTGGTGTGTCATCCCGCTCCGAGGATCAGCAATGCCGAGTTCGATGCCGCGCTGCACCGCGCCAAGTTAAAAGCAGCCGTCTACCTGGCGCGCGCCACCACCTCGATCGAACCCCCTGAGCTAGAGCGCTATCATTTGCCGGCGGTCGATGCTATGCTGCCGCGGATCGTCTACGTGAACCTGCTCCACCAGCAGGGCTTAATGGCCCAAACCTTTCTCTACGCCATGCATACCCAGGGCTTGGAGCCAACGATCCTACATCCCAACGAGATGCTTGATGGCGCCCTGGTGAACGGTAATTACCGTGCTCCCGGGCGGGGTATTACCTCAGCCCACTGTGATAACTCCTTGGTCCGAGAACTCTACCGCCGTCATGGGGATGATCTGAATTTCTTGGGAGTGGTTGTTGGCCGCGGCTGGCAAGATACGCAATTTCTCAAAGAACGTCAGGGCTGGATGATGGCGCGGGTGGCCCGCCTGATGGGGGCGCAGGTCGCCATTGTATCGGCCGATATGAGCGGCACGGGCGGCAACAACACGATTGACTTCATGCAAACCATCAAAGCCTGCGAGCACATGGGCTTACGGACGGTGGCGATTCTCCAGGAAGCGGGCAATCCTGATGGCACAGACCCCACACTGGTCGATTATGTCCCTGAAGCGGATGCCCTCGTAAGCGTTGGCGGCGTCGGCTGGCATGCTCCAGCCGCTCCGGCCGTCGACCGGGTCATCGGTGGTCTCACGGTGCAGCCCAGCATCGCCCAGGATGCGCTCGATGCCTCCGGTCCCTTGCAGGTCGAATCCTGGTATGGTGCTATCTGGAAGCGCTCCGAGCTGGGGCTGTCGGCGGAAGACGCGTAAGATAGTCCTCAGTCCCGTATTATAGGAGACGATCATGGCTGAGCCACTCCGCGTTTTGCATTACATCAACGCGTTTTTCGGGGGTCTGGGGGGTGAAGAGGAAGCGCACACCGCTGTCAGCCTCCAGGACGGGGCGCTCGGGCCGGGAAGACTCCTGGAGCAGATCCTGGCCGATGAAGGGCAGGTGATCGCCACCATTATGTGCGGCGATGGGTATTTTAGTGAGCATGAAGAGGCAGTGGTTGCGCAGGTACAGGGGTACCTGCGCGACCTGAAGCCAGATATTTTTCTCGCTGGCCCCGCCTTTCGCTCCGGACGCTATGGTCTTGCCTGCGGGCGACTCTGCCTGGAAGCCGAACGCCTGGGGATCCCAGCGATCACTGGAATGCATGAAGAAAACCCTGGTGGTGACCTCTACCGCCCGCAGCACCTCTACATCATTGCCACGGCCGCGAGCGCCGTCGGTATGCAACCGGCTCTGCAGCGCATGGCCGCACTGGCGATTAAGCGTCGACGTGGGCTGCCTCTGGGCTCCGCCGCAGAAGAAGGCTTCCTCCCACGCGCGGTCCGTCGCACGGTGCGGACGGGTATACCGGCCGCTGCACGAGCCGTGGCTATGGCGCTGAAGAAATGGCATGGCGAACCGTATACCAGCGAGCTCACCGTCGAGACCTTCGAGGTCATCCCCCCGCCTCCGCCTCTGAGCGATCCCAGTAAGATGCTCTTCGCCCTGGTCACGGAGTCTGGCCTAGTCCCCAGGGGCAATCCTGATCGCTTGCCCTCTGCCACCGCCACGCATTGGGCTAAGTATTCCATCGCCGGAATGGATCGACTGGTGCCTGGGGAGTGGGACGGTGTGCACGGAGGCTACGATAATAGTGCGGCGTTGCAAAATCCCAACCGTGTGGTACCGCTCGACGCCGTGCGTGCGCTGGAACGTGAGGGAATGATTGGCCAACTGCTGGACGAGCTGTTTGTCACCGTGGGTAATCTCGGCAGCTTGAATGCCATGAAACGCATCGGCGCGGAGATCGCCAACACGCTGGTGCAGCGCGGGGTGGGCGCCGTCATCTTGCCTGCCACGTGAGGGACCGGCACTCGTAGCGGTGCTACGATCGCCAAGGAGTGTGAACGCGTTGGCATTCCCACCGTGCTAGCGACCTGCTTGTATACGGTCGCCACGCGTGTGGGAGCGAATCGCATCGTGCGTGGCGGGAAATTCCACCATCCGTTTGGAAACCCCGATATACCGCCGGCGGATGAGTATGCCTTTCGGCGTGCCTTCGTCGCGCAGACCATTCGTGCCCTGTGCACGCCGGTGCAGCAGCCGACGGTCTTCGATGTGGAGACCTCGGTGGTGGCATGACGCAGGAAACGGCCCAGCGTCGGGCCAGTGAGGAGTTGGGCGCAGATAATCGTTCGAGAGGAGAACAGCGATGCCAGTCTACAGCTATGACCACATCCATCTTCGCAGCCGTGATCCGATGGCGACCGCCCAGTATTATCAGAAGATGTTCGACGCCAAGATCGTCGAATCCATCCAATCGGATGGGCAACCGCGCATAGACCTCGACATCAACGGTCTGACGGTGTTCCTGGCGCGTGTGCCAGCAGACGCCAAAATTGGTGAGGCGCCAGTCGACCCCCATCTCGGACTGGACCATTTTGGGCTCAGGGTCGATAACCTCGACGCCGCGTATGCCGAGCTCAAACAGCGCGGGGCCGACTTCGCCGTGGAACCACGCACCATCCGCCCCGGCGTCAAGATCGCCTTCCTGCGCGGGCCAGACAATGTCCGCATTGAGTTGCTGGAACGGTCCTGAGCCTTCACTCGCTGGAAAGACGCCAATGGCGTTCGGTCTTTCGTTCCCTTCCCCTCTGGGAGAGGGGCAGGGTGAGGGAGACAGCGTGCACTCTGAGTGACCCCTCACCCCAGCCATCTCCCGACGGGAGAGGGGAAAAGAAGGAGAGCATTGTGAAGTGGGCGATACGAGCGCAGCGAGTGTTCGATGGCACTGGAAATTCGGTGATACGTGATGCGGTGGTGGTCGTCGATGATGCACGTATCGCCGCTGTGGGATCGGTTGCCCAGGTGCAATTGCCGCCAGGTAGTCCGGTCGTCGACGTCGGCGACCGGACGCTCATGCCTGGTCTGATTGATGCGCATGTGCACATCCTCTCGACCGGGAGCGCGCTCAGCGGCCAGGAATCGCGCGCCATGACGGACCATCAGGTATTATTGGTGGGGGCGCGGAACTCCCAGCTGGCGCTCAAGAGCGGTCTGACAACAGTGCGCGATTGCGGCGACCGGCGTTATCTGAGTCTGGTCCTGCGCGACTTCATCAACGATGGTGGCCTGGCGGGCCCCCGGGTGGTCTGCTCGGGACCAGTCCTCACCAGTACTGCTGGTCATCTGTGGTGGGATGGCATCGAGTGCGACACGGTAGATGACCTACGGCGTGGTGTTCGCACCTTGGTGAAGCATGGTGTCGATTGCGTCAAGCTCATGGGTACTGGCGGCAATGCCACACCAGGATCCAACCCAGAAGCCTCACAATACGACGCGATGGGATTCATGGCAGTGGCAGAGGACGCGCACCGCATGGGCAAGAAGGTCGCCGTCCACGTGCATGGAGTGGAAGGCACCCGTATGGCGGTGGACGCCGGGATCGACACCTTGGAGCATGTGCCATTCCGCGCTCATGGGGGGATTGCCTATGATGAGCGACTTGTCGAGAACATCGTACGCAAAGGGCTTATCGTCAGCCTAGCTATGCCCGCTACCTGGTATCGGATACGGGCTGAGGACATGCGCGAGGCACGCACCCACCCCGGCCATCTCTGGGAAGCGCGCTACGAGACAATCCGCCGCATGCATACGGCCGGCGTCCAGCTGGTGGTCAGTAGCGATACTGGGTCAACCGGCACCAGGATCGATGAGTTGGCACTCCTGATGGAATTTCTGGGCAAGGGAGTGCAGATCCCCGCGGCCGACATCCTGCGCGGTGCGACCGGTCTGGCAGCCGAAGCGGTGGGCATGGCCAATGACATCGGTACGCTGGCTCCCGGCAAACTCGCCGACATGGTCGTCGTCGACGGCGACCCACTGACGGATATCACCGCGATGCAACGTATTCATACCGTCGTCAAAGGTGGCAAGGTGCTGGTGCGTGAGGGAGGAGTGCTCCTGTCTCCCACAGGCGTGGAGAGCTGAGATAGGGGGCCGAATATCAGAGGACTGCACGTATGCCCAAGGCTCCTGTGAATGGGGTGAACCTGTACTATGAGGTGACCGGTAGCGGCTATCCGTTGCTCTTAGTCCATGAATTCGCTGGAGATTACCGCAGTTGGGAACCACAAGTGCGCTACTTCTCCCGGCGCTACCAAGTGATCACGTACAATGCCCGTGGCTATCCGCCGTCAGATGTCCCGGAGGACGTCAACGCCTATTCGCAGGAGCAAGCGGCCGGGGATATCGTTGGGCTCCTACAGTGTTTGAACATTTCCCAGGCGCACCTCGTCGGGCTGTCAATGGGAGGCTATGCCGTCTTACACGCGGGGTTGCGCCATCCCTCTAGAGCTCGATCTCTGGTGGTCGCCGGATGTGGATACGGCTCTGTGTCGAGCGAGCGCGAGCGCTTCCAGCAGGATTCTGGCCAGATCGCTGAACGGCTCCAGCGCGAGGGCATGCCGGCTGTCGCTGAAGTCTATGCTAGAGGCCCAACCCGTGTGCAGTTCTCCGACAAGGATCCACGGGGCTGGCGCGAGTTTGCCGCACAACTGGCCGAGCATTCAGCCGTCGGCGCGGCGCTGACACTGCTTGGAGTGCAGGGACGACGTCCCTCCGTCTATGCCCTGGAAGCCCAGATGCGCCAGCTACATGTGCCAACGCTGATTGTCACCGGGGACGAAGACGAACCCTGCCTGGAGCCAGGCCTATTCATGAAACGCGCCATTCCCACCGCCGGGCTGGTGGTCATGCCTAAGTGCGGCCACACCATCAACATCGAAGAACCCGACGCCTTCAACCGCATCGTCAGCGACTTTCTGACAGCCGTCGAGGCGGGGAAATGGGGTGTGCGAAACCCCGCGTCCTTGAGTGCATCGGCGATCTTACCGCCAGAGCATTCATAACGCCTCGGCCGTGATCGTGATAGATGCGTAATGCAGGGCAGGTACGAACACATTACTGCAGCGTGTTCCTAAACTGCTTCCCTGTCTCGCATAAATTGTCGGGCGCCATCTGGTAAACTACGCCCTCCTCACGGTTCTGCCTGAATGTGATGACGAGCGTTCCCCCCTGAGTATAAAGCGTGCTGGGAGCACATCGATGGGCTCATCGGTCGCCATTGTTATTCCATGCTACAATGAGGCCAAACGGCTCAAGGTCAACACGTTTAAAGAATACTCCGATGCCGATCGTTCACATCTGTTTGTGTTTGTCAATGATGGCAGTAACGATGCGACATTGAAGGTTATACAAGGCCTCCACAGAGATAATCCGGATCACTGTTCATATATCGATCTGCCGAAGAATCTCGGCAAAGCCGAGGCTGTAAGGCGGGGTTTATTGTCTGCCTTTGACACGAACCCTGACTTTGCGGGCTATTGGGATGCCGATATGGCCACGCCCCTCGAGGCCATTCCATCCTTTTGTAAACTTCTTGAATCCCGTTCGGAGATCGCGATGGTCTTCGGGGCAAGGGTTCGCCTGCTTGGCAGAGCCATCGAGCGCAGCCCGCATAGACATTATCTGGGTCGGGTGTTTGCGACGGCTGCTTCCTTGACGATAGGCCTGCCTATCTATGACACGCAATGTGGCGCTAAGCTCTTCAGAGTGTGTCCTCTTGTCCGCTCGTTGTTTCAACAACCCTTTATGACGCGCTGGCTGTTCGATGTCGAAATCATTGCGCGGCTCATCCAAGCCTGCCGACGCGACAATCTCCGGCCGCCCAAAGATCTCATCTATGAGTTTCCTTTACAGACCTGGAGCGATGTGGCGGGGTCGAAAGTCAAGCCACTCGATTTTTTCAAAAGCTTCTTTGATCTTGCCAGAATCTATTGGAAATATTTACGGTATCCCTAGTGCAGCGCAAGCTTTCTCGTCTTTGCCATCTACCGCTGCCACCAGAGGCTTATTGGCACATGCTCGCGAAACGCGGTGGCGATTCTGGTGGTTCACGGTCGGCCGGCTCGAACACATGCGAATCCGAGGACCTGCTGCGATAACTCGCTAGAGAATGACCTCCCACTCTAACGCTTGTACCGCGACCGCGCGAGTGCTATGGTAGTGCCGCACGCTGCATTTCCCTGGGGTGATGGGAGGAAGTATGACCCAGTCGTCGCTGGAATCGCAGAAGCAGGCCTATCGTTGGTTCCTACTTATCGCCCTGTGCCTGATCGGCTTTATCACCATCGGCACACGGGCCACCCTTGGCAATTTTTTTAAGACCATCATTGCCGATTTGAGCTGGGATCGGGGCACCATTTCGTTTGTGGTGGCGGTCAATCTGTGGATCAGCGGGCTGTTGCAACCCTTCACTGGCCATCTCATGGACCGGTTTGGCGCCAAATGGCTCTTTACCATCAGTGTGGCCGCTTACGGCTTGGGCGTATCGCTGATGGGCCTTACCAACAGCTTTGGATATTTGTTGGTGATCTACGGGATCATGCTGGGCGCGGCATCTGCTGGCTCGTCGATGAGCCTGTCCAACGCCCTGCTGGCCCAATGGTTCCGCGACGGGCGTGCCTTGGCCATGAGCGTCAACAACGCTTGTGGCGCCGTCGGCCAACTGGTCTTGGTCTATATCAGTTACCTCATGCTCGAATCTATCGGGTGGCGCGCAAGTCATGTGTATCTGGGGCTAGCAGTACTGGCGGTGGCAGCGCCGATGGCCTTGATGGTGCCACGACGGAGGCCAGATTCCACCGGCACGTCTGGCGGTGTGGCCCGTCAAGCAGCGGCCTCAGGCCCGTTAGAGACCACCAGTTGGTCCAAGGCGCTGTGCAGCGCGCCGCTCTGGCAGCTCAATGGCGGCTATTTCGTCTGTGGCATGACCGTGGCGATCTTTAGCGTGCATTTCATTCCCTTCGCGACCGACCGCGGGTTTTCACCCCAGACCGCCGCTAAGGCCTTTGGTTTGATGGCCATTCTCAGTGTCGTCGGCTCGTTGCTGAGCGGTGTGCTCTCCGACCGCGTCGGGCGCAAGAATATCCTGGCGCTGGCCTACCTGACTCGTGGCGTGGCGTTTACGCTGCTCCTCCTGTGGCACCATGAGCTGGCCCTGTACGTGTTTGCCGGGCTCGGCGGGCTTTCCTGGCTGGCGACGCCGCCATCGGTAATCGCGCTCACCGGCGAAATCTATGGCTTGCGCGCCCTCGGCACGCTGGGGGGAATTTCCTTGTTGGCGCACCAGCTCGGCGGCGGGGCGAGTGTCTGGCTGGCTGGCGCCATGCATGACTTGACCGGCAGCTATGATCTTTCGTTTGCCCTGGCGGCTGTGGCATTGGTTGGCGCGGCGTTGATCAGCTTTTCGATCGCCGAGCGGCGTTATTCGGTGCGTTACATGACACCTGCGACTTCCGCTGCGGGTGATTAAGGGAGGAAAGGAGGGGTCGATGGGGGACTTAACTCTAGCTTACAAGGTCCGGAGCTATAGCACGGGGACATTGGGCCGCGCCATTTGCAACGCCCGCACGCATCACTTTGTTGCCGACGATGCCGGCGGTGAGGAGGTGGGCGCCGGAGAACTGTTTTTGTCAGGCATCTCGGCCTGTGCCGTGAACATGGTGGAACGCCTAGCCAAGGAGCAGCACATCCCTTTGCAGTGGATGGATGTCGGCGTCGAAGCCTACCGGGATCCGACGAAAACCCCGGGAGAGCGCTCGGTGTACGATGCCATCCGGGTGTATTTCGAGATGTGGGGCGTCAACAAGGACCAAGCCGATGGGCTGGTCGAAACCTGGAAGCGGCGCTGACCGCTCTATGGTTCGGTCGCCGTGGCGACCGCTGATACCACCGTGGCGTATATGGCTCATTCCGAGTCGCGTCGATAGCGAGCGTCCGACAGCAAGCTGTCCATGCCTCCACCTCCCATGAGGGAGAGGGTATGCCCTTCCCTCGCTCCGGCCCTCTGCCAAGGGGGACTTTGCCTAAAAAAGCCTGTTTGCCCAAAAAAGAGGGAATTTGCCCAAAAAGTGGATGTCATGTTCTCATGTGCAATATGTTCCCGTTCATGTCAGCGTGTGATGCGCATCGCAGGTACGGCTCCGAGGAGTCCCAAGGCCTGAAGCACGATGACGATGAACAGGACGATGATGGCATAGATCGCCCGTACAAGGATACGGTCGGGATAGCCCTCCACGACCTCCGGCACACGCGCGACGAGGTCGGGCGGGTTCAGCCAATTATTGCGCAACTCATCCAGCTGCTTAGCAGCTGCGGCAATTTTCTGCGCTCTCGGATCATCGGCATAGGCGGCCGCCGGAATATCCGGCGTTAATCCTTTCGAGAAAGGGAACGTTTCAAAGGTGGTTGAAGGTGTATAGCGCGGCCTGTCCTCTAAACTTGTGCCTAGCCGTAGCGCCC
>Ga0137403_10007292_pt1 | contig 12501 bp, 16 predicted proteins | sample CZOMad2_1_16fung_FD_122057 | JGI IMG/M metagenome (GOLD analysis project Ga0137403, IMG submission 122057) | Vadose zone soil fungal communities from Angelo Coast Range Reserve, California, USA - CZOMad2_1_16fungal (Hybrid Assembly) | ecosystem: Environmental > Terrestrial > Soil > Vadose zone...
ATCACGCCCGTCCACAGCCCTGTTGCCCTGGTCGCCATCGACCGGAACAGGTGGTCGTCATCCACCGGAAACGGTGGTCGCCTTCAACCGGAAACCCTGGTCGCCATGGCCCGGAGCGCGCACCCCCAAGGGCGAGTTCGGTGTCTACCTCGTCTCCAACGGCAGTAATCAACCTTACAAATGCAAGATTCGGGCGCCTTCGTTCGCGCACTTGCAAGCGATGGATTTCCTGACCCGCGGCCACTTGCTTGCCGACGTTTCGGCGATCATCGGCTCACTCGATATCGTGTTCGGAGAAATCGACCGATAGATCCGCCGCTGGAGACGGATACTGCACCGGCCTAGAGCTTTGGTTGTGAACGGTGCAAATGTAATGAAGCCGGAGCGGAACAGGGCCGCCCCTAGCCGGAACTGCGCGAACTAGGCGCCGCGTTCTCGCCTCCCGATTGTCCGAAGTGCAGCCAACCTATGCACCCTGATCCCGGAAATCGGCATCCGTAAGTTTCAATGAATGTCAAATGCGACGACGTTGATCCGATGCAGTTTTTAGACATTCAGGATTTGATCGAGAGCGAACTGCAACCGCTTGAGTAAGGCCGCAAAACCTGACTGTCCTAATTCCCCGCCGCAAGTGACAGGCAAACGGCCCCAGCGCTATACCCGCGTGAACCTCCTGAACAAGGGTACTTTGGAAAGGCGGGGTCGCGCGCATCGAGGTATCGAGCCGAGCCGCGCGCCGTTGCCAGTTTGCTTTCGATTCGGAACCCGGCGGAGCCATCCGCGTTGCAGATCAAACGAAAGAAGCCATCCATGCCAATGCGGCGGATTGTCCTGAGTCTTGCCATCGCGTTCAACGTTGTCGCTCCTGCGTCATCCCAGGAATATCGCGGAACGTGGGAACAGCAGATAGCCTGTACGCCTGACGTCTGGCGGCTCTGCGCCGATCAGATCCCGGACGTCAGCCGGATCGTGACATGTTTGCGGCAGAACACGCCGCAGCTTTCCAATAATTGCCGCGCGGTATTCGAATCGAATGCCGAACAACAGCGGGGCAATCGCGGGTCGATGCAGCCTGTTCCGCAGCAGACGACGCCGCGTTCGCGCGCGCCACAACAGATGCGACCTCAGCCGAGGCCGTTCTATGAAGAAGACGAATAGGCTGCGCCGGAAAGACATTCCGTAAGAATCGGGTTCCCGCCCTGCTTGCCGGACACAAACTGCCAAGGTTCGAACTCCCCTCAGGTTTTGGGCTTCCGTCCTGCTTCGCGGTTCAACGCCGCCTCGCGAGCCAATCGCTCCGCTTTCAACCGCTCCCGGTTTGCATGAAACGCCTGTTGGGCGCGTTCGTACTCCGACAATGCTACCTTGGCGCTCGCGTCTCTAAAGACCTTTCGAGCTTCCCGCTCGGCCGCGGTCGGCGTCCTCCGCTCCAATATGTGATTGCTCATTTGCTCCTCCTCCGGGCGCACACGGTCCGAGCGCTAAGCATAGCGAGCGCATCAGGACCGCCAACCTAGGGTAGGTTTTCCTCCGGCTTGGGGCTTTGGGTGTGGGTGCCAGAGGCACAGGGAATCGACGCCCGACGAGCCCGTTAGTTCCTTCCAGGACACGATCAACGCTGGCGCTTTTTGAGCACTTCCAGCGCCCGGTCGGCGTGCACGGTCACTCGCTGCTGATCACCTCGAGCACGGTCAGGTCGGTATCGATCACGAAAGTTACGCGCTGCAGAGGCATCATCGGAATCCACCCCCTGACTCCGCCATAAAAACTCCATCCCCTTTCGTGGCCTCGGCTATTGCTTTCCGCTCCGGGTTTAATCAGGGTTCGCGCTCCGGTCGGAGAGCCTGGGGTGCGGCTATCATTTCTAGATCCAATACGCGGAATTGCGGCGCTGATCGTCGTTACGGCGCACCTTCATTATGCGGCAGGACCGCAGACATGGTTTTTTGAACTATGGATTCTGAGGGCGTTCAAAGCGTCAGTATTCGCCGTCTCAATATTTTTCGTTTTGAGCGGGCTGGTTCTCTACCTTCAAATTGAAGGGGAAAAAGTCAATTACATCCGCTTCATCGTTAGGCGAGCGTTTCGGTTATTCCCGGCATGCATTGCTGCGGTGACAATTTCGTATCTAATTTACATCATATGGGCACCCGCGCCGCTGGCTAATGCCGAGTTTTTGAATGACGTAACCTGGCCCGCCGGAATTTCGTTCGGGCAGTTTCTCGATCACCTTTGGTTGGGCGGCTCCGACAAACTTCTACGGCCGATCTGGAGTCTCGTGATCGAGTGGAGAGTTTCGCTCGTCTTTCCCGCGATCGTAATGCTTTTTGTTTGGTCGCCGATCTTTACGGGCATTGCATTTGCGGCACTTGTTTTAACGATAACATCCCTGCCAAATTCGACCTTCGCGCAAAGCGGCTATGCAGGCGCTGTCCCGGTTGCCTTCTATAGTTGTCTGTTCGTGATCGGCATCTTTATTGCCGCTTACCGATTTCAAATTGTGCTATTTTTGCGGTCTAAGCCATGGTTACGTGGCGTTCTGATAGTGTTTTGCGGCTACTACGTTTGGTTCAGATCGTCGTCCAACGATTAATCAGGATATCTGTTGCAGGGAATGGTCAGCGGAGCGCTGATCGTCTTTTGCATGTCGACGTCCAAGGCGCGTAGGCTGCTGCGCATAACGCCACTGCAATACCTTGGACGAATTTCGTATTCTCTCTATCTCGTCCATATGATCTGGATCGGAATTCTGTTTCGCCTTCTGGACGGTACCAACCCTCTTGTGATTTCGGCCGTCGTCATCGCTGCAAGCATCTTGAGCGCGGATCTGATGAATAGATTCATAGAAGCTCCCGCGAATAGGTTAGGCAGACGCGTTGCAGGCAGGTGCCAACAGCAGACTCTCAGCCGGGAGGTATGGCAGTCGTGGCAGCCTTCACCGCCAGGGTATGCTTCCGCAGCCTGAACGACAGGGCGATCAACAGGACGCCGAATAAGATCGCGTAGGGGCCGACATAGGGGCTGACGACGTAGCGTTCGGGGTGGTCCAGGGCCAGCAGCAGGATGGTAATGCCGAAGAACACCGACAACGTGCCAGCGAGGATCAGCCACAATTCGTTGTCGATCTGCTTGCGCAGCTTGAGCGCACCGATGCTCTCGAGAATGCCGTGCGCGATTGCCCAGGCACCGATGATTTGATCTTCACGGATATCAGGCCAGATGGGTTGGACGAAACCGGCCGCAATATCGACCAGCCCCACGACGACGAGCCACCACGGCGGTTCGGGCTTGGTGGTAAAGGCAGCAACCAGGGCCACGATGCCGTCGACGACGACATAGAGTGGAAAGAACAGGAAGGAGCGCGCCGGTTCGAAGGACATGCTGCCGAAGACGATGGCGGCGATCCCGCGCATCAACCAGAACCACCAATTCTTCGAAGGCGCATGCAGGCGCGATGGTAGTGCGAAGGGAGTAGTCGGAGCAGGCTGTTCCGGTGACTGCGGCCCCTTCAACTCGCGAATAAGCCTTTCCATGTCGCTGTGGAACGAGGCATGGTGAACGGCGAGCCCATTCCGCACGGCCAGATCCCTGAGGTCATCCGGTAGTTGGTCGACCCTCGGAACCCGCGTGCCCTCAAGCAGGATCGGAATGACCGGGATGTCGCGCTTGAGCGCGGCTGCAATTTCGATGCGAATAAAGTCATGCGGGTTCTCCAAGCGTAGATGGCCATCTTCGTCGCGCGCGTCGAGCCAGCCGGCGCCCATGACCGCCAGCAGCACGTCACACTTGGCGACCTCCTCGCCGAGCACCTTGACGAAATTGACACCCAAAGGGATGTCGTCGACGTCCATGAACAAGAGGTCACCGCCGAGCTCTTGACGCAGCCGGTCGAACACTCGGCCAGCGTGTCCCGCGCTGTCGTCGTGCCGGTAAGAGATAAACACTCTGAGAGCCACAGCCTGTCCCGTTGAGCGGTCGCAATCTGTGGCTACTCTACCTTATTATCGCGATGGGCGGGAGAGCCGCCATTGGGTGTTCACAATGGTTCTGGTGGCGGAACGCGACCGCAGCTTAGTCCGGAGCGGGTCAAAAGGCGAAATTCTCACTGCGAGCAAATGTCTTCCGCTATTCTCCCAACAGCGGACATTCAACCGTGCCATCGTCAGGGGATGTCGAAAGCGTATCGCGTCACCTTGCAGATTCCGGCGTGCGTCACGGTGAGCGCGACCGCGCGGCTTGACCCTGCGGTTAAGGGCACCATCTCGCCGTCAGCACCGACAAGGAAGTGCTGGACGATCCCGTGCGGCAGGATGCGCTGACCCTCGCCATCCGCAATAACCTTGTACGGCGGTAGCCGTACAGTCTCGCCACCGAACTTGAATTCAACGCCGGCCCGCAATTCATCCGGCAATGTCGAGTCCGGCAGGCATTCCATCGTCACCTCGCGCTCGCCCGGCACGCTGGTCAGCCACCCATGCCGGGCGGTCACGTATTTGAGCAACGATGCGAACCGCTCCTTGCGATCGGCGATCACTTCGTGTCGGAACGGCTTCCTGCCGCCCGTGACCGGGCGGGCGTACTGCGGGATGTAATTGTCCTCGCGCATCATTCCCGCCTCGCCACCGCCATGACCTCGTCGACAAACTCCTGCAGCGTCGCGCGGAGTTGCGCACGCATCCTCGGGATGTCGGACGCGGAGGCGCGCTGCATGGTCTGGACCTGCTGCAGAACGTTGGTGGCGATGTCTCCGAGCGCCGCCATGTCGCGGTCACGCTGCGTCGGGATGCTCAATGCAGCCTCAACGTCAGATCGAGGCAGCGATAATCGCCGAACCGATCCCGCGCAGCCCAGAACACGGCGCGCGGGGTTTTCGATTGCGGATCGGCGTAGGGATTGAAATCCCACGCCTCAGACTCGATGAACGCTTGCACGTCGGGGTCGCTGCAGAACACAAGCGGAAGATGCGGCACCTCTCACCAGCTCCTCCTCTTCATCGTGTTGGAGGCTGCGCAATTCCTGGATAAAATGGGCGGCGCGATTACTGCTGTTGCGACCATTGCAATCGCCATCTTCACGTTCACGCTTAAGCGGGCTACGGACAAACTTTGGGATGCCGGAGAGCGTCAGCTGAACTTGCTGGCCGCAACACCCGCCGCTCAATCTAAGGACATGCAGGCGTCTATCCGGGCCGCAACCGACTCCGCGAATGCCGCGATTACGAGCAACCAGATTGCTATGACCAATAGCGAACGGCAATTGCGGGCCTACGTAACGGTCCAGGACATCAATATGGTTACCCACCGGCTCCCCGGCCGCATCGGCACTTACAACGACGATGTTATTCCGGGCGCTGTCCACACCTATCGATTTTCCGTCATCCTGAAGAACGGAGGCATGACCCCGGCCATCAATGCCCGTACGAACATCAGTCACAACAGATTCAACAACGAGATGCCTGCGGACTTTCATTTTCCTGACTCGGCAAATTTCGGGAACGCACTTATCGGCCCCCAGCTGACCTGGCACACGCCGTCGATCACGATTCCCGCCTCCGAACTGGAGAGGCCGCTCGTGGGCGCGTTCCATTACCTTTGGGGATGGATCGAACATGACGACATCTTTGCCAGCATGCCACGGCACCGGACTGAGTTTTGTTTCAAGATCGAGTGCGAACGGCTCCAGCCAACGAATGAATTCTGGGTTGGCTTTGCTCCACACTCCAAATTCAATGCGGCTGACAATGATTGTCTGAGGCCTATCGATCCTGCAGGGTAATACATTGGTGGCCTAATCGTATTTGATTTTCAGAAGACCCAGTGGCTGCAAGTTGAAGGCGGCCTCTCCGGGGGCATAGCGAACTTCAAAGAATTCAAAATCGCTGCGCCGCTCGCGAGAGCACTTTTGATCGATGATCTTCATGATCCTGAGCCTGTCCGCCATGTCAGTTCTCGCCCCCAAGATGATGCCAGACAGATCCTCGAATTTGTATTGCAGGGTCCGCATCGGCTTCTCGCGCAAATCAAAACCTGAATGAAGCAGCAGACGATATTCTTCTTCGTGTGCCCACTCGGCGGTCTTAAAGACAAGGCTGGATTCAAACGTCCTCCAATATTCGTCCCTCGCCGCTTGATCCTTGAAAGCCGTCTCCCGGCATGAACTGAACCGGCCGTCATCGCCCTTGTACCAAAACCCGTTCAGGCTCTTGAGCGAGATACTTCCCAGCGTCCTGAAAAAATCGACCGCCGGATAGGCTGGACTATATTGGACCTTGCAAAACTCCGTGGGCACAAAACTCCTGTAGTACTCATTGCGGTCCTTGAACCCTCCAAGACCGGTCACGGTGTTCAGGCTTAGCGTTGGCGCTCCAAGACTGTTCGGAGTCGTCCTGAACTTCAGGCAGGCGCCGCGATGACCGTCACCATAAGCACCCCACATCGACGCGTTGGTCGGATTGGCGCTAAAGCAGGCCACATACCAATCCGGATGAACAAGCTTATCGAGCGCCCCTACATAAGTGCTTGGAAACGAGAGGCAAAGGTAGACCAGTGAATCGGGACCCGCCTTCTGATACCGGGCAATGAGCTGCAACTGATCGACGGCTGAATCATTTGCCGCGAAAAACGCTTCCGCCGCCGTTTCAGAGGCGTTCTCAATTGCTGGCAGAAGAGCCGCACTCTCCATCATCTTGATCGCGTTCGCGCGCATCGACTCCAGGTTCTCGCCGATCAAGAAACTCGGCGGCGCCATAATGCCGTGTGCGGCGTATTCCTTGAATACCGCGTCCATTGCAAACGGATGCAGGCTGCGGAGATAATTCGTGAGCTCGTATCGCCGAATGGGACTTGTGCGCCCCGCCATCAGTTCCACTAGTTTCCTGACAGCCATCTCGTTCAAAAATGCATTCGAAGATCGATCGTAGATTTCGCGCACGGGCGCGGGCGGAAGATTGTCCGGAACCATGGACACGAAGCTTCGCACCTGGTTCCGGTCACAATCGACGCCGCTGAATACACGGGACGTGGCCTCGATAAAGATGAGAATGTAATGCCGGAGGAGATTGCGCCATACGATCTCGTCGCCCGTCCAGACGAGATCCTTAAACGTTTCAATCGGATCGTTCAGGTCTTCGGGCGGAGCAAAATATATCTGCTGGGCGTCAGGCTCATTGAAGCCGTCAAGCAGCTGCTTCGTCGATCGGAAACGATATAGATGTGACACCATCGCTGCATTGTAATTGAGCGGCGGCCTGCACGGAACATTAAATTTCAGATTACGGCTACGCGGCGACAGCTATCGGCGAATGAGCGGCGCGAATAAATTCTGCAAGACCACATCGTCGAATTTATCCGTTTCGGGAGTGGACGCGCGAACTGAAGGCGAACTTGATCTCGTCGATCTTCCTTCGACGACGGCGATCCGCTCCATTACCGTTTCCACTGCGCGAGAGACGACCGCTGTGCTTACACGTGTTCTCGTTGCTAGTTTTTGAAGAGTCTCGATGTGTTCCGTAAGAGTCGATTCCGAGTCGATGCTTTCAACAGTCCTCTCTATTTCATCGCATTCTCTTATAATGACCTCGTTAACAGCCTGAGGAATCTCGCTGCCTAAATGCTGTTTCCATCCTTCAACCGCATCGGAAATTTTCTCAAGATCGTCCGGAGCGCAATTGTGGATCATTCCAATCGCAGCGGTCTCAAGGCAATTGGCGAGCTCGCTTGCAACAGTGAGCTCGTCAAAATAATCTCCGTCACGCAATTTGGCGATGAGCTCGATTACGTCGTCGCCGTCGCGCCAGGAGTCCAGCCCGTCTACCGGCGCGCGCGCAAGCGCGAGAGCAAGATCGGAAAATCGTTGATCGCCGCTGGATTGATGCCAGGCAATCAACAGCTCTATGCGTTGTGTGTTCGAGAGACCGGTTTGTTGCAACGAATTCCCGTATTTTCCCGGCGTCTTGATCCATACCGGGAGGTGAAGAAAGTCACCCGCAATCTTGGCGAAGCACGTGGCCACAACTGCAAGGCTATCGGCCGGAAGCCTGATATCTTTGCAATGCGACCAGACCGCCCTTGCAAAGTCTGTTTCGGCGGTGGAAGCGGCAATCTCGCGGAGAAGCGCATCGTCTTTTAAATATTCCGTCAGATAATCCCGCAGCGAAGGATTCACGAAACCGACAAGCGGTCCGGTGATCTTAACAAATCCGCCTTCAAGGATTCGCAAAGCCTCCTCAAAATCTCCCGTGCTCGTCACCGTATTTGGTGCACAGGCGCGGATGAAGGCTTTCATAGGCATTCTTCAGCTTTTCGACTCCCACGCCGTATTCGGAACAGAAAAAGAGAGCAAGAAGGAGGTGCTGGCACGTTTTTGAGATATGCGTACGAAAAGCGATATCCCACAACTGCTTCGGGTTCGTGAGTGCATCGATGAAGGCCGGCGGATAAGCCTCTGGCAGGATGTCTCCTACCCGTGTGCTATCTGTCATCCAGTCGATAATGCGTGGGTTATAATTTTTGTGATCGATGATCTTCGCAATAAGGCCGCTTCCGATAAGCGCGCTTATATGACTCTGCGGGGTTCCTGCGACGAGCAGATGATTATAGAGAATCCGCGCCTTGATCCGCCGGGTATAAATACCAACGTCAAGAACGTATTTACTGATATCCAGGCCCTGGTCTGCCAAATACTCGGAGACAAGCCGCGCTTCCTCGAATATGTAGGCCCGCGTGGTCAGAATGAACCGGGCGTTCGGAGATTTCCGCACGCGCTTGATAAACCCGGCAAGATCGGAATCCTTGTGCGAGAGGGCGTTTCGATCGAGCGCCACCCTTCCGAGAAAATCATCGAGACCTGTTTCTTCGAATCTTCGATGGCAGCAAAACCGTCATCGAGACTTCGGATCGCTACAAGCTCCCAACCCTCGGCGATATAGGCATAGGAAAGCATCTCGGCGAGTGTGGTCTTCCCCACGCCAGGCGGGCCTGAAATGATCACAAGATGATGCGCTTCCAGCGTGTCGCGTGCGCCGTTGCAGCTCGGGTTCGGTGCATAAACGCGAACCTTGGCTTCGATTTCTTCGCGGGTGATCTTATTGACGGTATGCGCGGCGGACCGAATAACGCGCTCCAACACCCCGACCCCTGACAACCACAGTTTGATGTGGGATTTCTCGATATCGGGAAATTTTCTGATAAGCCCGTTGAGATCGCCTGGGCCTAGAATGTCGTCCTCGTTTTGCAGAGAAGGGCCGATCAGAGCCGCGAGCTCTTTCTTCCTGGGCGGCGTCAGCTCCCGCGACGTTGCGAGCACATAGCGGGTTGGCGCGAGACCATCAATCGACGACCGTTCCCGTTTAATCTCTGATTTCAGCCCAGCATAAGTGGAACCCGCGTAATGCTTGGCTTGCAGGATAATCTTTGCGCCGCCTTTGGCGTGACGGCCATCCATACCGCCGTCTGGACCTGCCGCAAACGCCTCGAAACGGACGCCAAGCTCGCGGCCGATAAGGTCACGCGCGAGGTCCTCGAAATCAGCTGGCGATAGGTTTCCAAACCCGTAAGCCATTCTAGAGCTCTTTGTAGATCGGGATGGAGGCTGCGTGCGCGTCAACCATCTCGACCACCTTTTTTTCCAACGGAAGCTGCGTCTTCTGTTCGGACCATACCTGCTTGAAACGCGCGACGGTTTCAGCCGCGGTATCGAGCACCAGCTTCTCGGAAATTCGCGCTTTTGCCGCAAGGTGCTTCAGCTCATCCTTGGAAAACTCGGCCATTTTCTTGGTGCGCGAATATTTAAGCGCCATCATTTCATCGGCAATGTACGGGATGGTCGAAAGCAAATCATACGCGGGCGACAAGGTTGGCGTCCGCCCGTCTTTATAGATCAGGGACCAGTTCTTGAGGTGCATATCCGCGTTTCCGATCAGGGTGCTGAACACAAGGCGGCGGATAAATTCAGCGATATCGGCGTCGCCGGTTTCGATGCCAAGCACCCCGGCAATGCGGCGGTATGTGGCGTGATCATACTTACCGTCGGGATAAACACTGAATACTTGTGCGAAGTCTTCGATATGAACCGAGCCTTTGTCGTTGCGGTCGAACCGCTTGATCGCCATGGCCTGCCCCTTGAGCTCACCGATGCCGTCGGGAAGGCCGTCGATCGCATCCAGCTCCAGAAGCTGAAGATCGGGCACGTCCATGCCCATCGATTTGGCTATGGTCATCATTGAAAATTCGTTCTCGGGCACGCCTGTGTATTGCTGCGATGGCAGCTTGACGATCCATGAGCCGCCGACGCCTTCGGCGGGAATGACAAGGCCGCCTGCCTTGACTCCGTTTTGCAGGGCCGAGAATTTCAATTGCACGCCTGCAAGGGAGAAGCGCAGCATGTTGCTGCGCTCTTCCGGCGTTATCTCTGCTTCTACTTGAGGAGGAAGCTCCTCACCTTCCGCCGGGTGCACGGAAATCGCGCCGGGAAGGTCAAGGCCCAGCATCCAAAGCAGAAAGAACTCGCTGTGTTGTTTTACACCGGCCCGCTCGGCGAGGTACTTGCGCAGCGGTCCCTCTGGCAGAAGGTTTGAGAAGAACGGCGGCACGACCTGACCGACTGGTTTAAAGTCTGTAACCAGCCCGCCGAATTGATCCTTGAACGACAGGCTCAAAGTCGAGCGATTGGCATCGTCGATATACGCCTGATTGAATGCAAACAGGTTCCGGTTCCCCTGCACGTGCGTGAGGGTGGCAATGGGGCGGCCGTGCAAATGAACATTTAAGACGGATACGTCAGGCATCGTCGTCCTCATCATCTATGGCGTACGCTGGCCTCGGCGCTTCCGAGGGGCTGTGCACCAGCCGGTTGCGAAGCTGTTGCAGCTCTGTGGCGATGGCGGCCACAATGTCTTTCGACTGCGGACTCGCCTGATACCGCCTCAGTTTATTGATTGCGCCGGTAACGATCTGAAGATCGGGCTTGCGGAGTGGAGCGTGCCTGAGAAAACGCAGAGCGTCGGCAATCCGGTCAAGGTCTGCCGAACTGCCGTACAGCAGCTTCTGCTTGATGACGAGACGTTCCCCCCGTGCGATTTCGCGGAGTGCCGCTTCGCCCTCTTGCGGGGTAGATTGCTCGGTGGATGTTTGACGAAGAATACCCTGTACGGCTGGCAGGAATTTCTTCGGCACAAGCATGATCTCAAGGTCGAGCGCCCTCGCCACGTCGATAAAGCTTGAAAGGCCGGGTTCTAAAGTCCCTGTCTCGATCTGGGAGATGTGAGCTTGTGTCAGTCCCGAACGTTTGGCGAGCGCACGCTGGCTAATGCCCGCGTCCGTCCTGCGGTCCCGTATCTCCCGGATAAGATCTTCGCTTTTATACCCCACGATACACTATCCTTATCAAAATACAGCATTGATAGGGATACTATATCGACCTTCTTTTAAAATGTCAAATATCGATTAGAATCCTTATCAAAGCCGGAGATAGATAAGAATATTATATCAAAATCAGCTGCTTGGACAGACAAACGCCTCCCGACGGGAACTCGGCAAACGAGTGATTTAGGAGAGCCAAACCGCCAGTCTCGACGAAGGGACGACGGCACGGCCCCCTTCCCCATGGGATCGAATCAAGAGGGCATACAGTCTCATCCCTGATCGCCATCCGAAGCAGATTACTGAAAGTTTTGAGTCGTTCTCAAACTGAACCCAACCACCGATTGACCACCGATACACCGAGAACGAAGGTGGAAGATCGTCAAGCGACGTCACGAAAAACGTCAATGTTCTCCGCGAGCTTCGAGCAAGCAGGGCCGCTCATAACGGTCCGGTTGCAGGTTCGAGTGCTGTCCGAACCAACAACGAAATCAATAGCTGTTCAGAGCCCTGTTTGCGGTCGCGGTGGCTCTCGCCCCAAGTATCGGGGAAAGTGCCTTCATCGTCAGAGCGGGCTGCGTGCAACGCCCCTAACGCCCAAAAATTCGACAATCAAAAACCGCGGGCAGCTCCTCTCCTTTTTGTTCGCCGTAGCACCCAATCGTACGATGAGTTTATAGCCGCTGTTCCACTTTTGGCCTCGCCTGAGCATGATGCTCGGGATGATCAACAGGTCCGACATTTTCTCGATTGGCGAAAACGCAAGTGCATGTACCTCGTTTGGTCGCAGGTGACCTGAGCGCGAACGCCGGGGACAACTCCCCGCCAAGTTCGCGATCTTCTGCGCGCGTCGCCGCCAGGGCAAATGAAGGGATGGCGGAGCCATTGCGCGCGCTGATCGCCGACGACAACCATCCCAAGGCCGCCGGCTGATGACCAGGATGGGCCGCAATCTCGGCGAAGAGCTGGCGCGCAAGATGGCGATCAATCGCACGCGGCAACGGAATCTCACGGCCGACGGCCACGGCTACCACGTCCGCGACAAGACGAACGCCCTCCGGTAAGCTCGAATGACAGTGCGCAAGACGGACAACTTGCTTCGGGGCGATCGGACGCCGGCCTATGTCGACCGGGAAACCGGAGC
>Ga0137403_10007293_pt1 | contig 12501 bp, 17 predicted proteins | sample CZOMad2_1_16fung_FD_122057 | JGI IMG/M metagenome (GOLD analysis project Ga0137403, IMG submission 122057) | Vadose zone soil fungal communities from Angelo Coast Range Reserve, California, USA - CZOMad2_1_16fungal (Hybrid Assembly) | ecosystem: Environmental > Terrestrial > Soil > Vadose zone...
GGAAGAGGTGGCGCTGCTCCAAGCCATGGTGTTCACGGAGGGGGACAAGTGCCTTCTCCGTGAGGAAGTAGACTCGTTCGTGGGTCGTCTGAAGACGCTCGCCGAGAAGATAGCCCGCCTGGGCGAGCCGGCTGAGGCGCTTCCGAACGTTGTCGGCAGAAGAAAGCCGGCCGGATTCCTCCTGGAAGTAGCGGAGTCTTCGGATCTGGTCGAGCGTCAGCACTCGCAAAAGCCAAAGCCACCAGAGTACGCGAACGTCGCCGGGGGTGAGCTGGGGCGTTGCCATGGGCTCCGAGTCTACCCGATATCCGGGTAGGGTAACCGGGTAGCCTACCGGGTACCCCAATGATCTGTAACCCATATTGGCTCTGCCATTTAGCGAGGAGGGCAGTGCCTTGAGATCGGCAAGATGCACGGCAGCGGAAAGACTCCTTTCCTCTGGCCGAGCAGGCTGGTGGCAGGTGGGGAGGAGGTGGAATTCGCTATCAAGCGAAGCCGAAAGCTATGATGGGGCGGTCGCTGCGTGCCGTAGGAGCCCCTCGGGCTCCTCGTGGTCGTCGTCGCCAGTATTCGCCAGCTCGCCGAAATGGCCGCCACCACCCCGCGTGTTTCCCGCCGCATCAGGGCGGAGAAACTTTGCACAATGGCTCGTTGTGCCGGCGCCAGCGAGCACAACCAAGCATTGTGCGAAAGCGGGGTGGGTAGCGGCCTGGAGACGGCGACGAGCTTTCGCAGTCCACTCCTCGCATGAACGGAAAAAACGGCAGAACACGAGTCTTTATACGCCGAAACTCGGCAGGCGATGTATAGTAGCCGGATTATGGACGACGAACGCTATGACGAAGAGGTCCGCCGGCTCGCCAAGGTGCTCTCGACGGTCGTGCAGGTCGTCAGACGCACCCGGCAATCCGTAGAGCAGGAACTCGGCCTGAGCAGCGGTTACCTGAGCAAAATCCTGGGCGGCACGGTCGACCTCCGCGTCCGCCACGTTCTCGCGATCTCGGAAGCGGTCGGCATGGACCCAGCGAACTTCTTCGCTCTCGTCTACCCGCCCCATGAGTCGCGGGACAACGAGACCCAAAGGGTCATCGCGGACGTCCAGGCTGCTTTGGGCCAGCACCCGACGACGCCCTTGTTCGGGTCGCGGGCCGAGTTCGACGAAGCGGTGCGTCAAGCCCTGGCCCGTATCCTCGGCTTCCGGCTCGACGAGCCGCCAGAGCCAAAGCAGCCCTAGATCACCTCGAAGCGGAGCTGCGGCGCGCGCTCCAGGCGGTTGAGGAAACCGCGCACGTGCGCGACGAGGCGCGGGGTGAGTCGCTCCCGCTCGTAGGCCCAGACGAGGTATTCGAGCGCCCTCTGCCCCTCCCGCTGGATGCCGAGCTTCTGGAAGGTCTGGAGCATGTCCACCGCCAGCTCCCGGACCTCACTCTTCTTGCCGCGGAAGAGCCAGATCCCGGCGAGATCGAGGCCGACCAGGGCCGCCTTGTATTCCTTCTGGTGCTCACGAAAACCCGCCCGGGCTTCCAGGAGGGCCGTCTCCGACCGGTCGTATTTCCCGAGGCCGGCGAGGATCTGTCCTTCCACCCAGCGGAGCGTAAGGAGGTTCAGCGGCTCGCCAGCGAGCGCCTGCCGGAGCCCGCTCCCCATGAGCATCGCGGCGGCCTCCCGGAACTGGCCGCACTGGACCATCACTTCCAAGATGGTCTCGGTAGTCGAGGTCACGAGCTGGGGATCGCGGTCAGGGTCGAGGAGCACGAACCCCTGGCGCAGGATGTTGAGCGCCCCCTGCGGGTCTCCTTCGTAGTTCATGTAAATCCCGCGCTTTACGAGCGCACGCCCTGCGAGGTGGTCGTCACCCACCTTTTGGTAGAGCTGGGAGACCATCTCCAAAAGGTTGCACGCATCGGGGATCTTGCGCTGATCGTTCAAGAGCGACGCGTTCAGATCCGCCACCCGGGCGACGAGGAGCATATTGCCGGTCCCTTGCCCCAGGCGCCGGTTGGCGGCGCCGAACGCCCCTGAGGCTTGCTTCAAGTCGTCGTTGACGCGGTGGGCGTTCCCGAGCTCCGCCCACGCCCAAGCCTGATAGTCGGCGATGACGAGAGGATCGTATTCCGGGGGAGTGAGGTTCTGGGCCGCGAGCTGTGCGAGGATGGCGAGTCGGCGCATCTCCTGTGGCTTGCGGTAGCGCTCCTCGAAGCTGAGTTGGATGAGGATTTCGACGAAAGACCCGCCCGAGTATTCCGCAAGCTCCTCCTCCGTGAACACCATGACGTCGTTGGCGTTTTTCCGCAGGATGTCCAACCCGCGGGCCACCAGCTCCCGGTCAGCTCGCCGGGCCTCAGGCTTCCGGCTCATCGCCGCCGCCAGGGCGCGGGCGATCGGCTCTTCGTACTCGCGTCCATCGACGGCGGGCACTTCCTCCTCAGGGACCGCTTCCGGAGCTGCCATGAGAAAGAGGAGCGGTCGGAGCCGTTCCTCGCACGCTCCGCACCCCTGGAGGAGGTGCCGGAGCGCCCCCTTCATCTCCGCTTGGGTGAAGGCACCCTCAAGGAAGCGTCCCACATCGTCCGCGGTCAGGTGATCGCTCAAACCGGCTCCCTCCTCAGAAGGCAAGAGTTAACGCAAGCATCTCGCTATTGTCGCACAAAAGGATGCGAAGATGCCCCCTCGCGGTAACCCGAGCAGCGGGCTACCGGAGGAGGCAGGGAAAGGCTTAAGCGTCAGGGTCGTTGCAGGGAAGCCGCGCACCGGCCGTCCGGGTCAATGCAGGCACCCTGGTCGGTATGGACCGGGGGCGGGGTTGCGGTGTTCGTGCATTTCCCGTTCGGGTCAATGCAGGCGCCCTGCTCGGCCCAGAGCGACTGCACCCACTGCCATGCGCGGGTTACGAAGGAACCCTCGTGGGCCGCGGCCGATTTCGAGTGGGGGGCTCCCGCCGCGACGGCCGGGGCGGTTGCCGTGAGGACCAGGGTGAACGCGAGCACCGCCATCTGCTGCATGCCTTTTCGGAACATGGGTTCTTGCCTCCTGTTTCCAACAGAGTCGCCAGCCGGCCGGAAGTGGCCGCGCGGCGTCCGCGGGGTGAGCGTCGAACGCTTCTCACTGCCGATTGTTGCCCGGATGAGCGTCAGAATGGAGCGCATCCGGACTCTCTCCACCATCCGCACTTCAAGCGATCGAAGGATTGGGCCACGCGCCCGTCTCGTGAGGAAGGAATATAGGGACCGAGAAGGGTAACTTCAACGGTTGCTTCGATGGGCTACGCAAATCTTCCGCGCCGGGCGATTCTGCTGTCCATTCCGGCGACTCTGGATCGTTCTCATGAATCGCAGCGGATTTCTCTTGACAACCATCCGGCATCTGGCTGAAACTTCCGGCCTGTCGGAGGTAAAGGCAGGATGCCACCCAAGAGAACCCTGAAGCTCACTCTCGAAGATCGACGGTCGGTCGGTGCCCGGATCGCGGAACGCCGGCAAGTGAAGCGGTGGAGTCAGAGGGAACTGGGCCGCCGCACCGGCATCACCTTCACCCGGCTTTCGAAGCTCGAAACCGGACAGGCAACGCCGAGTCTCGCGGAGCTGTTCCTCCTGGCCGATGCGCTCGATGCCGGCCTCGATGAAATCACCCGGGGCACCCTGCTGGCGAACTCCTCGGTCGAGCGGTACCTTGTGCCGCCGCTTCAGGAACTCGAAGCATTCGGGTCGCCGGAGGAGTGCGCGATCCTCGGAAGACTCTTGCGGGTCCTCGTCGCCGGCTTCAAGGCGACCAGGCCGAGCGCTCCGGAACCGCATGGCGGGAGCGACGGGGCGCGCCTTTCAAACGGCGGTGACAGGTGAGCAATCATCCCTCTCCTCCGGAGATCGACCGCCTTTTGCCTACCTCAGGAAGCGAGGAGGCCCGCCTCTTCGCCCATGTCCTCATCTGCGAAGCATGCAGGGAGCACGCGCTCGGCGTCCTCAAGGCTCCTCACACCTCCCTCCACGCGCAGTTCCTTGCGTGCTTCGAGCAAGTAGACGGGCACCTTGATCGGGTCGAAGAGCTTCTCAACGAGATACTCGATCCCACAGAGGAGGGAGTGTGATCGGCGAGGGCGGCCTTGCCTCTTGCGAAAGCGACCGGACCGCCGACTGCCTGGCGAGTGTCCAATGCGCGCCCTTCCAGCGACTGAAGCGCGCGGTATCGAAGCTTGGGGAGAAAGAATCCTGGGCGGTCATCACCTCCGCGCTTCTCAAGCTCGGCCGGCTAACGGCGGAGATTGATCCCGGGCAGGCGAGGAACCTCGCCCGGGTAGCGATCTCCACCGCGGGAAGAGTGGATCATCCCGAGATCGCCCGCCGGAGCTTCCTCGTCGAAGCGGAGTGCCTCGCGGGCGACTCCTCCCGCCGGTTGCGGCGACTGCGCGCCGCCGAGCGCTCTTTTGTCCGGGCCGGGCGCCATCTGGCAGCCGGGTGCGATGTCGGGGAGCGGGCATACTTCCTCGTCACGCTCTCCAATCTCCGCGAGGACCAGGAGCGTGACGAGGAAGCGCTCGCATTGCGGGCACGGGCCGCCCGGCTCTACGGGGCTTTGGGCGAGATTGATTCTCAGGCGACCGTCCTCTCCTCCATCGCCGCTCTCGAGATGAGCCGCGCCGAGACGGACGAGGCGGTCACGACGCTTGTGGATATCCTGGCCTTGATCGACCGGGGGCTCGGTGGGCTTCTTGCCCTCGGTGCAGCGGTCTCCTTCGCCACGCTGAAGAGCGTTTCCTCTTGCGGCATTCCGGAAGCCATCGCGCTCCTCGAAAGGGTGCGGGCGCGCTATCCGGATCTCGCGGGTTCGGAGGAGATGGCGGCCCTCCATCTCCTTGAAGGCAGAATCCTGACTTTCGGCACCCGACCAGACCTCGCCGAGACGCAGCTGCGAACTGCCTTCCGCTGGTTTTTGAAACTTGATCTCCTTCATGATGCGTCCGTCGCAAGCCTCGGCCTCGCCGTCCTCTTCCTCTATCGGGAGCGCGGGGAGGAACTACGTGTGTCGGTCGAGGAGACCATTGGAGTCCTCCTTGCGAGAGTGCTTCCCGAGGGTGTTCGCGAGGTGCTTTCCGCCTTCCGGGAGGCGGCGCGGGCAGGCCGGGCGACCATCACGCTCGCCCATGCCTTGATGAGGTACTTCGAGCAGTCGGAAGGAAACCCCAACCTGAAATTCATTCCGCCGGTGCCGAGACCCGGCCGAGGGAGGTAAGAGAAACAATGGACAAGAGCGCCACGACTCCTCTGGAGAATTCAACCTCGGAAGCATTCCGAGAGACCTTCCTCTCGATCCTGTCTCCGGAGGAAGCGACCCTCCTCCGGAACTACGGCAACCTTCTTCATAGCCGTTTCCTCGACCGCCCTGTCTATGAGGTACCGGCAACCTCGTATACAGAAGCGGAGATGCAAGGCGCCCTGGCCGATCTCCGTTCCCTTGCCGAGTTCCTACGAGCTGTGGGGAGGGAGCGGGAGGCGAGCGAGCTTCCAGAACGCGAATGGCAGCTCTCGCACGTTGCCGCGGAGCTGGCAGGAGGAGTCGTTCTGCTCGCCGAAGGACTCGACCGAGAGCTTCGCCGCCTCTCCGCGCGGGGGGAGAAGAGCGCCAAGAAGACCGATGGCGAATGACGACCTCGCGGTGACCTTGACGATCCTCCGCGTCATCCGCCGCTGGAGTCAGAGCGAACTCGCCGAAACGGCAGGCGTGACGAACAGCGCGATCTCGGATTATGAACGGGGCAAGGTCGATCCGCAGACCCACACCTTGCAGAAGCTCGTGCGCGCCCTGGGGCTGCCTCTATCGGCCTTGGACCAGACCCAAGGCTTCATTCAGGTGATCCGCGCCCAGATGGCTGGCCTTGCTGCCGAGGGCGAGGGTGCGGAACAGTTCTCGGCGGCGGCAGCCCTGTCCCCCAAAGAGCGGGAACTCCGGGCCGAGATCGCGCAGATCTCCTCCGAAGGGGGGCGCTTTGCCTCCCGCCTCACCCGTCTCATGCTCGAACTCATGACCGGAAAGCCGTGCTGAAGGGGGGAAAGGTGTTCCAGAATCTCGGCAAGGCGATCAAACTGCTTCGCGAACTCAAAGATCTCTCTCAGGCGGCTGTCGCGCGTCGCGCCGGAATCGGTAAGAGCCAACTCTCGAAGTATGAGGGCGGCAGGGAACTCCCGAAGTTCGATTCCTTGGAGAAGGTCATCCGGGCGATCGGGGTCTCCTCGCACCAGCTCTTCTACGTGCTCTATCTCATCGATAGCTCCGCTTCGCTGGTGGAAAGTGGCTCGAACGGCTGGCCCCCGGATTCGCTGCTTCGGCCATTCCTGCTTACGGAGGCGACGGACAAGGCGCTCTTCCAGATTCTCGCCGACGTGGTTACTCTTTCCCGGTGCGTTTTCGAGGAACAGGCCTTGCGGTCAGTGCGGGGGCACCCGTAAGACTATTTCAGAGATACTGTGCACAAGTTTTGTTGTGCAAAGTTATTCAAGCTCTCTCAGAGCATCATTCCCCTGACCCCTCGTGAGGTTTCAGGTCGATATACTGATCCCTCTCACAAATGGTAATCAGGAATTTGTCAAAAATATCCATCCGGCCTAGCAAGGGGAACTCTGACAGAGCCGGATGATCCGCGAAACAGATTCGCGCGGGAAATCTCAGCCCATTCAAGTTGACGGACAAACGAAACTCACGGGCTTCAAATATCGAGCCGTCGGCGTTATCCAAGATCTTCTTCTTACCCTGAGCCCAATCGAGTCCCAGGATTGTAAGAGTTTGGCGATGAAATATTGAAGAGTCGGCACCACTATCCAAGAGGGGCAGTATGTGGTGCTCCCGATTTCCGTATTCCAAGATTAGAGGTATATGTGGCCGGCCCTTGTAGTAGGGAAATCTAAACATGCACCACGCCGGGGCGAGGGATAGGCGCTATGAGAACTTCTTCTTGCCTATATCCTAATTTTTCGGCCTTTCTGTAAACGTCGAGCATCGTCGCTCCGAAAGCGACAAACTCACCATCCACCACCGCACCTTGTTCGCCCGCATGCGCTTTCTGAATCTTATCGGTAAGAACGGGAACTTTTATCATAGTCAGTCGAAAAAAGGAAAACGCTCCTAGCGTACCAACTTATCTAGAGGCTGGCAATAAAAGATTATACCTCCTGTGCTGATCTGCTATCAAACCGAAAGGGGCGATGTGAAGCAAGCTCATCTTTTCAAGGAGGAAAGTCCCCTCATCCCAGTCTTAATGAAAATTTAATGCTCCTCATCCTTCAAAAGCACTGGTGGAATCGGCATACTGATTTTCTCAAATTTCACACAAGCGAATGTCCGCACGACTCCCTCACCTCCTCGCTCGGCTTGCAGGCGCCCCATTGCGCTGGCTGGATGACCAGTTTCGGGAAAAGCTCCATGGGGACGCTCACTGGATGGGCTTCTGGGAACGGCGGTCTTTTCTGCGAGCGAAAAATGACGGGCTCATTCTGGCACCCCGCAAGCGTCTGAGCCGCGCGGACTCGCATACGAACGTCTGTCTGGTCGCCCCTACGGGTTCCGGGAAGACCACGCGCTACGTGATCCCGAATGTCCTCCAGGTCGAGGGCTCGGTAGTCGTGACGGACCCGGCGGGAGAGATCTTCGCCAAGACCTCCGGCCATCTCCAGGAGCGTGGCTTTGCGATCCAGGTTCTTCAACCCGCCGATCTCTGCCACAGCCTGAGATTCAATCCCCTGCACTACTGGCGCAAGCCGCAGGAGCTGCGGCAGCTCGCCACGATGCTGGGCCTGAGCACGGCGGGCCGCAACTCCGATCCCTTCTGGAGCACCTCCGCAATCAACCTGCTCGCGCTCACATTGGCGGCCTTGAGCCGGGTCGAAGACGAGAGTTTCCGCAACCTGGGGAATCTGCGCTGGCTCCTAAATCATCTCGGCGGCGGAGCGGCAACGGGCATGCACGCTTTCATGAGCCGCTACCTCGAACTCGACAACCCTCAGCTCTTCGCCGAATACCTGGCCTTTTGCGCACAAGACCACCGCGTCCTCGCCTCGATCCTCTCCACTGCACGTGCGGCGGTCGAACTATGGGCGGACGGAGATATATGCCGGTTGACGGCGAGCAACACACTCGATCTTTCGCGGCTCCGCCATCGTCCTACGGCGCTCTACATCATCGTTCCGGAGCACCAAGTCCGCTACTTCGGCCCGCTCATCAATCTCCTCTACTCGGCTTGTTTCGAGCACTGCCTGAAGGAATCGACTGAGAACTCCCTGCCGGTATATTTCTTTATGGACGAATTCGGAAATCTGGGGCACGTCAATAATATTGCCGCCACCATCACGACCCTCCGCAAGCGCCGCTGTTCCATCAGCCTGATACTCCAAGACCTCTCGCAGTTGGATGCCATCTATGGGCGGGATGAGGCCCGGACGATCTTCTCCGGTGGCTGTGGAAACAAGCTCTTCTTCTCAGGACTCGACCTGGAGACCACCACATATATCGAGCGCGTTCTGGGGAAGAACACCAAGTACGATACCCCTTTTGGGGGTGTGGACGATCGCGCGCGGACACTGGCCGTACCACTCATGAGCGCTGACCAGATACGGATGCTGAAAGCACGGGAGGCGATCCTGATCTCCGGCCGGCGGCGGCCTCTGGCTCTCACTATGCCTCCATACTTTGAGAACCCGAGACTGCGGCGCTATGCTGCGAAGACTCCCGCCGCCATCCCCGCCGCCGAGTTGCGTCGACAGCACGATTTCCTGAATCTCCAAGACTACCGCCGCTTGGAAGTCATTCTCACGGCGCCGCCGGCGTCTCCCGTATCATCCCTTCCTCTCGGTCAGTAGTTCAGGCCGCGAAGTTGTTCATCACTTGCCCGTCGAATACGCTCGATGGTCTCCCGGAGACGCTCCTCAGCCTGTTCAATGGTTTCGTTGTAGCTCTGCATGGTAATGGCCTCGAACGGAATGGCTCCACGAATGGTCAACCATTCATCTCCACCGTCGATCTGATTGATGAAGCAGAGATTCTCCAATGCGAACGCCTGCCCCAAGCACCAGTTGCCGTGAAGAAGTCGTTCCGCGAGTTCGCGGAAGTCCTGGCAGATACCGAACGACAGCTCGTTAAACGGCGGATCACATGCTTTAGCAATCCAAGGATTCGCTCTGCCGATTGCTATCCACTCACGCACCAAGCCCAGTTGGTCAGCGGTAAGTTGCGCTCGAAAATCGAGAATGGCCTGACGAAATTCGGTGAAGGAATCGAAGTTGGTGCATGTCGTCCGGTATTGTCGCTCGTACGACTTCCAGTGGTCAGCATCTCCCGGGCCTTGGTTCGTCATCAGCTTACAAGAGAGAGCATCAAATATAAGCAGTGAGGAAAGAGGCGTCAACGTTCACGTCAATAAATTTAACGCGTGTTTAACGCTCTCGCTCTCCTCCCCTGTCCCGCTCAATTTCGAGTAAAAGGGTGAGGCGATCCTGGATATACTTCTCGCTTAGCATTCCCCGATCGATCCGCATGGGGGCAGAAAGTGTTTCGTGGGCGGGAGGATCAGCCCACCGCGGTCGAAGCTGTTCACGGCCGCGAGTGTCGAGTGCCCGGACCCGCTTGGGGAGTTCTTCCCAGCAATGAACTGCGCTCCAGAAGACATCCTCCAAACCCAGAGTGGTCAAGCGGTAGCGTCGGCCGCCGGACTCCGGTCTGTCCTCAACAGTCACAGTCCTACCACGGCACCGGAGCTTGATCCCTTCCTCGGTCAGGCTCCGCCGAAATGCTTCTCCGGACGAAGCGACCGTAAGAGCCCGCAGAACGAGATCGCGCACTATCTCCTTTCGGGTGGGCGTCTTCTCGTGAGTCTTCTGAAGCCGCCGCGAGCGCTCGCTTTCATTCCGGCGGTGGCGTAGCTTGGTGCGGGCTTTCTGGTTGGGGAGAACGGTGGAGTGCTCCAAGAAGGCATAGTGCTCACGCTGATAGCGTTCCAACTCGACCTTGATGCCTTTGAACTGCGCCCTGCTCAGCCGCCTTCGGCGGGCGTTCCCGAGGTCGTTCGCCGAGATGATCAGGTGGACGTGTGGGCAGTTCGTATTGAAATGCGCCTTGGCATAGGCGAGGGCATAGGGAGCACGTAGCGAGAGGTAGTACCACGTGAGATCTTCCAGGATCGCGGGCGTAACCCGCCTCCTGTCCAGATCGGAGAAACTCAAAATCTCGTGGTAGAGGATGTTTCCGTTCCGGCGGGCTGGGAGGAGGCGAGCATTCTCCAAGAACTCGCCGTGTATGCGATTCTGACTCTCCTCCATCACCCGAAAATTCTGAAGGATCGCCGTCCCCTTCTCCACCGGCTGATTCAAGTAGTCGAGCAGCTGCCCGAAGCTCACCGTCTTCCGTGACATGGACTTCACCATCATGGCTCTGGTCGCAAAGTGCGGAGCAAACTGTCGAGGGCGCGGAGACGAGTCTCAAGCCCGTCAACGAGCTTTCGAGCGCGGCGGAGATCTCCGCCAGTAGCACGTTGAAGAAGGTTTGTCTTGGCGGCGATCTGATTCAGGTTCGTACCGATCCGGCGCGTCTCTTGGAGAAGCTGCATGAGGGTCTCCTTCAACTGTGGGGGGACAAGAAATCGCTGTCGCAGGTAGGCGAGAGCTGCTTGCCGCAAAAGAGTCGTTGGCTTCACCTTGGCTTCCCGAGCGCGGACTCGAAGCATACGTACTTCGTCGAGATCGAGCCGGCAATTCACACGATCGCTACGCATCACGAGAAAGAAAAAAGATTGGACAACCTTTGCCAGGAGGGGGTCACTTCTCAAGGGGGATCGAAGGGGTCTCCCCTTCGCAAGATAGGGCTCTGCCCGGTGCCTTTCGGCCGGACGCTTTGCGGACGGTCACCGAAAGGCAATCTTGCTCTCGCCCTGCGGGATGCACCTCGGCACTTCTCGCGGTGCGGAATTCCGCCCTTGGCGGAATCACTTCGACCTAGAAGCACGATGCGACATCCGGGTGGGTCGGTGTCTCGCTTGTTGACGTTGATGCTCCAGCACATCGCGCTGAAGAAAGACCAGACCGGAAGATGTTTTTTCGGTACGAAGCTTCCCCGCCTTCGCCAAGCGATGCACGTATTGTTTCGAGACGCCCAGGATGGCGCAAACGTCACGGACGCCGAGAAGTTTGGATGAGCAAAGCACTTTGAGTATCGTAGGGAAATTTTGCGCACCAAGAAAGTTGACGAACGTCAACTCATCGGCTACACTGAAGCCGGTTTTATTTTTGATATGCTGTCTGCTTGTTCCCTCTCCGGTGAGTATCTGGAATTGCACCTAGCCTTGCGGCGGGCGGTCATCATGGAGATGACCGGCTACGGGCAGTCCACAGATCTCGATGGCGCCGACCTGCTGAGCAATGTCCTATTGGCGATGGAGAAGGTTTTTCAAGAAAAGGAGTAGTCGTGGCTCGTTTCCAGCGGTATAGTTGGGGTAAATCAATGTGTCCGTGAGAAGTGGGTTTGAAAAGCATCGGCGGGTTCGCATCACCAACGAAGAATTGGCCGAAATCCGGCGGGTCTGCGATCGGGAGCAACTCGTCGTCGCACTCGGCGTGAATATCTCCCAAAAGAAACCTGATGGCGACTGGTGGGGGCATAGTCCCTTCACCAAAGAGAAGACCCCCTCTTTCCATATCCAGGCGGATGGTCGCTGGTACTGCTTTTCGACAAACCAGGGTGGTGGCCCGATTGAACTCGTCCAGCGGCTTTTTCGGTTGAACTGCTATGAAGCCGGTCGGTGGCTTCTGGAACATGGGGTCAGCACCATTCAGGAGGAGACTCGGGCGGAAGCTGCTGCGACCATCGCGGGCGAGCGACCGGCGCCGGCACCAAACGAAGCAAACGAAGTGAAGGAAGAGAATCAGCCCATCCGGCAAGATCTCCGCCCGCTACTTTCCTTACATCATCTGGAATTCGAGCGCCGGGCCGTGCCGGAGGAAGTTCTGAAGGAACTCGGCATCGGTTACCTGGATCGCCCCGCCAAAGCAACCCGTCCAGACCCGTTGAACCGCCGCTTGGTGTTCCAAGTGCGCGGGCTCAAGGAGGGCGAGGATGGCCTCCTGCGGCCGGTAATCCTCACCCACACCGGACGGGCGACGACCGCCGAGCAGGAAGCTTCCCATGGGAAATGGTGGATGTACTCCGGATTCAAGAAGCGGTGTGAACTCTACAACCTCGACTTGGCAGTGCTCGACCCCGAAGCGCAGTCTCAAGCTGCGGCGACGGGACATGCGCTCATCGTCGAGGGCTGCTTCGATGTGGCAAAGCTCTATGCAGCCGGAATCCGGAACGTCGTGGCGACCTTCGGAGCGCATCTCTCGGAAGAGCAACTCCCCCGCTTCGCCTTGCTCGCCGAGCGCTTGCACCTCCAGCGCTTCCTGCTCTGGTACGACCGCGACCAGGCCGGCACCGATCCGGAAAGGCAGGGCTTCCGGCAGGCGGGCGAGGCCCTCCAGGGCGCGGGGT
>Ga0137403_10007294_pt1 | contig 12501 bp, 8 predicted proteins | sample CZOMad2_1_16fung_FD_122057 | JGI IMG/M metagenome (GOLD analysis project Ga0137403, IMG submission 122057) | Vadose zone soil fungal communities from Angelo Coast Range Reserve, California, USA - CZOMad2_1_16fungal (Hybrid Assembly) | ecosystem: Environmental > Terrestrial > Soil > Vadose zone...
TTTGCCATCTCCGGCACTCCCCCAGCTAACACCGCTTAATTTCGTCTACACGGGCGTCGGCGGCCAAAGCGATCTGATTCGCTATACCTACACGCAAGGTCATTTTAAAAAGTACGGTCTCGACGCAACCATGATTTACGTTGTGAGCGGTGTAACCACAACTCAGGCAGTGGCATCCGGTAGCGCTCCGATCGCCAACGCCAACGCCACGGATGCTCTCAGAGCGATCGCGGCGGGAGCGCCTCTAAAGATCATTATGGTCGGCGTGGATCAGTTTCAGCACGTGTTCGTGGCGCGACCGGGAATCAAAAACCCAAAGGATATGAAAGGAAAGCGGATCGCTGTGAGCCGGTATGGGGCGTTCTCCGATATTCAGACTCGGTTTCTCGTTCGACAGTGGGGCATGGATCCCGATCGGGATGTGCAAATTATGCAAATCGGCAACTCCGCGGCGCGCGCCGCGGCACTGGCCGGTGGCGGCGTAGACGGCGCTGTTGTAACACCGGGCTTTATCCCCGCGGCCAAGCGGGCGGGCCTCGGCGTCATCTTCGATTTGTCCACCATCTCGATAAAGTTTGCCAACGCCATTGTCATTGCGAACACCTCGCTCATCAAAGAACGGCCGGGAGTAGTGAAAGCCTCGATGGCCGCGGTTATTGAAGGGATCAGGTCTTGGCGGACGAGTCCGGGCACGGCCAAAGCATTTCTAAAAAAGTCGTATAACCTGTCGGACGCGGAGATCGATGACGTCTACAGCGAAGTCTCAAGGTTGGTGCGTGCGGAGCCGACGCCTGATCTGATGGGGATTCAAAATGCGTGGGACAGTATTCCTGAGCTCAAGTCCCGCGGAGCTGTCGATCTCCGGGGATTTGTCGACTCGAGATTCGTTGAGGAAGTTTTGCGGGAGTTTAAATGAAATTTTCAGCGGCGAGTGATGGCGCGATCGAGCGAGCGGGTCATTGCAGCAACCCAGGTGATAGATGAAAGGAGAAAATACTCATGGCATTCGATTCATTGCGTGATTTTTTGGGTTCCTTAGAACGCATGGGCGAGCTCAAGCATATCAAAGCTGAAGTCGAGCCGGTGCATGAGCTGGGCGCCATCGCTTATCATTCGCTGATAAGAAAAGGCCCGGCTTTGTTGTTTGAAAATATCAAAGGCCACAAGACGCCGCTGGTCACCAACGTGTTATCGACGGACCGGAAAGTCGCCGTCGCGCTGGGCATCGAAGGCGACATGCGCGCGATGTTCGAGAAGTTTCTCTCGGGATTTAAAAATCCGATGGTGCCCGTCGAAGTCAAAGGCGGGCCGTGCAAAGAGGAAATTTACAAAGACGGGACGGTGGATATCACCAAGTTTCCGACTCCGGTTTGGCATGAAAAGGACGCCGGTCCCTACCTTGGCACCTTTCACGGCTGCATCACCAAGGATCGCGCCACCGGCGATCAGAACATGGGCATGTATCGCCTGCTGGTGAAAGACAAGAAAACTCTCTGGATGTCGATTCATCGCGACGGTCTGGCGCACTACCGTCAGTACGAAGCGGCGAACGAACCCATGCCCATGGCGGTCGCCATCGGTATGGAACCGCTGCTTTGCATCGCCGCGATGAGCCCGATCAGTTCGGGACTGGCGCGCCACGCCGAGTTTGCCTACGTCGGCGGGCTGCGCGGCAAGCCGGTGGATCTCACCAAGTGCGAGACTCTGGAGATGCTCGTTCCCGCGCAAGCGGAGATCGTGCTTGAAGGCGAAGTGCTGCCGAAGGTCCGTGTCGACGAAGGGCCGCACGGCGAGTCCCATGGCTTTTACGGCGGCGAAAAAGAAGGCCTTGTCTTCGAAGTGAAATGCGTCACCCACCGAAAAAATCCGATTCACCAGGGGCTGATCTGTAATTTCATGGAAGACGGCGGCAAGAGAATCACCCGTTCCGCAGTCCTCTGGGGCAAACTCAAAAGTCTCGGCACGCCGGGAGTGGTCGATGTGCGCTTTCCCGATCCAGGCTGCGGCCGCGAGATCTGCGTGGTGTCGGCCGACGTAAAAGAACCGGGCCAAGTCATGCAAATCGTCGAGACGGTTTGGGGCGTCAACGCCATGGGCCCCAATTGGATCATCGTCGTCGACGCCGACGCCGATATCGATGACTGGAACGATATCTGGTGGCGCATGTATTCGCGCACCGAACCGCATCGCGATGTGTGGATCACGCCGCCGCGTCAGCATGGCGGGCACCAACCGCTGGTCAAGCATGGTTTCACGTCGCGCATCGCCATCGATGCGACGTCGAAATTCAAGGGAGTCGAGTTTCCTGAGATCAACACGGTCAGCCGCGAGCTGTCGCAGAAAGTTCTCAGCCGTTGGGCGGAGCTCGGGTTGGAATAGCAATAAAAATGCGTTCCACACGTTCCAGTAGTTCCAAATGTTCCAGCCCCCACCTCTTTCCTCCCCCGCGTCGCGTGGGAGGATGAAGGAAGGGGTTGAACGATTGGAACTACTGGAACCGGGGAAGAGTATCTTAGATGTGGGGTAAAATTATCGGCCAACCCCTACCGCGAGTCGAAGGCGCGGACAAGGTCAGCGGTGCTTTGTCCTATACCGCCGATCATTATCGGCCCGGCACGCTATGGGGTAAGGTCCTGCGTAGTCCCTATCCCCATGCGCGCATCGTCAACGTCGATATCAACCAGGCGAAAAATCTTTCCGGCGTCAAGGCGATCGTAACCGCGGCGGATCTCGATCCAAGACTTATCGGCGCGGTGCTGCAAGACATGCCGGTCTTGGCCTCGGATCGGGTTCGCTACGTCGGCGAAGACATCGCGGCGGTGGCCGCCGTCGACGCCGATACGGCGGAGGAAGCGGTTCATCTGATCGACGTCGAGTACGAGGAGTTGCCGGCGGTGTTCGACCCGCTCGAGGCTATGACGCCGGAGGCGCCGGTGCTCCATCCTGATTATGAACGCTATCACGGCCCGAAGACCAAAGCCCCGAACTTGAAAAACATCCAGACCCTGGTGCGAGCGAGCAAGGGCGATATCCAGCGCGGCTTTGCTGAGTCGGAACATATTTTCGAAAATAGTTTCCGCACCCAACTGGTGCACCAGGGCTATCTCGAGCCTTATGCGATCACCGTTGAAGTCGATAAGCAGGGGCGTCTCGCGATCTGGGTGGCCAATCAGTCGGTATTCAAATTACGCAAGGTTTTGGGTGAGTACTTTGACATGCCGCTGGAGATGATCACCATTTATCCGAGCAACATGGGCGGCTCCTTCGGTGCTAAAGATTATCCATCGTTGGCGCCGGCGGCCTACCACCTGTCGAAACAAACGGGGTGCCCGGTACGCTTCGTGAAAAACTACACCGAAGAGCTGACCGCGACCTCGCCGCGCCATCCCGCGGTGGTGCAGCTGCGCACCGGCGTGAAAAAAGACGGCAGGCTTTGGGCGTGGGAAGGCAAGACCTTTTACAACGGTGGCGCTTACGGCGCGTACAAACCCAATCCCCAGGGATCGATGAGCGGCGCCTATATGGTCGCCGGTTCGTACAATATTCCGCACACCTTGCTCGAAGGCTACTGCGTTTATACCAATCAAGTGCCCGGAGGCTACTTCCGCGCGCCGGGCGAAGTCCAAACTCTTTTCGCCGTGGAAAGCCACGTCGACGTGATCGCGCAGGCGCTGGGCATCGACCCGCTGGAGTTTCGTTTGCGCAATGGACTCAAAAAAGGCGACACGCGCGCCACCGGTGAGAGTCTGAGCGATCCCTATTGCACCGAAGTGCTCCAGCGCGTGGCGAAGATCTCGGCCTGGGGAAAAAGCCGACCGGTGAAAGCGGCGAAGCCCGTCAAGACGGGACGGGGGTTGGCTTTGGGTGATCGCCATGTGGGCCACGGCGATTCGAGTTTCGAATTGGTTCTGGAGCGCGACGGGACACTTCGGCTCTTGAGCGGCGTGGGCGACCAGGGAGTGGGCGCTTACACCATGCATCGCCAGGTCGTCTCGGAGTTGCTGGGCGTCGATCCCAACTCGATAAGGATCGAAGTCGGCAACACCTCCAACGCGCCCTACGATCAGGGCATCAAAGGCGCGCGCGGCACCCATATCGAAGGACAGGCCGTGCTGCGGACGACGAACTCGTTGATCGACGCGCTGCGCGAGCTAGCGGCGTCACGATGGGAAACTGCCGCGGAGAAAATTACTTGGCAGCGCGGCGGCGCGCTGTTCAATGAGAATGGCAAAGCGAAGCGCTTGGGGTTGAAGGAATTGGCGTTGCTTTCGGATAAACCACTCAAGGGATTCGGCAAATTCGTCGGCCATAAACCGGATGTCTATTCGTTTCAGGCCGTGGTGGTGGATGTCGAAGTCGATACGGCTACGGGTGAAGTCAAGCTCAAACATCTCTACTTCGTTTACGACGTCGGCACGGTTATCAATCCATTGATTCATCAAGGCCAGATCGAAGGCGGCATCGTGCAAGGATTGGGTTACGCCCTAACCGAAGAGCTCAAGCTCGATGACGGCCGCATCACAACGGTGACGTTGGGCGATTATAAACTGCCAAATATCGCCGACCATGTGCCGCTTACCACTTCGTTGGTGCAAGCCAAAGCAGGCCCAGGTCCCTTCGGCGCCAAGTCGGTTGCCGAGGCGGGGATCAGTATCGTCGCGCCGGCGGTGGCCAATGCGGTTTACAACGCAACCGGTGTGAGAATAACCGAGCTGCCAATTACCGCGGAAAAAGTTCGCAATGGCTTGTTATGCGGTTACAGAGCTTAAAGCGTTTTGGCTTTACCACGCAACCGGAGGCAATTCAGGAGGCACTATGAAATGCTTGCGTCTTGCCGCAGTCTTCTTGAGCGTGCTTCTTGTCATCGACCTTGTGGAGGGAGCCGAAACGCCGAGATACGGCGGACGTTTAGTTTTTGGACTTAGTCGGGACATTAGCGCACTCAATCCCTTTTTTCGCACTCGCTCGACCAACAAGTACGTGCGCCAGATCGCTTATGAAACGCTCTTTGACTACGATGACAAGGACCGGTTGGTTTCCTTGCTCGGTGAATTTTGGACGGCATCCCCGGACAGCAAGGTTTACACGATCAAGGTGCGCCGAGGAGTAAAATTTCATAACGGCGCTGATCTAACCGCCGAGGATGTCAAGTGGAGCGCCGAATACGCCATGGACCCCAAGAACGCGGCAACCGGAGTTAACTTCTTGGGACGGGTGCAAGCGGTGAGCATCAAAGACAAGTTCACCGTCGAGTTTGTTCTTAAGGAACCCCAGGCGATCTTCATCAACCTTCTGGCATCGATCGAGGCTTCCTTTCCGGTGGTGCCGAAAGATTCAGTGCCTTCAGGTCAACGGGAGCCCTCGGCTCCCCCTCCCGGCACTGGACCGTTTGAATTCAAGGAATACAAGGCTGCACGAGAAATGATTTTTGCGCGCAACAAAAACTACTGGCAGAAGGGCCTTCCTTACCTCGACGAGTTGGTGCTCAAACCGGTGGAGGACGAGCAGGTGCGTTTCGCCGCGCTGCGGGCCGGTGATCTGAACATCATCGAGCGGACGCCCTACGCCTTCATCAAAAAAATCCGCAATCGGGAAATTCCCGAGATCAGATTTGTCGAAGCCAAAGATGCTGGACTGCGCCGACTCATATTCAACGTGGCGAATCCGCCTTTTAACAATCTGAAACTGCGCCAGGCTGTGCTCTACGCCCTGGACAAAAAAAGCTACGTCGATGCCGCTTACTGGGGGCTCGGCGAGCCGACGAACCATGGCATTCCCAAGGACAGCCGCTGGTATATAAAAATGCCTGACGTCAAGCGCGACGTAGCAAAAGTCAAAGCTTTGCTGAAAGAAGCAAAGGTCGGCCCCGATTTTGAACTTGAGCTTTTAGCCCGCCGTGGCGAAGAACCGGAAATACAGCCGATTCAGGATCAACTCACGACGGCCGGGATTAAGACCAAAGTGACGATTCTTGAGAGCGGCGCGCGCGAGGCGCGCACGCGGGCGGGCGACTTCATGATTGTTTTGAGCGGATTCGATGTGCCGAACGAGCCGGGCGACGACTATCCGACTGAGTACGGCTGCAACGACGAAGAAGTAACCAACAAACGACGCGGTCAGAACCAGGCTGGGTATTGCAACAAAGAATTCGACCGGCTGATGGTCGAGGCGGCGAAAATTCAGGACGCGAAGAAGCGCTACGAGCTTTACGCCAAAGCGCTCGGCATTCTCAATGACGAGATTCCCGACATCTCCCTCGCATTTGTGCCGCGCTATTTCACCCATCAACCGAAGGTGATGGGATTTACGAGTGACAGCAAAGGTCGGTTGAACATGGTCTCGGCCGGCCTGTCGCGGGTTTGGCTCGCACCCTAGGAGACGGCGGAGGGTCGCGCGCTGCGCTGGCAACGATTTCACGAGAGGACTCAATGCCCAAGCCCCCTGATGAACTCGTCGAAGAACTTTTGCGCGGGAGGCGATCCCGTCGCGAGGAGCGACCGACGCGGGCGCTGATCATTGACGGAAAGCTCGGCAAAGATCAGGTCAAGATGTGGGTCAAGCAGCTCTATTACTATCGCGTCAACGTGCCGCGCAAGGAGCTTTACATTTTGGCCAACTGCCCGGTGAAAGAAGTCAGAATGGAGATGATGAAAAAGTACTTGGAAGAGGAGGACAACAGAATTATCGGCGGCTCGGTTGGCCCGCACGCCGAGCTGTGGCTGCGGCTGGGCGAAGGCTTGGGCATTCCGCGCGCGGAGATGGAGGATTTCCGCGACCTTTGTCCCGAATACCGACTGCTGGTCGACTCCTGGGTGAACTACGCCAGAGACCACAGCTGGTTGGAAGGCGCGGCGATGAACTTCGACGAGGATGGCGGCACGGGTAGAGGCGGCGAAGGAATGAAAATGGCCGAAACTCTGGCCAGATTCTACGGCGTTCCAGAATGGGGCGTGGCGCATTTTACAATCCATTCGGAGCTGGACATCGAACATGGCTCCTCGACTCATGACCTGATCCGAAAATGGGCTGTGAGCGACGAGCAGCAGAACGGCGTGCGGCAAGCGGTGAATTTCAAGCGTGCTTTTATCCAAATGGAAGATCGCTGCGCGCGCATCGCTTGCAGGATTGATCCGCAATTATTTTCCTAGCTGAAGTATTGAAAGCCAATTCCCTGAGGTCAAGATGCCTTTCCAAAGCTTGAGAGACTACCTGCAAAAAGTCGACGAGCACGGCGACCTGCTAAAGATCGACGGCGCCGACCGGGACGAAGAAATCGGCGCATTGGCGGAGACCATCGCCAGCACGGCGAGCCATCCCATGCTGCTGTTCGACAACATCAAGGGCTTTCCGCGCGGATATCGCGTCTCTTCCAACACGATGTCCGGCATCAGAAGAATGGCTCTGGGGTTGGGGCTCGACCCGAATCTTGCCAACGTGGATCTGGTCAAGGCATGGAAGGATAAGCTCAAGACCTTTAAACCACTCGCGCCGAATAAGGTAAAAACCGGTCCGGTTCTGGAAAACGTCGTTTCCGGAAAAGATGTCGACCTGCTGAAATTTCCCGCGCCAAAATGGCACGAGCTGGACGGCGGCTACTATATCGGGACGGGATCGTGCGTTTTCACCCGCGAGGCTGAAGCCGGTTGGGTCAATATGGGCGTCTACCGGGTGGTCGTGCACGACGAAAATACGCTGGGTATCTTCATCAATCATATCCATCACGCGCGCTTGATCGTCGAGAAATATTGGTCGCGCGGTGAAAGCTGTCCGGTCGTGCTCTCCTTCGGCCAGGAGCCCGCGCTGTTTCTCGCCGCGGCGCAAAGGGAGCCGTGGGGGGTCGAAGAGCTCGATGTCGCCGGCTGGTTGCGCGGCGAGCCTCTGGAAATTTTCACCGGCGAGCGAACCGGGCTTCCCATACCGGCGCACGCGGAGATCGTCGTCGAAGGAGAGATGCCGCCGATCGAGCGCGAGTCGCGGTCGGAAGGACCGTTCGGAGAAAGAACCGGCTACTACGCGACTGGAGTGCGGAACGAACCGGTCGTCAGGGTCTCGAGGGTGATGCATCGCAACGACCCGATCATTCAAGGCGATCCGCCTTTGAAACCGGTGCCGGGAATGGATCATTTCGGCATACCGCTGCCGGCGGCCGCGGTGTGGTCGGCTTTGGAATACGCCGGCGTGCAGGATGTCCGCGGCGTATGGCTGCATGGGCCCTTCGCCACGGTGATTGCTCTCAAGCAGCGCTACGAGGGACACGCGCGCCAGGCGGCCGCCATTGCGTTGGGCGTGCGCGCGACTTTAGGCATGGGTCGATTCGTGATCCTGGTCGACGAGGACATCGACCCTTCCGATCTCAGAGACGTGTTTTGGGCGATCACGAGCCGCTGTGATCCGGCGACGCAAACTCAAATTATGCACGATTTTCCGACCAGCGATATCAATCCGAGAGTGGCGCCCGAGGATCGCGATGCGGGTCGCTTCGTCGCTTCTCGGATCGTCATCGACGCCTGCCGGCCTTATCGTTGGTTGAAAGAATTTCCGGCGACCAACGTGATGAGCCAAGAGAAGAAAAAACAAATAGCCGCGAAGTGGCATAGCGTGCTCGATAAACTCGACCGCTAGCCGGACGCTGGGCGAAATGAAATCGAAACGACCAAACTTCCTGCGAAGCTGCTGGCTAGTCGCTTTCCTGCTGCTCTTATCGAGCGCGCAAAGCTTTGCTCAAGAGCGGCCCGATGCCCGGCTTATCCAAGCGGCCGAGAAAGAAGCCAAGCTGGTTTGGTGGACGACGACGAATCTCGACTTGAGCCAACGGATACTGGAGCGCTTCGAAAAAAAATATCCGTCGGTCAAAACCGAGCTCTTCCGCGCCGGGAGGGGGCCGTTGCTCAACAAGATTCTCGCCGAAGCGCTCGCCGGCAGGCACGCCTGGGATGTCCTTTCCGGCAGCGGCGAGATGTATTCCCCGTTGATGGAAAGAAAGCTCGTCGTCCCCTATCGGTCGCCGGAAAGCAAAGCCTATGATGGATCGATGATCGGTTGGGATGGCGAATGGATCGCGTACCATACCAATAGCTATGTTCTGGGTGTGAACACCCGCCTGGTGAAGAGCGAACAAGCACCGAGGTCGTACGAAGCGCTGCTCGATGTCAAATGGAAAGACGGCAAGATCTCTTTGGACTCCGACGCCTATCCGGTTCTCATCGGTCTTAGCCAAGCATGGGGGAAAGAGAAGGCGGTCAATTATTTAAGGCGGCTCGCCGCACAAAATCCCGTGGTCAAAAGGGGCAACGACGAACGGGTGCAGCTCACTGCGGCCGGAGAATATCCGCTGGTCATGGCCTATGCTTCCGGGATTAGCAGGGTGGCGCAAAAAGGCGCGCCGATGGAGTGGCTGGCGCTCGATCCGGTCGTGGTGCAGGTGAACCCACTGCAAGTCGCGGCGCGCGCGCCGCACCCGAACGCGGCGCGGCTGTTCACCGACTTTGCTCTCTCAAAGGAGGGACAGGAAATGGTTCGGAGCGGTCTTCGCGAGCCCGCCCGAGCCGATGTCGAGTCACCGTCGAGCGCTTCACTCAAAGGTTTCAAACGCGTCGTCATCAGTCCGGAAAATTATCAGGACTACAAAGAGTACGTCAGGCTATATCAAGAGATTTTTCGAACTCGCTAATTCAGGAGCGCCATTGAGATGTTGAAGAGCAGCGGCAATTTCGTGTTCGGCGTAAGGATCGCTTTGGCGCTCGCAACGATATTCCTATTCACCGCGGCAAACACTGCGTATGCGGCCGAGAGAAATTTGCGGGTATCCTATTCGGCTCCCGCAACCGCCTTCTTACCTCTCTGGGCCGCCAAAGACGCAGGAATTTTCGAAAGGAATAATCTCACGGTCGAGCTGCTTTATGTCGGCTCGTCGCCGATCGCGTTGTCGGCGTTGCTCAGCGACGAGCTTGATGTTCTCGCCGGCGGCGGCACGGCGGCGCCGACCGCGTACCTTCAGGGCTTTCGCGACCTCGCGCTGTTTTCGACCCTCGACCACCGCTTCGCGTTCAAGATATTTACCGTCCCCGCCATCGTCGACGTCGCCGGTCTGCGCGGCAAACGATTCGGCGTGACGCGGTTCGGCGGGAGCCTGGATTTTGCCAGCCGCTACTTTCTCAAAACTTCGGGCCTGGACCCGCAGAAAGATCTTCAGCTCGTTCAGATCGGCAACACCGCGGATATTTTGGCGGCGTTGGTAAACGGCACGGTCGATGCCGGATCTCTGACGTTTCCTTATAATTTCGCGGCGAGCAAGCTCGGCTATCGGCAGCTGGCGGACCTGTCGCAAAGCGGCGCGCGCTACGCCACCGCGGCTTTTTTATCCAAGCGAAGCTTTCTGATTGACCAACGGCTTCGTATGCAGTCCTTCGTCAAGGCGCTGGTTGAATCAATTCATTACGTCAAGACGAACCCGGAGGCCGCCTTGAAGATCCTTCAGCGGTATACTCGGATGGCGGACCGGGAAATCTTAAAGTTGGCCTACGACGAGTACGCGCAAAAAGTTTGGCCCCGGTCGCCGGCGAGCGAGCCGGACGATATCAAGCTGATTCTGGAGCATCTCGCCCAGACAAACCCCAAAGCCCGGGAAATCCAGCCCGCAGCGCTCATCTACAGCGACCTGGTCGATAATGTCACGCGCTCCGGTCTTGTCGAGCGGCTCTATAAATAATTATGGCCATTCTTCGACCCGAAGATCACGAGCGCATGGTGATGGAATCGGTCAGCTTCGCCAAGGAAGAAGTGAAGCGGAGGCTGCAGGCGCCCGTGCAGATCAAGGCCGAAGAGATTCGCTCTCAATTTCAGAACAACTCGCACCTTTATCTCGTCGATCCGCGCCTGGGTTTCAATCATCGAACTTTTCGTTTCTGGATCAACCGTATCCCGGCCGGCGAAGAAGAGGGAATGGGCTGGAAGACTCTGGGCCATCGCCACACGGTGGAGGCGGTTATCCATGTTCTGCAGGGTAACGGTCATAGCATCATCGACGGCGTGCGCTACGACTGGGCGCCGGGAGATTTCATCAGCGTGCCGATGTTTTCCTGGCATCGCCATCTCAATACCGGGAACGAGGATTTCATTTATCTGGCGGCGACGACGGGGCCGCTTTCACTCGCTCTTGGTTTGGCGGTTTACGAGGACGAGCGCTACCCGGACTATTGGGTGTTCGGCCATAAGAGTGAGAGCGCGATGAAGTCGTTGATCCCCGGAGCGGATGACTCGACGCGCGTGAGTATGCAAGCGGCAACAGCGGCAAAACCGCTCAATCCGACCGATGCGCTTTATAAGGAGCAGCTGTTTTTTTCCGGCGGCGAAGAAAAGCGGCGTCGCACCAGCCGCGTGTTAGTTGATAACGTCAAAATCGAGTTCGAGAAAACGCCGATGGGCCGAGTGAGCTATGTGATCGATCCAAAGACCGGATTTTTGATGCGGGTGCTGGGAACCTTGCTCGCCGAGATCTCTCCCGGCAAGCGCTCGGGAGCCCATCGGCATATGTACGAAGAGGTGAATTACGTCATCTCCGGACAGGGTTACAGTCTCATCGAAGATCAGCGCTACGACTGGAGCGAAGGAGATGTTCTCTGTATCCCGGTTTTTAGCTGGCATCAACATTTCAACACCGGCGATCGTCCGGCTCGGTTCCTGGTCCATCACAACCGGCCGTTGATGGAGAATCTCGGCTTTATGCATGTCGAGCAAGGGGAGTCGAGCGATGACGACTAGATTGACCACACTGAAAACCGCGGCCGGGTCGAGCTCAAGAGGAGCGCGCCGGCCACTCTTTTTGCTGGTCGGTCTTTCCCTTCTCCTCATGCTGCCGACGGCGACTCTGGCGCAACGCAAAACCTTGCGGGTTTCATATCCCGCGCCGGCCACGGTCTATTTGCCGTTGTGGATCGCCAGCGAGGTCGGGCTATTCAGCAAGCACGGCCTTGACGTCGAGCTGGTGCACGTCGGCTCTTCGCCGATCGCCATGGCCGCCTATCTCGCCGGAGAAATCGATATTCTCGGCGGCGGCGGCTCAGCCGGACCCAACGCCTATCTGAGGGGCCAGCGCGACCTGGTATTTTTCGGCGCGATGAACAACAAGTTTGTCTTTTCCATCTATGCTCATCCATCGGTATCGACCATGGCCGGAGTGCGCGGCAAGCGTGTCGGCGTCACGCGCTTCGGCGGCACAATGGATTTTGCCACGCGGCATTTTTTGCGGTTGAACGGCTTCGATCCGGGCCGCGAAGTGACCATGGTTCAAGTCGGCAGGGTGCAGGATATCCTCTCGGGGCTGATCGCCGGATCGGTGGACGTCGGCACCATGGCATTTCCCTACGACATCAAGGCGAAAGAAAGCGGCTTTCGGGAGCTCGCTGATCTATCCCAGAGCGGCGCGAGGTATGCCTCGTCGTCTTTTCTGGCAAAGAGACAGTTTCTCGCTCAGAACAAGAGCCGCGCCGAGGGCTTCGTTCG
>Ga0137403_10007297_pt1 | contig 12497 bp, 12 predicted proteins | sample CZOMad2_1_16fung_FD_122057 | JGI IMG/M metagenome (GOLD analysis project Ga0137403, IMG submission 122057) | Vadose zone soil fungal communities from Angelo Coast Range Reserve, California, USA - CZOMad2_1_16fungal (Hybrid Assembly) | ecosystem: Environmental > Terrestrial > Soil > Vadose zone...
GAGCGCCTCGCCTTCTCGGATGAGGCTCGACCGCCAGTCGACCACGGTGCCGAAGACGTCGAATGTGAGCGCCTTGATGTTCAGGGTTGCCATGGACTCCTCCTGTTGAAAGATGCCGGCGCGCTCGAGGATGGCGCGCGGCTCCGTTCGCGTGACGTCGTCGAGGGCTCCTTGCGCAGCGCGATGCCCACCCCGACCTGACCCTCGTACCTTATATAGGATGCGTAGCGATCGTACATCTCGGCCGCGCCCGCCATGTTGCCGGCCGCCACGCCCGTCATGATCCCGACGGCGCCGCGCGACAGCTCCGCGAAAGAAGTGCATCCCGTTCATGGCGGTGATCGGGATCACTCCTCTCAGCTCGGTCACGAGGTCAACTCTCCGTGGCTCTTGTCGTAGTGCGCGCGCAGCAGGTCGGCGCCGAAGTCGTTCCGCGGATCGTGCCACACGGAATGGACGTGGTTGGCGCGGTTCTGGCTGTTGTCGTACTCGATCAGGAGCGTCGGGCCGTGCAGCCGATAGTAGTACGGCTGCCTGGGGTCGATGGGGCCGGCCCACGCGAAGCGCACGTGCTCGCTCCCCGCCTCGCGCATGCGCCGCAGCGCCTCCTCGGCGATCTCGCTGCGCATGTTGCGGGCGTAGGTCTCGATGAGGCGGAGCGCCAGCGAGCGCGGCTCGGCGCCGAGCTCGCCGAGCGCGACGCCGGCCGGCGCCTTCAGGCTGTCGGCGCGGCCCGGCCCGCTCACGATGTCGCCGGGCGACTCGGCGGCGATGACGAGACGGGCGCGCAGGCCCGCGTCGACACCGCGCGCGAGGGCGAACGCGAGATCCTGCTCCTCGGCCAGCGCGCGTAGCCCGCGATGCGGGCCCGAGGCCACCTCGGCCGGATTGGCGCCGAAGAACGCGGGCGTGACGGAGATGGGGCGGCCGGGAACCAGCGTGAAGTTGAGCGAGAAGAGATGATGCCCCTCGAGACGCCAGCCCCACGGGGCGGTCGCCTCCGGGACGCCGAAGACGCTGACGTAATACTTCTCGGGATCGCGCAGGAAGCCGCCGAAGGTCTCCAGCTGGCGCAAGACCTCCTCGAGCTTCACCACGTTGACGGCCTTCGCGTAGCCCACGCCCGAGAGCGAGGCCTTCATCAGCTCGTGGGCGGCCGCGCGGGCAGCGGGGGGCATCTCCTTGAACGCGACACCGGCGCGGCTGCGCGGTATGTAGTGCCAGTTCCTGCGCTCGTCGTGGCCGAGCGGGAATATCGCGGCCTGGCGCTGCCCGGGCTCGAGCGCCGCCACGAAGGCGGCGGCCGCCCGCGCCATCGCCGCGCGCGCGCCGTCCTGGACCTGCGCCTGGATGACCCGCGGCGCGGCGGTCAGCGCCGCCGCGGCGACCGCGCCGTGCAGGAGCTGCCGGCGACCGAACGAGCCCATGGCGCCCCCAATGCTACACTCCACGCCGCTCACCGCCCCAGGTAGAGCCGGCGTACGCGCTCGTCGTTCCGGATGACGTCGCCGGCGCCCTCGTAGCGGTTCAGCCCCAGCTCCAGCACGTAGGCGTAGTCCGAGATCTCCAGCGCCTTGGCGGCGTTCTGCTCGACCATGAGAATCGTCTGGCCGAGCCGCCGGAGGTTCTCGACGATGCGGAAGATCTCCTTGAAGACGAGGGGCGCCAGACCCAGCGTCGGCTCGTCGAGCAGGATGAGCCGCGGCTTGAGAAGCAGCGCCCGCGCCATCTCCAGCATCTGCTGCTGGCCACCGGAGAGATCGCCGGCCCGGCGCCGCCGCGACTCGCGCAGGACGGGGAACGTCTCGTAGAGCCGCTCGATCTCGTCCTCGAGCTCGGCCGAGCGCGGCCGCGTGTAGGCGCCGAGCCGGAGGTTCTCCTCCACGGTCATCAAGGGAAAGACGTTGCGGCCCTGCGGGACGTACACCATGCCGCGACGCAGGAGATTGGCGGGAGGCTGATTCGTGACATCCTCGCCGTCGAGCGTCACGCGCCCCTGCCGGGCGGGCAAGAGGCCGAAGAGGGTCTTGAACACCGTCGACTTTCCCGCGCCGTTCGGCCCGATGATCGAGACCACCTGGCCGGACTGCACGTCGAGGGACACGCCCTTCAGGATCTCGAGCTTGCCGTAGCCGGCGTGGAGGTCACGCACCTCGAGGAGCGCCACCGTCATCTCCCGAAATACGCGTCGAGCACGAGCGGGTTGTCGGCGATCTCGGCCGGCGTGCCCTCGGCGATGCGCTCACCCTGGCTCAGCACCACGATGCGCCGGCAGAGCGACATGACCACTTCCATGTTGTGCTCGATGACCACGAACGTATAGCCTCGTCCGTTCAGCTCGAGGATGTGCCCCATCAGATTATTGATCATCGTGGGATTCACGCCGGCCATCGGCTCGTCGAGCAGGATGAGCTGAGGATCGGGCATGAGCGCCATCCCGAAGTCGAGGAGCTTCTGCTGGCCGTAGGAGAGGTTCGAGGCCAGGTTGTCCTCGAGCCGCGCGATGCCCAGGAACTCGAGCAGCCCCCGCGCGCGCGCCGTCTCCCTGGTCTCCTCGCGGCGGACCAGGCGGGAAAGCAGCGTGCCCGTCCTTTCCTGCGCGGCGACCAGCATGTTCTCGAGCACGGTCATCTCCGGAAAGAGCTGGATGAGCTGGAACGTCCGGGCGACCCCCCGCTGGTACACGATATCGGGGCTCCGGCCGGTGATGTCCTCGCCGCGAAAGAGCACGTGGCCGCCGGAGGGCGCCAGCACCCCGGTGACGCAGTTGAAGAGCGTGGTCTTGCCCGAGCCGTTGGGGCCGATGACGCCGAGCAGCTCCCCCGGCTCGACGCTGAGGCTGACCCCGCTCAGCGCGGAGAGGCGGAAGAAGTGCTTGGTGAGGTTGCGGATTTCGAGAAGCGCCACACAAGGTCCCAGAGGCCCACGAGCCCCTTCGGCATGAACAGCATCATGAGGATCACGGAGAGCGCGTAGATGATCAGATAGAGGCCCTCGGAGCCCCGAAGGACCTCCGGCAGCACGGTGACGACGAGGGCGCCGATGAGCGGCCCCTCGAAGCGCCCGAGCCCGCCGAGCACGACCATCATCAGGAACTGGATCGAGCGATCGAGCGTGAAGGCGCCGGGGTCGATGTAGCCCAGGAGCGGCGCGAACAGGGCGCCGCCCGTCCCGGCGTAGGCGGCGCCGATGGCGAAGGCCATCAGCTTGTAGTTACGCAGGCTGACCCCGACCACCTCGGCCCGCATCTCGTTCTCCCGGATGGCGCGGAAAGCCCGCCCCCAGCGGGAATGCAGGATCCAGTAGGCGGAGGCGACCACGATCGCCGCCCACGCGAGGATGTAATAGTAGAAGGCGCGGTCGGACTTGAAGCTGAAAGGCCCCCAGGCCGGGCGCGCCACGCTGGAGATCCCGAACGATCCGCCCGTCAGTGATTCCCAGTTCCGCAGCACCAGGAAGACGATGATGTTGAAGCCGAGCGTCACCATGGCGAGATAGTGATGCTTCACCTGGAGGGCCGGGAACCCGAGCACCAGGCCCCAGCCGAACGCGAGCACCACCCCGACCACGAGCCCCGCCTCGAAGGGCACGCCGTGCTGGCCGAGGATCGCCACCGCGTAGGAGCCGAAGGCCATGAAGGCCGCGTGGCAGAGCGAGATCTGACCGGCGTAGCCGAGGGTCAGGTTGAGACCGATGGCCAGGATCACGTAGACCAGCGTCAGGCTCAGCACGTAGAGCTTGTACTGATCGAGAACCAGCGGCAGGAGCAGGCCCAGCGCGAGGGCCGCCATGAGGGGCCAGCGGCCGCGCGCCACTACGCCCATTCTTCCTTCACGCCCCAGATGCCCTCGGGCTTGAGCAGCAGCACCGCGATGAGGATGACAAGGGCGAAGGCGTCACGGAAGTGGCTCGAGATGTAGGCGGCCGAGAGCGTCTCGACCACCCCGACCAGGAGCCCGCCGAGGAGCGCCCCGCGGATCTGGTTGAAGCCGCCGATGATCGCCGCGTAGAAGGCCTTGAGCCCGAGGCTCACGCCGATGTCGTACTTCACCAGGTAGACCGGCGCGATCAGGATGGCGGCCAGCGCGGTGAGCGCGGCGTTCAGCACGAACGTGATCGTCACCAGGCGCCCCACGTTGATGCCGAGCACGGAGGCCAGCGCCCGGTTCTGGGCGACCGCCTGCATGGCCCGGCCGAGCTTGGTACGCGTGATGAAGAGCTGGAGCGCGCCGATGACGACGGCGGCGAACAGGATGTTGCCGATCTCCTCCAGCGAAACGATGACCGTCCCGAGCCGGATCGGCTCGCGCGAGAAGATGGCGGGGAACGGCAGCGCCAGCGGGGTCCAGAACTGCTGCAGCGAATAGCGGATGAGCAGGCTGAGGCCGATGGTCGCGATGACCAGCGGGAGCACGCCCATCTTGAGCAGGCGCGTGACCAGGAGCTCCTTGACTCCGACGCCCAGGAGGAGCGTCGAGACGATCACCGTGGCCAGCATGGCGGCGACGAAGGGAAACCGGAGGATCACGAAGAACAGCACCATCGCGAACGCCGGCAGCACCACGAACTCGCCCTGCGCGAAGTTGATCGTGTTGGACGTCTGCCACAGGAGCACGAAGCCGATGGCGGCCATGGCGTAGATCGCGCCGATGGAGACGCCGGCGATGGTGAGCTGAACGAAGTCTCCCACGTCGCGCTCGGTGGGCTCCGCTACTTACAGGGGCGGACGTTGTAGGGGCCGCCCAGCATCCCGACCGTCTTGACCACCACCGACTTGCCGTCCTTCACCTCGACGATGAAGCTCGGCCGGTCGAGGCTCCCCTTCTCGTTCACGTACAGGTCCATGAGGAGGCCCGCCTCCTCGCTCGTCGTGAACAGGTTGTTGTGCAGGCAGGCCTTCACCTTGGCCTGATCCCAGCTGCCGACTCGCTGCACCGCGGCCTTGAGCATGTGGACGCCGATGTAGCCCTTGAACGCGTTGTGGTCGGGCACGCGGTTGTACTTCTCCTGGAAGCGGCGGTTCATGTCGGCCATGAGCGGCACCGGCGCGCCGGCGGTCAGCCCGACGTGGCACCGCGAGCCGTCGACGGCGGCGCCGCCGGGCGTGATCGTGGTCTGCGCGCAGAGGGTCGTCTCGCCGACCGGCGAGACGGTGAGCGCCATCTTCCGGAGCTGGATCATGAAGCGGGCGTTCTCTTCCTCGTGGTTGTAGACCATGACGTGGGTGGCGCCGGAGGCGCGCACCTTGGTCAGCTCGGGCGTGAAGTCGGCCTGCTGCACCTCGGTCGAGATGTCGACGACCGGCGCCTTCCCGCGCTCCTTCAGGAAGTGCACGAACATGTCGTGGCCACCCTTGCCGAAGGCGTTGTTCACCCAGACCAGCGCGATCTTCTCCGCCTTGAGATCGTCGAGCAGCCAGCGGACCATCTTGGCCATGCCGGTGTCCTGCGTGAACGAGGTCAGGAAGATGTTGTCGTTGCCCTTCTGGGTGATGATGATCGACTCCGACCCCGTGAACTGCGGCACGCCCGCCTGCTTGGCGATGTCCATGTTGGCCACGGTGCTCGAGCTGTACACGGTGCCGAAGACCGCGAAGGGCTTGTCGTTGAGCACGCGCCGCATGACGGCCACCGACGTCGGCGGATCGGTCTGCGTGTCCTGCACGGACGTCTCGAGCTTCATACCGAGGACGCCGCCCTTCTTGTTGATGTCCTCCACGGCCAGGTTGACGGCGTCGCGCCACATCGCGCCGACGCTGGCGCCGCCGCCGGTGATCTCGGCGACGATCGGAACCTTGACGACGCCCTGCGGGCTGGCCGGCGAAACGGTCGTTAAGATCAGGAGCGCCGCGAGAACGGGGAGCTTCGGTCGAGCTGATCGCATGGGGAAAATCCTCCTTGAGCTCGTCTAGCGCGCGATCCCGAAGGCGGCGGCCTTCCAGCGCGGGTCCTCGGACGCGTCGAGCCGGTCGCGGACGCGACGCAGGAGCCGGCCCGCACCGGTCTCGGCCCAGAACCACCGCGCGATTTCCTCGCCGCCGGCGGCCGGCTTCATCGCCAGGTGCCCCTCGAAATAGAGCGTCTTGAGATCGTCGGCGCAGTAGCGGATGAAGTTGGGGAGCGGCAGCTCCGCCGGCCGCTCGGTCATGTCGGCGTCCCGCCCGTCGGCGAACTCCTCGAGGAAGCGCACCACCCCGCGGAATCGCGTGGCCGGAATTCCGCTGAGCCCGAGAAGCGTGCGGCCGCCGCTCGTCTCGAGCCAGCGCTCGTGATAGCGGCGCATCTGCGTGGTCTCCATCGCGACGTCCACGGGCGCCGCGTCCGCCGGCTTGATGCCCGACGCCTGCGGCGGCGCGCCCGGCTGGTCGCCGGGCTCCGCGTCATCCGGGAAGTCACGCAGGATCGGCCCGGCCGACTCGGCCAGGAGGTCGAGGGCGGCCCGCAGCACGCGATGCTGCAGCTCCGGATCTTCGGGCCGCCCGAGCGCGTAGCCGAACGGGAACGGCACCCAGAGCGCGCGCGGCGGCTTCACCTTCTCGGTGTGCTCACGCACCAGGCTGATCGACGTCGTGGAGACGCCCGCGGCTTCGAGGACGCGCGCCAGCACACCGCCGGTGTGCGTGCAGTTCGGTCACGTCGGGGTGATGAGCGCCGCGTCCACGCCGTCGGCCACGAGCCGCCGGGCCACTTCGGGACCGGTCTGGCTCTCGATGCGCACGACCTCGCGCTGGGCGCCCATGAACGAGTAGTGGCTCGGCCCGAGCCCGCCGAGCTCGCCCCGCGCGACCAGCTCGCGCAGACGGTCGATCGGGAACGAGATGTTGATGTCCCGCATGATCGCAACGCGGTCGAAGCCGATGCTCGTGTGGCTCTGGAGGATGTCCGCCGTGGGCGTGCCGGACGGAATGACGCGATACGTCTGGTCGCCCGGCGTGAAGAGCCGGTCGCCGCGGACGTGGACGCCGGCCGTGGTCACGATGGCCAGCCGGCACGCGGCGAGCGGCTTCGTCGGGTGCCTGAAGGGCGCGGTGTCGTTGACCTGCGCCGGGAACGTCAGCAGGTTGTTCCGGGAGATCTGGGGCAGACGGTCGAGTCGTGGCATTACGGACCAGGAGCGCCATACTGCCCGTCCGCGGACGCCCAGTCAAGAAGGCGGGCCCTTCACTTGCGGCCGGCGCGACCCGGGGTCACACTGTCCCCGGTCATCCCGGAGGCGCGCAATGAACATCCTCCTCGTTTCGATGCCGGACTCGTTCGAGCACATGCCGACGGTCGGGATCCGCATGCCGAACGGTGCCCTCAGCTCGCTGGCCGGCAACGTCGATCCTCATCATCGCGTCGCCGTCGCCGACCTCGTGCTCGTGCAGCGCGAGGTGCGCTCGACCATCGAGCGCCTCGTCCGCGAGCACGCGCCCGATCTGGTCGGCCTGTCGATCATGACCTTTCAGCGGAAGACGGCGCTGCGTATCGTCGAGCTCGTGCGCGCGCTCCGTCCGGGCGTGCGGATCGCCGTCGGCGGCTACGATCCGAGCCTCGCCCCCGAGGCCTACACCGACGGGCCGGCGCCGGTCGATTTCATCGTGCGCGGCGAGGGCGAGCTGACCTTCCGCGACCTGGTGCGGGCGCTCGAGCGGGGCAGCGGTCTCGACGCCATCGCCGGGCTCTCCTACGGGGCGGCAGGCACCTTCCACCACAACCCGGATCGTCCCGTTCACGGCCTCGGCGACGGCGAGATCAGGCCGCCGAATCGTGACGCCCGCGTCCTGCAGGGCTACGAGTTTCTCGGCCGGCAGGTCGACGTGGTGGAAACCTCGCGCGGCTGCACGTTCGATTGCAGCTTCTGCTCGATCATCGAGATGCGCGGGCGCAACTTCCACACCTTCACCTTCGACCGCGTCCTGGCCGACATCCGCGATGCCCGCGATCACGGGGCGCGGGCGATCTTCCTGGTGGACGACAACATCACGCTGAACGTCCGGCGGTTCGAGGCGCTGTGCCAGGCCATCATCGACGCCGGCCTCGACGATGTGGACTACCTCGTGCAGGCGATGACCTCGGCCATCGCCGCCCACGGCCCGACCCTGGCGCCGCTCATGCGGCGCGCGGGCTTTCGCTACGTGTTCCTCGGGATCGAGAACATCCTGGACGACGATCTCCGCTTCCTGCGCGCCCGAGCCAAGAACGCGCTGCGCGGGAGCGGCCAGAGCGCGGGCAACGCCACGACGGCGGCGATCGAGCACCTCCACCGGCACGGGATGTACGTGGTGGGCGGCCTCATCGTGGGCAATCCCGACGACACGCCCGCGTCGATCGAGGCCAACCTGGAGTTCGCGCGACGCTGGGTCGACTACCCCTACATCCAGCATCCGACGCCCTACCCGCGGACACCCATGACCCGTGAGTTCCGCGAGCGCGGCCTCGTCATCAACGAGAATCTCGAGGAGTACGACGGCACGACCGCCGTCGTCCGGACCGAGCACGTGGCGGCCGAGGAGATCGAGTTCCTTCGCTGGCGGGCGGAGCGCTGGATGAAGGTCCGGCACATGCGCGCCGTCGTGAAGGCCAGTCCGCGCTTCGTGCTCCGGAACTGGCGGACCATGCTGGCGCACACGTTTCGCGGCGGAAGCTTTCTGAAAGCGCTGCTCGGGCTCGAGGACGAGCGCGCCGTCTTCGCCCGCTATCGCGCCATTCGAAAGCGCGAGCGGGAATACGTGTGAGGGCGGCGCTCGGCGCCATACTGCTCCTCGCGGTTTCGGGGCTCGGGGTGGGGCTCGGCTGGGCCGGGAGCTTCACCCTCGAGCCGGGCCAGAGCGCGCTCGTCGTGCAGGTGTTCAAGGACGGCGTGGCGGCGAGGCTGGCGCACGATCACGTGGTGCAGGCGCGCGCCTTCTCCGGCTCCGTCGCCTACGATCCCCAGAAGCCCGACGCGTCGTCGATCCAGGTGAAGGTCGAGGTCGGGTCGCTCGTGGCCGACGAGCCGGCCACCCGGCGGAAGTTCGGTCTGGCCGCCGGGGATCCGTCGGCCAAGGATCGCGCCGACATCGAGGCGGCGATGAAGTCCGACGGCCAGCTCGCCGCCGAGCGCTTCCCGTCGATCAGCTTCGCGTCGACCGCGATCGCGAAGCAGCCCGACGGCCGGTTTCTCGTCATGGGCCGGCTCACGATCCGCGGCGTCACCCTGGAGGTCAAGTTTCCCGCCCAGATCGCCATGGACGGAGGCCTCCTCCGCGGGCGCGCCCAGCTCACGTTCAAGCAGAGCAGCTTCGGCTATCAGCCCTATAGTGCCGCCCTGGGGGCCATCAAGAACAAGGACGAGGTAGTTCTGCATATCGACCTCGCGGCAAAGGCTCCTTGACGGCGCGCCCGCGGCGGAGGCAGGATGGCGGGGCCGGCGGGCCACTGGCCCGCCAAGACCCATGATCACCGAACCGGTTTCGGCCGTCGCCACGCCGTTGGAGATCGCGCGCGGGCTCGCGCCGAGTATCCGGAAACGGGCCCCCGAGATCGAGGCGGCCCGGCAGCTCCCCCCCGACCTCGTCATGGACATTGCCAACGCCCGCCTGTTCCGGGTGGCGCTTCCGGAGGCCGAAGGCGGGCTCGGCGCCGACATCCTGACGACCCTTCAGGTGATCGAGGAGATCGCGCGGGCGGACGGCTCGACCGGATGGTGCCTAGCGATGGGGATCAACACGCTGCGCCAGAGCGCGCAGTTCGGGCCCGAGGTGCGGCGACAGATCTTCTTCAGCGACCCGATCGGCATCTCGGCGGGCTCCGCGAACCCGCGCGGCCGCGCGGTCGCCGTGCCCGGCGGCTACCGGGTCACCGGGCACTGGTTCTTCGCCAGCGGCTGCATGCACTCCTCGGCGCTGCACGGCGCCTGCAAGGTCTTCGACGGCGACAAGCCCCGGCTCCGGCCCAACGGCGATCAAGAAGTGCGGATGGCCTACTTCTATCCGAAGTCGGACGCGCGCATCATCGACACCTGGGACGTGAGCGGGCTCCGCGGCACCGGCAGCCACGACATCGAGGTCAACGACCTGTTCGTGCCCGACGAGCGCACGTTCTCAGCGCTCGATCTGCGCGCCCGTGTGACCGGGCCCATGAATCGCATGCACGGGTTCGACCTCGCCGGCTGCGGGTTCTGCTGCGTCGGCCTCGGCGTCGCCCGCGCCGCCATCGACGAGTTCGTCGAGCTGGCCCAGGTGAAGATCCCGCGCTCGTCCGCCGAGCTCCTGCGCGATCGGGCGATCGTGCAGGCGCGGATCGGCGAGGCCGAGGCGGTGCTGCGCTCGGGCCGGGCGCTCCTGTTCGACATCGTCGAGGACATGTGGGAGACCGCGCTCGCCGCGCGGCCGATCACCGAGCGGCAGCGGGCCGACCTGCGGCTGGCGATGACCCACGCCGCGCAGAGCGCCGGCCGGGCCACGCACATGGTGTGCGAGGCGGCCGGCACCACGTCGATCTTCACGAAGAGCCCGCTGGAGCGCTTCGCGCGCGACGCCGAGGTCGTCACCCGTCACAATCAGCTGCAGTACGTGAACTACGAGGCGGTCGGGCGTACGGTGCTCGGTCTCGAATCGAACAGTCCCTTGTTCTAGGCCGAAGGGAGAGGCGCGATGCTAGTGACCCGTGAGGCGATCCGTGAGGACAAATCCTTCGCTCTCCTGACCGACGCGATCCTGGAGCGCGACCAGCCCCGCACCACCGATCTCTTCTTCCAGATGGTGAAGCGCCAGGGACGCTCCGTCGGCGAGGCGCTCAGCGTGGTGACCGCCGCCGAGGCGCCGTTCGTCCAGGTGCCGAACCACATCAACGTGAAGGACGGTCAGATCACGCTCATCAACAACGACCACACGATTCTCGGCCTCCGGACCTCCGCGCACCTGGCGCCGTTCCTGCCGGAGCCGTACCGCCTGCTGCCGCTCCTGCAGTCCGTCTGGTACATCCCGGCGGGCCTCGACATCTGGAACCAGCTGCTCGGCCGGTATCCCGGGCGCTACGCCACGATGAAGGGCATGCAGGTGCCGCCGCCGAGCTACGGCCCCGTCGTGTGGAACGAGGAGCAGGCGCCGATCAAGGAGGCGGGCACCGCCGAGGAGCGTCTGCACGCGCACCTCATCGCGACGATGAGCGGCGACGTGCGCCGGTCCTACGGGCTCTTCCTCGGTCTCGCCGAAGACCCCGAGATCCGGCCGATGCTCCGCGATCAGCTGCTGTTCCTGGGCCTCATCGACCTGCAAGACACGGTGGTCGGCCGGAAGGCGCGCAACACCGGCCACAAGGCGTTGCGGGCCCGCGCGGTCCTCGATCTGGCCGACGTCCTCGGCTGGGAGCGGGCCCACGGCGTCTATTACATGGGCGTGCCGGACATGGCGATCGGCCCCCTGTACTACTCCCTCTACGACGCCGCGTGCGTGACGATCAGCGCCGAGTTCCCCGACGCCGGCAAGAACCTCAAGAAGACGAACCAGACACCGCTCACCGCCGCCGAGGTCGAGGAGATGATCCCGCTCCTCATGGAGGCCGACTGGCAGACCGTGTGGAACCGGATCACCGCGCACCTCAAGAACGGTAAGTCGCTCCGGAGCCTCGGCGACACCGTGCAGCTCGGCGCGGCCGAGCTCATCCTGAGGACGACGATCCCGCGAAACTTCACGAACGGTCAGCATCCGTTCGATTACTGCAACGTCGCGAACTACTGGCTGCGGACGAGCGACAACCCCTATCAGCCGCGCGTCCTCTACATGATGGCCAACTTCATCAACGACGTCGCCCGGGCCGACAAGCTGTCCGCGTCCCTGATCGAGCGCGAGATCGCCGGCGTGGACACGACCGGAAAGGCGCCGGACACGCTGCTGCGCGAGCTGGACGAGGCCATCCTGGCGTTCGACGTCCCGCGCACCACCGCGCTGGCCCACGCCTATCTGAAGTCCGGCGCGGATCGCAAGGCCTATCAGGCCGCGGTCGCGGTGACCGCCTGCAAGTTCCAGGACGACCCGCACAACCAGAAGATCACCCACTCCAGCTACGAGGAGTACGCGAACAACTCGACGCATCTCAAAGATAGGCTGCTGCTCGCCTCGGTGCGTCTCCTGGCCGGCTGGCCGAAGATGCCGGGCGAGCGCGACTGCTACGCGCGCTTCGTGAAGGACTGGATCAACAACTAGCCGGACGGCGCCGGAGGGACACGTGCCAGGAGAGAAAGCCGACCTGGTCGAGCTGCTGCGCCAGATGATCCTGATCCGCGAGTTCGACCAGCTCGCGATCGAGCTCAGAACCGCCCGCCGGATCCACGGCGCCCTGCATCCCTACGTCGGCGAGGAAGCGGTCGCCGCCGGCGTGTGCGCCGCGCTGCGCCCCACCGATCGCATCACCAGCACGCACCGGGGCCACGGCCACTGCATCGCCAAGGGCGCCGACGTCAACCGGATGATGGCCGAGCTGTTCGGCCGGGTCGACGGCTACTGCAAGGGCAAGGGCGGCTCGATGCACATCGCC
>Ga0137403_10007298_pt1 | contig 12497 bp, 7 predicted proteins | sample CZOMad2_1_16fung_FD_122057 | JGI IMG/M metagenome (GOLD analysis project Ga0137403, IMG submission 122057) | Vadose zone soil fungal communities from Angelo Coast Range Reserve, California, USA - CZOMad2_1_16fungal (Hybrid Assembly) | ecosystem: Environmental > Terrestrial > Soil > Vadose zone...
CAGCTGCAACAGGTACTACTTAACTTGATCATCAATGCCATCGAAGCGATGCGCGACGTCGGCGAAGAGGAGCGGGAGTTGCTCATCAGCACCCGTAACGAACCGGATGGCGTGCTCGTCTCCGTACGAGATTCGGGGCTAGGTATAAGCCCTGAAAACGTCGGGCGCCTTTTCGATCCATTCTATACAACCAAGCCGGATGGCATGGGCATGGGACTCTCAATCTGCCGCTCGATCGTGGAAGCTCACGGAGGACGGATATGGGCGACGGCGAACGTTCCGCCGGGCGCTGCTTTTCACGTCACGATCCCGACTGTTCGGCAATAACTTGCGTCGCAACGGAAAATCCCGACCACGCAGTGTCAATCCGGAGGAGGCGTTTGTCGTTTTGCTCTCGATCTGTCACATGCTTACAGTTCTTGCGATCGCGTGTAGGCGGACGTTTTTGCTCGATCGATACGACAATGAGGTGGTTGGCTACGGCGAAGAAACTTGGTCGGAATGGATGCTCTGACGCTGCTCCCGCGCCAACTAGCTGATCGGTTAGCCACGTGTTTTTGCTGCGCTGCATGAGTCTGGTTATGTGCTTTGGCACCTTCGAGACATGCCGACGGGCTCGGAAAACGTCTGCTTATCGGGGTAGACCGGAAGTGATCGACGCACGGTCGGAACGACGCGATTGACCCATCTGAGACATCGGGTCTGATTAGGTCCTGAGCTCGATTGGGTGCAATTTCTCCCCCAACCGCCGATCCCAAAGTGCTAGGCTTTACATCTTGCAAACCGACGAATTCCCAAGGGGTACATGCAGCGCCGCGAGTTCATCAGGCTTATCGGCGGTGCGACGGCAGCATGGCCGCTCTCCGCGCATGCGCAGCAGCTGGACCAGGTGCGGCGCGTCGGCGTACTGATGAACAATGCTGAGAACGATTCGGAAGCCGCGGCCCAACTTGTCGGATTCCGGCAGGGGCTCCAACAGCTCGGGTGGTCGGAGGATCGTAACGTCCGTATCTACGCCCGTTTTGCGGCCGACAGACCGGATCAGTATCAGGTGCTTGCAAAAGAACTGGTCGCCCTGCAACCCGACGTCATCTTTGGCTATACGACGCCAATCAATGCTGCGCTCCAGCGTGAGACGCGCACAATTCCCATCGTGTTCGCGCAGGTCTCTGATCCGATCGGCTCGAGACTGGTGGCGAGTCTGGCACGGCCGGGAGGCAATCTGACGGGCTTCCTGCTGTACGAGAAGGGCATCACCGGTAAGTGGGCCGCAATGCTCAAAGAGATTGCGCCGCAGCTAGAGCGCGCCGCTCTAATGGCGAACCCCAAAACGACGCCCTATGATTACTTCCTGCGGTCGGCTGAGGCCGCAGTTCAGTCGCTCGCGATCGAACTCGTGCCCAGTCCGGTCGAGAACGCTGCAGACATCGAGCAGGTCATGACGGCTTTTGCTCGCTTGCCTAATGGCGGCTTGCTCGTTTTGCCCAGTGGCACGACCAGCTTGCACCGTGATCTCGTAGTTGAGCTGGCAGCGCGGTATCGCTTGCCGTCGGTCTATCCATTCCGCTTCTACGTCACGGCCGGCGGACTGATGTCCTACAGTAGTGACCTAATCGAGCAGTCGCGACAGGCGGCATCGTATGTCGACCGTATTCTTCGCGGAGCCAGTCCCGCCGAACTTCCGGTGCAGACGCCGACCAAATACGTAACAACGGTCAACCTGAAAACAGCAAAGGCGCTCGGCCTGGACGTACCACCTTCGCTGCTGCTACGCGCCGACGAGGTGATTGAATAAGCAGCCAAATTGTTACGGTGCATGAGTCTCTTGTTGGCACTTTTCGGAAGCGGCAGCCCTGATGCGTGATGTCCGCTGTTGGGCGAAGAGCGGGAGTCGCATTTCAGGGTCGTGAGGTCAGTTTTTGACCCAACGGAGACATTGGGCCTATCCGGCCGGGGCGCTCGCCGTAGTTTGATGGCCTTTTGGTGAGTTTTAAGACTAGGGGACTTTTTTGACCAGAGAGAGGGGCCCGGTGCACGGTCAGGCGAGCGGGCTGGCTGCGAAGTAACTTGAGACTACGTCTTGTGTCCGCCCTGGATGGCACCTCTATTCGCTTCGATATCGTCGTTAGGATCGTCCGGCCCGAGACCGACAGCCCCAGCGGGGCCCAGCCGCCGCGGTGGCGGGCGGCAACGAGCGGCTGGAACTTTATCCGGCGCGGTGGGTTCTGGTATTCAGGCGCGGTCTGTTTTATTTACGCAGCCTGGCGCCAAGGATATTCTGCAGAGAGCCGCGCGTCCGTCGAGGGGAGGAGCTTTCCCGTGATGGAGCCCACTACCAGGGTAGGTAATCGACTGTTAGCTGCGTTGCCGCCAGCAGATTTTGATTTGCTCGCTCCTTACCTCCGGAAAGTACCGCTTGGACGCGACGCGGTGCTGGTACGATCGGGAGATCCAATTGAACAGATCTATTTCCCCGAGAGCGGGACGATCGCGTTCATCATGGACATGCCAAACGGACAAACGGTTGCAACCGCGGTCATCGGGAATGAGGGAGCCGCGGGCCTCTTGTCCGCGCTGGGACCCTCCCTCTCTCCGTTGACGGCGGTCGTACGGGTGGCCGGGACCTCATTGCAAATTTCGCCAGGACGGTTTCATGCGGCCCTCAACCGCAGTAGCGCCGTCCGACATGCGGTCCAGATCTACACCAGCGCGCTGCTCGCGCAATTCCAGCACGTGGCCGCCTGCAATGCGCTGCACTCGGTCGAGGCCCGCTTGGCCCGGTGGTTGCTCCACATCCACGATCGAGTTGGCGGTGACTTCCTGCCGCTGACGCAAGAGGCGCTTTCGGAGTTGCTTGGAGTACGTCGAACGACCGTGACGCATGTCGTGCGCAAGCTCCGGACGTCGCGTGCGATCCGATCTAATCGGCGGGGCTTGATCGAGATTGACAGACCGCGGCTCGAAGCAGCGGCATGCGAGTGCTACGAGGTCATGCGCCGTAGAATCGATCGTATTGTTTCGCCTGAAGGAATGAAGCCTCGCATTCACGCCCCGCCGGTGCACAAAATTCCCCGCGCTCGAGATCCCCTTTTAGCCAAGGTGGATGAAGCGCAGCGGGACACGCGAACCCACGGGGCTACTAGCCCGCGGCCAAGAGGCCATTGACGCAATTGACTAAAGGCCGACGCGTTTTCGTCATTTCTCAACGGCTCCGCGCGGAGCGCAGGGCCCAAGTGTAGCCCCTCACCACATCATCTCCGCTATCTAGCTCGGCTCGTAAACCCAGGCTTCCTTGGCGAACCATTCGTGATTGGCTTGGCAGATTGAGCAGTAGGTGCGCGCGAAGAACACCGCACTGCATCGAAACCTCTCCCGATCCGCTTTGATGCCCGTCGGGATCTCGCGTCCCGTTTGAGGGCATTTGATCATAACGATGCCCATCTTGATCCTCCCTGTTTCGCTCTTGTGTCGCAGCAACGTGTCCGTTCGCCATCGGCTGGACGGCACCTCTTCTCGCGGAGGCGCTTGTTCCAGCCGATCCCGGCGGCCTGCAAAAGTTCGATTCATGAGGCTTTCTGCAGGACTCTGGTGAAGCTCTTCTTGATCGGCTCGGCCGTCTCGGTCGCGACTTTCTGAGCGAGCTCCCAAAGTTCCTTGTTCTGCGCGGACGTGACTTCGAAGTTCTTGCGGCTCTGCGTGGCCGACAGCTGTATGATTTCCGATAGCGACTTCGTGTCCATGAGATTGGTGAGAAAATCGAAAGCGGAGTTGGTGTTGACGCCCGAGATCTCGATGACCTTGACCCCGTAGTCCGCGGCGCCCTTTGCGTTGGTCGAATAGGTTTCTCGGAGAATGTCGGCTATCTCCCCCGAGGCAGCCTTTATCTTCTCGTAGTTGTCCCTCGCCCGCACGACGCCCTGCTCGGCGATCCCACGGAAGATCCCCGGCATCGCGAAAAGCGGCATGTCAAAGCCTCGCTTTTCGTTCGCTTCGACCTTCGCATTCGGCGTATTCGTACTCACTTCGACTTTCATATTGGCATCGTTCACGGGTTTTCATCCTTTCAAGCGAAGCTGTAATCAACAGTAATCGGATTTGCGTCCCGGACCTTCCGAGGCAACTTCCACCATGGTCAGGTGCTGCCGCGGATAACCGCCTTGCGCCTGCCTGACCAAGATATGGCAAACTAACGTCGGAGCTTCCGTTCGCTTTCTGACTCTCACATCCGATTTTTCGATAATCGGGATGCCTTGCGCGGCGAGGAGTTCGTTACAGCCGGCGCTTGCGAGACAGCTTCCTGGCATCTTTATTGTCACGCAATTGTCACGCAACTTTCATGCAGTTCGTGGCGGTGCCGTCGAGCGCGACCTTGCCTAGTTTTCCCGACGACGGAGCTGTGGCTCGCGACTGGCCCGTGCTTGGCGTCGGCTGACGTCTGTTCATGGCGCGTTTGAGACGCGGCGGCGGCATCGAACCATGTCCGAGTCCGGGAGCAAAGCGGAAAACATTTACTCGTTCTGAATTGGGGGCTCATAATAGCCAATGCGCGTTGCTCCACGGAACGCGCCTCTTGGCGGCCGTGCAGAAGGGCAGACGCGGACGCGTGTCAGAGCATCTTATCGACAATCTTCGTCATCTCAGCCGCTGAAAAGGCTCGCAGCGTTTCGGTGCGGACGTTGCCGAGCGCGCCGAGACTCAAATTCAGCGACATGGCGGATGACTCATCCGGTGCCTCGACGATCGTCACAATGTCGTATCGCCCCTGCGTCCAGACGATGTCCTTCACAGTCACGCCGAATGTCTTCGCCATTTCCTTGAAGGCATCTGCCCGCTTTGGGGAGTCCTTGGCATTGCGGATTCCCTGCTCAGTGAACTTCGCCAGCACGACGTAAGTTACCATGGTCGTCCTCCTTGGTTAGGACCCTGTGCAACTTTGCATGAGGAAGCCTGCCTGAGCTTGCCACAACAGTCCCGGCACGGCCACAGGCTCGATCGGTCAGCGGATGTGACGCATCCTGCCGTGCAGTCACGATCGTAACTCGCGGATGAATATCGCTACGGATGCGCTTCGATTCCTTCCGCGGCACCTCTTGTCAACGATCTTTGCTTTCGCGCCACACGCCTCCGCCGGTGCGCTCATCACTTACTGGATCGATCGTGCCGATGCGTTGCTGCGGACGACAAAATATGTCGACCGAATCCTCCGCGGGACCAAACCAGCGGATCTGCCGGTTCAGGGACCGAGAACGTTCGAGCTGGTGGTGAATCTCAAGACGGCGAAAGCCCTCGGCCTCACCATTTCGCCGACGCTGTTGGCTCGCGCCGACAAAGTGATCGAATGATCGGGTTTTAGGTCCGCTCCTGGCACCTTTAAGACCTGCCGACGGACACAGAGTATGTCTGTTTATTGGGGTACACCGGAAGCCATCGGCACACGGTCAGAACGACGCGAGTGACCCACAGCAGAACTCGCGGTCGGGTTGCCTGTTCTTTAGGACGGCTCACGAGTGCAGCATCACGACGCAGTGTTTGCGATCGCCGGCAGGGCGAATTGAAAGCTGGCGCCGCGGGGCAGGTTCGCGCTCGCCCACAATCGGCCGCCGTGCGCTTCGATGATCGAACGGCAGATCGACAGACCCATCCCCAAACCGCCAGGCTTCGTCGTGTAGAAGGCCTCGAAAACGTGCTCGAGAGTCTCCGGCGCGAAGCCTGGACCCGAATCTCGCACCTCGACTGACACGCCATCCGGTTCGTTACGGGTGCCGATGAGCAATTCCCGCTCCTCTTCGCCGACGTCGCGCATCGCTTCGATAGCATTGATGATCAAGTTAAGTAATACCTGTTGCAGCTGGATCCGATCTCCCTGGACACGCGGCAAGCCCTCCGCTAACTGCGTCCGCACCGAGACGCTATTCTTTGCGGCCTCCGCACGGGTGAGAGCAATCACCTCGAGGATGGCATCGTTGATCGCTACGGCGTCCTTTCGTGCGGGCGCCTTCTTAATGAGCGCGCGGATTCGCCCGACGACCTCGCCTGCGCGATTCCCCTCCTTGACAATAAGAGAGAGCGCGTCTTCCACCTCGCGAAAATTCGGTGGCTCCGCGCTTAGCCAGCGCCGAGCGGCTAACGCGTACGTGACTGTCGCTGTAATCGGCTGGTTCACTTCATGGGTGATCGAGGCCGAGAGCTGACCCGTGGTGGCGACGCGGTTGGCGTGCGCCAGCTGCATCTGCACCTCCCGGTATCGCTGTTCGCTCTCGCGCGCCTCTGCCTCGGCCCGCTTGCGCTCGGTCAGATCGAGCACGAAGGCGACACCCTGGTCTCGCTGTTCGTCGAACGCGGCCGAGCCGATCAGTACCGGCACGCGGCTGCCGTCCTTGCGGAAGTACTCCTTCTCGAAGGGTTGGACGGCCCCAGTCATTCCTATCTCTGCCCCGGCGCGCGCGGTGCGGTCACGCCATTCCGGCGGCGTTAGGTCGGTCCAGCGCAAGCGATTTGAGGCGAGATCCTCACGGTCGTACCCCAGCATGCAAAGAAGCGCGTCATTGGCTTCGAGAATATGGCCGTCGAGATCCCAAATGAAGATTCCGATAATGTTGGCGTCGACCAGGCGCCGGATCTTTGCTTCACGCTCCCGAAGATCGCTATAGAGACGCGTGTTCTCCAGCGATATCGCGAGTTGCGACGCCAGCAGCCTAAGCAGTGCAGTTCGATCGGGCGTGAACACGTCCGAGGTCAGCGTGTTCTCTAGATAGAGCACGCCGGCCAGTGCGGTTTGTCGCACGAGCGGCAGGCAGAAGACCGAGCGAGGTTGTCGGCGGATAAGATATTCGTCGCCGGCGAATGGGTTTGGTCGCCTGGCGTCACCGAGGATCACGCTTTCGCGCGAGCGAATTACATAGCGAATAAGTGAATCTGGGGTATCATCGCCGGAGAGCGACCCTCGGCGCAGAACAATTTCGCCGCCGCTGACCTCAGCCATTGCTTCTACGCAATAGCCATTCGCCTGAGGCAAGATCAACAAGCCTCGATCTGCTCCCGCGTTCTCCAGCGCAACGGTCATCAGTCGCTCGATCAGCTTTGGTAGTTCGATTTCACTGGATACGGCCTGAGAGGCTTTGACAATGGCGGTGACGTCCAGCTTCTGAATGGCGGCATCCATCGTCTCGGTTCGCGGATGCCCCTCGGCAGCGGCCAGGCGCGGGTGCCGTGATTCCAGTTGCCTCACCTTGCCGTCCGCCCCCCAAAGCGCAAAGCACGCGCGTGCGTTGCGCAAATGCGCGTAGCCGTTCGTTTCAAGACCGACGGCAAGGTAAAAGCGACCAGCCAGCTCACTGGCGATAGCTTCGTTCTGAACGAAACCGTTTTCGTGCGCCGAGCGAATCGCCTCTTCGTAGAGACGCATTGCGTCCACATCGCGACCCTCGATGCGCGCGACCTCCGCTGAGACGAGCGCATATCGATTGCGATAGTTCTCTGGGCAGTTGTCCGCCCAAAGCCGAAGCTTCTTCAGTTTCTCGTCAAGTAATCGACGATAATGCTCCTGCTGAACTGCCGACACGGTGGGGTAGAGTGCCGTTAGCGTGAGCGCATGACAGAAATGATAGGTCGCCTCGATAGGCATCGCCATGGCGGCGCCGAGCACCGGCTCTGCTTCTGCGGCGGCCTCCATTGCCTCTTCGTATCGTCCATAGAGGACGGCGAGTATCTGCTTCATGATATGATAGAAGACGATGCCGCAGCCAAAGGCCGCTTTGACGATGATGGCAAGGCAAGCCGCTTCATCGAATGTGCCGTCGTCGAAGCTCAACGGGTCTTTGGTCCTACCCTGAAGGCTCGCGACAAACTGCTGCTCCAGCCGGATCGTCTCGAAAACGGCATCGTTGCGGCTCTGCCTTGCAAAGGCTGCGTATCTGGTCGCTGACGACAACACATCCTCGAGGACGTCTCCCTTCTCGACCAGCTGCCACACCGTTTCGAAAGCGAGGAAACCCGCATAGACGAGGTCACCCGCTTCGAGACAAGCCGCGAAGGCCTGCTCCAGGATCGGCAGGCCGGTGGCAAAGTGTCTTCGCCAGAAATTGACGTGATCACCATGCAGGTGAAGCAGTGTGCCGCGCAGGCGTGAATTATTGAAGCGATCATTCAACCGCAGCGACATTTCGGAGAATTGGAAGGCCGAATCAATATCGCCCACATGAGATACCAGCGCGAGTGCGAAAACACCGTAGGCGTAGCTCGACTGATCCGTACTTCCGTCCCGGATGGAGCGGTTGACCGCCTCGAGAGTAACCAGCGGGAAGAGCGGCGGCCACGCAATATATGCGCAGGGTATGGCATCGACCAGCAGATCGATGATCGCCCCCTTGACCGGGTCGGAGACAACCGGCGCCTCGACCAGATCGCCGATCGCGCGTCCCGCCAAGTTGACCGGCAGGCCGCGCAGCTGCGCATCGACCGCTGCCTCGACGTCCTGCTCGCCATCGGGAAATGCCACGCCGAACGCACGCAACGCGTTTAGCGCGACCTCGAGCCCACGATCGTATCTACCGGAGACTTCGTACAGCTTGATACGCAAGCAATGAACCTTCACCCGGAGCAAATCCGACGACGCCCTGCCGAGAAGCATCTCGAACAGGGCGTCCGCCGCTTCGAAGTTGCCAGCCAGATATTCGCATTCCGAAAGGAGCAGGTAGAGCTCGAACGTTTCCGCGTAGCGGTGGATCCACGCATCCGATGATAGTAGCACGGTCGCTTGCGCCAGATAATTGCGAGCGGACGCGTAGGCGGTCGAACTCTTCGCGCGCTTGCCGGCCATCAAATTCAACGTGACGACCCGCTCGCGCTCGTCCTGTGCCAGGATGAGGGCTGCACCGCGATTGAGATGATTCACTATGTCGAAAATTGCGTCTTCGAGCGCGTCAGGCGCCGTGCTGGCCGCGAGCACTCGGCCGATCCAAACATGCGCTGCGGGGCGCTCGGACTCGGGGATGAGACCATACGCCGCTTCGTGCACGCGATCGTGCAGGAATCTATAGGCACCGTTCACTCGGAAGATGAGGCCCGCCAGAACCGCCTCCCACAGTGCCGCGTGAATCTTCTCTTCGGGTTCGCCGTGAACCACCGTCATGGTGGCGATCTGGGCGACGTTACCGAGGCAGGCAAGTTGTCCCAAGGCCTTTCGCGTCGTGTCCGATAGACGGCCGAGCTTGACGGCTATGAAATCGACGACGTTCTCTGAGAAGCCCTTTGCACGAATGCGTGAGACATCCCAGGTCCACTTCGCCCTATTGTGGTCAAACTGAAGAAGCCCTTCCTCGCTGAGCGCCGTGAAGAACTGAATCGCAAAGAATGGATTGCCTTCTGTCTTTTGGTGGATAAGACGCGCAAGCGGCTGCGCGCTCACTTTTTCGCAGTGCAGCGACTCCGCGACCATTTGCTCGACAGCTTCATGCTTGAGCGGTGCGAGCAACACCTCGTGTACCCTTCCCCCGGCGCCGCGGATCGCACCCAGGATTCGCCTGAGCGGGTGGGATGGGCCGACTTCGTTGTCACGATAGGCACCGACGAGCAACAAATGCCTAACCTCGGGATGTGTGGCGAGATGCTCCAGCATCTCCAGTGTTGCCGTGTCCAACCATTGCAGATCGTCTAGGAACAGCGCGAGGGGATGCTCTGGTCGAGCGAACACGCCGAGGAAGCGGCGAAATACCCGCTGAAAGCGATTATGATCTTCCTGCGGCGGGAGCTCGGGAACCGGCGGCTGCTCCCCCATGATGAGTGCAAGTTCCGGGATCAGATTGACCATGAGCTGGCCATTCGAACCTACCGCCTCGAGCAGGAGGCGCCGCCACCGGGATACTTCCTCGTCATTCTTGCCGAGGAGTTGGCGCACGAGCGACTGGAACGCCTGGGCCAGAGTTGCGTAAGGGATATCGCGCTTGTACTGATCGAACTTGCCACTGGCGAAAAAGCCGCGCGGCGGCACCAGAACCTTGTGCAGTTCGTTGACAACAGAGGATTTGCCGATACCGGCGTAGCCGGAGATGAGCACGATTTCCGTCATCCCACCACTAGTAACGACCCGATCAAAGGCGGCGAATAGGTTTTCGATCTCCGCTTCGCGTCCATACAGTTTTTCCGGAATCAGCAACCGGTCCGACGCGTCGTTGGCGGCAAGTGGAAACGACTCGATCCGGCCATGAGCGTCCAATGCCGAGAGACAGCGCTGGAGATCGGACTCGACGCCTGCGGCAGTTTGGTAACGGCTTTCGGCATTCTTAGCGAGAAGCTTCAAAACGATTGCTGCAACAGGGGCTGGGACCCCATTTACCCGCTCGTTGAGCGGTGCCGGATGCCGCGCGATGTGACAATGAACCCATTCCATCGGGTCGCTTGCAGAGAACGGAAGCAATCCCGTGAGCATCTGGTAGAAGGTCACACCGAGAGAGTAGAGATCGCTGCGGGCATCGATCGATCGATTCATCCGTCCCGTCTGCTCGGGCGCCATGTAGGCGAGTGTGCCACCGATGATTTCGGGTGGGTCGGGTGCCTGGCGCTCGCGCGGGAGGCGCGACGCGATGCCAAATCCGGTCAGCCGAATTTCGCCGGCGGAATTCACCAGCACGTTGGCGGGCTTGATGTCCTTGTGGACGAGACCACGTTCATGCAGGCGCCGAAGCGCCGCCGACAAAGAGACGGCGAGACGGAGGAATGTCCCCACCTCCATCGGTCGGCCGAGAAGGTGCTCAAGCGGTTCGCCGCCGCGGTCTTCGAGCACCAGGATGGTCCGGCCACGCTCGCGGAGAAGTTCGAGTGGCATTACGGCCCACGCGCCGTCCAACTCGTTTTTTAATCCGTATTCATGCACGAGGCGCGCAACGCTGGTGAGGGGCGGGTGCTCCGTGGCGGGCAGCACCGCCAGAACGGCGCCAAGATTGCCGTCAGCGCCCAAGCGCCATCCTCGGCAGAAGACGCGGTCGCGATCCTGCCACAAGACTTGGAAGTTGCTATCCCCATCTGCGTCGAAGCGAGTAGATGGATTCAACTGCCGCACTCCAGCAGTAAGCGGTCGCTGCTCCCGGGCTGAGAAGGTCCTGCGACATTGTTCCGCCCGGCCAGCCAGAACCAAGCTTGAGCGGGGACTCTGCCACATACAATGCGGTTTGGCAATTTCTCCTCATGGCCCATCGAAAATCCGACCCTGCCTTATCGCGCCGCTAGTCTTTGTTTCGCTACGCCATAGCAGGAAGGCCGCGTTCGGAGCACCCCTCGTCCTGCTCTTTCTGAGATTCCTGTCATCGCTGAGGGCGGTTCACTTTGCTTGCAATGGGAGCCGCTGCCGCACGTCGCGAAGCGTGGCGGTGCGCCGGTCGCGGAGTGGGGCAGAGTTAGGCAGGTGGAAGGCGAGTTCGATGGACAGGTTGCGCGACGTCGCATGAAGACGAGGCAGCTTTGCTGTCCACCGCCAAAGTGCGGCGCCAACCGTTGTCATTGTCGGAAACTCAATCCGGCTAGCAAGTAAAGTCGAATCGGGCGATGCTCTTGGTTGATGAGAGATGTTTGCAGCCTAATTTGGTTGGCGCTGATCGGATTGTTCCGGTCGCGAGCGTCGCTGCAAGCAGAGATCTTGACGCTTCGTCATCAACTCAACGTGCTGCGACGTAAATCGCCAAAGCGACTAGGCTGCGACTCTTTCAGCCTTTAACAGAGCCAGCGGCGCCACTCTTTGCGATTCGAGGTATCCGGCGACGTATTCCGCATGCCGGCGGAGGACCACGTCGAATTCGGCATGCTCCTCCAGTTTTTCGAGTGCATATGCCCGCGTCGTATCCAGCAATCGATACTGTGCTTGCGTTTCATTGATCCGGGTTGCTATCAATGACTTCTCAACCAGACCGGCGATCGCGTCAAATATCTCTCCGGCGCCTGCGCCGAGTTCGCCTGCGACATGCCGCGCGCCCTCCAGGGTAAAATGGCCGACGAAGGGAGCAATGCATCGAAGGACAATCCTCTCTGCGTCAGACAGCAGATCGTAGCTCCAATCCAATGTCGCCTTAAGGGTCCGGTGCCTGGGAACGGCCGTCCGATGGCTTAGTTTCAGCAATTCCGGCCGAGCAACGGTGTTCCTGATGCCGAGGGCGGCCACCTGACCCGCCGCCAACTCGATTGCCAACGGTATGCCATCCAGCTTTCGGCACATTGCCGCGATAAACGGCGCCTCCTCGTCGGTGAACACGAAGCTTCCCGCTCTCGCCGCCACGCGTTGTACAAACAACCGCACTGATGGATATCGAAGCACGGCATTTGCCGTTTGCTCTGAGCCGTCTGGTGGAAAATCAAGGGGAAGAACCCGGTAGCAATGCTCACCCTCTACTTTCAGCAATTCTCGACTCGTGGTCAGAACATGGATCTCTTCCGCTTGCCGGTAGAGTTGCTCGGCAAGCGAGGCAACCGCCTCGATCACATGCTCACAGCTATCGAGGATGATAAGAAGC
>Ga0137403_10007299_pt1 | contig 12496 bp, 11 predicted proteins | sample CZOMad2_1_16fung_FD_122057 | JGI IMG/M metagenome (GOLD analysis project Ga0137403, IMG submission 122057) | Vadose zone soil fungal communities from Angelo Coast Range Reserve, California, USA - CZOMad2_1_16fungal (Hybrid Assembly) | ecosystem: Environmental > Terrestrial > Soil > Vadose zone...
ATGGACTGCATGCGGCGCAAGACACGGCGGGTGTCATAGCCCGCGTCGCCGGCGGCCCAGGTACACCAGTCGCGACAGGTCCGCTACCAGGTTGTGCGAGACACTGTCCTCCTTGATGCCGCCGGTCAGCACCACGAGCACGTAGCTCCCGCCGTCCGGCGGATACACGACGGCTGCGTCGTGGTACACCACCTCCCCGATCCACCCCGTCTTGTGCGCCACGCGCGTCCCCGGCGGCACACCGACCGGGATGCCCTCGTTGAACTCCTGCCGGCCGAGGATCGCGAGCATCGAGTCGCAGGCGCCGCGGCTGGCGGCGCGTCCTGTGGCGATCGCACCCAGCAGCACCCCCAGGTCCCGGGCGGTGGTCGTATTGTTCAGCCCGGCCCTGTAGGCGGCCCCGTCTTCCACTCCACGCAGCACCTGGATCGACCACGCGCCGAGCGACCGCGCCGACGCTTGCGCGCGTGTCGCGCCCACCCGCTCGACCAGGATGTTGGTGGCCAGATTGCTCGAGCGCGTGATCATGAGCTCGAGCAACTCCCGCACCGAGCGGTTCCGCCCCGCCAGCGCATACAGCGTCGAGTCCGAATCGTCTTCCTTGCCGACCGTGAACGCCCCGCCGGGAACGAGCGAGGGGAAGGCGGTGTGTACCGTGAGCGAGTCGTCGAGCGCGAGGAGTCCGGCATCCGCGTCCCGGAAAATCTGGACCATCACCGGGACTTTCATCGTGCTGGCAGCGTGCAACCGCAGGTTCGCCCCGATGAGGATGGAGTCGGGACGCACGAGGCTCCGGTAGTACACGCCCACGGCCTGGGCCGGAGCGCGCGCGATCCGCGCCTCGAGCCGCTCGCGCAGCGTGTCTGCATGTTGACCCGCCGCCGGGGCCGTGACTCCCGGCAACATGCCGATCAAGAGCAGCCAGGGTCGGAACATGGACCGAAGATACGCGCTAAATTGCGCTGCGTGACCGACTGACCCCCGAGACGACGTGCACCAGCCTGCCATTTTTGGTACCCACGAAGAAAAGACCCTCGCCCAGCTGCGGGACGTGGCGACGCGGGCGGAGCGCGTGGCGCTCATGGCCGACGGCCACCTGGGCTACATCATGCCCATCGGGGGTGTGGCGGCGTACCGCAACAAGGTGAGCGTCGTGGGCGTGGGGTTCGACATCGCTTGCGGCAACGCGGCGATCCGCACCGACCGCCGGGTCGATGACTTCCCCCGACCCGAGCTCGAGCGCCTGGCGGACGAGATCCAGCGCACCATCTCGTTCGGCGTAGGCCGCACCAATCGCGCCGACGACGCGCCCACGGACCATCCCCTGTTCGCACATGCTGCCTGGGACGCCGTTCCGGGCCGCCACGAGCGGGACGGCCTCCGCGCCAAGGCGCGAAACCAGCTCGGTACCGTCGGGAGCGGCAATCACTACGTGGACGTGTTCGCCGACGAGAACGGGGACGTGTGGGTCGGCGTGCACTTCGGCAGCCGCGGGCTCGGCCATACCGTCGCGTCCGGCTTCCTCTCGTTGTCGCAAGGGAAGCAATGGGGCGAGCATGTGCCCGAGGCGGAGGCGCTATTCACGCTCGACCAGCCGCTCGGGCACGATTATTGGCACCTGATGACACTCGCGGGCGAATATGCCTACGCCGGGCGCGAGTGGGTGGCCCGCAAGGTCGTGTCCCTGCTCGGCGGCCGGGAGCTCGAGCTGGTCCACAATCACCACAACTTCGCGTGGAAGGAGACCCACGACGCGACGGAGTACGTCGTGGTGCGGAAGGGTGCGACGCCGGCCTTTCCGGGACAAAAAGGCTTCGTGGGCGGCTCGATGGGGGACGACGCGGTCATCATCGAGGGTGCCCGACAGGATTCCGCGCTGCAGCGCGCGTCGCTTTACTCCACGGTGCACGGCGCGGGTCGCGTGATGTCGCGCACCGAGGCGCGCGGCAAGGTGAACCGCCGGACCGGCGAGCTGATCCGTCCGGGCCGGGTCACGTGGGACATGCTGCGGACGTGGGTCGATGGGAAGGGTGTGATCCTGCGCGGCGGCGGGCTGGACGAGTCGCCGCACGCGTATCGCCGGCTGCCGGACGTGCTGGCGGCGCAAGGCGATACCGTCGAGGTGCTGCACACGCTCACGCCGCTGATCGTCGTGATGGCGGGTGAGAAAGACTTCGATCCGTACCGAGACTAGCACCTCCCATCAGCGTCTGCCTTGCGCCCACATGGATTGTGGTCGCAGCTTAAGCGCACCTTTGACATGCCCCTGAACACCCCCCGCGACGAGTTCACCGTTTCCACTGTTCCGGAACCCCATCGGCTCCGGACGCGAGAGCTGTTGCGGCGCCATCCCGAGATCCGGGAGCTGATCGGCCCCAACCCCGCCACGTTCTGGTGGACGGCGGGGATCGTCGCGCTCCAGATCGCCGTCGCGTGGCTCGTGGCCGACCAGCCGTGGTGGGTCGTGGTGGCCGTGGCCTACACCGTGGGCGCGTTCGCCGACCACGCGCTCTTCGTCATGATCCACGAGACCGCCCACCGGCTGGTCTTCAAGCGGAGGGTGCCGAACATCCTGACGGCGCTGCTCGCTAACCTGCCGCAGGTCTTCCCGGGCGCCGTGTCGTTCTCCAAGTATCACCTCAAACACCACGCGTTCCAGGGCGTGTACGAGCTCGACGGCGACCTCCCCTTCCGCTGGGAGGCGCGACTCGTGGGACGGTCGCCGCTCCGCAAAGCGCTCTGGCTGCTGCTGTTCCCCATATTCCAGGCGATCCGGCCCTGGCGCGTGAAGGAGGTCCCCCTGTGGGACCGTTGGACGGCGACCAACGTCGCCGTCGGGGTGGCGTTCGACGCCCTGGTCTGGGTCGTGCTCGGCCCGAAGGCGCTGGCCTACCTCGCGCTGTCGCTCTTCTTCTCGATCGGCCTGCATCCCCTTGGCGCGCGCTGGATCCAGCGCCACTACCTCACGGCGACGGGCGGGCAGGAAACCTTCAGCTACTACGGCCCGCTCAACCTGCTCGCGTTCAACGTAGGGCACCATAACGAGCATCATGACTTCCCGTCGGTGCCGTGGAATCGGCTGCCCCGAATCCGGGCCCTCGCTCCGGAAGTGTACGCGTCGCTGGCCTCGCACACGTCCTGGGCGCGATTGCTGTGGCGCTTCCTGTTCGACCGCGAGCTGACGCTGTTTTCCCGCGTGGTGCGCCACGATCGCAACCAGGTGGCGCTCGACGACCAGGTCAAGCCGGACGTCGACGCGCTCCGCGGCGCGGCCCAGTAGGGAGGCACGGAAGTCGCCACAGACCCCGTTGATCGTGGTGATGGCGGGTGAGAAGGAGCTCGATCCGTACAAAGACTAGACGGCGCGTCTTGCCGGCGGCCCGCCCCGGTGCATATTGGAACCCCTCAGAAGCGTTGATCCCCGAGGCGTCCTCGTCTGGTCGCCCATGCCTCGAGGGGAGCAAATCGCGAAACCGGCTGAGCGAGCTACTCGCTTGGCCATTTCCTTTATAGGGAGCTCTCGTGTCCTTTGGACTGAAGCGACTTGCGTACTCGGCGGCGGTCATCGCGATTGTCGCAGCGTGCGATGCCCCAGCCCCAGCGGGACCAATGCCTCAGCCTCGACTCGCAGCAGGCGCGACCATCGCGGGTCAGGTGATCGCCTTTGCCAGCCCCCGAGATGCCGGTCTCTTCCAGACGTTCGTCATGCAGGCGAACGGCACCAAGGTCACACAACTGACCAATCAACCTTTCTATAATGCGCGACCCGACTGGTCACATGACGGCACCAGAATCACGTTCACGACCTGCCGGCCCTGGGATAACAGTTGCGAAATCTACGTGATGAATGCCAATGGGTCGGCGCAAACGAACATCACGAACAATTTTGCGACCGATCACATGTCGGTCTGGTCTCCGGACGATCGGAGGATCGCGTTCTCAAGCGATCGCGATGGCAACTGGGAGATCTATGTCATGAATGCGGATGGCTCCGATCCGGTTCGCCTGACATACAATGACGCGTCGGATCTCTATCCCGGCTGGTCACCGGACGGCAGCAAGATCACGTTCGAATCTGATCGTGACGGCAACTTCGAGATCTACGTCATGAACGCTGATGGCTCGTCACCGATGAACCTGACGCACAACCCAGCACATGATGAGCACGCGCGCTGGTCGCCCCGTGGCAATAGGATCGCCTTCAGCAGCGACCGAGACGGCAACTCAGAGATCTATGTGATGGGTAGTGACGGATCCAGGCAAACGCGCCTCACGCACGATCCGGCCGTCGATTATGGACCGGCGTGGTCACCGAGCGCCGACAAGATTGCCTGGACGACCGATCGCGACGGGAATTTTGAGATCTATGTGATGGCGTCGGACGGCACGGAGCCAATTCGCCTGACGAATGATCCGGGTTGGGACGCCGACCCGGCTTGGACAATGACCACGATTCGAACGCCGCACCCGCCCGACCTCAGCTGTGTCCCATCGGGTACCCAAGAGGATATCAACGCGCGGCTGCGTCAGCCTGGCGATGTGGCGGTGCTCTGCGCGGGATCGGTCTTCGAGCTGAGCTCCCCGGTGGTATTCGGCGCGGACGGTCAGCAGGTCCACACCGAAGGCTTCCCCACCGACGATCGTCGTGCCCGGCTCCGTCTCGCCTCGCCGTTCGCGGTCACGGCGGTCGGCATGCTGAATCGCTCGAATATCGTGCTGAGCAATGTGATCGTGGATGGTAATCAGCCCAATCTAGGGCCCGCGTCTGGCCAAGCGCTCATATTCGCGGGCTCCGCGGGGTCGGGACAGGTGATCCGCAACGTGAAAGCCATGGAAAGCCGAAGCTGGACCACCATCCAGCTTTTCGAGGGCTGCACGAACGCGGTCATCGAGAACAGCGAGATCGGCCCGGCTGCCACTGGCGGCGGGATCGCTCTGGCGTGCACCAACAGCATCGTGCGGAACAACACAATCACCGACGTCTGGGGCGTGGGAATCGGGATCTTCGGCGCGCCGGGCTCACTCGTGGAAGGCAATGTGGTCCGTGCCGAGACCCGAGGACTGTTCGGTGGCATCAACATGGTGGACTATGGTTTCGACTACCGGGGCACGCGGGTGCACGCGAATGTGATCGACGCGGCCGGCGCCACGATTCGGGTCGCTGTGGGGATGGGCTATCGGGTGTGGTTCTGCGTCGATCCCAATGACCCCACCGATCGCACACTCTTCGGCGCCATTGTCACCGACAACGTCCTGCGGGGTGCGCACATGCAGTATGGGTTCGCCGTCGACGGCGTCCGCGACTGGACGGTGACGGGAAACCAGGACCTCGCGACCCATTCGGGGACGCCAACGGGGCAGTGCTTCGGCCAGGTTGCGTCTCCGCCCGCGGGGTTTCAGATCAACCGGGCCAGGGCGCTAGGGACTTTTCAGCTCGAGTTCGCCGATGCAGTCGTAGAGTTCGCAGTAGGGGCGATCAACGACCAAGGGCCGTAGGACGAGCACGACCGGCCTCACGGAGGAACTGATTGAGCGGACCCAATGACCAGCCGGTACCTTCGTATTCTGGTGGTTCTCGTCGGCGCTGCGCTCATCGTGTCGGGCATCGCGCCGTACGATCGTACCACGTGGTGGCTCGAGATCTTCCCGGTGCTGATCGCGGGCCCAATGCTCCTGCTCACGGCTCGCCGCTTTCCGCTGACCCGACTCACCTACACCCTGGTCGCGATCCATGCGCTCGTCCTGATCGTCGGCGGCCACTACACCTACGCCCGCGTTCCCTTGGGCTTCTGGGTTCAGGATTTGCTTGGCTTGGCTCGGAACGACTACGACCGCCTCGGTCACTTCGTCCAAGGCTTCGTCCCCGCCATCCTGATCCGCGAGATCCTGCTGCGCACGTCACCGTTGCGGCCCGGCCGTTGGTTGTTTGTCCTCGTGACTGCGACTTGCCTCGCGTTCAGCGCGTGCTACGAGCTGTTCGAATGGTGGTCTGCCCTCGCCGGCGGCCATGCCGCAGACGCCTTCCTCGGTACGCAAGGCGACGTGTGGGACACGCAGTGGGACATGTTCTCGGCCCTCGTGGGCGCTATTTCCGCACAGCTGCTGCTTGCGCGCACCCACGACCGCAGCTTGGCCAAACTGTTGGAGTCGCAACCACACGCCGTCGGCTCATGATGCTTGGGATCTCGCTCGCGCCCACCGACTGACGCCGCATCACGCCTGGCGCCGCCTTTCCAGAGCTGCAGCGCTAACCACATCGACCGTTTCAGTCGGATTCCGCACGCCAACGAACCGCACGTCGAGATCCCCTTCGCCGCTTCGACTGAAGGCAACGGTGCCGATGCCGCCGAGTTGCCAGGCCACGCGCGCCCGGTCCCATGCCTCGTGAAGGGTCCAGTCCGACTCGGCGCCGCGCAACACCACTACCCGTCGGTCGGTGATCGCGTAGCAGGTGCCTCGGGCTTGTTACCACCCATACAGTCCCGTGGCGACGCCTGCGACCAGCGCCACGATGACGGCCGCGAGCCCAAGCCCGAGGGGAAACCAGAGCACGAAGATCAACACCGGCGTGATGCCGACGAGCCAACCGAGACCCACGAATAGCGAGAGGGGTGCGCTTAAGAGCTCGACCGTGGCATTGGCTTTCTTGTAGGCATGGCTGACCTGGGCCAGGACGGCTCCCAGAGGCGTGGGTCGCTCACACCACACGAGCCGCTCCTCAGGCCAAAGGTGCGGCTGAATCAGATTCTCAAGGCTGTTGCCGACCATTGCGATCGTAGCGGTGCCTACTCATGGCTCCCCGTCCAGCGTCGGTCAAGTACCGCAGCAGGCGCCCTTCGCAAAAACGGAGGGGCGTGTTGCCTTGCCGCGACCGAGTGCGCAGCTTAAGCGCCCTGAGGTGAGCTCGGCACTTTGATCCACATCGCCCTCCTCCGAGGCATCAATGTCGGCGGCCACAAGCTGGTTGCTATGGCCGCCCTACGCGATCTCCTCACCCAGCTCGGCTTCACCGACGTACGGTCGCTGCTCCAGAGCGGGAATCTCGTTTTTGGCGCTACGGGGCGAACGGCTGCCCAGCTCGAGCGTCTGCTGGAAGCAGAGGCCGAGAAGCGCCTCGGTCTTCGAACAGATTTCTTCGTCCGCACCGCGAAGGAATGGGAGGGCGTCGTCGCGCACAATCCATTCCGCAAGGAAGCCGCGCGCGATCCGGGCCATCTGGTCGTGATGTTTCTCAAGCATGCGTCCAGCGCTACGGGCGTTGAGGCGCTGCAGCAGGCCATCAAGGGCCGCGAAGTGGTCGCCGCTGCGGGCAAACATCTCTACATCGTCTACCCGGACGGTATCGGCCGCTCCCGCTTGACCAACGCCGTCATCGACAAGCAGCTTGGCACGCGCGCTACGGGTCGGAACTGGAACACGGTCCTGAAGCTCGCGGCGCTGGCCGTAGGGTGATCGCAAATGGGCGCAACATCGGGAAGAATGTCGTTCCGCCATTTGATTAAATTGCAGCCATGAGCGAGTTCGTCTTCGGCACGCACAACGCCGCCTTCGTGCAGGTCATGTACGAGCAATACCTGCGCGACCCCGCCTCGGTCGGGGAGGAATGGCGGCAGTTGTTCGACAACGGGAAGCTTGCCGAGCTCCCGATAATCCCGACGAGCTCCGCCGACGTGCTTCGAGAAACGGGAAGCGGGAAACGGGAAACGGAGCCCATCGGCGCGCCGACATCCACGTCTCCCGTTTCCCGTGTCCCGTCTCCCGGCCTTACGCCGATCACCGGCCCCGCGGCCCGTCTCGCGCAGAACATGACGGACTCCCTCTCCGTCCCGACGGCGACCTCGTTCCGCGAGATCACCGTCGACGTGCTGGACGCGCGGCGCCGGGGGCTGAACGCCCAGCTCGCGGCAGCGGGCAAGAAGATCTCCTACACGCACCTGATCGGATACGCGATCGCCCGGGCGGCGCGCGAGCTCCCGGTCATGACGCACGCCTTCCAGGACGTCGACGGGAAGCCGCACCGCTTCGATCCGCACGCCGTGAACCTCGGCCTGGCCGTGGACGTGGAGAAGAAGGACGGCAGCCACGCCTTGGTCGTCCCCGTCATCAAGCACGCCGAGGGCATGGACTTCGCCACCTTCCACGCGACGTACGAGACGCTGGTCGACAAGGCGCGCACCAACAAGCTCGTCCCCGACGACTTCGCGGGCGCCACGATCACGCTGACGAACCCGGGGACCATCGGGACGGTCGCTTCGGTGCCGCGCCTCATGAAGGGACAGGGCTCGATCATCGCGACCGGTGCGATCCGTACGATCGGTAGCGCGAAGGTCATGACGATCACCTCGACCTACGATCATCGGATCATCCAGGGGGCGGAGTCGGGGATGTTCCTTCGGCGGCTCGACGGCCTGCTTCAGGGTGAGGAGAACTTCTACGGTGAGGTGTTCGAGAGCCTGGGCGTGTCGGGAAGCGGGATGCGGGATGCGGGAAGCGTTGCCGCCGTGGAGCCCACGATTCCCGTTTCCCGTGTCACGTCTCCCGACGAGCTCAAGCATGTCGCTGCGGCGATGGCATTGGTTAAAGCGATTCGCAACTTCGGGCATCTCGCCGCGCGGCTCGATCCGCTCGGCTCCGAGCCGCCGGGCGACCCGGCGCTCGATCCCGGACCCCTCGGGCTCACCCCCGAGATCATGGCCCGCATCCCGGCCGACCTGCTGCGGATCTACGTGCCCGGACGCACCCTCGCCGAGGCGTACCCGAAGCTGCAGAAGACGTATTGCGGCACGATCGCGTACGAGGTCGAGCACATCGGCAGCCACCAGGAGCGCGTGTGGCTGCGCCAGGTGATCGAATCGGGGGACCACAGGAAGCCGCTCACCCCGGAGGCGAAGCGCAAGCTGCTCGCCCGCCTCTCGGCGGTCGAGACGCTCGAGCGCTTCCTCCACAAGGCGTACCTCGGCCAGAAACGCTTCTCGATCGAAGGACTCGACACGCTGGTGCCGATGCTCGACCAGACGATCGAGCTGGCCGGCACGAGCGGCGCCCGGCGGGTGGTGCTGGGCATGGCGCACCGCGGCCGGTTGAACGTGCTGGCCCACATCGTGGGCCTTCCCTACGAAACGATCTTCGCGGAGTTCGAGGGCGGGCGGCACGTGGAGGGGACGCTCACGCCCGAAGGCGGCACCGGCGACGTCAAGTATCACCACGGCGCGGACGGCGTGTACCAGACCGCCGCTGGGAAGCCCGTGAACATCACGCTCACTCCGAACCCGAGCCATCTCGAAGCGGTGAACCCGGTGGTCGAAGGGCGGGCCCGCGCCAATCAGACCAATCGCCGCGGCAAGGACGCGATCCACGACGGGACGGTGGCGCTCCCGGTGTTGATCCATGGCGACGCATCGTTCGCCGCGCAGGGCGTTGTGGCCGAGACGTTCAACCTTGCGCGCCTCAAGGGCTACACCACCGGCGGCACCATCCATCTGATCGGGAACAACCAGCTCGGCTTCACCACCGATCCGAAGGAAGGACGCTCCACCGACTACTCGAGCGACCTCGCCAAAGGCTTCGATGCGCCGATCATCCACGTCAATGCGGACGACGTGGAGGCGTGTCTCGCCGCAGCGCGGCTCGCGATGCTGTATCGCGACAAGTTCCACGGCGACGTGGTGATCGATGTCGTAGGCTATCGGCGCTGGGGTCACAACGAAGGCGACGAGCCGGCCTACACGCAGCCCGTGATGTATGAGCGGATCAAGCAGACGCCCACGGCGCGCCAGCGCTACGCCGACCAGCTGACGCGTCAGGGGGTCGTGGATGCCGCGCAGGCGGCCGCGGAGGCGGAGCAGGTCTATCAGCGGCTCACGGAGATCCAGCAATCGCTCAAGGCGCACCTGCGCGAGGCGGGAGCGGGGGAAGAGCCGCAACGAATCTCCGGTGCGCAAACCGCCCTGTCGGAGCCCGACACGAACGTGTCCGCCCCGCTGCTCACGACGCTGAACGAGCAGCTGCTGATCGTACGCGACGGCTTCACGATCATTCCCAAGCTGCAGAAACAGCTGGAGCGGCGCCGGCCCGCCCTCACCGAGGGTCAGATCGAGTGGGCCCACGCGGAGGCCCTGGCCTTCGCGTCGCTCCTCGCCGAGGGAACGGCGATCCGGCTCACGGGCCAGGACACCGAGCGCGGCACGTTCAGCCAGCGACACCTCGTGCTGCACGACGCGCGGGACGGCCGCCGCCATGCCCCGATCCAGAATCTTCCCGGGGCGCGGGCGCCGTTCGAGCTGCACAACAGCCCGCTCTCCGAGTTCGCGTGTCTGGGCTTCGAGTACGGCTACGCCGCCGCGGCGCCCGAGACCCTGGTCCTGTGGGAGGCCCAGTTCGGCGACTTCACCAACGGCGGCGAAGTGATCATCGATCAGTTCATCATCGCCGGGCTCGCGAAGTGGGGGCAGACGTCCCGCCTCACGCTGCTCTTACCGCACGGCTACGAGGGTCAAGGACCCGAGCACTCGAGCGCCCGGATCGAGCGCTTCCTGGCGCTCGGCGCCGAGGGCAACATCCGGATCGCCAACCCGACCACCGCCGCCCAGTACTTCCACCTGCTGCGCCGCCAGGCGCTGATCAAGAAGGCACGGCCGTTGATCGTCTTCACCCCCAAGAGCCTGCTGCGGCTCGACCGGGCGAGCTCGACGCTCGAGGAGCTGAGCAACGGCCGCTTCCACTTCGTCCTCGACGACCCGACGGCCGGCGACCGGCGCGAGAAGGTCGAGCGCCTGGTGATGTGCAGCGGCAAGATCTACCACGAGATGGACGCCAACCCGCGGCGCGAGGCGGCCGAGAACGTGGCGATTGCGCGGGTCGAGCTGCTCTATCCCTTCGCCCGCGACCAGCTCAAGGAAGTGATCGACTCCTACCCGAACCTGAAGGAAGCGGTCTGGGTCCAGGAGGAGCCCAAGAACATGGGCGAGTGGAAGGTGATGTGGCGGCGGATCCCGGAGCTGCTGCCCGAACTGGGTAATGTCGACTGGGAGCGCGAGTTACTGACATCAGGAGCGGTGTGATGAGAATCGAAGATTTTGCTACGTGGGTAGAGGCCGTCTGGACGCGCAAGGTAGATAGCGAGAAGGATGAGCTGCGCGAGCTGGCTGTGATGACCCTTGGGCTTGCCGGCGAATGCGGTGAGGTGATTGAGCCCATCAAGAAGGAGATCCGTGGCGACGGTCCCTTGGATCGCGTCAAGCTGCAGCTGGAGCTGGGTGATGTGTTACACTACCTCTGCAGAATCGCCAGCCACTACGGGCTGAACATGGAGAGCATTATGATCGCAAACGTTGACAAAATCGAAGCACGGCGCGGTAAGCGCGCATGGGAGACAAAGTGACACGTTTTTATCTCGCTGGGCCTATGTCCAACATCCCGCAGTTCAATTTTCCGTTGTTCATCTCGGCCGCCGCCGACATCCGTGGTCGCGGGATTGACCTGGTTAGCCCCGCCGAACTGGATGCCGAGAATGGCATCGACAAGCAGGCCACGTCTTCCACCGACGGCGATGCATCGAAACTCTCCAGTACCTGGGCTGAACTGCTGGCGCGCGACGTCAAGATCGTGGCCGATCAGGTGCAGGGAATTATCTTCCTGCCGAACTGGCATAAATCTCGTGGCGCTCGCCTGGAGGCGTTCGTGGGGCTGCTGCAGAAGGACTTCGAGTTCATGGCCTACAAGGGTGAGGCGCTGCCGCTGGACCCCGTGGACCGCGAGGACGTGCTCGGCGCCATCTACCTGGAGATGATTTAGTGGGTACGGTGATTGACGACATAGAGGCCGGCGAGTACCAGAAACTGTACGCTTCCAAGAAGGACACGAACCCCAAGGACGCCATCGGGATCACGAAGCTGCCGTTGCATCTCGTGAGCCCCATCGTAAAGGCCTACCAGGCGATTGCGCACTTCCTGGGCAACGTGAAGTACGGAGCCTGGAACTGGCGCAACGGTGGCGCCCGTGCCAGTGTGTACGTGGCAGCGCAGGCGCGTCACATGGATAAGTACTGGGAGGGTGAGTGGTACGACGCCGACGGCACACCGCACCTCGCGAACGCTCAGGCGTGCATCAACATCCTGATCGAGTCCCACCACCTCAAGAACATCGTCGACGACCGGCCCGCGAATGGGGTGGACCTTAATCCCGTGTACGCCGAGATGGAGGCCATTATGGTAAAGATTAAGGCCAAGTACGGGCACATGACACCCACGCACTTCACCAGGGATAGTGTGGTATGATAAGGGCCTGCCTTGTTATTGGGATCGCGCTGTTAGCGCTCCAGTACGGGCGGGTGGAGTGCGTGAAGAGCACGAATGCGTACGTGTGCCAGGTTGGTTTCAGCGACAAGAACGCCTGGGACAAACCCCAGGAAGAGGACTTCAGTGCAGATGATACAGACAAGGTCTACGATGTTCGCGGTGCACACCGCACCGGAGCTCAAGTCATTGGCGCAGTGGAA
>Ga0137403_10007300_pt1 | contig 12496 bp, 14 predicted proteins | sample CZOMad2_1_16fung_FD_122057 | JGI IMG/M metagenome (GOLD analysis project Ga0137403, IMG submission 122057) | Vadose zone soil fungal communities from Angelo Coast Range Reserve, California, USA - CZOMad2_1_16fungal (Hybrid Assembly) | ecosystem: Environmental > Terrestrial > Soil > Vadose zone...
GCGCGTGCCCTAAAGGATTTTCGCGGCCGTGACCAGGTCTTGCTCGTGTTCTTTAGCCTGCCCCAGTCGCGCCAACGGCTCATGCAACTCCAGGAACTTTACGCCCAACTACGGCCGCTGGGCGTAGAAATTTTGGGGATTCCCTGGCAGCAGGACAACGCCTTCGACGAGGCGATGCGGCATCTGTCGCTCACCTTTCCGCTCGCCCGCGATGGCGGCTCCGAGGTTGCGACGGCCTACGCGGTGTTCCGCCGCAGCCTGAGCCCGGAGTTCTCCGTACCAGATCCACCGTTGCCAGCACACGTGGAATTTCTCGTCGACCGCCAGGGCTATCTACGGGGACGTTGGATCCCGGAAGAGGGAGTGGGCTGGAGCGAGCCAGCACAGCTGATGGCCGCCATCGCGGTGTTACGCCAGGAAAAGCTCGACGCCCCGCCACCAGACCTCCACGTGCACTGATCGGTACCTGAGGACCCAACATGCGCCTGTACAAAGTGATACTGTTGGTGAACCTGGCTGTGGGTGTTGGGTTTCTGCTCGGATCAGCCTGGTGGGCGCAAGAGGTTGGGAGGCTCCGGCGTGAGGTGGCCGCCAAAGGGCAAGGGGTGTTCGCACGCCCGTCTATCGAAGCGCGCTGGTCCGCTCAGGGCGTTGTGCAAGTGGTCGCCCCTGAGATCAACCGGGTTTTTATCGAGCACGGGGACATCCCTGGCCTTATGGAAGCGATGTCTATGGCCTTCGAGCCGGAGGATCCCGAGATGCTCAATGGGCTCGCCCCAGGCGACCAGGTGCGCTTCACACTGCAGAAAAAAGGGGAGCGTCTGAGGTTGGTCGCGATCCAAAAAGGCTGGAGTCCTTAACTTCAATGGAGTAACGGCTGCGCCGGCTAACCCGCGACGCCGCCGGGTGGGATACCGCACTGCCATGAGGACACGGTTTCCCTTGTTCTGCCAGATCATCCCAACCTCTAGTTTTCAGGCGCGATGCCAATTTCGCCGAACACGCCGGACCAACCAGGTGAAGGCTAAGAGCAGGCAGAGGAGCGCCACCGTCATCTGGGCAGGGGGATCATCGTAATGGTTGGCCAGCACGAAGCCGACGGTTGCCGTCCCCACGGCTATGACTGGCGCGACGACGAACATGGGCCGTACCTCTCGACTACCTGGGCAAGCCCGACGCGCTGACCATAGGCCAAGGCAGAGCCCCGTCGTCTTGACGATGACTTCATGATCTTCCGTGCGCTGGCTCATCCTGACACACCATACAGGTCAGACACAGATAGCGGTTCAGGAGGTGTCCTGCCGCGAGGACCATCGCCCCCATGAAGACGAATACGAGCTCGTAGGGCTCGCTGGCCAGGAATCGCCCGACAGCGATCATCGTCAGGGCGTCGCCGAGCACGACAAACACCCGCCATCGCCTGTGTCGCCGGAAGCCCCAACATAGACTGCCGGTCGCCAGTACTACAGACGCCACGATGAACAGGATCTCCAGCGATCCCCCAAGAAGCACCCCCAAGCCGGCCAAGGGCAACACCGTCACCAGGAAGGGGACCGTCAGGCAATGAACGGCACACACCAGCGACACGCAAGTACCCACCAGATCGATGCGGGCACTCGACGGAGATGCAGCGGTATGATTCATGCGGGACCTCGCAGCGCCCCGGCCAGTTGCCGGACGTCGTAGTCCATCATAGAAATATAGTCATTAGGTACCCACTCGGGCTCCCACCATGTGGGCGATGTTCGCCACCTGCGCCCCGGTACGTTCGGCGACAAATTGGGCGAAGCGTGGGTCGAAGTAGGGGTTGGCCAGAATCACCTTTACCCCCTGGGTACGCATGCTTTCGATCAGCTCGTTCAGGTGCTTGGTCGTCGGGGGCAGCCGAGTGCGCTACTGCCCCGCCATGAGTATTCAGACTGGCTGTATAGGTGGAAATCCGACGTGCATCCCTCCCTACTGTTTATGAGGCAGGCTGCCTCGGTCTTCAGGAACTAAACAGCTCCTTGGCAACCCTCTGGGCGGCGATCATGTCTGCATCCGCGCGGGTGACCGCGCCTGGCGTAGGCACCGGTCGCAATGGCAGGTGGGCTGCCCACACTACGCGACCTGATGCCACATCAACGAGATGTACATGGATGGCAACGAGCATACGCCAGGGGTGGAGAGATTCCGCTACCGCAGGTTGCCACTGCACGATCTCGATGTAAAGCACGCTGCCTTCGAGCTTGCCATGGCTAGCCAGGTTCGCTGCATCCTTCGGGCTACTGGGTATCTGGTTGCCTAGCGCAGCGTCCACCTGTTCTCGGGGGAGAACAGTGATGCCCCGTTGCTCGAGCTGTATGCGCACCTCAACCGCCAGCACATCAGCCACCGTCACGGGTTGCGATCGAAAGATGTATTTTTCCAACAACGAGGTGCCACCGACGAAGAGGGGATCACCCGTTCGGTTGTTCGGCGGCAGCACCGCGATGGCCCGGACCGCTGTGGGCAGCGGTGGGGAGACGAGGGACGATGCGCAGCTCAGCGTGAGTACTGGCAGCAGCCAGAGCAGACGGTGACATCTCATTGCGGACCCTCCATGGAATCGCGCATCTCCCGCAAGCGCCGTTCCATTTCTTCAAGGCGTTGGTGAACCTGCTCTTGTTCCGCACGAAGCCCTACAAGCGCTTCTCGGGCTTCGGCCAAACCTGCCCAGGGGACTTGTGACTCAGCGGCCAGGATCACTTCCGGCACGAGCCTCCGTACCTCAGCCTGAAGGCGGGCGACAGCCGCATCGTCTTGCTGGGCAACAGCTAGTACGTAGTGATAGAGTGCTGTCCCGGCTCGGCGTGCAGCTGCAACCTCGTCGGAGGCGGGCCAGAATGGATCAGGAGTACCGATGAGGCGGGCATCCAGTGTATCGTAGAATGCCGCCAGCGCCTCACCGATGAACCAGTCTTTATCACCAGCGGCGGTGACCCGAGTCAGCTGTGGAGCCAGGAACTCGATCAGCGGACGGTCGTCGGTATTGAGAGGCACCTTCACGAAGAGATCGGCCACTGACGTCAGGTCACCTGCGTAGAGCATGATGAGACCCTGGGGCGAGGCGAAGAGCGCATCCCTGCTCCATTCGGGCAGACGGCGCAGGCGCTCGCGAAGACGCTCGATCTCGACGGGCCGAGCCGAACGCTGGCCGATCAGTCCTACGACGGGGCGGTTTGAGTAGAAGTCATCTCGCCAGAGGCTCACCTGTGGGAAGACCGCGAGGAACGTGCGCACGATGATGGCAAATTCTTCCCGCGTCAGCTGATAGAGCGGCAGCCACTGGCAGAACAGTCCACCCGGTGCGAGACGACGGGTCACGGTGTCATACATCTCGCGCGCATAGAGATTACCCGCGCTGGCGTGCCATGGGATAAAGAGGTCGGACACGACGACGTCGAACTGGTCGCGGGTCGCGGCAAGATAACGCCGGCCATCGTCGAGTACGAGACGGACGTCAGACCGCTCGAGCACCCGCGCGTTCCAGGACGCAAAGTATGTGCGTGCCGCCGTCGCCACTTCAGGTACCAGTTCAATAGCAGTAGTCTCATGCACGCCGAGCGCCGGCCCCGCACTCGCCGTGATACCAGTCGCAAGCCCGACAAACGCGACGCGGCTCGGGTTGGGATGCAGCAGCAATGGGAGCAACCCCTGACGGCGCTGGTTCGCGGCAGCCGCCGTACCGCCAAGCACGTAGTAGTTATCAAGCCGGAGTTGCAAGTCGCCTCCAGCCTCAACAACGGTCACAATACCACCCGCCCCTTCGGCCATCGCTCGCAGCGTCTCGTTCTCAGAGCTGAGATGTACGAGTGGCGCCCGCAACGGATCAGCGATTGCCACGGCCAACAATACGACGTATGCGACGGGTCGGAGCCGGCCCTGTGGCGTCGCGACCATATCGGCAAGTACGATATACGCCACAGCGGCGACCAGCAGACCACCGCGGACGCCAATGGTCGGAACGATCACAAAACCAGCAGTGATCGCCCCCATAACCCCGCCGAACATATTCGCCGCCAACAGATCTCCAAGCGGGTGCGCCGCGGCGTCATGATCTCCCCAAGCTGCCCAAAGGGCAGGTAGTATAGCTCCGGAGGTCATCGCTGCAGGGCCGGCAGTCGCCGCGGCGAGGAGAACGATTCGCCCCAAATACTCGCCAAGTCCAGAGGACATGCCGACATAGGCTAGCCCGTCCGTCCAACGCACGAAAAGCCACGCTCCGCCGACGGTTGCAACCGCCGAGGTCAGCAGCGCCACCGATGCCATGACGGCCGGCGTGAGCCAACGCAAGAGAAGAGCGGCGACCGCTGCCCCGGTTGCAAGCGCCAGCAGGAAGACGAGGATGATCGCCGTGAAGGAATAGGCTGAGTTATGCAGAACCTGCGCGAAGAGCCTCGTCCACAGCACCTCGAGGCCCAGACCGAGGGCGCCCGCGCCGGCCGCGACAATCCGTAGGCTTCCGCGTCGCACAGCAGGGACGACGGTATCGCTGGCCTCCCTCGCAGAGCGCACCTCCGGTGACCCATCACCGATGATGAGAGCTGTCGCTCCGACGAGGAAACTTGCCCCAGCGGCGACGCCATAACTTGCCCTCACGCCGATGAGAGCCGGCAGCCCAAAGCCCGCCACTGCGGTCCCAGCGACGCCACCCAAGGTGTTCAGCGCGTACAGGAGACCACCCCGGCGTCCCACCGATCCCACCGTGGCGAGTGCTTGGCCGAGCGCTGGGAGCGTTGCGCCTATACACAGGGTCGCCGGAAAGAGCGCCGCACTGACCGCAGTGACGTGCCCTATCGGTCCCAAGCGGACGAGCCACGCTGGCGCGGGTTCGCTTGCCAGAGCACGAAAGACAGCCAGCGACCAGAAGGCACCTATTCCCGCACCAAGCTCGAGTAGGCCATACAGCCGCACGGGCCGCCGCTGAATACGTCGTGCGCAGGCAGCGCCAAAGCCCAGACCGGCGAAGTAGCAGGCCAGGACGGTTGCCGTTGTGAGTGCAGTGGCTCCGAGCACAAGCCCAGCTGAGCGCATCCAGAGCACCTCAAGCGCCAGAGCCGTCGCACCCGAGATGGTGAAGCACAGCACAAGCAGGCTGTTCATGTCGCCCGCCACCGACCTATGAGGTGATGGACCCGATTGACGGTCCAGACTGCCACCAGGACGAGGCTCGCCAGCACCACCTCAGCAGGACCGAGCGGCAGGTCGAAGCGGTAGGCGCAGTAGAATCCGGCAAACGCCGTCATGGCCCCAAGCCCCGCTGAGGTGAGCGAGAAGGTCAGCATACGGCGTGTGATCAAGCGTGCCGTAAAGGGCGGTACCACCAGGAAGCCAAAGGTCACGATGGGGCCGGCGGTCATGACCCCGAGCGAAATCGCGATACCGATCATGAGGTAGAGCAGAATGTCCCACAACTCGACACGTTTGCCGAAGACCACCGCCAGATCACGATCGAATGACACCAGCAGAAACTCTTTGCGGAACACCATCAACACGAGTACGACGACGCCAAAGACCCCCACCATGAGGGTCAGGCTCAGACCAGTGGTAGCAAGGATGTCTCCCTTCAGGAGGTTCACCATGTGTGCCTCCGCGGTGGGATTGGCGGCCAGAAAGAGCATGGTTGCCGCCGCAGCCACAGCATAGGCGATGCCAATCCGTGCTTCTACCGTCTCGCGATGGCGCTCGAACGCGGCCAAGACCAAGAGCCCCACGAGAGTGAAACTCATGGAACCGATCGTCGCCAGCCAGCGCTCGCTCAGGTCGATGTGTTCGTACAGGCTGGTGATGATCTGGTGCACGAGTGCCGCGAAGGCGATCCCTGCTGCCGAGACCTGCGGCAGAGCCACACCGAGAAAAATCATCCGCCGCAGTACAAAGTATACTCCAACCAGGGGACAGATGAGCCCGACCAGCACGCTGCCGATGAGAGCCTGGCGCAGGAGAAAGTCAGGACTCAGGATCTCGATCAGGGTCGTCACTCGCTCCCTCTCAAAGCCCGGAAAGGATTCGCCGACTCTGGCGCGAGCACGGACGCCGCTGGCTCCTTATGTGCACGGCCATCCTCGACCCAGACAACCGAGTGGGCCAGCCGGCGAACAATCTGCAGTTGATGGGTAACTAGCACCACTGTCAGGCCGCGGTCGCGGTTCAGCTGTGCGATGAGCTCCATGATCGAGACGGCGGCATCAGGGTCAACCCCGGCAGTCGGCTCATCAAGCATGAGGATGCCCGGTTCCACCGCGAGCGCCCGTGCGATCAGCACGCGCTGTTGCTGGCCCCCTGATAACTCCCAAAATGGCTGCCCGGCAAGATCGGCGAGCCCCACCTGATCGAGGCAGGCGGCTGCGCATTGGCGCTGCCGGCGGCCAACGGGATGGAGCGGCGCCAATCGCCCATAGGTGCCCATGAGCACGACATCGAGCACGGTCAGCGGGAAGATCGGGTTGAGCTTCTCCCCCTGTGGCACGTACCCCGGCGGGCTGGTAAACCGGTCGAAGCCAAACTCAATTCGCCCTGCTAGCACGGGGATGAGCCCGAGCACACTGCGCAAGAGGGTCGTCTTGCCGGCGCCATTTGGGCCTAGCAGCGCGACGAACTCGCCGCGTTCGATGGCAAATGAAACATGCTCGAGCACAGCCCGGCCATCATAACCGAGGCTCAAATCCTGTAGCCTGATATGCGCCTCATGCATTATCAATTTTGAGCGTCTTTGATCATAGCCGCCGCCTTGAGCATGGTCTGGACATTGTAGTTGATAAAGCTCAGGTAATCTTTGGCTTCCGGAACTCCGCCCACCATATACGGCAGCTCGACTAGCTGGGCCCCGGTACGCTGCGCGATGGTCTGCGCCAGGTTGGCGGGGTATACCAGTTCGCGCACGACGAGCTTCACGCCCTTACTGCGCATCATCTCCTCCAGCTCGACGATATGGCTGGGCGTGGGGTCGATGCCGGCGCGGATTTCGATGGTGCCGACCGCCTCCATGCCGAAACGCTCGGCGAAATATATCATATCCGGGTGGTAGCTCACGAACTTCACACCGCGTAGCGGCGCGGCCTCACGCTGCCAACGAGCGATGGCAGCGTCAAGCGTGGCGAGGTACGCCGCGAGATTCTTCTGAAAGGTCGCAGCATACTCGGGGTAGTTGCGCGCCAGCCCATCGGCGATCGCCCGGGCCATGTCCTTGCCGTGGACAGGGTCAAGGTTGTAATGGGGGTTCCCCATCGGGTGCTGGTCGCCGAGCGCACGGTCGATGCGTGTCGGCACATCGAGCGGGGTGATGTAGACCGAGCAGTCGATGTAACCCGGGGCATTCGGCTGGATCTTCGGGTTCCGCGCCACCTCCAGGAGCGCTGGTAGGAAGGCATGCTCGGCCTCGAGCCCGAGCAACAGCACGACATCGGCACGGTTCAGGAGTGGGACGAAGCTCGGTTTCATCGGCACGGCGTGGATGTCCTCAACACCGGTGGCGAGGCTCTTCACGTCAAGCAGGTCGCCCCCGATGTGTCTGGCCATATCCGCCAGGTCCGGGATCGTCGCGACGACCCGTATTGTCGCGCCAGCCCCCTCTGAGGGCACCAGGAACATGAACACCAGGGCCAGGCCTAACAGCACAAGACGCCTCATGGAGTGACTCCTTATCGATCGCGGAAGCCGTGTACATGGCTTCCAAGGATAACTGTCCATTGTATGAAGCCCGCATTATCGTGACCGCCGGGCTGCGCGATGTTGCTATACTGCAGGCGGATGCGCTGGAACTCGGAGGCCCAGAGGGTAATGTACGGCGAAAACGCCGTGGTGGTGACGACGCCGGGGTCGAGGGCCTCCACCCATTCGAACTCGAATCCGGCGGAGAAGCGGCGCGACAAGCGCGGCTCAATGTAGCTGTAGAGGCCGAAGGCGTTGCGACGCTTGAGAGTCGTTTCGGAGATGAGCTCTCCGGTGTCAACATCCTGAATGACGGTATTGAAGGGCCGCCGCTCCGTATTGTAGAGAACCTCGGTGCCCCAGGTCAAGCCGCGGTACGATGCCTCACCAGGGGGAAGGTAGCGATAGGTCAGATCGACTCCCCATAATTGCCGCTGGGCACCGCTCTCGATCGCCACCTGCGGCGTGTAGGCAACGGTTGCGCCAACGTCGATGCTATGCGCGTCACCGAGATTGAAGAAGGTGGCCGCCTTTCCCAAATAGGTAAACTGGGGGAGGGTGCGAGGCACGCTGTTGCTGACGCGCTCATTCTCCGCACCCATCTTGTTGTACGTGCCGGCCGTTAGATTGATGTACTGCGAGGTGGGAGCAAGCCAGCTCACTTCGACACCATCCGCCTGTGACTCGCCACCGACGTATTGGTCAAGCACGATCGGCCGGTTCACGAACGGCAGTTCATGATCATGGAAGTGGGCGAGCCGGCCGAAGTCTGCGAAGAACCGCCCTCCCTTCACGGTGAGGTTATAGGGCAACGAGGTTGTCACAATGGCGGCCTCCTCGACTTGGACGCTGTCTTGGGTGCCGTTGATGAACGCATAGGCGCGCGCAAAGGGATCAACGGTGGCGGAGAGGCCGAGCTCGGCAGAACGAAACTCAAAATTCCCCCCGTCCCTCATATACGAGCCCACCGTGTCGATGACGAGGCCTATCGAGGGGTTGAACAACGAGGGGAAGGTTCGGGTCGCCGCGGAGAGGCTGGGCTGGATTTCGCGCATGATATCCTCTCGCACCTTCTGCCTGATCTGTTCCTCAACCTCCGGGCTCGGCTTGGCCACAGGCGGAGGCGGTGCTGGCTGGGTACTCAGCTGTTTGATCATTTCCTCCTGCTTGCGGATCTTTTGCTGCATTTCTTCCAGTTGCTTCTTCATGGTCTCGAGGTCGCGCTGTAGCTCCTGCGGTGACACAGCTGCCGGTCGCGACGGGCCCGGCGCTCCTTGAGCAAACACGTGCGAAGAGAACAGACAAACGGTGGCAACAACAAGAGCCTGTGCGGTGTTCCGCATGTGTTCCCCCTTTGCAACAACCTCAATGGCAGCAGCCTACCGGCAGCCCAAGAACTCAGGCGCAGTATGACGTGAGCAAGATCGGGTAGAGGTCTTCAGATAGGTTGTTACAGGGGGAAAGTCGGCGGCGGACGGGGCGCCACATGGTAGTCGAAATCGCGGCGGCCCAACCATGGGATAGGGTCGATAACGAGCCAAAGGACCAGACCGGCCGGAGGACCCGGCAGCGGTAGGATGAGTAACAGACTCCCAGCCGTATGGCTTACAGGGCAGGTGAGATGGGTATTCGCATCGGGATTGATGACCTCATGCGGATGCAGCGCCGGGTGGCTGAGCTGCACAAACAGCACTGCTAAGCCAAGACATGCGAGAAGCACATATGCTCGCCGGCCATTCAGCCAGGGAATTTGCAGCCCGCGCTTAGGTCTCCGACTAGGTCCCATGAGTCAGCTCGAAGTCAAATATTCCGGGCAGAGACGACACCCTCTGAGTCTATGACAAAGGCGTAATATCAAGGCAGTCATGGTATAGGCAAGGACGATTCGCGACAATTCAATCGACCACCCAAGCGACTATACTTGCAGTTTGCTTGCAAGTCAACCCCCCCTTTGGGCAATCTTCGGCACGTGGTCAAACCACTTCTGGCATGGATGCGAAAGGCTGGTCCGCCGCCTAAACCACAGGCATACTGTAGGCACAAGCCAGTCTACGCAAGGAGGCCCAGTAACACTGTAGCTGTCCAATGACCTAATAAGGACACCGGCAAGAATGCTGGTCAACAAGGCATGGAGGTGTCACATACCGGTGCGGCAATACCCTGCCATGCCTCACCGCGCGTCCCCCGCGTCTCATTGACATCACCGACTACACCCCGAAGGTGACGAGGGCCAGAAAGATTTTGCCCGTAATTTTCAACATGCGTTGGACAAAGCCAGTCTGAAGAGCGACTACTTCGATGTGTCCTGCCGACCGGACCACTGCCATCCATGGGGATTCCCCCAGAGACCTTAGTATTCGATGCCTTTACGCACGGGAATGCCTGTTTAGCCGAGGGGAAGTTTGCCGACGCAATCGCGGCCTTTCAGCAGGCCCGCGAGCTGGATCCAAAGCGACTTCTTCTGGCCGACCGGCTCGCGGAAGCGGAACGCCGGCAAGCCGCGGCGAGCCCGCCGCCCGCTGCGGCAGCACTCTGAGCTGGTCACAGGGGCATGTGCCTCAATACCGGCCTAAATATGCCCGCTCCTGATTATCGCCGCTCATAGAGTCTACCGTGAGATGAGCGCGTGAGACGGGGAGAGGGGAGCGAAGAAACGATTAGCGGGGAGGGCCGAAGATGTGGAGGCCTACGCGAGAGGACCGGCCGCCCCCACGCCGCTATGAAGCGGCACGCGTCGAGCTGCATTGCCCAGCGACCACCGCGCATTGGTATGTCCGCGAACCTTCTATACGGATTTGAACGATTAAATCTGCCAAATTTCGAGAGAGCAGCCCTCTCACGGCCAGCCGGTTTCACGATGCGGTCCCCCGCGCCCTCTCGCCCCTCATCCGGGCAGACCGCGCAGGCGCGACAGCAGTGACGATTGAGGAGGTGGCTGGCGGTCAGGCACAAGGCCCCGACGAACACGAGCGCGCGTTCGTAGGAGGCCTCGGCGGAAAGCCGAGCCGTCATGATCATGGTCAAGGCAACCCCCAGCAGCAGGAACACCCCCCGTCTCCCGTGCACCCGAACGCCCCAGCAGAGGCTCCCTGCCGCCAGGACCAGTGAAGTCCCCAGCAAGAGCGCCTCTGCCCTGCCACCCATGAGCCACCCGGTCCCGGCTGCCGGGAGCACGGCGCCGAGTAACGGGACGGCCAAGCAGTGGACCGCACACCCCAACGACAGGGCAACTCCCAGACGATCCGCGCGTGCAGGCATGGACGGCGTGTGGCTGCCGCTCATATGATCCTCTGCGGCGCGCGCGCGCACAGCTGGACCCGAACCCCGCTGTGCAGGCACCGCAGACGGCGGCGGTCTAGGGTGTACAGATGTGCCGAGGGCCCTGACATCAGCGTCTGCAGGCGGTGAACCCCGACGTCGTGGGATCGCGCCATGGCTAGAACTCCATCCTCTCTGGTCGATCTCTGACTAGCAGGTACAATGACACTTGGTAGCAATAACGGGCCGCGGGACCAGGCGGCATCGTCCCTCGGATCGCGCACCCGCACCCGCCGCCTACGGCACTGCCAAGAACTGCTCGGCGAAGCGTTGCGCGTCGAGGGCATCAATGGTCCCGTCGTGATCGAGGTCACGGGGGTTGTCAGGCCCTGTGGCGGGGCTGCCTAGCGCGTGCACGATGATGATGAGGTCGTCCGCATCGGCGTCGTTGTCACCATCGAGGTCCCCAGGGGCCGGGACGCGGAAGTCAAACGTGAACCGGCCCGACTCCCCCACGCGGTTGTCCCCGGTGCCGGCATCAACGAGCGTGAAGGTCGCCGAGTACGTGCCGACGGGTGCCGTGCTCTCGGTCCAGTAGACCGGCGCAAAATGCAACGTGTCCCCCTCGCCGAGGGGGTGGAGTCGCTGGAGGAGGGTCTCCTGAGCCGCCTCATCGGCGACATGGAAGCCAGGCGTGACCGACACCCGCTGCAGGGCCACGACCGCGTCGGTCAGGGGGGCTGTCCAGCGACCCTCCGAGCTCCGGAACAAGATGCCCTCGGGGGAGTTGCTAGGGAACCCGCTCAGCACCTGGACCGAGGCGAGCCGAAGGTCACTGTACTCCTCGCCAGTCGGCCGGCTGGCCAGGCGGTCCTCGAACACCCCGGTGACCGGCAGCAGCCGAAGGGGAAGGTCTCCCGTGGAGAGTTCGGGAATCCGGTTGTTGGTGTTCGTGGTGATGACTGTCGGGGACTCCACCAGACCCATATAGCTGTATGCCCCGATCGCGTGGAAGTGGTTACTGCTGGGATTGTCCGCATCGGTGTGCGCGAAGAGGAAGGTGAGGCGCCCGTGATTGGGGTTAGGCAGCCCCACGTAGGTCCCGGACGTCAGGGTCTCCATGCCGTCTACCGCGACGAAGTAGTGGAGTTCCACCGCCTGCGCGGTCAGCGCGAAGCCGAAAACCATCAAAAGCCCGAGACTGGAGGCAACGATCATCCGTGTGAACGTCCGCTGGTGCGTCCGCATGCTAAGGTTCCTCCTGGAATGGCGTTGGGGTGGTGTGCCGCGACACGGTACGTGATGCGGTCACAAGGCGTCGGTGACAGGGGGGCAACACACGCGCCGCAGGGGGGACGTGTCCGGTCCTCGACGTATCGATTGTCATGCAATTTAATTGCAATTATGGCCTGTGTGTGACAATATTGCAATTAAATTTGGCTCTTGTTGGATTCCAGGGGCTTGGATTTGAAAGCGTGGTACAATAATAACCCTTTTTCAAATCCATGATAGGAGTCGAACTGCTGCAGGTTAACATAAAGAATTTGATGGCTGAAGCCCAATGTGA
>Ga0137403_10007301_pt1 | contig 12496 bp, 10 predicted proteins | sample CZOMad2_1_16fung_FD_122057 | JGI IMG/M metagenome (GOLD analysis project Ga0137403, IMG submission 122057) | Vadose zone soil fungal communities from Angelo Coast Range Reserve, California, USA - CZOMad2_1_16fungal (Hybrid Assembly) | ecosystem: Environmental > Terrestrial > Soil > Vadose zone...
AGGTCGCCTCGATCGGTCTCTCCGAGGCTCAGGCCAAGACCGACGGGCGCGAAGTCAGCGTGGGACGATTCCCCTTCACGGCCAATGGCAAGGCGGTGGCGTTGGGGGAGACGGAAGGGTTTCTCAAGGTCGTAGCCGACAAGCGCACGGGAGAGATCCTCGGCGTCCACATCGTGGGCCCCGAGGCGACGGAACTGATCCACGAATTCGCGGTGGGGCGCACGCTCGAGGCGACGCTCGAAGAGATCATCCACACGATACATGCGCATCCGACTCTGTCGGAGGCATCGCTCGAAGCTACCCTCGCCGCGCTGGGGCACGCCATACATATTTAACTGCGGGGGCCTCGAAATGGCCCCCGCACTCCCCCCGTTTTGCGTCTCGGCTCGCCCTTGGGGCGAGCCGCCTCCGCGGCCCATGACGTACGACCTGCCCATTCTCCTCGTGCCCTGCACCGGGAAGGCGGTTCGGCCGGTAGGTTTTCTTCGGCCGCGTTTTGCTATCGCGGCTTGGGCGCGCCCTGCCTGGATCGAGCGATCGCATCGTCGAGATTCACCTGGGCCTCCCGGAGCCTGGGGTCTATGGTCAGGGCCTCTCGGAACTGAACCACGGCGTCGTCGTAGCGTCCAACCCGGACGAGCATGACCCCCAGGTTGTTGCGGATTCCCGCGTTTCCGGGATCGAGCTCGACGGCCTTGCCGAGTTGCCGAAGCGCGTCCGCCGCCCGACCCTGCCGGGCGAGAACGAGGCCGAGGTTGCTGTAAATCCCCGGGGACTCCGGGTCCAGCGTCAAGGCCTCCCGAAGGTGCTGCACCCCTTCGTCCAGCCGACCCTGCTCGGCGAGGGCCATGCCGAGGTTGTTGTGGGCATTCGCGTAGCTCGGCACGAGCTTCACCGCTTCCCGGTAGCGCTCGATGGCCTCCGCGGTCCGATGCTGTGCGATGAGGGCCAGGCCCATATTGTAGTGAGGCACCGCGGATGTCGGCATGAGCCGCGCCGCCTCTTCGTACTCTCTCATTGCCTCGTCCGGGCGCCCCTGCTGGGCGCGCACGGCGCCCAGGTAGAGATGGCCTGGGCCGTATCGCGGTCTGATTCGCACCAGCCTCTCGAAATGCGCGCCGGCTTCGGCCAGTTGCCCTCGATCCTGGAACACCTCGCCGAGGTTCTCGTGCGCCCGGCCCGAGGGCGAGGCGGCCGCGGCATGGGTCCACAGCGTTTCCGTGTCATGCCACACCTCGACCTGTTTCCAGGTGAGCGCGGCGAGCCCGAGCACGATGAGCGCGCCCGCCCCCATGAGCAGCGACCGGCCCCGTGTCGACTCACCATGGGGGCCCGCTGTTTTCCGCCAGGCCCAAGAGAAGCCGGCGCCGCAGAGCACAGCCCAACTGAGACAGGGCAGGTAGGTATACCGATCGGCGGCCATCTGCCGGCCCGCCTGCACCAGGCCTGAAACGGGAGCGAGCATGACGAGGTACGCGAGCCACACCACGGCGAGGGCGATCAGGCGATGCCCGAAGACGAGACAGGCGGCGGTGATCGCGAGCACGAACACCCACGCCGCCACGAAAGGCCACGTGGTCCCGTCCAGCCGCTCCGGCAGTTCGTACATGACGGCGAGGTTGACCGGAGCCACCGTCTTCCAGAGATAGAAAGCGACGGAGTGGACGGATAGCGAGACGCGATCGAGCAGGCTCACATCGCTGAGCGAGGACAGAGCGTCGTTGTCTCTCGCCGCGGCCAGCGTGAGCCCGACGCAGGCGAGACTCAGGACGGCGAAAGGAGTTTTCTCGATGAGCAGATTGCGGGCGATCGCCCGCAGCCGGCCCGGGGAAGACAGGCGTAGCCGCCGCAACGGATAGATGTCGAGGAGCACGAGCACGACGGGGAGGGTGATGGCCATGGACTTGGAGAGAAGGGCGCAGGCGAAGACACCAAGCGACACGAGATACCACTTCGTTCCCAGCCTCTCGCCGTCTCTCGTATCCCAGGCGCGAAGGTAGGCGAGCACAGTGAGGAGGCAAAAGAGTCCCGACAGGACGTCTCTCCGCTCGGTGACCCAGGCCACGGACTCGACACGGAGAGGATGCACCGAGAAGATCAAGGCCCCGAAGAGGGCTCCCAGGCGCAAGGCGGTCGGGTCGGGATGGTTCGAGTCGCCGGCCTCTCTCAGGAGGCGGAGGAGGACGAAGTAGAAGACGAGAGCGCCCACCGCGTGCAGAACGAGACTGGTGAGGTGGTAGCCGGCCGGATCCATTCCCCAGATCACGTAGTCGAACCCAAGAGTCATCCACGTCAGCGGGATGAGGCCGCCCAGATTCACCGTGGTGAACATCCACCGAAGCTGGGTGAGGCCGAGGCCCCGGTACGACTTGTTGTTGAGGAAGTTCTCGATGTCGTCGAAATTCACGAAGCCGTTGTCGAGGGTGGGAAGGAACGCCCCGGCCGTTGCGAGCACTAGCACGACGGGCACGATCCATTGGAGGATACGGCTCCGCGGTGATGCCGGCACCTTGCCCTTCGACGCAGGGGGTCGGGGGCTCCGCGGCTTCTTCCTCATTTCGCTCGACGTCCGGTCACCGGGAATCTGCCGCTCTGGCCTGGATTTCCCTGCGCGTGAGGGGCAGGAGGGAAAATTGCCGGATCGGACGAGAGCGGGGGGAGGGTGAGCAGAAGTCCAAGCTCAGCGGTCGCTGGGGGACAGGCGGGACCGGATTGGCCCCGCTGTCCGCCAAATCGGACCGAGGCCCCTAGCTGGCGTCGGAGCGAAGCTTGGTCATTTCGTCCTTCATGGCCGAACGGCCGGCCTCGAAGGCGCCGACGAGCCGATTGCGCTGCTCCTCGAGATACTCGCGGCCCTTCCCGAGGAGATCGCCGGCCATGTTTTGTGCTTCACTCGCCTTTTCCTGGGCCTTCTTGAACAGCTCCTGACTCTGCTCCGTCAGGAGATCGCGCGTCTCCGAGCCCGTCTTGGGCGTCAGGAGCAGCGCGGCGGCCGCGCCGGCAATGGCCCCGAGAAAGAACCAGCCCAGATAGCCCGCCGCATCTCCACCATGCTCGTCCGTCATATCGTCCTCCCTCTTTCACGATGCCTTGAGTCTGGAAACGAAAACGCCCAGCGCTCTTTTCACGCCCGAGCCGACGCTCGTGACGCCGCGGAACGACGCCAGGCTGTTCGCCACCCCGACTACCCGCGCGATCTTGAGCGAGATGTCCTCCACGCGTCGCACCAGTCCGCTGACCCGCTGGAGCTCCTGGTTGGCCGTCTGCGAGAGGGTCCGTACTTCCGAGGCCAGTCCTTCGACCTGACTGGCCAGCGGCCGGATCTCGCGTTCGACGAGCTGCAGCACCGTCTCGGCTCGCGTGGCGGCACGTCTGATCGATGCGAAAGTGACCACCGTCGCCACCGTCAACACGACGGCGCACAAGACGAGCACGACCTGGGCCACCGGGGTCATGGGCGGGAAGTATGACAGACCCCACACGATGAAGTCAATCGAGGGAGGGGAAAAGTCCCGCATTCATTGACTTTCCCGTTGAGCGACCTCTATACTCCACCAGACGCAGGCGCACCGTCCGGCAATCCAAGGAGCCGTCCTCATGCCTCTCCAAGACCGCTTCGAAGAACTCCATCGCCGCAACCACGCCGCCGAGGCGGGGGGCGGGCCGGAGCGCATCGAGCGGCAGCACAAAGCCGGAAAGAAGACGGCGCGCGAGCGGCTCGAAGTGCTCCTCGACAAGGGCTCGTTCGCCGAGCTCGACCGGTTCGTGCTTCATCAGAGCAATGACTTCGGCATGGACGCCCAGCGCATCCCGGGGGACGGCGTGGTGACCGGCTCGGGGCGCATCCACGGTCGGCCCGTCTTCGCCTTTGCCCAGGACTTCACGGTGTTCGGGGGCTCGCTCTCGGAATCGTACGCGCGCAAGATCTGCAAGATCATGGATCTCGCCATGAAGACGGGCGTGCCCCTCATCGGCCTCAACGACTCGGGCGGCGCGCGCATCCAGGAAGGCGTGGTCTCCCTCGCGGGCTACGCCGACATCTTCCTGCGCAATACGCTTGCCTCCGGCGTGGTGCCGCAGATCTCCGCGGTGATGGGGCCGTGCGCGGGGGGCGCCGTGTACTCTCCCGCCATCACCGACTTCGTGTTCATGGTCAAGGGCTCCTCCTACATGTTCGTGACGGGCCCCGACGTGATCAAGGCGGTGACCCACGAGGAAGTGTCTTTCGAGGAGCTGGGCGGCGCCGCCACCCATGGGACGACCTCCGGAGTTGCTCATTTCGCCGCGGACAGCGAAGACGAGTGTCTCGCTCTCATCCGGGAGCTCATGACCTTCCTGCCCCAGAACAATGCGGAGGATCCGCCGGTCCGCCCGACCACGGACCCCGCCGACCGCGCGGACCCCGATCTGCAGAAGGTCGTCCCCGACCAGCCGAACAAGCCGTACGACATCAAGGACATCGTGCGACCCGTGCTGGACGACCGGTACTTCTTCGAGGTGCAGGCGGACTACGCGCCCAATATCGTGATCGGCTTCGGGCGGTTGGGGGGCCGCCCCGTCGGCATCGTCGCCAACCAGCCCGCGCACCTCGCCGGCTGCCTCGACATCAGCGCGTCGGTCAAGGCCGCGCGCTTCGTCCGCTTCTGTGACTGTTTCAATATCCCCCTCGTCACCTTCGAAGACGTGCCCGGCTTCCTGCCCGGCACGGCCCAGGAGTTCGGCGGCATCATCAAGCATGGAGCCAAGCTTCTGTACGCCTACTGCGAGGCCACCGTGCCCAAGCTGACCGTCATCACGCGGAAGGCGTACGGAGGCGCCTACTGCGTCATGTCCTCGAAGCACATCCGCGGCGACGCCAACTTCGCCTACCCCACGGCGGAGATCGCGGTCATGGGACCCGACGGAGCCGTGAACATCCTGTACAAGCGCGAGATGGAAGCCGCGGAGAACCCGGCCGGGCTCAAGGAAGAGAAGACGCGCGAGTATCGCGAGAAGTTCGCCAACCCCTACGTGGCGGCCGAGCGCGGGTACATCGACGAGGTCATCGAGCCCCGCGACACCCGGCGCCGGCTCATCCAGGCCCTCGAGGTGCTCCACACCAAGCGCGACGCCAACCCGCCGCGCAAGCACGGGAACATGCCCCTGTGAGGGCGCCATCATGACCCCCGCCGAGAAGCAGCGTCTGGAGGAGGCCCGCCGCGCCTGGGAAGCGCAGACCCTCAAGCCCGCGCTCGATAAAGCGCCAGACCGGCGGGGGCTCTTCGCCGCCTCGGACGGCGTTCCTCTCGAGCGCGTCTACACGGCCGAGCATACGGCGGCCCTCGACTACGTCCGTGATTCCGGATTCCCGGGCGAGCCCCCGTACACGCGCGGCGTGCAGCCCACGATGTACCGCGGCCGGTTCTGGACCATGCGCCAGTACGCGGGCTTCGGCTCGGCCGCGGAGACGAACCAGCGCTACCGCTATCTCCTCGCGCAGGGGCAGACGGGACTCTCCGTCGCCTTCGACCTCCCCACCCAGATGGGCTATGACGCCGACAATCCGATGGTGGCGAGCGACGTGGGCAAGGTTGGAGTAGCCATCTCGAGCATCGACGATATGGAGGAGCTCTTCGGGGGCATACCGCTCGACCGGGTGTCGACGTCGATGACCATCAACGCCACCGCGGCCATCCTCCTCTGCTTCTACATCGCGGTGGCGGAGAAGCAGGGCGTCCCCGCGGACAAGCTGTCCGGTACCACCCAGAACGACATCCTCAAGGAGTACATCGCGCGCGGCACCTACATCTACCCGCCCGCGCCTTCCATGCGGCTCATCACGGATCTGTTCGCCTTCTGCGGGGATCGCGTGCCGCGCTGGAACACGATTTCCATCTCCGGCTATCACGTCCGCGAGGCGGGTTGCACGGCGGCGCAGGAGGTGGGCTTCACCCTCGCCAACGCCATTGCCTACGTGACGGCCGCCCGTACCGCCGGCCTCGAAGTGGACGACTTCGCGCTGCAGCTGTCCTTCTTCTTCAATGCCCACAACCATCTCCTCGAGGAGGTGGCGAAGTTCCGCGCGGCCCGGCGCCTGTGGGGACGGATCATGCGCGAGCGCTTCGGGGCGCGCGACCCGCGCTCGTGCATGCTGCGCTTCCACGCCCAGACCGCGGGGAGCATGCTCACGGCCCAGCAGCCGGAGAACAACATCGTGCGGGTGGCCGTGCAGGCTCTGGCCGCGATCCTCGGCGGCTGCCAGTCTCTTCACACCAACTCCATGGACGAGGCCCTCGCCCTGCCCACCGAGACGGCGGTGCGCATCGCGCTCCGGACCCAGCAGGTGCTCGCCTATGAATCCGGCGTCGTCGACACCGCCGACCCCCTCGGAGGCGCCTATGCCGTGGAGGCTCTCACGCGGCGGATCGAGGAAGAGGCCGAATCCTATATCGTCAAGATCGACAGCCTGGGCGGCTCCGTGAGCGCCATCGCCTTCATGCAGCGCGAGATCCAGGAGTCGGCCTACCGCTATCAGCAGGAAATCGAGGCCAAGGCGCGCATTGTCGTGGGCGTCAACGAGTTCGTAATGGACGAGCCGCCGCCCGCGAACCTTTTCCAGGGCGACCCCACGGTCGCCCGGGCCCTCGCCGATCGTCTCGGCCGGCTCCGGCAGTCGCGCCACGCCGCCACCGCGGCGCAGGCCCTCGAAGCTATCGAGCGGGCGGCGGCTGGCCGCGACAACCTCATCCCGCTCATCCTCGACGGGGTCCGTGCCCGTCTGACTCTCGGCGAGATCTCCGATACGCTGCGCAAGGTCTTCGGTGTTCATCAGCCGTCCGTGGTTTTCTAGCGTCGCCGCCGGCCTCGCCTTGGCCGCGGCCCTCGCTGTGCCGGCGTATGCCGGCTTGGCCGACCAGGTGGGGGCCACCTTCAGCCTCATGCTCGACGAGGTCGTGTCGGCCTTTCCGCCGATCGAAGGCCTGGTGGTGCAGGTGGATGGCGATCGGGTCTACATGGACCTTTCCAAGAAGGACGGCGTGCTGCTCGGCCAGGAGTACACGATCTTTCGGAAGGGCGAAGTCTTCCGGCATCCCACCTCGGGCAAGCCCCTCGGCCGCTACGAGGAAGCTCTCGGTTATGCCCAGGTGCGCCGAGTAGAGCCGACCTTTTCCGAGGCCGCCTTCGTGCCGATCGAAGGCAAGCCGCAGCCCCGACCGGAGGATGGCGTGAGGATCACGCGCGGCCGCGTTCGGGTCGCGGTCGTGCCGCCGACCGACTTGACCAAGGGCGCTGCCGATCTTCGGCGGGTGCCCTTCATGCTCTCCCTCGCCATGGACCAGACCAAGCGCTTCCAGAGTGTGGACCCCGGGCAGGTGAACGAGGTTCTCCTCAATAGCAAGACAAAGGGCGAGGAGCTGCTCGTGCGGCCAGACCGCGCGGTGTCCCTCGGCAAGTCGCTCGACGTGATGGCCTGGCTCATTCCCGTGATCCTCGAGCGCCGGGGTGTGACCTACCTCGACGTAACCTGGATCTCGGCCGTGACCGGCGCGCCGCTCTTTTCGCGGCGGCAGTCACTGGCGCGCGCGGAGGGTGCGGGCGATCAGCGCTTCCCATGGGAGCCTCGCCCGGAGGATTGACCCGGCGAATCTGCTATGCTTGGGCCGCGATGAACGGTACTGCGCTCCGTTTGCTGGTCTCCCTCGCTCTGCTCTCCCTCTCCCTCTCCGCCTGCGGCGCGGAGCTGCCCAGCCTCAAGGAGCTGGCGGGAATGCCGAAGGATTCTGACCCGTCGGTCGAGATCAGGGCGGCGGAGCCCAAGTGGCTGCTCATCAAGAATCCCCGTTTCGGCGACGTGGCGAGTGAGCCTGAGTACATCTGGGTCGAGGAGGACAAGATCCCCACCACCATGGGCACGCTCGTCTTCGGCAAGAGCAGCCTCATCGCCCCGCCGGAAATCGTGGCCAAGTACGGCTCGCCTCCCGGAGGCGGCCGCATCAGTCCGCGACAGAAGATGGCGGTGTCGGTGGATCCGACGCCTCCTCCCCCCAAGCCAGGCGCGCCCGGCAAGCCCGGGACCCAGGCCGCCGCCACCACCCCGAGCCAGCCTCTCGACCGCGGCTTCGTAGTTTTCGTGGATACGAGCCGTGTCGTCATCGATCTCAACAGCAAGGACGGTATCAAGCCGGGGGCTCAAGTCAGCGTGCGCCGCGACAAGATCGCCATCGTTCACCCGGTGACCGGCGAGCTCCTGGGCGAGTTGGACGAGGAGGTGGCAACGGGGAGGGTGACCGAGGTCAAAGACAAATTCTCTGTGGTCGAGCTCTCCAGCGTCACCAACGGCAACCAGGTCAAAATCAAGGACCGGGTGGTCGTCCGCTGATCCACCCCCTCCCGTGAAGGCGCCCACCCCCCTGGAAGCGCTCCTCAAGGAGCGGGTTGCTCAAGCCGTAGGCCCCGAGATGCGAGCCATTGAAGAGGCGATTGCCGCCGAGATCGCCTCGCCCGTGCACCTGATTCACGAGATGGGCGAGTTCATCGCCGGCGCCGGCGGCAAGCGCCTCCGCCCCATCCTCCTTCTCATGGCGGGACGAGTGGCGGGCTACCACGGTCCCCGCGCGGTTCGCATGGGCTGTGTGGTCGAGCTCCTGCACACGGCGACCCTCATCCACGACGACGTGGTGGATCAGGCGCCGCTCCGGCGCGGCCGCCCGTCGGCGAATGCGCGCTGGGGCGACGATGCGTCCATTCTCGTCGGCGATCATCTCTACTCGAAGTCCTTCGCCCTCATGGTGGCCGACGGCGATCCTGCCGTGCTCGCCACCCTGGCCCTCGCCACCGTCTCCATGACGGAAGCCGAGGTGCTGCAGCTCCAGTGCAAGCGGGACGGTACGGCCAGCGAGGCCGACTATCTGCGGATCATCACGCAGAAGACGGCGTCGTTCATCTCCGCATGCTGCCGCATCGGGGCTCTCCTCGCCGAGGCAAACGACGCGCAGGTCGACGCCCTGACCCGCTACGGCGAATCCATCGGCATCGCCTTCCAGATCAGCGACGACTCGCTCGATTTCGTGGCCGACCAGGGCCGCCTCGGCAAGGCGGTCGGCGCCGACCTCAAGGAGGGCAAGCGCACGCTGCCTCTCATCGCGGCCCTCGAGCGCGCGACCCCGGCGGAGTGGGATCACGTCCAGTCCGTGCTCAAGCGCCACGCCGCGGAGCCGGGCGAGATCGAGGAGATCCGCCTTCTCGTCGAGCGCTATGGCGGCGTCGAATACGCTCTGGGCCGTGCCCAGGACTATGCAAGGAGCGCCAAGCAGGCGCTCGATGCCTTCCCTGACGGCCCCGACAAGGATACCCTCCTCCTCGTCGCCGATTACGTGGTGGAGCGCGACACATAGCTTCAATAGGTGAAGTCATGAGCGCGCCAATCATCACGCTCACGACGGATTTCGGGACGCGAGATCCCTGGGTGGGCATCATGAAGGGGGTCATGCTCGGCATCTGTCCCGAGGCGCGCCTCGTGGATATAAGTCACGACATCGCCCCTCAGGACGTGCTTGAAGGAGCGCTCTGCCTCGAAGCCGCCGCGGGCTTCTTTCCCATGGGCACCATCCATCTTGCCGTGGTCGACCCAGGCGTCGGAAGCTCGAGACGACCTCTAGCGCTCCGGGCCGGCGGGCAGTGCTACGTGGGTCCTGACAACGGCCTCTTGAGCCTGGTCCTTGACGCCGACGATCAGCACATCGAGGCCGTCGAGCTGACCAGGCGAGAGTATAGGCTGTCCGCGACGAGCCGGACTTTTCACGGTCGGGACATCTTCGCCCCCGCGGCCGCGCACTTGGCCTCCCGGGTGCCCCTGGAGCGACTCGGCCCCGCGGTGACCGATCCCGTGAGGCTGGTCGTCCCTTCGGCCCGACAGGACAATGGGCTCGTCCTCGGTGAGGTCATTGGTGCTGATCGCTTCGGCAATCTTCTGACGTCCGTGACGGAGAGGGACCTGGCGGCCTTCGAGAGACCGCAGGCTCTGATCGTGGAGATAGGCGGCGTCCCAGTGGGGGTTCTCGTATCCGCGTACTCCGATGCGCGGCCGGGGGAAATAGGCGCCGTCGTGGGCTCGACGGGACGCCTCGAGGTCTTTGTTCGCGACGGCAGCGCCCAGGCGGCGCTCGGGCTCGGCCGCGGCGCGCCCGTGGTGGTGAAGCGGTCTTAGGAGTCGGAGCTGGCCGGCTTCGACCTGTCCGATTTCGTGGACTTGTCCGATTTCGTGCTTGACGGGGGCTTGTCTGCCTTCGCCGGCTTGGTCTTCTCTGAAGGCGCGGCGGTTGACGTGCTAGACTTCTCCGCGGCCGGGGTGGAGGAAGGCGCAGGCGATTCGCTCGATGAGGATTCGGCCTTCGACGCCTGCTTGCGGGACTCCGAAGGGTAGTCTGTGACGTACCAGCCGCCGCCCTTGAGGATGAACGGGGTGGCAGACAACAGGCGATGAATAGGCCCGCCACAGCGGTCGCACGTGGTGAGGGCGGGCTCAGTGATGCGCTGTCGCACTTCGAATACACGGGGGCACTTGAGGCATTCGTACTCGTAGGTTGGCACGAACATGAACGGTAACAGGGAGCTCGCAACCCTGTCAAGGCGGAGCGGCGCCCTCAGCGCACTTCTCTTCGCGGTGGTGGCGCTGGCGCTGGGGGCGGGCTGCACGAGCGCGCAGGACGAGGAGGTGCGTAAGCTTCAGGCCAGGAACAGCTACGATAATGCCGTGCGCAACCTGTCAGACAATCGTCTGGCGCTGGGCATGGCCTCCCTCAAGGAAGCGATACAGCTCGACCCCGAAAATGCGCAGTTCCGCAACACCCTCGGACTCGTCTACCTGAACCTCGGTCGCCCCATCGATGGCCAGGCGGAAATTCAGGCGGCCATCGACCTCGACAAAAACAACCCCGACTACCATCACAATCTCGGGATCGCCTTCGCCCAGCAGGGCAAGTTCGACGACGCGATCGTCGCCTACAAGAAGGCCCTGAGCTTTCCGACCTACACCACCCCCGAGGTCGCCTACTACAACATGGGCGAGGCCTACATCAGACTGCGCAAGTCGCAGGAGGCCGTGGAGTCGTTCAGGGCGGCTATACAGCTCGAGCCCATCATGGTTGCGAGCTATTACGGGCTCGGATTGGCGCTTACCCAGACCGGCCAGCGCGATGACGCCAAGGCCGCCTTCAGGCGGGCGCGAGACATCGATCCCGCCTCTCCCTTTTCGGAGCTCGCCAAGAACGCTCTCAAGCAATTGGGTGATGGCGCCGACGTCAAGGAGAATCCGCCAAACAAGTGACGAGTGTCAGAATCCTTTAATTCCTTGACCGGGCAAGGGACTTCAAGGTAAAAGTGTCGCGTCGTAAGAAGTCTGCATTTGATGCACCGTTGTCGCGCGTGAGGGGTCACCGGTAGTTCGCACTGTCTGCTCCAAGTCGTTCACCTTCAATATGAGGAGGCGGTAAATGAGAAGGATGCTTGTCCTCTCTCTCGCCCTGATGGCACTCCTCGGCTTCGTGGCGCCCCCTGATGTGTTCGCTCAGGCCGCGGCCCCGACACCGAAAGCCACCATCACGGGCTTCATCGACAACGTGGGGACGTTCACGCAGAACCTCAGTTCGTCGGACTTGAACTGGGGCCGGAACCGTGACCAGCAGACGTATGGTCGCACCCGCGGCCGGTTCGACATCGTGGGCGAAGTCGGCCAGGCCAAGGCGGTGTTCGGATTCGAGATCGACGCCTATTGGGGCCAGACTGGCTTCAGCGACACCACCAGCATCGGCAAAGGTGAGCCCTGCTTCACCACCGGCACCAGCAACGCCATCACGTGCGGCACTGGCGGTGCCGGCGCCGAGTCCTCGTTCGACCTGAACACGGACACGCAGGGATCGATCCAGGTCAAGTGGCTCTACACGGAGTTCCCGCTGCCGCTGGTGCCGATCCCGATCATTGCCCGGCTCGGCGCCCAGCCGTTCGCGACGGCGGCCAACTACAAGCTGGCCACGTATGCCAACGGTGACTTCGCGGGCGTCAACCTGTACGCGACGATCAGCCCGACCTTCAAGACGCAGTTCACCTACGTCGCGCTCGACGAGAACCTGCTGGGCAAGGGCGCGTTCGGCCCGGTCGTGGCCCAGAGCGGCACGGTGCAGAACAAGTGCATCACGTCGACCGGCACGGTCATTGGTGGAGTCTCGACGGCCCCGGGCTTGACGGCGAACTGCCAGGCGCAGACGCGCAATGACAACTGGGCCCTCATCGGCAGTCCCGAGATCACGGTCATGAAGGGGCTGGACATCAAGCCGATGTTGTCGACCGTTCAGATCACTGGTCTCACTTCCGCCAGCGCCCGTTTTGGCCGCGGCGGCGTGTCCGTCGCCTCGGGTGGTCCGTTCGCTCCGACTAACGCAGTCAACGCCAACGGTTCGGCCGGCGTCGCCGGCGCGGATGCCTCGGGCACGGGCATTCATGAGCAACGCCACACCGTCGG
>Ga0137403_10007303_pt1 | contig 12494 bp, 10 predicted proteins | sample CZOMad2_1_16fung_FD_122057 | JGI IMG/M metagenome (GOLD analysis project Ga0137403, IMG submission 122057) | Vadose zone soil fungal communities from Angelo Coast Range Reserve, California, USA - CZOMad2_1_16fungal (Hybrid Assembly) | ecosystem: Environmental > Terrestrial > Soil > Vadose zone...
GGGGAGTGTACATCCGTAGCATCCTCCCAACTGTTGTGTTCATAGCTGTAGCCCTTCCATTGAACGAGGTACTGCAGCCGTCCACGGAACATGCGACTGTTGATTACCACTTCAACTTCATACTCCTCTTCTCCATCGACCAGAACAGGATCCGGAGGTGGGCGACTCCGACGTCCGGAGATCGGATCCGGAGGTGCAGCCAACAGTTTGACCACTGGAAAGACGGGGTGGAGGCGGCTCATGGACGGCGGTAGGCGGAGACGGTAGGCATACGCTCCAACACGGCGCTCTACAACATAGGGGCCTAGAAAGCGATGTGCTAGCTTTTTGGACGGTCTTGAAGTCCGGATGTCGCTTCCGTCTAAATAGACTTTATCTCCGGGAGCGTACTCTGGGGCGGGTTCTCGACGTCTGTTGTAGTAGCGAGACATGTCATCCTGAGCCTTGGCTAATGCGGACTTCGCCTCTGTCAGTGCGGAGTGCATCCGATCTGTGAACTCGTTGACTGTTTCCAGATGAGACGGTGACTGCGTTGGTTCAAATCCCATGCGTGGATGTTGACCGGTGTCCAGTAGGAACGGTGTCTGTTGAGTGCTGGAGTGGATGTGGTTATTGTACTGGAACTCCGCCGTCGGGAGTAGCTCATCCCAGTCATCTTGCCGCTCGTTCACAAAGACTCGGAGATACTGCTCCAGCTCTTGGTTGACACGTTCCGTCTGTCCGTCCGCCTGTGGGTGATAAGCCGTGGTCGTTGACAGTGTGATACCGAGCAGCCTGTACAGCTCTCGGGTGAACTCCGCCACAAACTGTGGACCCCGATCGGAGACAACGCGGCGTGGGAGTCCGTGCAACTTCCAGACGTTGTGTAGAAACAGTCTGGCCGCTCCGAGTGCCGTGATTGTGGTGTTAGTGGGAATGAAGTGTGCTCGCTTCCCCACTGAGTCCACCACATTCATGACTGCGTCGTACCCATGCGAGTCTGGAAGTTCCACAATGAAATCCACACTGATGACATCCCAACGGTTCTCCGGGGTTGGGAGCGGGTGAAGCTCTCCGGTTGGACGGCGTCGTTGAATCTTGGTCCGGAGACAGGGGTCGCATGTTTTCACATATTGGCCAATGTAGCGGGACATCTGTGGCCACCAGTAGTTGCGGGAGATGAGCTCCAGTGTCTTCCAGCGTCCTGGATGTCCTGCTACTCGGGTGTCATGGTGCTGGGATGTGATGCGGCGGCGTAACTCCGGATCATTAGGCACGTAGATTCGGTCCCGGAAACAGAGGAGTCCGTCGTGCTCTGACCACTCCGATGCTCGGACCGACTTTCCCTTGGACTTCCGGAGTTCCGTTGCAGACCTCGCGACTGTGTCCTCCTGTTTGCCCTCACGGTTTCCCTTGCGAATCTCCCGAAGGATATCGCGCTCTTCCCCTTCCAGTGACAGTCCGGAGAGAGCTCGGACCGCGTGAGCTGCGAAGAACTCCGGGCGGAGCAGTGTGACATTGCTGTTGTCCCCTGCTCCGGTACCATGGTCCGCTCTGCGGGATAGAGCGTCGGACTTGCCCATAGAGCGTCCTGGTCGGTGATGCATGGAGAAGTTGAATCTGGACAGGTAAAGGGACCACCGAGCCTGGCGCCGGTTGAGTTTCTTCGCCGTCATGAAGTACTCTAGGTTCTTGTGGTCCGTCCAAATTTCGACCTTGTGGTGGGCCCCTTCCAGGAAATGGCGCCAGTCTTCCAGAGCTCGGATGACTGCTAGCATTTCCTTGTCATGGATCTCGTAGTTCCGTTCCACCACACTGAGACTTTTGGAGTAATAAGCTACTGGATGCCACTTGTCGTCTTCCGGAGATTGTTGTGAGAGGACGGCTCCGGTCGCAAAGTCGGAGCTGTCGGCTTCGACTCTGAAGGGTCTAGTCTCGTCCGGGAATACCAAAATCGGAGCGGAGATCACGCGAGTCCGAATGGCCTCGAAGGCCGATCTCTCTGCTTCCCCCCACCGCCATGCGGAGTCCTTCCGTGTGAGGTCGAACATCGGGCGTGCAAGGTCCGAGAATCCCTGGATGAAGCGGCGGTAGAAATTGGTGAAGCCCAAGAAGGACTGAACCTCTTTCTTGCTGCTCGGTGTTGGCCATTCCGCTACTCCGGCAATTTTCACGGGATCCATCTCCGCTTGTCCATGGGAGATGATAAGTCCGAGGTACTCAATCTTGGTCTTAGCGAACTCGCACTTGTCATGTCGGAGATAAAGTTTGTACTGTCGGAGCCTCTCCAGGACTAGGCGTGTCACCCGATCATGCTCCTCCATCGTCTCCGTGAAGATGAGGATGTCGTCTAGGTAGACGCAGACTACACCCTCGGAGATCAGATCCTGGAATATCTCGTTCATCATGGTCTGGAAAGTGGCTGGACTGTTGGTGAGACCAAAGAACATGACCAAGGGTTCGAAAAGTCCTCGGTTTGTGCGGAAAGCGGCCTTCCATTCATCACCTTCCTTGATGCGGACGTTGTTGTATCCCCATCGGACATCAAGCTTGGTGAAGTAGCGCGCACCCCGGAGTCGGTTAATGAGGTCGGAGATGAGCGGAAGTGGATATGCATTCTTTACCGTCTTTGCGTTCAACGCCCGGTAGTCCTGGACCAGTCGGAGACTTCCATCCTTCTTCTTGATGAAGAATACCGGAGCTGCCATTGGGGATTTAGAGGGACGGATCCGGCCAGATGCCAGATTCTCCTCAATGAAGGCGTCCAGTTCCGTCTGCTCGTTCGGAGATAGTGGGTACACCTTGGTGGAGGATGCCTTTGCTCCGAGCTCCAGCTCAATAGCATGGTCCCATGGCTTGCGGTCCGGCAGTGCATCAAATGACACCTTGGAGAAAACCTCCTCAAAATCGTGAAACTGTGAGGGGACAGATTCATGGAACGACTTCGGAGGTGCGGAGTTCCGGGTAAATGCCTCCGCAAGGCGTTGTGAGGTGGTGGCAGTGGCTCGGATAAACTCTGCGGGGTCGTGAACCGTTGTCATGAAGACACGATCTCCTGGTTCAATCTCGTCCGGATTGTCCTGTGGCTCTTCCGTTTCGAATTCCGTCTCGGAGTCCGTTTCGGAGTAGTCAGAGCGGAACTCCGGTGGGTCCTCAAAGATCTCCTCTACGGTGGGCATAGAGCCGGCTCGACAGGAGTGTAGGTGTCGGACCTCCGCTTGACGTTTGTGGCGCTCCTGCTTGATCTCCGTTCTGCAGGTGCTGCAGCGACCCGGACACCGGGACATCTTAACCTCACCCGTACTCCAATCGACCTCCGGGTTGTGCTCATGAAGCCAGGAGTATCCCAGTATCATGTCTTGGTTGCCAAGGCCGGTTACGGCGAAGTGAGCACGCTCGGCGTGGTCTCGGTACCGGAGAACCGTGTCTACCACCTCGCAGATGGATCCCGCTTCATTGGCTGTACCATCAACATTGTACACTGGGATGGGGCGTGTAAGCGCTCGGGTAGTGAGCTGGTTCTTCCGAACGTAGTCCCGGTCGATGAAAAGTCCGTCAGCTCCGCAGTCAAGAAGTGCCTTCACGGACTTGGTCTCTTGGGTGTCGGTTGTCACGATCTCGACCTTGATGCTCAGGGAGTTTGCAGAGGGGGTGGCAGCGACCACATACTTCCGTGGAAGCCGTCTTTCCCAACGTTTCAAGCGGACTGGGTAAGTCGGAGAGGTCTTCGGAGTTGGCAGAGTTTCCGGAGTTGGTTGCACGTCTTGAGCAGTCATTTCGTCAGTCAGGTCTGTTGAATTGTCTTCTACTGAATACACTTCTAGGACATCGAAACGATTGCTAGTTGACAGCGGGGGCGTACGATTCACCCGCTGCGAGACGTAAAATCCTCCTCCGGCTTGCTCACTCCCGTTGGTGGACCTTCCACGGTCTCCGAGTCCGGAGTCGGAGTTCGTGTCACCGCGACATCGGCCTCGGAGAGGAGATGTTCGATCCAGTCCTGTCTTTCATCCAACGTCATGTACCGCACGTCATAACCTTTTGGACATTCCCTCGCAAAGTGTCCCGGCTCTCCGCAGCGTCTGCAGAGCATCGGGGTCGGGTTCTTACGCCGCGCTGCGTCAATCTCCATGGGCGTAGGGATGTTGGATGCTCTTGTAGGTACTCCGGGGTATTGTGATGTCTGGAAGTGGGGTGCCGGAGAGATGGATGAGGTCGGGGCCGGAGCTCTCGGAACGGGAAACGGTGTCCGAGAGGTCGGAGTGAATGCCGCCACACGCTGCGTGCCGTGGAAGGCCTGATTTGCAGCTCGGTTGGCATCTAACACCCGCGCCGCTGCGTACCATTCCTCTGGGTCATCATCATCCGGTCTGCCTTGCACCATCTCTGCAATGCGGTCCTGAAGTTCCCGGTCCAGGCCCTTCCGGAATTTCATGACGATGGACAAGCCATCAGAGTAGCCTGCCTCCTCGACCAGCTCCGAGAACTCGTCAATGTAATCATCCACTGACTTCCGGCCCTGGTAGTACCGTGTCGATTCCAGTTTGGTGAGGGCCACCGTCGCTTCATTCTTCGGACAGAATTTGGAGATGAAGTCCAACTCAAATCCCTTCCAAGAAACGAAAGCCGGAAGAACCTCCGATGCTTCCCTTCGGAGGATGCGGTTTGAGTAGAGGGCCGCACGTCCGGACTTCATGAAGGACAGGGCCCAGTGAATCATGGCCTGGTCATCCCGGAATTGACTCTCACACAGGGAGATGTAGAGCCGGCAAGTGTTGAGGAAGGCCCGGCCCTTGAGACGGTCTCCGTCAAAGTCGTTCGGAGTTGCCGGTTTCAGTCCGCGTGATGGCTCACGGATGGCGGGGGCTGTTGGAGCGGTAATCGTGGGTGCAAGCGGAGCAGGGGCCGAGTCCTGAGGTGCCTGCTCTGCTCCGGGGATCGGTAACCGTTGCAGCAACGTGAGGATATGGTCGAGGGTGTTTTGTTGCACCCTAGATCGTTCCTTCGCCTCGGAGAGTTCGGACTCGAGCCTCGAGATACGGTCTTCGGGCTCGGAGTCCATTGGAAACTTCTCCGGGTCTTCGGAATTCCGCTTAGAAGAGGAGGGGGTGTTGGGTGCAGTGTATAGGGGAGAAGATGAGCTCTCCGAGTCGCTCTGTTCAATCCCGTATCTTGCAATGGTTGCAGATGCACACAACTCCCAGTCCTCGGAGGGGGGAGAGTATTCTACTGTAAGGGCAACCCTACAATGCTGAGGTAATCACTCAGCTAGCAAGGGGGGATCCAAAGTGATGAATATTAAGTGGGTATAATACATAGAAGTGTGAAATACTGACCTAGCAAGGGGGGATCCAAAGAGAATACTCTAAGGAAAACCCTGCTAGGGATGACAACTATGTATGTTAGGTATGCGTGAGAAATGACTGTACAGTAGGTAAGCTAAGTGAGCGCAACGAGGCTGACGATGAGGAGGTGATCCGTAGATGGAGTCGGAGTTGCGCAGCCACGGCCGGAGTTGCATGTCCGTGACGGAGTCGGTGTTGCGCAGCCACGGCCGGAGTTGCTACTCCGTGACGGAGTCGGTGTTGGAAATGGACGGTCCCCTTACAGGTGCGTGATGGCTATGGACTTACAAAGGAGCATTCCTTGATTAGCACTCCAGAGGGTTTGTACCAAGATAGTACTCCTGGTACTTCTAAAAGAACAGGATCATTGTAGATAACCCAATCTTATTTGCCACACCAGGGAGGTATCAAACTGTGCAATTTGTGGTAAACACCAGCACAATCTTGGCTTCCTTGTTGTATCATTCACACTAATTGGACACAGATACCTGCCAGGCAGGGCTATTCGCACTGTCCTGGTTTTGTCCCACATGTGGGCAGGATTTTTGCACTGATTGTGTAGAGGATATGTGTTCTTGTCCAAACATGGTCCTTCACACCTGTTATCTCCTTTAAGACCCATCTCACATTGCCAATTTTATTATCCAGGAGAATGCCAAATGCATTTCTAAGTCAGATCTGTTACATGATCGTCTTAGTCTTTACCCCATCACTCGGTTCTAGCAAGAGGAGCTCCACTAACTTATTGAAAGGATGAAGCTTGATGCAGGGAGGGAGGAGCAAAACCCCGAGCGAGGAAGCCGCGTTGACCGGCGGGCGATCGGCGCTTAAACGCTGTGACCGATTTTCCGTTACCCCGGCGGCAAACCATATGAGTCTTCGTTCGAGAAACTGACATGCCTTCGTTTCGCTGGTCGGCGGTCGATGGCGGCGGCGATGTCGTTAGCGGCGTCATGGAGGCGCCCGATCGCGCCTTTGTTGTCGAGCGGCTGCAGCGCCAAGGGCAGATTGTGCTGCGCGCCGATCCGGCCGATCGCCGCCGAGGTCTCAGCGAGCTGCTGCAGATCGAGTTCGGCGGTGCCCGCGGGATTGACAAAGCAGCCCTCGGCGAGGTCACCCGCGAACTCGCCATCATGCTGGCGGCAGGGCAGGATCTCGACCGCGCTCTACGCTTTGTCGCCGACAACACGCACAGCGCCCGCGCCCGCGCCGTCCTCGCTAACATTCGCGACAAAGTGCGTAGCGGCAGCGCGCTCGCGGCGGCATTGGCAAGCGAGCCGCGCAGCTTTTCCAAGCTCTATGTTGGCCTCGTCCGCGCCGGCGAAGCGGGCGCGACTTTGCCCGAAACGCTTGACCGCCTGGCCACCTTGCTCGAGCGTGAACGCAGCCTCTCGGCCAACCTGCGGTCGGCGCTGATCTATCCGGCCTTGCTGGTCGTCGCGGCGATCGGCTCGATCGTGCTGTTGCTCGAATACGTGCTGCCGCAGTTCACGCCGATTTTCGAGCAGGCCGGTGCTCAGCTCCCCGCTTCGACGCGCGCGCTGATGGTGCTCGGCACGGCCGTCGGTGCGGCCGTGCCGTGGTTTCTCGCCGGCATTTTGGCGGCGGCCTTGGTCGCGCGTCAGCTGCTCGCGCGGCCCGCCAACCGGCTCAAGCTCGATCGCTTGCTGCTGCGCTTGCCGGTCGTCGGCGGTCTGCTCCGCGAGGCCCTCGCCGCCCGGCTGACGCGCACGCTCGGCAGCCTGCTGCAGAATGGGGTGCCGCTGATCGCCGCGCTCGGAATTGCCAAAGACGCGATCGGTAATCTTGCGGCCGCAGCAGCGGTCGAAGCCGCAGCACTCGGGGCGAAGGGCGGCGGAGGATTGGCGCGGCCGCTAGCAGCGGCCGGTGTGTTTCCGGCGCGGACGGTCCATCTCCTGCAGCTCGGTGAGGAAGCCGCGCAGCTTTCGGCGATGGCGCTTAAGGCCGCCGACATCCACGACGAGCAGGCGCGGCTGATGGTACAGCGGCTCGTTGCGCTCGCCGTGCCGCTGATCACGATCGTGATGGGCCTTTCCGTCGCCGGCATTGTCAGCGCGTTGCTGACGGCAATGCTGAGCCTCAATGATCTCGCGATGTGAGCCTGCGCTACGGCTGCCGCGGGCCTGGACCGAACGAGGCGCCGATCGTTCCAGCGGCTTCACCCTGATCGAGCTCCTCGCAGTGCTCGCCATACTCGGTTTGGCTTTGGCGTTGATCTCCGGCTACAAACCACCGTGGAGCCGCGGGTTGGGCCTCGAGGCGACCGCCGCCGAACTCGCCGCGGGTTTGCGCCTGGCGCGGTCCGAGGCGATCGTCGGCAACCGCCCGATCATTTCGACCTCGATCTGATCGGCCACCGCTATAGGATCGGCGCGGCGCCGCCGCGGCGCCTGCCAGCCGATCTGTCGATCGAGCTTTTGACGATCTCCGGCGAAGCACGCAGTGCCGGGGAAGGCGACATTCGCTTCAACCCCGACGGCAGCTCAACGGGAGGTAGAATCTCGCTGATTGATGGACAACGCCGCATCGGCGTCGGCGTCGACTGGCTGACCGGACGGGTAAGCATCGCCAATGGTCGCTGAAAGCACTTCTCAGGACAGCGGGTTCACCTTGCTCGAGGTCGTCGTAGCACTTGCCATCGCTGCACTGGCCATCGTCGGGCTTTTTCAGGCGGCGAGCGGAGGATTGTTGGCGGTCAGCACCGCGGGGCGGGTCGAGGAAGCGGTCCAGCGTGCGCAGTCTCATCTCGCCGCGGTTGGGCGGAGCGCCGGTCTGATCCAGGGGGAATTCACTGATGATGATGGCGGGGGCTATCACTGGCGGCTGCGCGCCCGGCCGGTGGCAGCCCGCCAAGTGGCGGGCCCGGACGGGAATCCAACCGTGCCGGCGTCGGCGACGCTATTCGATGTCGAGGTCGCCATTTCGTGGCCCGGGCCTAGGGGTGAACGATCGGTGGTGTTGAAGACGATGCGGCTCAGCGCGACGACGAGCGGCGAGTGACGCCGTGACGCTGACGCCCAGCACGACCGGGCGGCAGAGCGGCTTCACCCTGCTCGAGATACTCGTCGCCCTAGTTGTGCTCGGGTTTCTGATGGTCGGGCTCACTCAAGGCGTGCGAGCCGGTCTAACAATGTGGGGCGCACAGACGCGGAGAGTTGGCGAAACTGCGGATCTCGATGCCAGCGCTCGCGTCTTGCGCCGGCTCCTGAGCGGGATTTCGCTGCCGGCGGCGGGCGGCGTTCTCGGTGCCTCCAGCACGGAGAAGTTCGAGGCTCTCCCGGAGAGTCTGACATTTGTTGGCGATCTCCCGACCGGGTTTGGCACAACCCGTCGCGCCGATATCACGCTCGAGCTTCACGAGGGACGGCTGGTGCTGCGCTGGACCCCGCGTCGCCACGAGCTATCCATCGCGCCGCCGCCCGAGCCCATTGAGACCGAACTGATTCGCGGGGTAGAGCGCTTTGATCTCGCTTATTGGGGCTCGCCGTCACCAAGTGAGTCGGCGGGCTGGCAGTCGCGCTGGGACCGCCGCGACATCCCCGAACTCATTCGCGTTCGCCTCGGCTTCGCAAAGGGCGACCGACGCCGATGGCCCGACCTGATGGCCGCGCCCCAGCACTGAACCGCGGGCCCGATTCGCATCTGCAAATTTCGGTGTCAAGGAAATCGCGGTTTCTCTACTCGGATTAGAGGAGTATATGCATCATAAACTCGGGTTGCGTGTAATACGGTTGATCGCCACTACAGTTTTGCCACCTATCCGAGCCTTCGCGGCGACGATCGCCTTGATATCGCCTCTGTACAGCTGGTCCATCTTCCCAGCTCGTGCGTCCCTCTGTAGCATTAGCGATGGCGTGCAGGCGGGTTTGGGTCGGCTTCATTTTGGATTGTGATGCGTGAGTTCTTTGTCTGGTGGTTCGGACAGCTTGGCGAACTACTACCACAGGGGTTGCGCCGGTCTGCGCTGACGGCCGCCGACGCGATGGTGATCAGCCCGATCGGACAGCTGGGCCGCGGCATCGATGCGGTCGCGGTTGGTGTTCGCCGAAACGGGAAGGAAACGCCGCTTGGCCGCTTCGGGCTGAACGCGACCAATTTGGCGGAGTTGCCTCGCGCAACCGGAAGGGCGACGGTCCTGCGCCTCGGCGAAGAGGACGTGCTCGGCAAGAGCGTGAGCTTGCCGCTGGCCGCGGAGCGCGAGCTCGACCAGGTCCTTGCTTTCGAGATGGACCGTGAGACCCCGTTCAAGGCTGAAGAACTCTACTGGAATCATCGGATCGAGGGAACCGACCGGAAAAACGGACGATTGTCGGTCCGCCTCTTCCTCGTACCGAAAGCCAACCTCGCGCCATTGCTCACGGCTCTGAGCGAGGCAGGGATCCGACCTGGACGAGCCGAGATTGCCGATGGCCCCGACGCCGGCACTTATCTGCCCCTGGAGGATGGCGGACCGCGGCATCACTCCTCCAGCCGACTCATGTGGTTAGCGGCCGCGTGCTGCGTCGCCCTCGGCCTGGCGGCAGTCGTGATACCCTTTGTGCGTCAAGAGGCTGCTCTTGCTTTTATCGAGCAACAGATCGCCGCGGGTCGCGCTGCAGCAGCCGAGGCCGACAGCCTGCGCCATGAAATCGATCGATTGGCGGGGAGCGCCAACTTTATTGAAAGCGAGGGTGACAAGTCCGGCCGCCCGCTGGCGGTCTTGGCGGCTGCGACCCGTATTCTACCGGACGATACCTACCTGACCGAGATGGAGCTGCGCCAGCGGAAAGTGACCCTCAGTGGTCGGTCCGCGGCGGCTGCGCGATTGATTGGACCGCTCGCCGCCGATGGTACTTTCCGAAACCCCGGCTTCGCCGCACCGGTGACGCGGCTCGAGGCTCTTGGCTCGGAGCTGTTCACGATCAACGCGGAGGTCGCGCCATAGTCTCGCTCGCAACCCTGCCGACCGGCCGCCGCGGCCGGCTTTGGGCGCTGATTTTGCTGCTGGTAGCGCTGGCGGGCGTGTATTTCCTGGTAGTGACGCCGCTCGTGGACTTGTATGCGGAGCGTCAAGCTGTCCTTGAGAACCGCCGCATGCTGCTCCCTCGCCTGCAAGTTGTCGCCGAGGAATTACCCGGATTGCGCATGAAGGTGTCCGAATTGCGCGCTACGGTAGGCACGCGCAAGGTCACTCTGGATGGTTCCAGCGATGCCGTTGCCGCGGCTAATCTGCAAAGCCGCATCGAGGAACTTGCCGCTTCCGTGGGCGCTATGATCAACAGCACCGAGAGCCTTCCGGCGGAGATGCGCGGAGGTTACCGCCGCATTGGCCTGCGCTACGTCCTAAACGGTCCGTACGAGACCCTGGTGAAGCTGCTTGCCAGACTTGAGGCGGCGACGCCGCCTCTCGTGGTCGACAATCTCCATATTCATGGCGTGCTGAGGCAGCGAAGGGCGGGCACAGCCGCGACAACGGCGCTTGATGCCGGACTCGACGTCTACGGCTACCGCGCTAACGAAAACCCGGTCGCCGCCAAGCCATGATCAGCCGCCTCGCGATTTACTTGCTGCTTGCCGGATGCCTGGTCTTCGGCGGAATCGTCTTTATCGAGCTTCAACCCGCTGCTACTGACGAGCCTGCGCCGAGCGAGGTTTCAAGGCGGCCCAATATGCCCTCCGCCGTCCACCGTCCACAGAGCGCGCGCCTCGAGGAGCTCCTTGCGACGGTTCTTGGCCGACCACTATTCAGCAGCTCCCGACGTCCGCCACAGACAGCTGTCAACGATAGCGGAGGCACCTCCGATCTCGCCGACACGCGCCTGACCGGGATTGTCACGGAGCCTGGGCGCAGTATTGCAATCTTCGCCGTGAATGGCGCCAAGCCGTTGAAATTGACCGAGGGCGAAGCCGTGAGCGGCTGGCGCATCGAGAGCATCACACCGCGCGAGGTTGCGCTGAGCGGTCCGGGCGGAGCCAAGACCCTGGCACCCAAAAACGATCCGAACCTCGCCGCACCACCGTCCGGCCCGACTCCAGCCGCGGCTGCTGCGGTACGCCCACCCATTCCACCGTCTCCTGCCGCGGCTCCGCCGGCGAGGCCGGATGTTCCGCCCGCTCGTGGCCGGCCTCGTCCGACGCGGATCGATAGGCAGCCATGAGCCGTCGGCCGATCTTGGCGATGGCGCTGACGCTGCTTGCCGGCTGTCAAGTCTACCCTTCACCGGTTGGTCTGGAGCCGCTTGAACAGCCGCAGGCGCTTGAGGCAGCGCCCCCACGCGTGAACGCGACGATTCCGAGTGATCGCCACCGAGGCGACTTCGAGGCGCGTGGTGTCACAACAACGCCAGTGGTGGAACCGCCAGCGGTGCCGGGCGCCACAGGGCAACCGGGAGAAATCACGCTCAATTTCGTCGACACTGACATTCGCGAGATTGTCCGCACGATTCTCGGCAGTACACTGAAGCTCAATTACACCATCGATCCCAACGTTCACGGTACTGGCTCGATCGAGACCGCTGCGCCGCTGCCGCGCTCGGCGCTGCTGCCGGCACTCGAGACCTTGCTCAACGAAAATGGTGCAACCCTGGTCGAAAAGAACGGGATCTACGCTGTTGTTCCGATCGCCGTGGGCGCGGCCAGCAACCGTGCCGCCGGCGCGGATGCGATAGGCGCCGGCACTCAGGTGGTCGCACTGCGTTATGCCGCGGCGAAAGACCTCGCCAAGACGCTCGAGCCCTTTGTCGCCGAGGGCGGCAAAATCAGCGCCGACCCGGGGCGCAACGCGCTCCTCGTGCGCGGCGACGCCGCGGTACGTGGGACCTTGACCAGTTTGATCCGCGCCTTCGACATCGATCTCCTGGCTGGCCAATCATACGCCCTCTTTCCGGCGGGCGACAGCGATCCTGCTAAGCTCGCGGGCGAGCTTGAGAGGGTATTACAGGCCCAAGGCGAGGGCGCTCTCGCGGGTATCGTTCGCGTGCTGCCGATGGCGCGGGTCAATGCAGTTCTGGTGGTCTCCTCGCAGCCGCGTTATATCGATGCGGCCAAGCGCTTTGTCAGCCTCGTGCAGCGGGCCGAGGATGCGACCGCGCGCGCCTGGCATGTCTATTACGTGCAGAACGGTCAGAGCACCGATCTCGAGGCCCTGCTGCAGCGCGCCTTCACCCCGGG
>Ga0137403_10007304_pt1 | contig 12494 bp, 11 predicted proteins | sample CZOMad2_1_16fung_FD_122057 | JGI IMG/M metagenome (GOLD analysis project Ga0137403, IMG submission 122057) | Vadose zone soil fungal communities from Angelo Coast Range Reserve, California, USA - CZOMad2_1_16fungal (Hybrid Assembly) | ecosystem: Environmental > Terrestrial > Soil > Vadose zone...
CGAAAGCGAGCGGAACGCCAGATCCACCAACTGGCATTCTACGACCCGTTGACCGACCTGCCGAACCGGCGCCTGTTACTCGACCGCATGCAACAAGCCCGCGTCACCACCACCCGACACGAAAACCACGGCGCCATCCTGTTCATCGACCTGGACAACTTCAAAACCCTCAACGACACCAAAGGCCACCACATCGGCGATCTGCTCCTCATCGAAGTCGCCAAGCGCCTGCAAGAAGGCGTGCGCGGCAATGACACTGTCGTACGTCTGGGCGGAGACGAATTCGTCATCATGCTGGGCGACTTGAACGAAGACACCCAGCATGCCGCAGCCCAGGCACGCGATATCGCAGATAAAGTACTCATCTCCCTGAGCCAGCCGTTTAACCTGAACGGCCTCGAACACCACAGCACTGCCAGCATCGGCATCACCCTGTTCCAAGGCGACAAACTCAGCATGGACGACCTGCTCAAGCATGCCGACGCCGCCATGTACCAATCCAAGACCGCCGGGCGTAACACCCTGCGCTTCTTCGACCCGGTCATGCAAGCCACCCTGGAAACACGCGCCCTGCTGGAAGCCGACCTGCGCCAGGCATTGACCAAACAACAACTCAGGCTGTACTACCAGCCGCAAGTCAATAGCAAAGACAAAGTCATCGGCGCCGAAGTACTGTTACGCTGGCAACACCCCGTACACGGCCTGATTGCCCCGCTGGAATTCATCTCAATCGCCGAGGAAACCGGCCTGATCGTCCCGATCGGACTGTGGGTACTGCACATGGCCTGCGCACAACTCAAAATCTGGCGGGCCGATCCGCTCACCCACCACTTGCAACTGGCGGTCAATGTCAGCGCCCGGCAATTCCGCCAGGCCGACTTTGTCGATCAAGTGCTACAGGCAACCCGAACTTACGGCATCGACCCGCTCAAGCTCAAGCTGGAACTGACTGAGAGCCTGGTGCTGGACGACATCAGTCGCACCATTGAGAAAATGGAGACGCTGGGTGAGGCCGGGGTATATTTCTCGATGGATGACTTTGGCATTGGACAATCATCATTAACGCATCTGAAGCGCTTGCCGCTGGAGCAGATCAAGATCGACCAGAGCTTTGTGCGGGATATTAACGCTGACACCGACGATGCGGCGATTGTGCGTACCATTATCGGGATGGCCAATAACCTGGAGCTGGAGGTGATTGCCGAGGGGGTGGAGACGATGCAGCAGCGTGATTTCCTGGAGCAGAACGGCTGCCATCTCTATCAGGGGTATTTGTTCGGGAAACCCGTGCCGATCGAGGGACTTAAGGTTTAAGTCTCTGCTATTGGTAGCGCAGCGCCTCGATGGGATCCAGTTGTGCCGCTTTACGCGCCGGGTAAAAGCCGAAGAACACACCGACTGCCGCCGCCACGCTGAATGCGACCAGTGCCGAACCGCCCGAGATGATCACCGCAGTTTGGGTGATGGCGTTGGCGAGCAGCGCGCCACCAATGCCGACCAGCAGGCCAATCAAGCAGCCTGCCAGCGAGATGATGATGGCCTCAAGCAGAAATTGCAGCAGGATGTCGTGCTCGCGTGCGCCAATGGCAAGGCGGATACCGATTTCACGGGTACGTTCGGTGACTGAAACCAGCATGATATTCATGATGCCAATACCGCCTACCAGCAGTGAAACCGAGGCGATTGCGCCAAGCAATAACGACATGGTACGGGTGGTTTCTGCAGCCGAATCCGCTACCGCAGTGAGGTTGCGCAGAAAAAAATCGTTGTCTGCATCGTCGCGCAGCCGGTGCCGCTGACGCAACAGTCCAGTCATGGATTTTTCCAGACTTGGCATGACTTCGAGCGTCTCTGCCTGAACCATGATCATGCGCACCGACCCTGCGAATTGGTTGCCGAATATCTTGCGTTGTGCGGTAGTGAGCGGAATGATGATGGTGTCGTCCTGATCCCGTCCGTCCAGACTTTGCCCCTTGCTGCCCAGCACACCCATTACCACGAATGGACTTTGCTTGATGCGGATAGTCTTGCCAACCGGATCGATGTCGCCAAACAGATTTTGCACGACTGTTTTGCCAAGCAGCGCGACACGGGTGGCAGAGCGCACATCCGAGTCGGCGAACGGATAGCCGGATGCTATCGTCCAGGAGCGCGCATCGAAATAGGACGGCGTGGTGCCGAACACCGAGGTATTCCAGTTATTCGGTCCGTAGATAATCTGGGCATTGCCAAAGATAAGCGGCGCAACGGTTTGCACACCGGGTAATTCGGTGATGGCGTCCGCATCGCTGACATTCAGCGTATATCCGCCGCCACTGGCAGATCGGATCCCGCCTGAGCTGGGCGAGCCGGAAAGCACGATGAACAAGTTGCTGCCCATCGCGCTGATACTTTGACTGACAGCGAATTGCGCGCCTTGTCCCACTGCCATCATCAACACCACTGCGCCGACTCCAATCACCATCCCAAGCATAGTCAACAGCGTGCGCAAACGATTTGCACCCATCGCGCGCCAAGCCTCTCCGAGCATCGCCAATATCATGCGCTTGCCTCAGCGTGCAGCGATGCGGTAGCGTGATCGCTGACAATGCGTCCGTCAAGGAAGCGTACCTGGCGTTTGGCATGTGTGGCTATGTCGGGTTCGTGCGTCACCAGCACGATGGTAATTCCCTCGCGGTTGAGTGCCTCGAACAGTGCCATGATTTCTTCGCTGGTATGGCTGTCAAGGTTACCGGTCGGCTCGTCGGCAAGAATCAAGCGCGGATGATTCACCAGCGCGCGGGCAATCGCAACGCGTTGTTGTTGTCCGCCAGAAATCTGGCTGGGCAGTGAAGACAGATAGCTTTCCAGGCCAACCTTGGCAAGCATTTCACGCCCGCGTTGGCGGCGTTCCTCGTGTTGCGTGCCAGCGTAAATGAGTGGCAGGGAGACGTTATCGAGTAACGACATGCGCGGCAGTAAATTGAAGCCCTGAAAAACAAATCCGATGGTGCGGTTGCGTAATAAGGCCAGCGCATCTTTGTCCAGTTCCGCCACGTTGCGGCCAGCCAGCGCATAGTGTCCGGCACTGGGCCTGTCCAGGCAACCGAGGATGTTCATGAAGGTGGATTTGCCTGACCCGGACGGCCCCATGATGGCAACAAATTCGCCGGAAGTGATATTCAGATTGACATCTTTCAGTACCGGGAAAAGTCCCGCCGTGGTGTGGTAAGACTTGTACAGTGCCTGGATATCGATAACGTCATCGCTCATCAGAACAACCTCATGCGTGGTCCGCTACCGTTGGTGCTGGTTGTGTCACTGGCTTGGACATCGGCGATGATCAGTTGATCGCCGACCTTGAGTTCACCACTGACAATTTCAGTATTGCGATTATCGGTAATGCCGAGTGTTACGGCGACAGCCATCGGTTTGCCGTTGCGCAGCACGTAGATCGTGCCTGAATAAGCATCCTGTTTGCGCTTGCCAGCATCGCGCTTTTCATCCGGCTTGGCGGATGCCGGATCAGACGGCTTGTAGCGCAGCGCGGCATTGGGTACCAGTAATGCATCATGTCGTTGCGCCACGATGATGCTGACATAAGCCGTCATGCCCGGTAGTAATATCTTTTCCGGGTTGTCCACTGCAATCACGACGTCGTAGGTGACAACATTCTGCACCGTGGTCGGGTTGAGGCGCAATTGTTTGACCTCGGCCGTGAATGATCGATTCGGAAAAGCGTCCACGTTGAAACGCACTGTCTGTCCGACACGGATGTTGCCGATATCCGCTTCAGCAAAACTTGAATCAATCTGCATTTTGGACAGATCTTGCGCGATCTGGAACAGAGTGGGGGTCTGAAAACTTGCCGCAACGGTTTGCCCGATATCGATGTTACGTGCAACCACCACGCCGGAAACGGGTGAACGTATTACCGAATAGGCGAGATTCGCTTTATCTCTGTCCAGCTGCGCACGGCTTGTCTGTAGTTGAGCCTGTGCCGCTTTTTTGGCTTGCACACTGGTGTCCAGGTCTTGCTGAGAGATGTATTCCTGGGCAAAAAGTTTGCGCGCGCGCGCCTCGTTGGCATCGGCAAGATCGAGTGTGGCGGCAGCGCTTGCGACATTGGCTTGGCTCTGTTTGACCTGGGCAGAGAACAGCGCATCATCCAGCTCCATCAAAATCTGACCTTGCGCTACTTTGCTGTTGAAATCTACATAGAGTTTTTTCACCGTGCCGGAAACCTGCGTGCCCACATTTACCAATATCACCGGGTTGAGTGTGCCGTTTGCCGACACACTTTGGTTAAGCTCGCCTTTTTCCACTGTTTGCAGTTTGTAACGCTGTTCGGGAGTTTTGCCTGTGCTTAAATAATAGCCGCCAGTCGTTGCGACCAGAATGGCGACAGTAAGTAAAAGCAGGACTGGTTTGCGCAACTGTTTTTTCATGGTTTATCCATTACCTTGGTTGAGTTTCTGCTATCCGCAAAAGATTGCAACAAACCTGCGTCCAGATTGCCGATTGCCTGCCCGAGCGTGGCGCGCGAGATATTCCAGTTGAACGTTGCCTGGATACGTTGCTGACGCGCGCTGGCCAGTGCGCTTTGTGCGTTCAGCAAATCCAGTATGTTGCCCACGCCGGCTTTATAGCGGCCCAGTGCGACATTTTCCGATTCGCTGGCACTGGCCAATAAATCGGCGCTGCTGCGTAATGTTTGTGTTGCGGTAGTCAGGTTCTGGTATGCCGTCCATACATCCAGTGCGATCTGCAAACGCAGTTGTTCAAACTGGGCATTTTTTACTCCGACTTGTTCGTTGGCAGAGCGGATTTGATAAGTGGATGCGTAACCCGAGAAAATCGGGATATCGAGGCTAAAGCCCACTAAAGTATCGTGCGTGTCGATACCATTAAAATTTTGGTGGCTGCTTGACGCATTGAGTGAGATGGTCGGCTTGCCCGCGGCGCGAACTGCATCCGCATTTGCCTTGGCCGCAGCCACCTGTGCTCCGGCAGCGAGCAGATCCGGACGCTGCCGACGCGCTTCTTCGATCAGCGCGTTGACATCGGCCTCGAACCCCGGGTTGATGTCAGCCGAGGAACCGACAACCAATGGCACATTCTGATTGGCGTCACGCCCCAGCGCATTCGCCAGAACGCCTTGTGCATTTTTTACGCTGCCTGCCGCGCTGATACGGTTCAAGGTGGCTTGTGAATAGGCGGTCTGCGCTTGTAATTTATCGGCGGGCGTCGCTACACCTGCGGCATAGCGGGCCTGCGCGGCGGCCAGGCTTTCAGCCGCGGCGCGTTCTGATTCCACTGCCGCGTCCAATGCGGCTTGAGTCGCCCGCACCTGATAAAAAGCCTGCACAGCAGAGAGAAAAACCGTTTGTATGATGCTGTCTTGTGTGGCGCCGGCGGCGGCAAGTAACTGGCGGGCATTTTCCAGATTGGCGTCGCGCGCACCAAAATCATAAAGCAGATAAGACAGGGTTATGCTCGCATCGCGCTGATTGCCTCCGCTGAGATTGTGGTCAGCCGAGATGCTGGCATTCACGCTGGGCAAATAAGCTGCCTGATTAACGCCAACCTGTGCCGCCTGGATACGCGAATTTTGCCACGCCACGCGTGTCTGCGGGTTGTCGCATAACGCGATATTTACTACATCAAGCAGGTTGAGTGGGTTGCCCGGTATTTGCTTGGGGCAGGGATCATTGCTGCCATTATTTGCAAACAGGGCGGGTTGACGTGGCACCCGCGCCTCGGTGTGGAACGGGTCGGCATTTTCTTGTGCAGTGGCCAGACTGCTACACGAGAGCAGTGCACAGATGGTAAGGCGTTTAAGATGAGCAGTCACGAAAGATGCAAAATATTTTGACATGGGTGGCAAGTATCGGCGATTCGGGTTGCCCGGACAATGTTTGTTTTGTAAGGAAATATTTATTTGTAAAAAAATATTTACATGCCAGATTGTTCCTAACCGGTTGGTAATTTGGTTATTCATACAGACAGCCAGTTCTCTGGCACGCTAAAACTGAACCCGTCGCCGGGTGTATTTAATCTGTTGAGTCCGCTATGTGTTTAATGCTAAAATGCGCGCCGCTTTGGGGTAACCCGGGCAAATTTCCCGCTCGCGCAAGTTGGGGTGCTCTTCGGAGTCAAGCTGGCGAGTGGTAGTTCCTAACCCTTAACGATTGGAGTCATCATGGCAGTCACTATGCGTCAAATGTTGGAGGCGGGGGTTCATTTCGGCCATCAGACCCGTTTCTGGAATCCCAAAATGGCACCGTTTATTTTCGGTCACCGCAATAAAATTCATATCATCAACCTGGAAAAAACCGTCACCCTGTTCGCCGAGGCTGAGGCCTTCGTGCGCAAGTTATCCGCTAAAAAAGGCGCGATTCTGTTTGTCGCGACCAAGCGTCAGGCGCGTGATATTCTCCAAGAAGAAGCCGTGCGTGCCGATTCACCTTTCGTAAATTATCGCTGGTTGGGCGGCATGCTGACCAACTATAAAACCGTGCAGCAATCAATTAATCGTTTGCGCGAACTGGAAGCGATGACCCTGGATGGCACGGCGGAAAAAATTTCCAAAAAAGAAGCGTTAATGATGAAACGTGAACTGGAAAAATTGAATCGTAGTCTGGGTGGCATCAAGGATATGAAGGGCTTGCCAGCCGCATTGTTCGTTATAGATGTCGGTTATCAGAAGGGCGCAATTGTTGAAGCGCAAAAACTGGGCATCCCGGTCATTGGTATTGTTGATACCAATAATTCTCCGTTGGGCGTGGACTTTGTGATTCCCGGCAATGACGACTCTACCCAAGCGATCCGTCTTTATGCGCGCGGCATTGCCGATGCGGTGCTGGAAGGTCGTAATCAGGCTCTGAATGAATTGATTGAACAAGTCTCTGAAGAAGTTGTTTGAAGTTTATCAAGGGTGCAAAAAGGGGCGTCAGCCCCTTTTTTTGTAAGTAATTTTATGGAGTAAATGATGGCAGAAATTACCGCAAGTATGGTCAAGGAACTGCGCGAAGCAACCGGCCTCGGCATGATGGAATGTAAGAAGGCGCTGGTTGAATCCGATGGTGATTTCAAGGCGGCTGAAGAACAGTTGCGTATCAAGAGCGGCGCCAAGGCGAGCAAAGCCGCTTCACGTGTGACAGCAGAAGGCGTAGTGAGCGCCTTCATCGCAGCAGATGGCAAGAGTGGCACGGTGGTGGAAGTGAACTGTGAAACCGATTTTGTGGCAAAAAATGCGGACTTCGCTGCGTTCGCAAAAAATATCGCCGAGACCGTGACCAAGCAGAATCCGGCTGATCTGGCCGGACTGTCGGGGTTGGTTATCGCAAATGGCTCTGACAGTGTTGAAGAAACTCGCAAGGCGTTGGTCATGAAGCTGGGCGAAAACATCAGTGTGCGTCGCTATGAGCGCTATGTAACCACCGGCGGGAAATTGTCCAGTTATCTGCATGGTAGCAAGATTGGTGTGCTACTCAATTACACCGGCGGTGATGAAACGTTGGGTAGGGATCTGTCCATGCATATTGCTGCGAGCAAACCCAAATCCATCGATGCTTCCGGCGTGAATCCGGCGGATATCGAAACCGAACGCCGCATTGCCATTGAAAAGGCGCGTGAAGCCGGCAAGGCGGACGCGATGCTGGAAAAAATTGCCGAAGGCACGGTACAAAAATTCCTTAAGGAAGTCACCTTGCTTGGTCAGGTGTTCGTCAAAGCAGAAGACGGCAAGCAGACTGTAGAGCAACTGCTCAAAAGCAAAGGCGCATCTGTTACGGCATTCCAGATGTTCGTGGTGGGTGAAGGGATTGAAAAAAAGGTTGAAGATTATGCCGCTGAAGTGGCGGCGACGATTGCCGCGGCTCAAGTTTGATGAGCATGAGTACACCTGCCTATAAACGGATTCTGCTCAAGCTGAGCGGTGAAGCGCTGATGGGCGATGACAGCTACGGCATCAATCGCGAGGTAATCGAGCGTATCGTGGCTGAGATTGCGGAAGTGGCGGGAATGGGTGTGCAGGTGGCGATTGTGATTGGCGGCGGTAATATCTTCCGCGGTGTTGCTCCGGCTGCGGCTGGTATGGACAGGGCGACCGCCGATTATATGGGCATGCTGGCCACGGTGATGAATTCGATGGCGCTGCAGGATGCAATGAAACGAGCCGGTCTGGATTGTCGCGTGCAGTCCGCATTGAATCTGGAACAGGTTGCCGAACCTTTTATTCGTAACAAGGCATTACGTTATCTGGAAGAGGGTAAAGTAGTAATTTTTGCTGCGGGTATCGGTAGCCCGTTCTTTACCACGGACACTGCCGCCGCTTTGCGTGGTGTGGAAATGTCCGCCGAGGTGGTGATCAAGGCGACCAAGGTGGATGGTATTTACACAGCCGACCCGAAGAAAGACCCGCACGCGATCCGCTATCAAAGCCTGAGCTTTGATGAGGCAATCAGCAAGGATCTTAAAGTGATGGATGCCACCGCGTTGACCTTGTGCCGTGATCAGAAACTGCCGATTATTGTATTCAACATTTTCAAGGTCGGCGCACTGAAACGTGTGGTGTCGGGCGGGGCGGAAGGCACGTTGGTGCGGGTCGACTAGATCAGGGGATAACCATGATTGCTGAAATTAAAAAAATCACCGAACAAAAAATGCAGAAGTCGCTGGATGCGCTGAAGGCCGATTTGGGCAAGGTACGCACCGGACGTGCACATACCGGCTTGTTGGATCATGTCACGGTAGATTATTACGGCAGTCCAACACTGGTGACGCAGGTTGCCAATATCACTTTGATCGACGCGCGCACCATCGGTGTTCAGCCTTGGGAGAAAAACATGGTTGGACCGGTAGAGCGTGCCATACGTGACTCTGATCTGGGTTTGAATCCGTCCGCCAGCGGAGACATGATTCGCGTGCCAATGCCCATGTTGACTGAAGAACGTCGCAGGGATTTGATCAAAGTGATTAAGGTCGAAGGTGAGAATGCAAAAATTGCACTCAGAAATATTCGTCGTGACGCTAATCACGCTCTCAAGGAGGCGCTCAAAAATAAACAGATTGCTGAAGATGAAGAGCGGCGTTTACAGGATGACGTGCAAAAATTGACTGACCGTTTTGTCGCTGAGATAGACAAGGCGTTAGTCACCAAAGAAGCTGATTTAATGGCAGTCTAGCGCAGCGCGCAAAACTGCTGCGCTCGGCATAACTGTGTTGCTCAAGGTCTAAAAATGCTCATTTACTTACGTGTAAACTCCGCTTTTTTGCCCTTTCGCGCCTTGTTATGCCATCGCTCGCGACGTTTTTCGCCGCCGCGTTAACACCTATTTCATATGTCGCCTTCCCTCCCTAGTTCTACTCGCATCATTCCCGACATAGCAGCCGTCCCGCGCCATATTGCGATCATTATGGATGGTAACGGGCGCTGGGCAAAACAGCGCTTCATGCCCCGTGTAGCAGGACATCAGCGTGGTGTCGAAGCGTTGCGCGAGGTGGTAAAGGCGTGTCATGAGTTGGGCGTAAAATATCTGACGGTGTTTGCTTTCAGCAGCGAAAATTGGCGTCGTCCGGCAGATGAAGTTTCTTTTTTGATGGCACTGTTTCTGAAGATGCTGGAACGCGAAGTGGCCAATCTGCATCGCAATAACATTCGAGTAAAAATCATTGGCGACCGCAGTCGTTTTGACGAAAAACTAAAACAGACCATGCACGATGCCGAGCAGCTGACCGCAGCCAACAGCACATTTACGCTGACCGTTGCCGTCAATTATGGTGGACGTTGGGACGTGATGCAGGCCGTGCAAGCTATGCTCAAAGCTCATTCTGAGCTGGCGCATGGTTTCGGCGAAGAAGATTTGTCTCCGTATCTTTCCATGAGTGATGCGCCAGAGCCGGATTTATTTATCCGTACCGGCGGAGAGCAGCGCGTCAGCAATTTCATGCTCTGGCAGCTTGCTTATACCGAGCTATATTTTACCGATACTTTGTGGCCGGCCTTTGGCCGCAGCGAGTTGCAAACGGCGATCGCCTCTTATCAAAAACGCGAACGGCGTTTTGGCCGGACCAGTGAACAGCTGTCAAATAAATCCGGGTCGGGAAAAGAAAATGCTTAAATCGCGCGTGATTACCGCAGTTATTTTGTTGCTGCTATTTCTGTCGGCATTGTTCACTCTGCCGGACACGGGCTGGACGATCCTGATCTGCGTCATTGTGCTGCAAAGCGCTTCGGAGTGGTCGCGCTTGGCTCAATTCAGTGCCAAATATGCCAATGCATTCTGGTGGCTGACTTTATTGATATGGTTGGGATTGATCTGGTTTGATGATAGCCAGGCTGCAGAGCAAAAAATGTTCGCGCATATTTTCTTTTATGCTTTATCAGCCATTTTATGGCTGGCGATTGTGCCCGCCTGGTTGCTGGCAGGCTGGCAGGTCAAGCGCCCTTTATTGATGGTGCTGGTCGGTTGGGCGGTGTTGATTCCAACTGGTTTGGCAATGCTGGATTTACGCCTTGATCATCCCTGGTGGTTGTTGGGCATCATGTCGCTGGTGTGGGTGGCGGATATTGCGGCCTATTTCGCCGGACGGAGATTCGGCAAAAACAAGCTTGCGCCTATGATCAGTCCGGGCAAGACTTGGGAAGGGCTGGTAGGCGCAATGCTGGGCGTATCTGTTTGCATTGTGCTGGTATGGGCTTTCAGCCCTTATGCCGATCAGTATGTGTTGCTGCCCAGCTTGCTGTTGGCGGGCTGCTGCTGGGTAGGACTGGCAGTTATCGGTGATTTGTTTGAATCTGCGATCAAGCGCCAGGCAGGTGTGAAAGATAGTGGTGCATTGCTGCCCGGGCATGGCGGATTGCTGGACCGTATCGACGCGCTAACCTCCACTCTGCCGATTGCTGCGCTGGCGATGCTGTTACAGCGTTTGAGCTAATGTTGGTTGCTATATAAATACTTTGATTCAGCTAGGGGGGCGTATGCCGAAAATCATCAGTAAAGAAGCTATTAAACGCAGAAAATATTGGGTGGGTGAAATTCGGAAGCTCAGCGGTAATTTTGGTGATGATTCTGATCGCCTCGAGGCAGAGTTAACCGCAGAAATAAAGAAGTACAAATCTCAAGCGTTAATTGATCACCTTAGATTGTGTGGTGATATACCGGAATCATACGGCCATGATTCAAGCGAGGAAAAGCTCTATTCAAAATACACGGACGCACTCTTGTCAGAGGCATTTAAGTCACTTGGCTTAAATAGTATTGTGCTAAAAGAAAGAGCCGATGCTGCCGATGTTGAGGTGTTAGGTAAGAAGTTCAGTTTTGTGGCTGATGCGAAAGCATTTAGACTTAGCAGAACTGCAAAGAATCAGAAAGATTTCAAAGTGCAGGCAATGGATGGGTGGAAGCGTGGGAAACCTTATGCGATGGTCGTTTGCCCGATATACCAACTACCAACTAAGTCGAGCCAAATATACGAGCAGGCAAGCACAAGAAATGTTTGCATACTGACCTACTCTCATTTAACGATGCTTGTCGCATTTTCGCAACTTGAGGGGAAAATCAAAGCTGAAGCTCTCATACATCAAATCTTTAAAACGATACCCGCATTAAATCCATCGAAAGATGCTTCACCTTATTGGCTTGCAGTCAATAAGGCCATGCTTGAATTTTCGCCAAAGATCGAAGGGCTATGGAAAACTGAAAAACAAGCCGCTGTCGAATCTATTGCTGTCGCGAAAGAAGAGGCGCTAATTTACCTTGCGGAAGAACGCACCAAAATAATGCGGATGACGCATAAAGAAGCGTTAACTGAGTTGGTTAAGGTTCATAAACTGGATAGCCGAATCAAAGTGATTAACTCCGTTACTGATAACCATTTATTAGAACTACGATAGCTGATGAACATAAAATTTGCGGCCAATAAAATTATCAATGCGGACAGTATCGTGGCAATTCGCGAATTGCCGGATAGCTGCGTTCATTTGATATTAAGCGATATTCCTTATGGTATTGGCGCGGAAGATTGGGACGTTCTACATGACAACAAAAATTCGGCTTACCTAGGTACAAGCCCGGGGCAAATTAAAGCGGGAGCTGTATTCAAAAAACGGGGAAAGCCGATTAACGGGTGGTCGGGGGCAGACAGAGAAATACCTAAGCAATATTACGAGTGGTGTTCACAATGGGCTGGTGAATGGCTCCGTGTATTAAAACCCGGTAGTTCGGTATTCATTTTCGCGGGACGGCGATTCTCCCACCGTTGTATTGCAGCACTTGAAGATGCTGGTTTTAGTTTCAAAGATATGTTTTCGTGGATGCGTCAACGCGCACCTCATCGGGCGCAGCGAATTAGCATTGTTTACGAACGGCGAGGGGATCACAAAAGTTCAAAAGTATGGAATGGCTGGCGCGTAGGTAACTTACGCCCAACATTTGAGCCGGTTTTGTGGTTTACCAAGCCTTATAAAATAGGCACTACTATTGCGGATAATGTCCTCACACATGGTGTCG
>Ga0137403_10007305_pt1 | contig 12494 bp, 8 predicted proteins | sample CZOMad2_1_16fung_FD_122057 | JGI IMG/M metagenome (GOLD analysis project Ga0137403, IMG submission 122057) | Vadose zone soil fungal communities from Angelo Coast Range Reserve, California, USA - CZOMad2_1_16fungal (Hybrid Assembly) | ecosystem: Environmental > Terrestrial > Soil > Vadose zone...
ACTATTAATCGCTCGCGGCACCCCTCCTAATCCAGGAGGGGAGTTCTCCAAGCCGCGCACAAATGGCCAATCTCCAGCCGGCGGTCATAGACCGCCGCTACAGTGTCCATCCTGATGATGTAATCATCAAACGCTTCAACTCTCATGATCCTTTCCTGGTGCGGCGCCGAGGCTTTCTCCTGCGTTTGGGTTCGGCGATCTCGATGCCGAAGAGGTCGGAGAGGCTATCCGTTTCGAGAAGTCTGGCGGTTTTCGGTTTCGTCAAGCGGCTGCCGGCTTTGGTGATGAGATCCTGCTGATCGACATTTCGCAGAGTGAACAAAAGTTGCGGCTTTTCATCGAGACGCGCTCCGATTCCATACAGCACTGCGGCGATGTGTTTGCACATGCGCGCGGAGTCGGGACAGGAACAGCTGAAGTTCATTTCGGTGGGCAGCGGGAACATCCCGGTTTTTTCCCGGCAGAGTCGTTCCATCGTCGGCTTTGAGAATCGCCCTTCGAGCAGTTCCACCAGGGAATCGATCGCGCCAGCGCAGTCCTGGCAGACGGCTTTCCAGCGCACATTCGGGATCGGCGATACTTTCACTTCGACGTCGTAGACACGGGAACCACTAACAAGCGCCTTCACGGTTCCCGATCCAATTTTCAAATCGACGACACAGCCGCTGCGCACATATGTGCGGCCACGGGGAAGCCGATTCGCATAGTCGCTGTAACGTTCGAGGTTCTCGCACCAGGCCTTGCCCCAGAATGTGTTTGCGATGCGTGAACCTTTGAGCACGACCGGCGAGGCTTCGCCCAGCCTGGCTGCTTCACGCTCCGCCTTGCGGCGGCGTTCGCCAACCGACACGTACTGCGGCCAACCGTAATCATCGTCTTCGACCCTCGGGTACCTGGGCATTCGTTACTCCAGCGACGCGGCGTGAATATCCAGCGCGACCATTTTAAGCAATTCGTCGTTGTTCATTTCCGTCAGCTGAAGATCCATTCCACCTTCGAGCATGTCTTTCGACATCTGCAGCTTCGTTTCGATGAGCGCGTCGATCTTCTCTTCCAAGGTACCGCGACACACGAACTTGTGCACCAGGACATTCCTGGTTTGACCAATACGGAATGCCCGATCGGTCGCCTGATTCTCGACCGCCGGATTCCACCATCGATCGAAATGAATCACGTGTGAGGCCGCCGTGAGGTTGAGGCCGGTGCCCCCGGCCTTGAGCGATAGCACGAAGAACGGAACCGTTTCGTCCTCCTGGAATTGGCTGACGAGCGCTTGTCGTTTTTTCACTTCGGTCTCTCCATGTAACACGAGACCCGCGCGCCCGAAGACCGATTCCAGAAACGTTGCCAGGGATGCCGTAATTTCGCGAAATTGAGAGAAGACCAAAACCTTTTCCTGCCGGGCCGCAATCACCTCGCCGATCTCGCGCAGACGCGCGAGCTTGCCGCTGTCTCGTTCCGCCCACTCGTCGTCGCCGAGCCACTGGGACGGATGATTGCAAATCTGCTTGAAACGCATCAGGAACGAAAGAATCATGCCGCGCCGCTCGATTCCTTCTTCTTTCTTCTCGAGCCGTTCTGCCAGCTCTTTGACCGCCTCCTGGTACAGGACAGCCTGTTTTCGCGTGAGCTGACAAAACGCCTTCACCTCGGTTTTGTCCGGCAGGTCGCCGATCACCGTTTTGTCGGTTTTGAGGCGGCGCAGGATATAGGGACGAACCAGCTGGCGAAGCGGCGCGTAAGGATTGTGCTTTCTTTCGGCGAGACGTTTGGCAAAGGCGGTGAACTCTTTGCCCGATCCAAGTAAACCCGGATTGACGAAGTCGAATATCGACCAGAGATCGCCGAGCCGGTTCTCGATGGGAGTACCGGTAAGCGCGATGCGAGCGTGAGCGTCGAGCTGCTTGACCAGGCGTGTCTGTTTGGTGCCGGGATTCTTGATGGCTTGTGCTTCGTCGATAACAGCAAACCGCCAGGGGATTTTCAAGAGCTCCGGAATCCGCAGGAGTGAACCGTAACTGGTGATGACGAGATCCACGTTTGCCGGCAATTGCGCATCGAGCGCGCGCAGCTCGGCATGCGACATCGTAGACGGGTGAACGATAAGAGCGTTTAGACTCGGCGCGAATCGCTGGATCTCCGACATCCAGTTGGCGAGCAGTGACGCCGGCGCGATCAGCAGGCTCGTGCGGCGTGAAAACCGGTCGCTATTGCGGAGCGCAAGCAGCAGTGCAAGAACCTGCATGGTCTTGCCCAATCCCATGTCGTCGGCGAGGCAGGCGCCGAGACCGAGTGAAGACAAGAGATGGAGCCAGCGTACGCCCGTCTGCTGATATGGCCGCAGCGTCGCGTGCAACTCGCCGCCCACGTTGACACGAGCGAGACTATCCGGGTGTCGAAGGTCTTCCAGAATGCCGGCCAGCCACGGCCCGGCCGAAATGCCGGACCACTCTTGTGTTTCTTCATCCGTTGTCTCGCCGCCGGGAGTGTCCGCTCCGGAGAGTAAACGCATCGCGTACCCGAAACTCAGGCCGCCGTCCGCTGCGGCCTTCTCCGCCATTCGAAACTGATCGATGAGGCTGGCGAGTTTATCCCGATCGACTTGCACCCAACGTCCTCGGACAAAATGCAATCCGCTTGGACCGGCGAGCAGGCGGGCGATCTCGGCTTCGGTCAGTGTCTCGCCGTCGAGCGTGACCTGCATCTGGAAATCGAGAAGCGCCTCGACGCCTAGTCCCGACGGGGGTTTGTCGCCGACTTTGGCAGTCACTCGAGGCCGCGCGGGACGGCCGCTTCGCCAGGCGCTCGGCACACGGACGATCACGCCGGCCGATTCGAGTATGGGCATGTCTTTCAGGAGTTGAAGAGCCTCCGGCGGTGTCCAGCGAAGCGGATGAAAGATCTCGCCCGTATCGACCATCTCCTTGAGCCATGCGCATTCTTCGGCGGCGCGCTGTACGGGCAGAAGAAGAGAGAGAAGACGCGGCTTGTTCGCGGCACCGGCGTACTCCTGCAAGGCTCGTCCGAGCGGCACGTGCTGAGCTTTCGCCTTCGACGACAATCGGTGGGTGTACGTCGCGAGAAACGCGAATGGCGATTCGTCGTCCTTCCGATTCTCGGCAAGATTGAAATGGACGCGTCCCACCAGGTTCCAGGCGGGATTCTTCTGTTTCAGGAAATCTTCGATGGAGGTCCCGGACTCTTCCAGCTCCAGCCGAAATGCAACATCGAGGTCGGTCCAGAGCGACTCCAGCACCGGAACCGATAGATATTCGGCACCCGTCATGGCGGGCGCGGCAAATGCCAGCGCAGCCAGATCAGCATGCGGAGGCGGAGCTATCGGCGGCACTACGCGGGCGCCTTCGAGGTTAGGAAGCGTGCGGACCGCGACAAGATAGCTCGACGAGAATTCGCGCCAGTACATGAAGACCGCAGGCATCACGGTCTGGACCTCCACGGCGCCCAGGTGCAAGAGGCCGTGACCAGGCCCTCGCGAGAATGCGTCTTTTAATCGGTCGGCTAGATCCGGTTCGATCCGGAGCGCATCGTCACGGTTTTCCAGCAACAGGCGTCCCTGCGGCGTGAGAATTGGCGCAAGCATGTCCCCGAATATAGACGAAATGACGATCGCCCGTTACGTCTTGGAATTCCGATAGGTTTAAAACTGTAGCGGCGCTCTACGAAGGTGTGAATGAATTGCGGTCATTATGGTGAATATTGACGTTGAAACGTTATCCGGGACTGCGCCTTCACAAGGAGGCTTCGCAGCATCTTCTTGATGGCGCAGCCGGATCAAGTTGTTTGCGCAGAAACAGTGAGATTCTTTCGTGCGCTTCTCACGGCTTGAACTTCTTCCCCCGAAGTGTTAAAGACGCTGTCGAGCTTTGTGATGTGAAACAATTTCTGAAGGTGATCTGTTGGCCGCAAGAGGATTAATTGACCGCCTTTGTTTCGGATCGAAGTCCAGATCGTGATGAGCTGACCTAAACCGAAGCTGTCGACATATGTAACATTCGCCAAATTCAGGACGAAGTCCCGATGGCCCTCCTCCAGCAGTTCGTTGATCTGGTCGGGCAAACCGAATTCAAGGAAGCGCAACTTGCCGGATACATCCACGACGACCACACCGGAAACAATTCTTGACGTTATTGCAAGGGACATAGGCCCTCCAGAGCGGGTCTCGTTACATACCATGGATCACGATCTCGGAATTCCTGCAGAAAAAACAGGCGGAATGTCCTTCTGTTCTTCGATGAAGTAACCGGGATGAAAGGCACCCCTGTGCAAATTCAGTTCCTGTCGATACAGTTTCGCGTCCTGGAGCGAATTGAAATGAGCCGGAACTGGCTTTCGAGCAAAATCGCTGATTTCGTTAGCTTGCCTGGAACGGACCCAGTAAGTCGGTTTTGTGGGCATTAATCTTCCTTCTCAACAAAGCGGTTTGAAAGTTGGACACGTTAAGTCGCAAAGCAGTATTGCATGGATTCACTACATATAGTTAAGTATCTTTTAGCGATGCTCTCCTTTACACTGGTTAATTAACCACTTATAGCTAACTCGCGGCTGGCGACCAATTTTGTCAAAGGTGGTAACCAGGTATCGCCACTGCGCCATCCAAAATGCGTTCTTGTCGGGTTTAGTCTTATTTGTGCTAGCGTATTTGGGTGCACCCGGGGCGCGATCATGCGCCGAAAGGCAAAGAACCGAAGGGACGATATGCCAGAGAATGGGGAATCGAATACGCTATTTGGCGTCTATAAGAACCTCTGCTGCGGTGTTGAAGTCATCGTCGCTGAAGGAATGGAGTTTCCGGACTGCCCAAACCACCCCCGGCTCACAACCATTTGGAAGCCTGCAAACACTGACACCATCCACAAATTGTCGATGAAGCAGGCCAAATCCGACAAGGCCGCCTGATTTGAATTGACACGGTCATTGGGAAATTGTAGTTGTGTGCTCTTAAGACACTGACAGTGCAGGCAGAATGCCTCGTATTCCATGCTGATCCTGGAAAGGACCCAATGACTGCCTCGCATTCGATCTCCCATTACCAGCCTTTGGAAACACTCGCCCAAAACGGACAGGTGACTGTCTACAAAGCCTGGGATCTGGAATTGGAGCGTTGCGTAGCGGTGAAGGTTTTGGCTGAAACGCCGCCCGAACAGGATTGGAGGGCATTGCAGGAGGGAACCAGAAAAATCTCCAGCTTGAAACATCCTCACATCGCTGAGCCCTGGGACGTTGGCCGGAGCTCGGCGCAGCCGTTCGTCGTAACAGAGTATCTGTCTGGAGGTACTCTCAAAGCCAGGATCCGGCAATTGAACGCCGAAGGCGCCCATCTGCCGGCCGAAGACGTCATTTCTTATTCACTGCAAATTGGCCAGGGGCTTGTTCACGCGCATCGGCAGGGTGTCCATCATCGAAATCTGAAGACTGAAAACGTGATGTTCAGCGAAACCGGTGTAATCAAGATCACGGATTTCGTCCTGAACGAATCGCCGGGTCCGGAGAGCCCGGGCGAAACCGACTTATTCAATTTCGGAGTCTTGCTCTACGAACTGGCTACCGGCGAATTGCCGAGTCCACCGCCCGTTCCGTCAATCGAACGTTTTCGCTCGGATCTGCCGGACGCCTTCGAGGAAATCATTTCCAGAATTCTGCAACCGGACCGGGCAGACTGTTACAGAGATATCGCTGAGGTAGTCAACGATCTCAAATCAATGGACAAGAGATCAGACGCTACCGTTCCACTTCCGAACAGTCCGGCACTCGGCGTTACGCAGCGTCAGGGTGCCACGACTGGCGCTTCTCTCCATTCGAGCTTTTCCCCGGGCCGCGTCCTCGACGGCCGGTTCAAGATCGTTCGCTTTCTGGCGAGGGGCGGGATGGGAGAGGTCTACGAAGCGGAAGACCTGGAGCTGGGCGAGCACGTCGCATTGAAAACCATCCGGCCGGATATTGGCATCGAAGAGCAGGCCCTGGCGCGGTTCAAACAGGAAATTCATCTTGCCAGGAAAGTGACCCATCCCAATGTCTGCCGAATCTTTGACGTCTTTCATCACGTGGAGACGTCCGAGGCCGGCGCTGGGCCGCGCGACAAGATCACCTTCCTTAGCATGGAACTCTTGAACGGTGAGACGCTCAGCGAGCGCATTCGCCGCGCCGGACCGATGACTCCAAATCAAGCCTGGCCCATAGTTCTTCAAATGGCGGCGGCGCTCAGCGCGGCGCACAAGGCCGGAGTCATTCATCGCGATTTCAAGAGCTCCAACGTCACCCTGGTACCTGTAGGTCCTTCGAGCGGGGGCGAACAGGATTATCGAGTCGTCGTCACCGACTTTGGTCTTGCACGCTCCAGCCTTGCCGGCCCGAACTTTTTCGCCATTCTCTCCGGCACCGGACAACTCCAGGGCACTCCGGCTTACATGGCCCCCGAGCAGGTGGAAGGCGCGGAAATCACCACGGCGGCCGACATCTATGCTCTGGGCATTGTGCTGTACGAAATGGTGACCGGTACGCTGCCCTTCACCGGTGAATCCGGTCTTGCCGTGGCGTTCAAGCGGCTGAAAGAAGCTCCTCCATCACCGCGTGTACATGTCCCTGACCTGGAAACTAATTGGGAGAGCTCCATTCTCCGATGTATGGCGCGCAACCCCACCGACCGGTTTCCCAGCGTAGAACATTTGCTGCAGGCAATCGATAGCGAGAAAGCCACCCGGTTGCCGGGCAGTTCGCGACAACCTCGAAAGATCGTCAGTAAAAATTGGCCGGGCTCCCGCCGCCTCGTCGCGACGGTTGGTGCAACCGCGCTCATGGGCGTTTTGCTCGGTGTCCTGCTGTTTCAAAACCTGCACCGTCCGCCCGGCGTGAGCGGCTCGCGGCGCTCCGTGGCTGTTCTCGGCTTTCGGAACCTGACGGGAGAAGCCGATGCAGCGTGGCTCTCAACCGCCCTCGCGGAATGGCTGACGACAGAACTCGGCGCCGGTGAAAAATTGCGGGCGATTCCGGGAGAGAACGTTGCTCGAATGAAGGTTGAACTCTCTCTGCCCGAACCCAGCAGTTTTGCGCCCGACACTCTGGCCAGGATCCGAAGCTACCTCGGCGCTGACGTCGTGATTTTTGGCTCCTACCTCGTCCTGAATGGAATTCCCAGCAAGGTTCGCCTGGATCTTCGCGTACAGGACTCGATGACCGGCGATCTCCTCACGACGATCAGCGAAGAAGGCTATCCGACCGAACTCTTCGATTTGGTTTCACGCGCCGGCACGCAACTACGCGCCAGGCTCGGTGTGCAAAATCCAGATGCGCGCGACGCCAATCTTGCGCAAGCGTCGCTGCCGGGAAACCTCGAAGCCGCGCGTTCCTATTCGGAAGCGTTGGAGAAGCTTCGCTTTTTCGACGCGCTTGGGGCGCGATCTCTGCTCGAAAAGACGATTGCTGCGGATCCGGGGCACGCGTTAGCCCATGCTGCGCTCGCTACCTCTTTATCCATGTTGGGGTATGGGACCAAAGCGAGGGAAGAGGGCAAGAAGGCCCTGGATCTTTCCGCCAATCTTTCGCGCGAAGATCGGCTGTTGATTGAAGGGCGGTACAGAGAGTCGGCACTGGAGTGGGACCAGGCAGCGGAAGTTTACCGGACTTTGTTCGGCTTCTTTCCAGACAATCTCGACTATGGACTGCGTCTGGCGTCCGCCCAGACTTCGGCCGCCAAGCCAAAGGACGCGATGGCCACCGTCGATGTGCTCCGAAAATCTCCAGCCTTCGATGCCAACAGCCCTCGGATCGATTTGGCGGAAGCACGTGCCGCCGGCTCTCTCTCCGACTTCAAGCGCCAGCAGGTCCTGGCCGCAAATGTAGTAGCTAAAGGCAGGACACAGGGAGCACGCCTGTTAGTTGCCGGAGGGCGACTTCTTGAAGGCAACGCCCTGGCGAACCTTGGACAGTTGGACCAGGCACGTATCGCCTTTGAAGATGCGAATCGCATGTACGCCGCGGCGGGAGACCGCTGGGACGCTGCAAATTCAGCGACGAATCTCGCTTACGTTCTCGCAAAGTCCGGCGATTCGGCCGGAGCCAAAAAGATCTATGAGGAATCCCTGACCATCTACCGCGAGCTTGGAGATCGAGCGGGAACGGCTGCCGCTCTTACCTCGATGGCCAACCTTTTTCGCAGTCAGGCGAACCTGACAGATGCAAAGAGTATGCACGAGCAGGCGCGGGCAATTTATCGCGAGCTCGGCGATCGAGCAGGTGAAGCCAGAGCACTCAATAACCTTGCGAACGTGTCCGGTTTGGAAGGAAATTTACCGGCTGCTCAAAAGACGTACGAGCAGGCATTGGCGGTCTTCAGAGAGATCGGCGACAGGAACGCCGCGGCTACCGTTCTTGGTAACCTCGCGGATTTGTTTTCCGAAAAGGGCGATCTCCCGCGTGCCGCCACCTTTTACGACGAATCGATGGCCGCATTCCGTGATGTAGGCAATACCAGCTCGGTTGCGTACACGCTGAGCCGGCTGGGAGACCTGCTCCTGATTCAAGGGGATCTCGCAGGCGCCCGGAAGAAGCATGAAGAGGCACTGGCTCTGCGAAATCAGCTCGGCGAAAAAGGAACTATTGCCGACAGTCAGCTTGCGCTGGCTCAAATCTCAATGCAGGAAGGTTCTCCAGTGCCGGCGGAGGCCGAAGCCCGCGCGGCCATTCAGGAATTCCAGACAGAAAACCGTGCCGATGACGAGGCGTCGGCAATGGCCGTACTGGCGCGCTCGCTTCTCTCTCAGGACAAACGCTCGGAGGCGAAACAGGCGATCGAGCGTGCGGAAGAGCTTTCCTCGAAGAGTCATAACGGCAGTCTGCGCCTCTCGGTCGGCATCACCGCCGCCTCGATCCGTGCAGCAGCGGGAGAGACCGCCAGAGCAACAAGTGACCTCGGCGAGATCGTTGCCGAAGCGCGAAAGGCTTCTCTGGTCGGCCTCGAATTGGAAGCCAGGCTTGCACTCGGGCAAATCGAGATGGCCGCCGGCCATCTGGAAACTTCCAGAATTATCCTTGCCGTATTGGAACGAGAAGCCTTGAAGAAGGGCTATCGAGATATCTCGAATCGAGCAGCGGCAGCCAGAAAGAACATACCTCTGGCCAAGGGGGCTAAGACTGCGGATTAAGCAGCCGCGAATTACGCCAATGACGCGAATGGCGCGCATTGAAGATTCCTTGAAGCGCGCCATTCGCGTCATTGGCGTAATTCGCGGCGGTTTAATACCGGCTAGAAATAAAACTTGATCGCTGCCTGCAACCGCCTGGAACTCGTCGCGTCCTGCGGCCTTCCGAATGAAGGCAGGGGCCCGTCGAGCCTCGGGACTCCTCCGGGAACGTTCGTCATCGTGAAATAGTCGGTGGCGGGCTTGAGATAGTTCGCTCGATTGAACACATTAAACCCTTCGAACGTAAAATCGAGCGTCTTTCCCTCCTTCGCGAACAGAAGCTTGCGCACCGACATATCCACCGTGGCATACCCGGGACCGATGAAAACATCCCGGCCAAAGAGAGGCGCTCGATCTCCTCGAACTGCGTCCAGGTTGACATCTCCGCCGGAGTCTCCGGTGACCGTAGCGTCGAACGGCCGGCCGCTGCCTGCTTTAATAATGGTGTTGAAGCGCCAGCCATTGAGAAGGCCCTTCGCGAGCGGACCCTGGGCCGAAGAGTTCGGTAAGTCCCAAACCGCGGCAAAATTGGCGCGGTTCCGCTGATCCCGCCTGCCCAAACCGCGCTCGTTTCCAGGGATGAATGCGTTATCACTGGTGCAACAGGTGATCTGATTCCCCGGGGCCGGCCCTCTATCGATCAGCTTGGAAAGTGTGTAGTTGAAAAGAAACTGCACGCCGCGGCTATATCGCTTGTTCACCTGCACGAAGAGAGCATGGTATGCCGAGCTGTTATCCGATCTGAACTCGGAGATCTGATCGAAGAACGGAAACGGCCGCGAGGCTGGACCGCCGAAGGACGGCACCGTAAAAAATCCGGAAATGTTGCGGCCGGTATCCTGGATCTGAATAGTTCTGGTTCCCGGAGGAAACAGGTTGATGTCTTCGTTGCTGCGTAACCTGGTTCCTTTCGTGTATAGCCATCCCGAAGAGACGCTCAAATTAGCGAAAATCTCCCTTTCGAGTTCAACGTCCACCTGCTGCACATAAGCGCTGGCAAAGTTGGGACTGAAAACAATGATGCGCGCTCCGGGGACGGGGACCTGCGGTTGGGAGTTCCTTGGAAAGACTGCAGGATATTGCGGGGCGCCGGCTACGGTAGGCCCTCGATACTCCCGCAAGCTTTGAAAAACCCCGTTTTGCGTCTTGGCCACAGAATTCGCCTGGACGGAAAGCGGGCCGTAATAAATTCCGTAGCTTGTTCGAATCACCGTCTTCTGTTCAGGCTGCCATGCAAATGACAGGCGGGGCGCAAAGTTGTTCTTGTCTTCATGGACTTCACCCGTCCGCGGAAATTGAGGATTGGGCATGGGCGAAGGTTTGAGTTTCTGGAACTCATATCGCAATCCGGCATTCATCGTGAGAGTCGATGCAAGGCGGACGTTGTCCTGGGCGAAAACGCCGTAATAGGGAGTGACTGTCTTGTCCTCAGGAACTCCGAAGCTCTGGGTGTATGCCATGTAGCGGGCGTTGGCGAAGTCTCTCAGGCTGTTGAACTGGTATGAGCCGTCAACGGCCGTCATGGCCACATTCCGATCGAAGACCCGATCGACGTCCACTCCCGTTTTGATTTCGTGCGCCCCACGCACCATTGTGATGTTGTCCACCCACTGCCAGCGCTGTTCCCTCAAGAACCCCGGGAAAACATCGCGGCGCCCGAACGCAAAGCCGGTTCTCGCCGACCCGATGCGGACCTGCGGTCCCTCGGCATTCGGTATTTGCCATTCCTTCCCGAGTGCGAACAGCATTCGCGCCTCGTTCAAAGTCTGGGGGGAGATTGACGAACTCCACTGCAACGCCATGGAGGTATTCTCAACGTTCACCCTCCCGTTATTGCTTACAGACAGCCCGCTGATGATCGGTGTGGTGAAGCCGTTTTCCGGAACGTTCGTCGAGCGGAAATTCTGGTAATTGAACCGGGCGCTCAACGTTTGAGTCGCATTGGGATGCCAATCTGTTTTAAGCAGGCCGGTATATTGATCGAGGCTTCGAGCGAAATCGCCGGTGAGCGAACGGACGAAATCCCGGGCTTGAATAAATCGCTGCCGTTCATCCGGGTTAGTAATGGAAGCAAGTGTCGCGTCAGAGCCATCCAGTGCGGTGCCTGAAGTCACGATCAGCGGCTCGCTTCGGATTTGTTGATCGTAGTTGCCGAACAGGAAGAGCCGATCCTGGACCAGGGGACCGCTCAGCGAGCCTGCCAATTCCTGCTGCCTCGTCTTCGGTTTTTTAAACGCGAAGCGCGGCGTCGCGCTCATCGCACTATCGGAGTAGAAATAAGATGCATCCCCATGCAACTGATTCGTACCGGACTTCGTTACGGCGTTGATCAAGCCTCCGCCCGATCGGCCGAATTCGGCGGTGAAATTCCCGTTCAGCACTTGAAATTCCTGGATGGCATTCTGACTGAATTCGAACGGCACCACGAATTTTCCGTTCGGGAGACCGCTCCACGCCTGGTAGGAGTTCGTGCCATCTACGATCGCGTTGCTGTAAAAATGATTCGTTCCGGTGAAATCGGCTGTCGCGCTCGTGTCACGATCGCCGAATTCGGTCGCCCCAGCAACCATCACGCCCAGATCCATAAACTTCCGCCCATACAGTGGAAGGCTCTCGACGAATTTTCTATTGATGGTTGTGCTGGGTTGCGTCCGGTCGGCTTCAACGAGCGATGATCGTGCGGCGACGTTGATGGGTTCGGTAGATGGCAATCGGCTTAAAGTGAGGTTGACGTTCACAGTCTGGCCAATCCCGAGAGCGATCCCGGTCTGCCGGGCCGCGATAAAACTTTCTCGTTCGGCGCTTATTTCGTAGTTGCCCAGAGGAAGTAACGGAGCCCGATATCTTCCACCGCTGTCGGTCTGAACTCGTCGTACCGCACCATTGTCCTGGTTCCTGAACGCAACATTTACGCCGGACAGGGCCATACCGTTCTCCGCTCGAACGGTACCCTGGATGACGCCGTTCATCGCCTGCGATTGGGCGTGAAGCGGGCTCGCCGCCACGAGGATGGAAAAAATTGTCAGGATGAAACAGATCCGGCTTCCGGCGCGCGTTTCAAGCATGGTCTTCCCTCTTTGTCTGCGAAAAAATGATTCCTGCGTCGTGCCGGAATGCGGGCTAAACCCCGCGACTACATACTTTTCAACACCGACGGTCCATGACCGGTGAGCAATTCGGATAAGACACTGCCAGAAAGTCCGGCAATTTTCTACTATTTCGTGCAGTAAAAGAGAAAACAATCAGCCCGGATTACGCGAATTACGCAGATGGGCGCATTAAAGAATCCTTGATGCG
>Ga0137403_10007306_pt1 | contig 12494 bp, 8 predicted proteins | sample CZOMad2_1_16fung_FD_122057 | JGI IMG/M metagenome (GOLD analysis project Ga0137403, IMG submission 122057) | Vadose zone soil fungal communities from Angelo Coast Range Reserve, California, USA - CZOMad2_1_16fungal (Hybrid Assembly) | ecosystem: Environmental > Terrestrial > Soil > Vadose zone...
AGCCTGGGAATGAAAATAAGGGAAGGCTTTATTTCGGCCTCGCAGGCCCCATCCCCGGTGAAGAATCTTTTCCTCGATCTGAAATGCAATATGCCGGGACTGAATCCAGACAGTGTATCGCTTACCGTCGATTCTCTTTATTTCAATATCGACAAGGATTATTTCAGCGCCATCCTGAAATGGCAGGGGATGAAGGCGCCGTTGATCTATGCCAGGTTGAATTCGGAGATCGACCTGGAAAAATGGGATAAGGCGATCGGGTTCGCGCCGGCGGACCTCAAGGGCCGGTGCGGACTGCACCTGGAGGCGGACGGAAAGTATGCTACCCGGGTCGTGAGTACCCGGAGCCTGAGAAAGACGGTGCTGGATACGATCGTCACCAGCATTCCCCGGTTCACGATGAAGTCTTCTCTGAAAAATGGATATTTTAAATATGCTTCCCGGCCGGAGGCCGTCAGTAATATCAGCTTCGACCTGGATGCCTCCTGTCCTGACAATGACTACCGACATGCCCGGCTGAACCTTGGTAATATCAATGCTACGGTGCTGAGCAGCTATATAAAGGGATTTTTCAAGGTGGGCGGCGCGGCGGCGGATTTTCAGGTCGACGCGGGACTGGAGACCATTTTCCATTTATCGGATATTAAAAAGGTCTACCCGCTGGACAGCATGGATCTTGCCGGCGATCTCAGGGTACATATCCAGGCTAAGGGAAATTATCAGCCTTCGAAGAAGCTGTTCCCGGTGACGGTGGCCAGCCTGCAGCTGGATAATGGCTCGGTACAGACAAAATATTATCCTCATCCCCTGGAGAAGATACAGGCCAGCGCAAAGATCACAAGCACTAACGGATCGATGAAGGATCTGGTAGTAAGCCTAACGCCTGTTTCCTTCCAGTTCGAGGGGAAGCCCTTCATGGTGAAGGCCGATCTGCAGAATTTCGAGAACCTGAAATACAATATCGTCTCCAGGGGCACGCTCGATATCGGGAAGATCTACCGGGTATTCGCACTGCCCGGCTATGGACTCAAGGGTCTTGTAGAAGCCAATCTGGCCCTGCGGGGACTTCAGAGCGATGCGGTGGCGGGGCGCTATGACCAGCTCTTCAATTCAGGCACCCTGAACGTAAAAGACCTGCAGCTCAGCACGGAGCTTTTTCCACTGCCCTTCTTCATCAGGAATGGACTGTTCCGGTTCGACCAGGATAAGATGTGGTTCGATACTTTTTCCGGCAGCTATGGTCGGAGCGATATCACGCTTAACGGCTACCTGTCCAACGTCATTGATTATGCGCTGAGTAAGAATGCCCCGTTGAAAGGGAATTTCGACCTGAAGAGCGATCTTATCGCCGCCGATGAATTTATGGCCTTTTCGGGGCCTGCTCCTGGCTCCGCAAAGACGGCCCCCGCTCCCGGAGGGCAGACCGGCGTCATCATCGTTCCGGGCAATCTTTCGGTGAGCCTGAATGCCTCCGCGAAAAAAGTGCAGTACAACGGTATGGATATAAACGACTTCAAGGGGCAACTGATGATCGACAGCGGGGAACTGAAGCTGAACAAGACCGGCTTCAGCCTGATCGGCGCTCCTGTCGAGATGGATGCGGAATATAAAAGCCTTACTCCGCAACGGGCGCAGTTCGATTATCATATCAGCGCGGCAGCGTTTGACGTCAAGCGGGCTTATAAGGAAATAAAATTATTTCACGATCTCGCCAGCTCGGCTTCCAAGGCGGAAGGAATCATTTCCCTGGACTATCGATTAGCCGGCAAGTTGGATGCCAATATGCATCCTGTTTACCCTTCTTTAAAAGGCGGGGGAGTCCTGTCCGTAAAGAAAGTGAAAATGAAAGGGCTGAGATTATTCGGCGCCGTCAGCAAGGAATCGGGCAAGGATGTCAACGATCCCGATCTCTCCAAGGTAGATCTCAAGACCACCATCAATAATAATATCATTACGATCGAGCGCACCCGTATGAAGGTCTCGGTGTTCAAGCTGAGGATGGAGGGGCAGGCGAGTTTCGACGGCAAGCTCAATCTCCGCTTCCGCGTCGGCCTGCCACCTTTCGGTGTGATCGGTATTCCCCTGAAGGTCACAGGCACCCAGGAAAACCCAAAGGTAAGCGCAGGCCGGGGCAGCAAGAAGGACGAGCTGCAGGAGACGGAAGACAAGGATGAAGAAGGAAAAGAGGATTAACCCGTAGCTCCTGATATCAGCGCTCAGTAATATCTTCCGATCAGTGGATTGTCCACGATCAGCTTCTTCATTGCTGAAGGATCGATGGCTCCCTGTTTGGAATATACTATTTTTCCTCCCGGCGCCACCAGCAGGGTATAGGGTAGGGCGCCCTGCCAATTGGGATCTATCGCCTCGATCAGCTTGTATTTGTTATCCACGCTGAAAATATAATTGGTATTCGAGGCCTGTTGCTTCTGCAGGAACTGGAGGGCCTTTTCTTTTTTTGCCGGTTCGTCGGCGCTGATGGCGATGAATTCGAAATCCCTGCGGCGGTACATCCTGTTCATGGTGATGAATTCAGGAAACTCGGTGACGCAGGGTCCGCACCAGGTAGCCCAGACATTGATGAGGAGCAGCTTGTCCGTATTGTTCTTCAGCAGGGCCTTCAATCCCTGCTCGCCGATCGTGTCCAGCTTTACGGGCTCCTTTGCCCATTCTTCATGCGCCTTGGCGATCCAGTCGCTCTTCTCCGTCCATTTGACCGAACATCCGAAGACTTTAGTCGTCTGCACGGGAACTTCCTTTCCGTTCAGCAGGGCTTCGATGGCGTTACGGGCATCCTGGCTTGTGGGGGTACCGCTGGGCTTTTCCACATCGTCGATGCGCCCACTATAACGCAGCTTCCTGTCTTTGTCGAAAATAAAAACATGGGGCGTAGCGATCGGTCCGTATTTCCTGGAGACGGCTTCCGTAGCGCCGTCATATAAATATGGGAAATTATAATGCTTTTGCGCGGCACGTTTTTTCATCTCGGCGAAGCTATCCCCCATATCGGTATAACCCAGCTCATCCAGCCGTATGGATCTTGGATCATTGGGCATGATCGCCACTACCGAAACACCCTTGCCGGCATATTCCCTGGTCAGCCGGATCATTCGATCCTCGTAAGCCTGGGCCGTAGGACAATGATTGCAACTGAAAATGATGACCAGGACCCGGGCATTTTTAAAGGAAGCCAGGCTATAGGTCTTCCCATCCGTCGCGGGGAGGCTGAAATCCGGGGCAGTGGCCCCGATCGGCAGGGTTTTATGCTCATCGGGAGGAAAAAGGAGAGATGTGGTGGTCGGGCCGGGAACGAGGTCCGCGGAAAGCTCGTGCGGGAGGACGGCGCGGCGGGAGCTTAGCAGGAAAAAAGGGCAGAGAAGGGTGGCAAATGCGTTCTTCAGGTTCATACGGCAATGTTTCCCGGGAAGTTACAATTTTAAGATAATTCTTTTTCTCACCAACCCTGAAATTACAGACATGATGTAGTAATGATGTAGTAAATTTATTCACAGTTGCCCCGCAGAGGGCTATATTTATTGTTCGTAACGATTCTTCCATATAAAAGAGGCCAATATGCAAACCAGACGTTCATTTATCAGATCCGGCTCCCTATTCTCCGCGGGCATTTTAGCAAGCCCATCTCTCAGCCCTCTGTTCGGGTATAAGAAAAAAACCATCGGGCTGCAGTTATATACGGTAAGAGACTTCATGAAAAGCGATCCTGCGGGCACGCTGGCCAAAGTGGCCCAGATAGGGTATAATTCTGTAGAAGGCGCAACTTATACCGGCACGGAAACATTCTATGGGATGGACCCTAAGTCCTTCGCCGCCCTGCTCAAACAGAATGGCCTTATGATGCCCAGCAGCCATTACCGGCTGGGAGAGGATAATAATGAAGGCACGGGCGACCTGAAAGGAACGATGTTGCATGACTGGGACCGGGCCGTGGAAGACGCCGCGACGCTTGGCATTAAATATATGGTCTGCGCCTGGCTCTCCCCTAAAGAGCGTCAGGGACTGGATCATTATAAGGAATTGGCGGGCCATCTGAACAAGGCCGCGGAAAAATGCAAATTGGCGGGCATTCAGCTATGCTACCACAATCACGATTTTGAATTCGATCGGCAGAACGGCCAGTTCCCCTATGATATAATGCTGGATAATACCGATAAGGACCTGGTAAAACTGGAGATCGATATGTACTGGGTCACCAAGGCCGGCCAGGACCCGATTGAGCTGATCGCCAAGCACCCTGGAAGATTTCCGCTCTGGCACCTGAAAGACATGGATAAAACCCCCGAACATTCCTTTACGGAAGTAGGCAACGGCATGATCGACTTCCCGAAGATCTTCACGCATGCCCACACGGCGGGATTAAAATACTTCTTCGTGGAACAGGATAAATGTCCCGGGTCTCCTTTCGACAGCATCACCCAGAGCATCGCCTATATTAAGAAAAACCTGGTATAGCAGTATATTATTTCGCGAGGCTGGATTATCAGCAGTGAAGGGGTAGCTTTAAGGATTAAATTGAATATATGAAACAGCTTTCTCGCGGGTTGGCCTGGCTCTGGTTCGTGGTTTTTGTCTTTCCCGTTCTTTCATTCGCGCAGCCTGCGTCTGCCCGCACCGGTGTGGGGAGTCCGACGGTGAGCGCAATCGCCCAGAAACATCGATATGCAGTGTCGGTCCATACGGATGTACGGCAGGTGAAGCTCAGCCATTTCGAGCTGCAGTCCTCCGCCGTCATCACGTCCCCCGGAGATTCCCTGTCTTCCCCCCAATATCGTTCCGCGAACTACTGGTATCCCGTGACTGTTCCTTCTACGGTGCTCACCGGTCTGGTGGCCAATAAGGTCTACCCGGATCCATATACGGGCATGAACAATATGCTGATCCCCGATGCCTCCGATACCTTCAACCAGCAATACCACCTGGAGAAATACAGCCATCTCCCGAATGAGCCTAATCCCTGGAAAAAACCATACTGGTACCGGACCATGTTCCCCGTTCCGGCATCCGACAAAGGCCAGCATTTCGAACTGATCTTCAAAGGCATCAATTACCGTGCGGAAGTATGGCTGAATGGCCGGCTCATCGCCGACTCCGCACGCATGGTGGGCATGTTCGCCGAATATTACCTCGATGTAAGCGGGGCCATCAGGCCGGGGGAAACGAATGCCCTGGCCGTCAAGATATACCCCTTGGATTATCCAGGCCTGCCAGCCGATCCCCAGCTCGAAGCCCTGGGGGATTTTTATGAGAACGGCGGGCCCACGGGAGATATCGGCAAAAATGTGACAATGCTTAGCTCCGTCGGCTGGGACTGGATCCCTGAGGTAAGGGACAGGAATATGGGCATCTGGCAACCCGTGTACCTGCGTACTACCGGACAGGTCGTGATCAGCAGGCCCCAGATCATCACCGAACTTCCCTCATTGCCAGACACGGGCCTGGCGAGGATCTCCCTAAATATCCAACTAAAGAATAACAGCGCACTCGTCCGGAAGGGGACCCTGAGGATCTTCATCAGCCCGGAGAATTTCAGCGGCCCCACGATCCAGTTCAGCAAGGATCTTACGCTCAACGGGTCGGATTCCCGGACGATCAGCCTGTCGGCGGGCGATACCCGGGAGCTGCTGATCCATCAGCCCCATCTCTGGTGGCCTAACGGGTATGGAGATCCGAATTTGTACCGGATCCGCCTCCGGTTCGAGGAAGGGGATCAGGCGCGCGACTTGGCGCGAGCTGATAAAGTGGAACGCATCTCCGACGACACTTCTTTCTTATTCGGGATACGCACCGTGAATACAAAGACGGCCACGGTCGATGGCTGGCTACGCCGTGATTTTTATGTCAATGGAAAAAGAGTGCACCTGGACGGGGGCGCATGGGTGCCGGATATGATGCTCAACCGGGACTACCGCCGCTATGATTATGAGCTGCGCCTTTGCCGGAACGCGAATGTCAACATGGTCCGGATCTGGGGTGGCGGGCTTGGGGAAACAGATGATTTCTATGAACTGGCAGATCGCTATGGCCTGCTCGTCTGGCAGGATTTCTGGATCACCGGCGATACCAACGGGGGCTTCAAAGGTTCGGCCGACTGGCCCCTGCAGACCCATGTCTTTGTCGATAATGTGATCAGCACCATTTACCGGATCCGCAATCACCCAAGCCTCCTGGTCTGGACGGGCGGCAACGAAGGTCATGCAAGAGAGGAATTGTATAATGCGATGCGGAATAATGTGGCTTCACTGGATGGAACGAGGCCATTCATACCCTGTTCTTCCGGTTTTTCCAAGGCTCCCAAGGAATGGAAAGGATCCTGGCCCGATGACAAGCCTGCCGGCGTGTACAGCGGCGGCCCCTATTCCTGGCAGGATGATGCTCAATATTACAATTTAGCGGACCACGGAAAGGACTGGTTGTTCAAAGACGAGACGGGGCTGCCTTCTCAACCTCCTTACAATACCCTGGCCAAGATCATTCCCAATCTGGCGCCGGACAGTAGCCTGCCCTATCCCCTCAACCATACCTGGGGTTATCATGACGCCTGTACGGGAAATGGGAAATATGATACCTATTATAAGGCCATGGTCGACCGCTATGGCGCACCTAAAGGCATGAAGGAGTTTTCCGACAAAATGCAGCTGATCAATGCGGGCGGCTATCGCGGCATTTTCGAGGCGGCAGGTCACCGGCTCAATGAGACGGGCGGGGTCATGCTCTGGAAGCTGAACGCGGCTTTTCCCAGCGTGGTCTGGCAGGTCTTCGACTGGTACCTGGAACCGAATGCCGGATATTATTTTATGCAGCGGGCCTGCGAGCCTCTGCATATCCAGCTGAACCTGGACGATTCTTCCGTCGCGGTCATCAACCGTACTTATCATGCCCGCGCCGGCCTCAGCTTCGAGGCCGAGCTGGTAGCCATGAACGGAACCTCATTATACAAGCAAAAGGGGGCGGTGAGCGTGGATACTACGGATACGAAAGAGATATTACCCCTTGCGACCATCCTCCGGCAGACACAGGGCATCTCCTTCGTGCTCCTGAGCCTGAAAGACAGCAAGGGCAAGCCGATCTCTCATAATGTATACTGGATGTCCCCCCATCACGATTTTACGGGGCTGGGTCAGATGCCGAAGGCGAACATGCAGGTGAGAGTACTGAAATCCGAAAAGATAAAGAACGATCGGGCATGGACCCTGCAGTTCATCAATGCCGGCAGCCAGCTTGCTTTTTTCCTGAACCCACAAGTGATCAGCGGGGGAGAAGAAGTGCTGCCCAGCTATTGGTCGGACAATTATTTCTCCGTGCCCGCAGGAGGAACAGTAACGGTGACGGTCAGTTGCCCGGAAGAGATCCTGAAGACGATGGCAGGCCAGGGCGGCCAGGCGGGCTGGAGTGGGTCCGAAGGATCGGGGGGCACGACTTCGCCAAGGCTCAAAGTGGAAGGATGGAACCTGCCCGAGCAATGGACCCAGCTTTGAAACTTTGAAAAGCGATTAAATATGAGACATAGTAAGACCCCAATCTTTGTCCTTGGCTTTCTTATTGGCATGCTGCCCTGGACAGGCAGCTATGCACAGCATCCCATCGGTGTCTTTGACAACCATACGGATATCGGCAATCCCAAGCTCAGCGGATCGGCCACCTACGATGAGGCTACGCAGACCTATTCCATATCCGGCGCGGGTGTAAATATCTGGTTCAACGGCGATCAGTTCCAATATGTTTATAAGAAGATAAAAGGGGATTTTATCCTTACCGCCAATTTCGCCTTCATCGGGCCTACCGGTAACGGACATAGGAAGATCGGCTGGATGGTACGGGAATCCCTAGATTCCGCGGCTTCGCATATCAGCGCGGTAAAACATGGGGATGGCCTTGCTGTGCTCCAGTGGCGGGCATTAAGAGGCGCCTATATGCGCGATCCGGAAGACGAGATCTTCATTTCCAAGAAAAGCCCCGAGATCATCCAGGTGGAGCGATCGGGCAAGACGATCATCATGCGGATGGCCCATGGCGGAGAGCCTTTGCAGGAGGTCGGGGTACACGAAATGCCTTATTTTAAAGATTCCATACTGGTGGGCCTGTTCGTTTGTGCGCATGACCCGGGCGTGGTAGAGCAGGCAAAGATCTGGAATGTCCGTATCGACCGGCCCATACCCCCGGGTTATGACCCGTACAGGCAGCCCTTGCTGGGCTGCCGCCTGGAGACCATGGATGTCTTCGACGGGACGCGCAAAGTGATCCACGAATCCACAGGCCGCTTCGAAGCGCCCAACTGGATGCCTGACGGAAAGAAATTGCTGTTCAATGAAGGCGGATCCCTGTACACCATCCCGACAGATGGAGGAGAAACCGTGAAATTGAATACCGGCGACGTCGCCCGGAACAATAATGATCATGGTATCTCTTTCGACGGGAAGATGCTGGCTATCAGCAGCAGCCGCGAGGGAATGCCGGGCGGGGGGTCAACGGTATATACGCTGCCGCTTGCGGGCGGAACGCCAAAGCTGATCACGGAGCCTACCCCTTCTTATTTTCATGGCTGGGCCCCGAACGGCAAGGAAGTGGCCGTGGTGGGACAAAGAAAGGACAGTAAGATCTACAATCTGTATAAGGTCTCCCTGAAAGATGGTAGCGAGATCCCGCTGACCACCAATACCACGGGACATGTGGATGGCCCCGAATATTCGCCGGATGGGAAATATATCTACTATAACGCCAGCGTGACAGGCACCATGCAGATCTGGCGCATGAGGCCGGATGGTTCCGGGCAGGAACAACTGAGCTTCGATGAATACGATAACTGGTTCCCGCATATCTCCCCGGACGGGAAATGGATCGTGTTCATTTCTTTTCCTTTCACGATCGATCCGACAGATCATCCCTTCTGCCAGCGGGTATTGCTGAGATTAATGCCGGTCGCCGGTGGCGCGCCGAAAGTGATCGCTTACCTGTACGGAGGTCAGGGTACGCTGAACGGACCTTCCTGGTCACCGGACAGCCGCCATATCGCCTTTGTCAGCAATTCTGGTAATTTTTCGAGATAAACTGTATTAATTACAATAATTAATAGATAATTAGGCATTTCATTAATGCTTCATGCCTTTATTTGCATCATATTCTGTAACGAAAACGATTGCTTGTGAATAAAGCCTCTATCGCGACCCATGCTGCCGGGGCATCCGGATGCCCCCCTCCCTGTTGCGGCGATATCCACTCTGTCGATCTGATCGGTCAGCTCATCAGCAATACCCGAATCATTAATAACTTTAATAATCATCATGGACAATTCAACACATCAATCAGGGACTAATCCAATTGGGCTCAACCGACGCGATGCCATGAAAATGCTGGGCGTGGGATCTGCGGCAGGCTTGTTTGGCATGCTCGGGGTCAACTCCGCCAGCGCCGCTCCAAGGTCGGCTGCGACTTCGGGCGAAACTCCGTCTTATGCAGTGGGCATGCCTCAGGTAAAGATCAGGAGTGTCAAGGCGATCGGGACAGCCCCTCAAGGCGCCAACCTGGTGATCGTAAAAGTGGAGACCACCGAACCCGGCCTCTATGGCATCGGCTGTGCTACTTTCACGCAGCGCGCCGAAGTGGTGGTGACTGCTATCAATAGCTATATGAGCGATTTCTGTGTAGGGAGGGATGTAGATAATATCGAAGATATGTGGCAGGCCTTCTTCGTCAGCTCTTACTGGAGGAATGGCCCGGTGCTGAACAATGCGCTCAGCGGGCTGGATCAGGCCCTGTGGGATATAAAAGGGAAGCGTGCCAATATGCCCGTGTATCAATTATTGGGAGGCAAGGCTCGTTTTGCAGTCGATTGCTATGCGCATGCAGATGGCAAAAACCCCGAGGAGGTGGCGGCCAACGTGCAGAAATACATGGAGCAGGGATTCCGTTATGTGCGGATCCAGCAGGGTGGCTACGGCTCTTTGTACCTGGCACAGCAGCCCGATTTTAAGGACGCAGGCTTTGGGAAGCCGACCGATGAGTTCATCGATCCCCGCGCATACGTACAGGCCGTGCCTAAATTGTTCAGGACCGTGCGGAAGATCTGCGGAGAAGAAGTAGAGCTCCTGCATGATACGCATGAACGCGTTCAGCCCCAGGATATGATCAATATGTGCAAGAAGCTTGAAGAATTCGACCCGTTCTGGATCGAAGACCCGGTAAGCCCTGAGAATATGGGCTTGTTCAAGCAGCTCCGGGCGAATACCACCGTGCCTTTCGCGATGGGCGAACTGTTCAATAACCTGAATGAGTTCATCCAGCCGATGGCAGACCGCTCTTTCGATTATATACGCTGCCATGTTTCGCAGATCGGGGGCATTACGCCCGCGATGAAAGTGATCAGGCTCGGAGAATTCTTCAATGTAAGATCCGGATGGCATGGTCCCGGGGACGTATCTCCCGTGGGGCACGCGGCCCATTGCCATATCGATATGGCCATCTGGAATTTCGGCGTGCAGGAATCCGTATTCTTTTCCGACAAGCTGCTTGAAGTATTCCCCGGAAGCCCCGAGCTGAAAAAAGGCTATATGCATCTCAATGAAAACCCCGGCCTGGGCGTCGACATCAATGAGAAACTGGCGGCGAAATACCCGATCAATAATAACGCCGGTAAATGGATCATCCGCAAAAGGGACGGAACGGTCATCAGGCCGTAAATTGCCGGCCGGATCACTGTACAGACAACTATAAAGCGTAACGCATGAGCAAAGTCCGCACTATTCTCCTTTGTCTTTTATCGGGCCTGGCCATTTTCGCCATGCAGGACAAGCCATTTCCCGAGGCGAAGATCTCCAATGGGATCATCCAGGCTCGTCTTTACCTGCCGGATGCGAAAGACGGATATTACCGCGGAGCCCGCTTCGACTGGTCGGGGGTCATGCCAGAGCTGACCTGTGACGGGCATAGCTGGGGCGGCCAGTGGAACGAGAAATACAGCCCGACTCTTAACGATGCGATCATGGGGCCGGTGGAATCCTTTTCTCCATTGGGTTATGATGAAGCGGGAGCCGGAGGACATTTTATGGCGATCGGCATCGGCATGCTCATCCGAAAGGACGAGTCGAAATACTCGCCGTTCAGGTACTATGAGGTAGCGGATCCGGGTACGTGGAAAATTAAACAGAAGAAAGACGCCATCGAATTCCGTCACACGCTGAAGGACACGGCATATGCTTATGAATATACAAAGACCATTACGCTGGTGAAGGGCAAGCGGGAAATGGTGCTGGAACATGTCCTGAAAAATACGGGGCGTCGGGCGATCGGGACGGATGTATATAATCATAATCTTTTTGTCGTCGACCACCAGCCCACCGGTCCGGGTTTCGTAATGAAATTCCCGTTCCAGCTCAGCGCGGAAGAAAGCAGGGGGATCGGTGAGATAGCGGAGATCAGCGGCGATTCGATCCTGTTCAAAAGAAAATTGGTAAGCAGGGAGTCGGTGTATTCTGTATTGCACGGCTATAGCGCCGATGCTAAGGACTATGATATCCGGCTGGAGAACCACACGACGGGCGCAGCGATGAGGATCACCTGCGACCAGCCTCTTTCGAAAATGGTATTCTGGGGATGTGCCACTACGCTATGCCCCGAGCCCTACATACATATGAAGATAGATCCCGGCCAGGAATTCAAATGGAAGATCGCTTATGAATTCTATTCCTGCGGGATCTGGAAATAAACCGGAGCCGCCGAGGATCCGGAAATAAAAGAAATTGTATATGAAGAACCTTTCAATGCCTTCAGGGCTCGTGCTTTTGTTTATGGGAAGTCTGTTCCTGGGGAAGTGCACACATTCCAGCCGGAATAAAGGCCCGGCCTCGATGGTGGCCGGTAAGGACTGGCCCGTATATGGAGGCAACAGGCAGGGCAACCGGTATTCGCCGCTGAAGCAGATCGATCTTAATAATGTAAAAGATCTGCAGGTAGCCTGGACCTATAATTCGGCCGATACCCCCCGTGCGGATAATCCGGGCCGGAGAGATCAGCATGAGATCCAGTGCCAGCCCATCGTGGTGAATGGGATACTCTATGGCACCAATTCGAGGCTGAAGCTTTTTGCATTGGACGCCGCAACGGGCAAGGAGATCTGGAAATTCGATCCGTTCAAGGATACGCGTCCCCGCTTCAATGCCAACAGGGGAGTCGTCTACTGGGAGAACGGGGATGACCGGCGGATCCTTTATACGGCTGGGAGCTCACTCTATGCCGTCAATGCGGAGAAGAAGGTCGAGTTCCGCCCGGTGACAATCGGGCCGATCATTGACGGACTGCGCGTGGTGAAAACCGGCGTGAAAGCAGGCGAACAGGTCATCGTTGAAGGGGTGCTGCGCGTGCGGCCGGGCGTCGTGGTGGACGCGAAGCCCCCGGAGGCGAAATGAATTTCTCCCGCTACCCCCGGCGGCGCATATGTAGCGCAGACATTCCTGTCTGCGGGTTCCGGGCACTTTCCAGTCCCA
>Ga0137403_10007308_pt1 | contig 12493 bp, 8 predicted proteins | sample CZOMad2_1_16fung_FD_122057 | JGI IMG/M metagenome (GOLD analysis project Ga0137403, IMG submission 122057) | Vadose zone soil fungal communities from Angelo Coast Range Reserve, California, USA - CZOMad2_1_16fungal (Hybrid Assembly) | ecosystem: Environmental > Terrestrial > Soil > Vadose zone...
GAAATCACATAAAGAATTGAAGTCGCCTGATAGTAACTGTAGGCGAATTCGGATGCCTGAGGGTTTGTAACTACAGGCGCGATGGAAACTACGCCAGCGCGGTCGGCGGGCACGAGAGTGCAGATAGGTTTCATCGTGCCGGTCGCCACATCGAGCCGTTGCACACGGAGAGGCACTTCATCTGGCCGGTAGATGTAAAGTGCTTTGCTGTCCGACGACCACTGCGCTACCTCATATTTCGGATGGGCGCCCGGCACAGAACGGGGCGCGCCGCCGTCCAATGGAAAAAGAATGATTTGATGCTCGGGTGAGATGCCTACCAAATACTTGCCATCCGGAGAGGCCATTCCCGCGTAAACACCCTCGGGTGTGATCGGCTGTAGCTTGCCGCCGGATTCATCCACCACAAAGGTGCGACTCGGCCGGCCTGGTTCGCTTGCGTTGAACACAATTCGCCGCCCGTCGGGAAGAAAATGTGCCCCGCTCTGGAGGTGCTCAAGGCCGGGCAACGCAATTTCGAGCGGCTGGCCTGCGCCGATTGGCAGAAGCGTGAGATGACTCGGCGCTCCCCTGGGAATTGCCACGGCCCACTTGCCGTCGGGCGACAAACTGCCCGCGGTGCCCTCTCCCAAACGCACCGGAGGTGAACCATCGACCTTGCGAATCGCGATCGCGTCGTTTGCTCCGACAGGCTCGCCTCCCTCTTCGAACAAGACCCATTGACCGTCTGCAGAAATGTCTTTGGCGATAGTCCAGTCATACCATGACAGGTCCTTGATGTTATTTTGGGTCTTGCCTGTAAATTCCATGGCCAAACGCACTGTATCTGAGGTGGTCAAGATGCGTCCATCAGCGGCAATGTCCTGGATGCGGAGCCCACCCGGCGCGGAAAGAACTTTACGCAGGCGACCAGATGGAGTCACAGCCCACAGCGCCCCAGCGGTTCCGCCGCTTTCGCTGGCGGTGAACCAGATTTCGTCTCCCTTGGGCGACCACGCTAGTCCATCTTCAATAGCCCATTTTTGGGTTAAGGTTCGCCGACGTCCATTCAGATCGGTAGCCGCGACAAATCCGGCGTTATCCCAGCGGACGGGATGATCCATAAACGCAATCTCGTCCCCTTTGGGCGAAAACCGGAGGTTGCTTATCCAGCCGTTGGTTTCGTACAAGATTTTTCCAAGAGGGTACTCGATCTCATCACGCCCGTTCTCGTGGTGCACGACCGCAAGTTCATGGTTTGGACTCCAGTCCGCCCAGCGGACATCCTGCAGCAACTCCCGAGGAGCGCCGCCCTGAAGCGGGGCGCGAGCCAGAGTTCCCTCAACAACGTCGATGCCTGAACCTGGGACACCGTGGAGCGCAATCGCGAGTTCGTTCTCTCCCGATAGTGCCAGCAGATGAGCAGGCTGCAATTCCAGCGGGCGCGCAAGCAGAGAGTCGGGGAGGGTCGAGTAAAGCTGCAATGGTTGTCCATTCCATGAGGCGCCGTAGACAACGCTGCGTCCATCCGGGGTAAATCTTGCTGAGTAGATGGTTCCTCGCTCAAATGTCAGGCGGCGGTACACAGGGTTGTGGACTGGTTTGAGGATGGCTCCGCCTAACAGTCCTGCGGCAACTGCAACCAGCGCAGCAGTCAGCAATGATGCCCAGCGCGGCAGCCGCGACCTCCAGCCAAGAAATGTCCAGTGCCCCCCACTGGGGACATCGGATACGGTGTTGAGCGCGAATGCCAGATCGCGCGCGGATTGGAAACGGTTCTCCGGCTCCTTCTCCAGGCAGTGCCGCACGATTTGTTCAAACGCAGCCGGGACATCGTTTCCCCCTAAACGGATTTCAGGTGGATCCTCCCTCAGTACTGCGGTGATAGTGTCGACTTCAGTCTCGCCGGAAAAAGCCCTGTGGCCGGCAAGCATTTCGTACAGCACGGTGCCGAAACTGAAAATGTCGCTGCGATGATCCACGGATTTTCCGCGGAGCTGCTCGGGCGACATGTAAGCCACGGTGCCCAGCACTGAGCCTGATTTGGTTTGAGTTGTCAGCGTCGCCAGCGATCGTTCGTCAGTAAGCTCGGGAGCGGTGAGCTTGGCAATTCCGAAGTCGAGAATTTTCATCCGGCCGTCGCGCGTGATGAAAAGATTTTCCGGCTTGAGATCGCGATGAATGATGTGTTTGTCGTGTGCGGCAGCCAGCCCATTTGCGATTTGTAAGCCGAAATCCGCTGCCTGCCGCCGCGAGAGGGGTCCGCGGAGAAGATGCTCGCGAAGGGTGTGCCCCTCCAGCAACTCGGAGACGATGTACGGCGAACCCTCGTGCATGCCGACATCGTAGACGGCAACAATATTAGGATGGTTCAGGGCGGCAGCCGCGCGAGCCTCTTGTTCGAAACGGCGCAGGCGATCTGAGTCGGTCGCCAGCGAGGCTTGCAAGATTTTGATGGCAACGTCGCGGCCGAGGCGGTCGTCCGTGGCGCGATAGACTTCCCCCATTCCACCGGAGCCGATTTTCTCCAAAACTCTGTAATGACCCAGGAGTTGCCCTGTCATGGCCGGGGACCGCTTGCGTGGGCATGTTAGGGCGCAGGCGCGAGCAAGTCAATACTGCCACGGGGATAGCTATAGAGGCCGGAAAAATCCCCTGCCGAATGTCGGGCGATTAGCTAGGGATGAACGGCTGTGCGCCGGGCCTCGAGCACAGAGCCTCTCAAGGTCACCTTGCGCGCCATCTGTAGGCGCGTATAGATAGGCAAATCCGTGCGCCTTTGCATCCACGATTACGACGGACACGGAACAGGCGAGATGGGTATACAATCGTTGCCTTTGTCGAGGTCAAAAAGGAAGTTCCGGGTGAGGAGGGTTACCATGCATCGGGCACTGAGCGCGGCGTTGTGGGCAGTTCTTCTTTTTCTTTCTTTGACTGGATCGAGACTGGCGCTTGCCCAGGGCGGCCTGCATAGAGTCAACCACATCATCATCGTGATGCAGGAAAACCACTCGTTCGACAATTATTTTGGGGCTCTCGCCTACGCTCCCGACAGCCCTTATCACAACGCGAACGGCGCCTGCCTGCCAAGCGATCACAAGTGCGTAGACGGTTTGCCGTGCGTCGCGGATGTGAGCGGCAACCTGACCTGCTCGAACTCAAATCTCGAAGACGATGGCTCGACGGTAGTGGCGTTTCACGACCCGAGCCGATGCGTCATCCCGGATCTCGACCACTCCTGGTTTGGCACTCATAAACAGGTGAACTTCTTAAACCCCAACAGCACGCTTACAAACTTTCTGAGTGATGGCTTCGTCAGAGTTAATGACGTGGCTGGGCAACTCGATAATGGAACCGAGACCTCGACGGAAGACCAGACGATGGGGTTCTACAACCAGAACGACATTCCTTTCTACTACGACTTGGCGCAAAAATTCGCCATCGACGATCGCTACTTCGCCTCTCTGCTCGGTCCTACGTTTCCGAACCGCTCCTATCTTATGGCCGCAACTTCGTTTGGGCATTTGACGAGCGCTGACACGTTTCCCCCGCCGGGAGGATACAGGCCGATCACCGGAACTATTTTTGACCTGCTCAACGAAAACGGGGTTTCATGGGCGGACTATTTCCAGGATGCACCGCAAGGAGCCAGCTTCCTTCCATTCGGCCTTGAGGGCGATCCCCATTTCCTGCCGACGTCTGTTTTTCTCGGTCAGGCGACAGGCAACCCGCTATTCGGCCCCTTACCGCAGGTCTCATTCGTGGATCCGAATTTCGGCTTCTTCGGAATACAGTTGGAAAATGACGAGCATCCGCCCACCGACATACAAAGAGGACAAGCTTTTGTCTCTCAAATAGTGAATGCGGTTCGCAGCGGACCCAATTGGCAAGACTCGATCATATTTATTACCTACGACGATCACGGCGGATTCTACGATCATGCCAAATCGCCGAAGGCCAAGCAGGGCGGAGCTTTGACCCCGGATGGAATTGCTCCCGGACAATGCGCCGATCTCTCCAATCCTCCTGCCAGCGAGCAGCCAGGTGGAGGCGCAGAGTGCTCCTCAAATTTCTTCGGCACCATCGATACCAGCGTCGCGAATGCGGAACTGCTCTGCCCGGCGTTGGCTGCCGATCCAACTGGCCCGTATCCGCTGCAATGCGCCAATTTCAATCAGTTGGGCCCCCGCCTTCCGTTTATTGCGGTTTCCCCTTTCTCGAAACCGGGCTACGTTTCGCACAGCGTTGGCGATCATACGTCGCTGCTGGCGCTGATCGAGCGCCGCTTTTTGACGATTAATGACGTACGCCTGCACCTCACCAATCGCGATCAGTTTGCCAATCCGCTGGAGGATCTGTTCGACTTCAATCATTCGCCGTCGCTGGACACACCAATCGGCCAGGCAGCGCCGCCGGCGACTGACTGCACGCCGTAGACGGTCGCTTGTCCCAAGCTAGACCCTGAGAAGAGGAAGCAGTTGCAAGGGGACCGGGTCGATGCTCGTTCGCGGTCTTGGAGGTCAAGGAGCTGCGTTGAGGGGGGCAGACTACAGGGAGGGGAAAATCCCCGAAAGCCGGAGGGGGACCGACTTTACTGCGTCGTATTATACCGTTAGGCGGTTTTCAGGGAACCACCGCGATCACCTGATTGGAGAAGCCGCTCTCCTTCGTCCCATCCCAAGCCGTAGCCACGTAGAAGTAGGTCTCGCCCGCCGTCACCGACTGGTCCACGAAACTGGTCCCAAGAATGGCCGAAGCTACCAGCCCGTAAGGTCCGCCTGAAAACGTCGAGCGGTACAAATCGTAGGAGACAGCCGTGGGAGAGGACTGCCACTTCAGGCTGACTGAGTGCGCCGTCTGAGCCGGGGCGATGCTAACCGTATACCTGCGGCTAGAGATATGGCCTCCGCAGCCTTTGACCGTAACCGAAAACGTGGAGGAACCGACCATGGCGGGTGTTCCATGAACCAGATCGTAGGTCGTTGAGGGGGAGGGCGAAGCTACGAGTCCGCTCGGGAGCGTGCCCGAAATCCACCAGCGATAGGGGGTACAGCCGTTAATGGCCTTGACTGCTACCGAGTAATGCTGGCCCACGGTTCCGTTCGGCAAGCTGGTGGTTGAGATTGAGACCACCGTCGCCTGGGCCAGCGCCGCCAGCAAAAGAAATAAGATGAGCCGGGTAATCCTCACTCCGAGAACATATAAGTCGAAATGACCTGGCTGTCGCCTTACCGAAGGGCAGCGAACTTTGGTGACCGGCGAGTGCTGCCTGAAAAGCGGGAGAGAGTGGGGAAGGCGAGCGGGGACCTACGAAGAGTGGGCGGAGCGGGCATTGACTTTCGGAATCTCTGCCCCGAATAATCATTGACTTATGTATCTCCGCCCAGATTCTCAGAGTGTCTACGATGTGGCGCAAGTCTGTCTGAATGGCCATGTGACGAATGGGTTTTCGCGTTCCTCACCGGAGTTCAATGAAACCTTTTGCTCGAATTGCGGCGAACGGACGATTACTGTTTGTCCTGCCTGCAATCATGCCATTCGTGGACAGATTGCAGGCAGTATGATTGTAAGTTTTCCTGCACCTAGTTTCTGTCACAACTGCGGTGAGGCTTACCCGTGGACTGCACGGTCACTGACGGCAGCACGAGAACTAGCAGAGGAGTTAGAAAATTTGGGCACTGAAGAGAAGCAAATTCTATCTAAGAGCCTCGATGATCTTGTGCGCGATACCCCGAAAACTTCTGTTGCTTTGGTTCGATTCAAAAACATTATGAGGAAAGCGGGAGGTCTTGAAGCGGAACAACTAAAAAGTACGTTGAGAGAAATTGCCACGGAATCGGTGAAGAGAGCACTCTTCCCAGGTGTATAAGGGGACTGTTTTTGTCACCTGTGGCCAAGCTGGATCGTTCCATAATAGACAAGGAGCGCCAACGTGATGGTTATTACAGTCAGCGCTCCGAGGGTGTGGAACGATGCCAATTCATTCGCGGTTGACGGCGCCCACTTTTTCTGGATCGTGGTCGTAATACTCATACGCTGACATCGGTTTTTGGTAATTAAGCTTCCAGGGCCGTTGTTCGGCCGGTAGCTTGCCCAGCACGCGCGCCATCTCACGAATGTGGATGGCCACCGATCCGCAGCAAGCGCCTATGTAGTCCACGCCGATATCTCTTGCCCGTTGCGCATACGCGGCCATCTCCCGGCGGCTGAGTTGCAGCGGATCCAGCTCGAAAGGAAACTGCGGCAGGCTGGTGAAATCTGGCTTGTCGGCCGGAGTGCGATAAGCCACCGGCTGCGCTGCGACAAAGGCGTGCGGCACGGCTTTTCGCATCTCTTCTAGCGGACCTAACATGTGCTCCGGTGGGCGCAGGCAATTCATGCCGATGATGTCTGCGCCGGCGTCTACCAGGGCCTTGGCGGCTTCGGCTGCGCTCGTCCCTTCTGTTGTGGTGTTCTGATTTTCGAAACAGATCGTGACCATCACCGGCAGACCTGTCTTCTTCGCTCTCTCCACTGCGATTAGCGCCTCGCCCAGCCAGGAAAACGTCTCGCCGATAATGAAATCTGCCCCTTCGGCTACCTGCACTGCCAGTTGCTCGTCGAAGGTCGCACGCACTCGATCTTTTGCGGCGTTGCTGTCGGGGTCGTACATCCACGTGAGGCTGAGGTTGCCCGCTACCAGGCAGCGTTCGCCAGCTACCTCCTTGGCAATACGCACGGCAGCGCGGTTGAGGTCCTCCAAACGGTCCTGTAGTCCGACCGTGGCGAGTTTGTCCCGACTAGCGTAAAAGGTGAGCGCCTGCAGCACCTCCGCGCCAGCCTCGCGAAATTCAATGTGGAGTTGACGCAGAGCCTCGGGATTGGTAAGCGCCACCTCGGGGGTGAACGGTCCTGCACGAACCCAGCCACGCTTCTCGAGTTCCAGCAAGTAGCCGCCGTCCCCCAGAACAGGACCTTCTTTTAGCTTCTGCAGAATGCCCTTCTTCATGCTGTCTCCTTGTGCTTAGTTTTCCGCATACTCAAACTGCGAGATTGGCGAAGGTCACGCAGAACTTGGAAGGCGGCGTTGTGACCGGGCGCGCCGGTTACGCCCCCTCCGGGATGTGCGCCCGCACCACACAGATACAGCCCGGCAATGGGACTGCGGTATTGGGACCAACCTGGTACAGGGCGCATGAAGAAAAGCTGCTCGAGCGTGAGGTCTCCGTGGAAAATATTTCCCTCGGTAAGCCCATAAACGCGCTCCAGATCGAGCGGTGTGAGTACCTGCCGCGCCACAATCGCTCCCGGCACATTGGGAGCATATTCGGCGATCTTCTTTATCACTCGGTCGCCGAGCAGTTCGCGATTCTCGTCCCAGGTGCCGCGCCGTAAGAAGTATGGCACATACTGCACGAAGCAGGTCATGATGTGCCGGTCTTTGGGAGCAAGGGTGTCGTCCACGTTGGAGGCGACAACGCAATCAATCCATAATTGCTCGGGAATTTCACCGAGCTTGGCAATGTCGTAGCAGCGCTCCGCGAATTCCAGCGAAGGGATCAAGGTGAAGAGTGATCGCTGTGCGGGGCTGGTGTCAGGCGGCATGCCGTGCACCCTCGGCTCCTCCGCCAAAACAAGATTCACTTTGGCACAAGGACCGTTCATCTTGATTCCTTTCACCGCGCGACGAAAATCCTCAGGCAGCTCACTGGCATCAATCAGGCCGAGGAACGTCCGCTTCGGATCGGCGTTGGAGAGCACGGTGCGTGCGGAGATCTCAGTTCCATCTTCGAGCACCACACCACGCAAGCGGCCGTCCCGAACATCAATGCGCGCCACCGGAGCGGAAGTGCGGATCTCAACGCCGCGCTTGCGTGCAGCCGCGGCGAGCGCTTGGGTGATTGCGCCCATACCGCCAATCACGTGTCCATAGAATCCTTGTAACTCGTGCTCGCCGCCACTGAGTAAATGAAACAACAAGCCGAGGGCGGTGCCGGGATCATAGGGGCCGCCGTGTTTTCCGTAAACGTTGTTGGCGAGGAAAAGAGTTTTAACTTTGTCCGACTCGTAATTGCGATCCAGAAATTCGCCCAGGCTGCCAGTCAAAAATGAAATCAATTGCGCGATTTCCCCGCCCGTGATTCCCCGGAATCGCCTGCCCACGCGCAAGAGTTTCCACCAACTCCGGAGCCCGTCGAGTTCAAACTCCGGCGGCGGCTCAAGAAAAAAGGGCTGGAGATAGCGGGCCAACTTCTTCAATTTGTCGTCAACGCGCACGAAAGTTTCGGCATCTTTGACCGAAATTTTGCGCAGCTCCGCGACCGTGCGATCGCGATCAGCCCACCACGGGACGATCTGCCCGTCCAGGAAAGGCACCTGCAGCATCGGATCACAAGGAACCATGCGCAATCCATGCGACGCCAACTCGAGATCGCGGATCACTTCCGGCCGCAGCATGCTGGCGATGTAAGAGGTGGTCGAGGCGCGGCAGCCAGGCGCGATTTCTTCCGTCACACAACAGCCGCCCACAATGTCGCGCCGCTCGAGCACCAGCGTGGACAGGCCTGCGCCGCCCAGGTAGGCAGCGGCGGTGAGGCCGTTGTGGCCGGCCCCAATGACAATCACGTCGTACTTAGACAAGCTCGACATAAGACGATGAATGCCGGGTGCAAGTAAATACTAGCCACACACTAGAGATCAAGCGCTGGCCAGCCGCGCCCTTTTTTGTCCCAGCCAATACAGGAACGCACCCACTGCAACCAATGCTCCAGTTCCTCCCACAACTTTTGCAATAGCGAGCACTGGGTGGGCTTCCCCTGGGCTTGGAACGAACGAAAGAGCGATGGTGAGAGATGCGGTACTGAATCCCACGCAGGAGAGCAACAATGCTGTGGGTTTGCCACCGGGGACGCGAATCACCTCTGGTCCTGCCGGTTCTCTCTGCAAGCGGAACATAGCTGCGAACAAGAATAGATAAGGAAGGAAATAGGTGATGATGCCCATGCTCACCAGCACGTCGTAGGCACCTTTGACACTAGTGCCAGCCTGTCCAAGAAATACGAACACCGCGCCGCAGACCGCCTGCAGGACGAGAGCGACATAAGGCGTTCGCCAGCGGGGATGTAGTTTGCCGAAGACCGGCGGCAGAAATCGATCAATGCCGGCCACAAAGGGCAAGCGCGCGACGGCAGCGAGGAAAGCACTGGCTGCCCCCAAATTGCTCAGCGCAATAAAACCGGCGGTCACGGGAATGATCCAGAAAAATCCGATCCGTCCCGCAGTCCGCGCGATTGCCTGCATGAGTCCCTGCAAATTGCTCACTTGGTCTGGCGGCAGCGCCAGCAGCACGCCAACTGTCCCCACCACGTAGCAGAAGGTCACAACCAGACCGGCGGTGAAGAGAGCCCAGGGAAGAGTACGGCGCGTGTTCTTGATCTCCTCGCCCATGAAAGAGGCGGTCTCGCAACCGCCAAAGGCAAAAGTCAATGATGACCAAAAGATCATGTCCTTAAAACGGGTGCTCGGGATCATGCTCGTGGCATTGAAGGAAGTTGCCGATCCGAAGCGGTGCCACGCGATGACGCCCATGCCGATGATGATCACAACCGGCAACCACATCGCGACCGCACCAGCGTTGTGCAGCCACTTGCCAACATCGAGGCCTACCACGTTCAGAATGGTGACTATGGTCAAGGTGACGATCGAAAAAACGATGTAGAAATTGGCGTCGTTCGACAGATAATTCCAACGATCCCCGCGCATGTACAAGACGTTACTTGCGGCGAAATAGAGCACAGCGGGGAAATACGGCAAATTACTGGTCCAGTAAATCCAGGCACAAATGAAGCCGCCGAAGTCGCCGAATGCACGCTTGGTCCAGACGTAAAGCCCGCCTTCCTGCGGATAACGCGAGGAAAGCTCGATCACCGAAAGCGCCAGCGGAGTGTAGAAGGTGAGCCACGCGCCGAACCAGATGATCACGGCGCTGGGGCCGGCACTGGCGGCGGTCGCGATCCAGCGCAAGCTGATGCCGGTGACGACGTAAAACAACACCAGGTCCAAGAATCCCATGGCGCGCTTCGGCTGCACCAATTGGGCGCCGGGGCCAGTCGTCGCGGGAATCAGTGGGCTTTTAAGAGGGGCACGAATTCCGCTGGGAGAATTGGTTGCAGTCATCAGATTGTGTATGGTGCCTCGAACGCGTCGAAAAAGGAAGCCAGGGAGCTACCGAAATGTGAATCACTGGGTGATCCCGAGGTATGGCATCCTGCCACGTCTTCTGGCGAATGAGACGGCCGTTTTCCAGCAATTCGCGCTGGTAGGAATAGTAGATTGGCCCGAAACCAGTTTAGACTGTCACATCAGCACGCGCCCATCACTGTGGCCGGTCGTTATATCAAAAGCGCTTAGCTAATCTTTTGTACACCGGGACGATCAGCCTTCAGTACGAAAGTAACTACCCATATGCGGGATGCCGTTACATTATGTTCGTTCGGATAGCCGGTCCCGGAGAATGAAAGCCGTGCCACAGACGTCACCGGACAGTTCTTATGCTCGCCTCTGCTCCCACGAGTTTCTCTGGCCTCGGCGAGCCGCCGACGGCCACTATTATCAAGTTTGTCTTCTTTGTGGCGCCAAGTACAAATACGATTGGAAGAGCATGCAGCGCATAGAGCGCGTGGGTAGCGAGCTTGGGACGAATTCTGCGTCGGGGAGTTCTGATCTAGGCGCTCACCTCAACGCCGCGCCTCGCCTCAGGCTGCTGCTTGAATTAGAACCAGCGCACCGCGTTTTCTTCCGTAACTTGGCTGACGTGATCTTGTTCCGGTCGACGCCGCCCGTCGCAACAATGTCTAGGCCCGGACCCTTCTGGCACGACGTCTTTGTATGTTCCGGTGTGCCCTGGAGGTGGCTGCTGGGATCAACGCTCAGCCACATGATCGTGATTGCGTTCATGTTGATCCTGTCCCAGTGGTGGGCGCAGCGAGAACCGCTCCAGCATCGGAGGACCTTCTACAAATCGTACGTCAGCTACTACACGCCTTCCCCGTCCTTCCCGGCGCTGAGAAGCAGTGCATCGCGGGTTCGTGCACTGCCGAAGAGGAAGCCCGAGTCCGCACATCAGGCCGTGACCCGAGTGGCGACAGAACGCACCCGGAAGATCATCCAGCCGCCCGACATTAAGCGGACTGAGTCTGCGCCAAATGTCCTAGCCTCGAACTCAATCCCTTTAGCGATGCCACTCTCGTCCAACAAATTAACCTTACCTGCGGTCCCGAATTCGGTCGTCGCGTCGCTGTCGGATTTGAGCTACGCCACGGCTCGCCGGCGTGGTCTGCCTCAAGGTTCAGTCGTTGCCCCTCCACCCGAGGTTAAGGCCGTCTCCTTACGACGTGGAATAATCACGCCCAACGCGGGAGTCGTCGGGCCGCCCCCTACCGTGAATGGCTCGATACGCAAAGTTGGGGACATCAACATCGGCCAGTCCGGAATCGTCGAGCCCTCGCCGCAGTTACCCATGCACGAGCAGCATACATTTTCTGGCATGCCGCAGGCGACCCTTGGAAGCCTAGCCACTTCGGTCGTCCCTCCGCCGGCATCAGTTCAAAGCCCCGGAACCCTCGCCGGTCGCCGCGTAAGTTCGCTGTCCAGTACTGGTCCGCAAGTTGTACCGCCTGCTCCATCGGTTCAGGGCACAGGTAACTCTGCTGGAGAGGGACGCGTGAGTTCGCTGCCAAGTACTGGTCTGCAAGTTGTACCACCTGCTCCTTCAGTCCAGGACGCGATTAACTCCACTGGAGGTGGGCGCGCCAACTCGCTGTCCAATACTGGTCTGCTAGTTGTACCACCTGCTCCATCAGTTCAGGGCGCAGGTAACTCCGGCACAGGTGGAAGTGCAATGGCGATGAGCATCCCTCCAGTTGTTACGTCGCCATCGCGACCTGTGATCGACAATTCGCGCGGACCAGTTGAAAACCCGCGCGGACAAGTTACTGAAGAGATGGCCATTCGTTTGATCGGTTTAGCGTTGGCCCTGCCGAGTTCCTCTTATTTCTCGAACTATGAGGTTTTCATTGCGGAAAGACGGATCAGCAAAGTCGCTTCGCAGCTCATAAAGCTGGTTTACGTGTCTCTTCCTTATCAACGGCGACTGTCCGAGTACGGTCTGAGCAACTCGCGAGTGTACAAGCTTCGCGTCAGCAGAGACCGGACTTGCGACGAAAGCTTGCTGCAAATGACATGGCCTGAAACTGACCCGCACCCGGGATCGCAGTCTTCCACCGATTCTCCTGGATTGAGCCCCAATGATCGAAATGGCATGCTGCCCTGCTATCGCACGACCGCAGATGACTACAGGAAAGCGCTTTCGCGAGGGCGCTAATATCTCGTCCGGCTCTCTCGGCTAAACATACAATCCGGGCATTGCAATCGCCTCACCTCAAAAAAGGCGCGGATCCACCAGCCGTAGCCGGTGAACGGAACGGGAGGGCGGGAGCCCGGAATCATGGCCAGGGCGGTAAGTTACTGGTCCGGA
>Ga0137403_10007309_pt1 | contig 12492 bp, 11 predicted proteins | sample CZOMad2_1_16fung_FD_122057 | JGI IMG/M metagenome (GOLD analysis project Ga0137403, IMG submission 122057) | Vadose zone soil fungal communities from Angelo Coast Range Reserve, California, USA - CZOMad2_1_16fungal (Hybrid Assembly) | ecosystem: Environmental > Terrestrial > Soil > Vadose zone...
TGGGACGTGGACGGCCACGAGTACGTCGACTACTGGATGGGGCACGGCGCGCTCTTCCTCGGCCACTGCCACCCGGCCGTCGTGAACGCGGTGCAGGCGCAGGTCGTGCGCGGCACGCACCTGGGCGCGAGCCACGAGCTGGAGGTCCGCTGGGCCGAGCTGGTCAACCGCCTGGTGCCGTGCGCGGAGCTGACGCGCTTCACGATGTCGGGCACGGAGGCCACGCACCTCGCGATGCGCGTGGCGCGCGCCTTCACCGGCCGGTCCAAGATCGTGAAGCTGGCGGGCCACTTCCACGGCTGGCACGACGGCGCGGTGGCGGGCGTTGCCCCGCCCTACGAGGTGCCGATGTCGGCCGGCGTGCCGGGCGCCACGCTGGAGCAGGTCCTCATCTGCGCGCCCAACGACGTCAAGGCCGTGGAGATCGCGCTCGAGCGCGGCGACGTGGCGGCCGTGATCCTGGAGCCCGCCGGCGGCAGCTCGGGCACCACGCCGACGATCCCCGGCTACCTGCAAGAGCTGCGGGCGGTGACGACGCAGCACGGCGTGGTGCTGATCTTCGACGAGGTCATCACCGGCTTCCGGTACGCGCCGGGCGGCGCGCAGGCGTACTACGGCGTCACGCCCGACCTCACCACGCTCGCCAAGATCGTGTCGGGCGGCCTGCCGGGCGGCGCCCTCTGTGGGCGGCGCGATCTCATGTCGATGCTGACCTTCCGCGGCGATCCCGACTGGGACCGCGGCCAGCGCGTGGCCCACGCGGGCACCTTCAACGCCAACCCGCTGTCGGCCGCCGCCGCCATCGCGACGCTCGAGCTCGTCGCCGACGCCTCGCTGCAGGCGAGGGCCAACAAGTTCGGCGAGGAGCTGCGGCGCGAGCTGAGCGAGGCGATGAAGCGCGCGGGGACGCCGGGCACCTGCTACGGCGAGTCGTCGATCTACCATGTCTCGTTCGAGGGCAAGCCGGGGCTCGCGGGCTTCGACCGGCCGCGCAAGGGGGCGCTCTACCACCTGCTGCGCTGCGCGCTGCTCAACAACGGCGTGGACTGCTCGAGCAATCACGGCTGGGTCTCGGCGCTGCACGGTGAAGAAGATCTCGCGCGCACGCTGCGCGGCTACGACGCCGCGTTCCGTGCACTCGTCGCCGAGGGCGCCTTCCGCTCGTGACGGCGCGCGCGCTCGCCACCGTCGCCCTGGCCGGCGTCCTCGTGTCCGGCGGCTGCGTGCACTACCCGACGGTGATGGAGGCGGGCGGGACCATGGTCCGGCCCGACAAGGGGCGCGCCGTGCGCCAGGGCGCCGGCGCCGTCGTCTACTTCGATCTCAAGAGCAGCGGCAAGTACGGCGACGTCATCACCGCCGTGCACACGCCGGTGGCGCGCCAGGCGCAGCTCGTCAGCGGCAGCGGCGAGCCGCTCACGCGCCTCGAAGTGCCCGGGACCGCCGTGGTGAGCTTCACGTCGACCGGCCCGCACGTGGTGCTCAGCGAGCTCACGCGCCCGCTCGTGCTCGGCGACACCATCATCGTCACCCTCGTGCTGGAAAAGATGGGCGGCCTCGGCGTCATCGCAACAGTGGAGTAGGAGACCGCAGCGCCTCCTTCGCCTGTGGGTCACCCGCGTCGGCGGCGCGCTGCATCCAGCGGTCGGCCTCGTCGCGGCTCCTGGGCACGCCCTCGCCGCGCAGGTACATGCCGGCGAGCGCGACCTGCGCCGGCGTGAATCCCTGCTCGGCCGCCTGCCGGTACAGCCGCGCAGCCTCCACGTAGTCCTGCTTCACCCCCACGCCCTGCGCGTAGGCCGCCGCGAGGCTGTGCTGTCCCGGCGGGTAGCCTTGCGCGGCCGCCACGCGGTACCACCGGATCGCCTCCGCCAGGTCGTCCGGCTTCCGGCGCTTGCGATAGAGGTTGGCGAGGTTGACCTGGGCGCGCGCGAAACCCTGCTCGGCCGCCACGAGATACCAGCCCATCGCGTCCGCATCGCTCCGGTCGACACCGGTGCCGTGCTCGTACGCGAATCCGAGACGATCCTGCGCCGGCGGGAATCGCTGGCGGGCCGCCTCGCGCCACCACTGCACCGCGACGGCGTCGTCCTTCGGCACGCCTGCACCCTCGGCGTACGCGCTCCCCAGGCTGACCTGCGCCGCGGCGACTCCACGCTCGGCGGCGCGCTGCCACCAGAGCGCGGCCTCCGTCGCGTCGCGCGCCACGCCCCGGCCCTCGCTCAGCATGCTTCCGAGATTGTGCTGGGCGATCGGATCGCCGCCTTCGGCCGCCTGGCGGTACCAGCGCGCCGCCTCCGCGACATCTGGCTCGACGCCGGCGCCGCGCTCGTAGAGTCCCGCGAGCCGGGACTGCGCCGTCGCGTCACCCTGCTCGGCGAGCGGCCGGATGATCTCGAGCGCCTCGGCGTATTCGCCGCGTCGGTAGGCGTCGAGCGCGCGCTCGAGAGCCGCCGGGTCCGCGGTCACGCGCGCTACGGGAGGCGTCTGCGCGGGCGGCGTGCGCTCGTCGGCGGGCGGAGCGTCGGCGGGCGGGGTCTCCGGCGGCGGGGACGGTGGAGCGACGGGCGCGGGCGGGGGAGGCGCGCGAAGCGCGTCGGGGGGCGGCGGCTGCTGCGTGTAGTGGACGTTCCCGTCCCTGTCGTACCAGCGATAAACGTCCTGAGCGCCGGCGAGCGCCGGAGGACCGACGAGCGCGATGCCGGCCAGGCCGGCGGCGAGCGTCGCGGTGATGCGCGTGACGAGCACCCCCACGCCGAGATTCTAGCGCGCGGCGTGATAATGTTGAGAACCTTGGTGGGCAGGTAGCTCAGTTGGTAGAGCACAGGACTGAAAATCCTGGTGTCGGCGGTTCAATCCCGTCCCTGCCCACCAATTTTCAGGCGGTTAGAGAGCGTCTGAGGTCTCGCTCCGGTCGACTGGCCGTGTGACTGGCCGTGTCTTTCTCGCATGTCTGACCTTCCGGAGCGGGACCACATTCGTCGCCGGCGACTGGGCCCGGTAAAACGCGGTGAGTCGCTCTGCCCCTTCCTGGAGCATCGTCTCGTCGACGATGGCGTATCGTCGATAATCGACTCGGTGCGGTGGCCGACCATGGCCATGGCGGTCGAACGCGGGACGCCGGCGCGCTCGAGATTGCGGACCGCCGTGCGGCGAAAGTCGTGCGGAATCCGAAGCGGGAAGACGATCGTCCGACCGTCCCGCTCGACGACGCGCGCGAGGCCCGCGCGCCGACACGCCGTGATCCACGCTCGCCGGAATGACCGAATTCGCTCTCCCTCCCGGTGGAAGAGCCACGGCAGCACGCGTCCGGTCTTCTGCTCGAACTTGCGCGTGGCGGTGACGACGCGCTCGAGCACCGCGCGCAACTCCGGCAGCAGCGGGAACACGCGTCCCTTGCGGTTCTTCGTCCTCATAAGGTCTGGGGTCCTCAGACCAACGACGTCGCGCTGCGCTGCGGAAGCGCCGCATCAGCGCAGGTCTAATTTCGCCAGGACGTCTCGGGGACCGTGCAGCATTCAGCATATCCAGCCCTCGCACCCGATTTAACAACGGTGAGTCCGCGCCCAGCAAAGGTCCTGCCAGACGTCTGGACTTCGCGTATAGCGCGTGGATACGCGCGCGTGAGTCTCACACCCATCGCGTCAGCGACGTGACGTATGGTGTCGAAGCACAGACAGAGGGAGAGGATAAGTGATGGCGCGATGGCATGGGGTTCAGATAGAGCGAGTAAAGATACTTCGGAATCGATCACACTGTCTGCGTCAGAACAGTTGGACTGTCACGCGAACCGCTCGACACGACGCTTGCCGCCTGTCGAGACGCGGAGGATCAGGCTCGCGGCGCTCGGATCGGCATGGGGTTTGCTGACGCGACACGCAAACTAAATTTGGACGGCACACGCACGCGAAGTAAAATCTCGAACGATGAACGCGATGAGACCGATGACCCGGCTGACGCTCGTGCTGATCGCGATGCTCCTTGTCGTTTCGGAACGTGATCACGTCGTGGCCGCTCCGCGCGCCGACCTGCGCGAACCACCGCTCGCGAGCGGCGTGGCGCGCGATCGTGAGCTGTACACCGAGAAAATCCTCGCGGTCCTCGAGCACCGGGTCGCGGACTCCGCATCGAGGGTGAAGGCGGCGGAGAAACTCGCGACGCTGAACGACCGCCAACTTCGGCTGATGGCCGCCCTGTCGGACCGCGTCGCCCTCGTCGGGAACGGGCCAGCCGACGGGATCGCCCTCTTCTTGATCACGGCACTGCTCATTCTGTCATGAGCCCTCGCGGGCGTTCCTTCCCCACCCCGCGGGCCCGAGCCGTGCGTGCGTGGGTCGTGGCGGCCGCGCGGCGCCTCGCTGGCGTGGCGGCGGGCGCCATTCGAGTCGTCACCGGGCGCCTCTCGCTCTTCTACCACGTCGCCGTCATCATTCTGGCCGCCGCGATCGCCGCGACCCTTCCCTTCACGTTCGCCTTCCTCGCCCGGCGTCTGCTCGCCTCCTGGTCCGCGATCGAAGACGAGAAGGTCTTCCTCGTCTCTACGGAGATCGCCGTGGCGCTGGTGCTCGTGCTCGTCCTGAGCCGCGCGCGGACGAACTGGCGGAACCGGCGGTCGTCCAAGATCGCGCGGGCGGCGGGGTTGGTGCATCTCAGTGCGGCGAACGGCATCCTGTCCCGGCGGGTGGCTCGTCGGCTGAAGGAGCGACACGCCTTCGTGCGGGACATCATGATCATCGGGTCCACGGGGTTTCGCACACTTGTCGACCCGAAGGGCGACCTGCGCGCGGTGATCGAGAACTGCCGGAGCGCGAAGATCATGCTGCTTGACCCGGAGAGCCGCGGGGCGATCGAGCGCGTGCGGACGATCGGCGATCACGAGATCACCCGTGAAAGCCTGCGGACGCAAGTCGAGCAGACGATCGCGTTCCTCCGCGCGCTCCGGGCTGCGCACCAGCGGATCCACCTGAAGCTCTACTCCGAGCCACCGCTCTGGAAGCTGGCCATTCTCGGCGACCACGCCTGGGTGCGGCACTACCCTCCGGCGCTCGACGTCCGCGTCTTGCCCGAGTACGTGTTCGTGCACGGCCAGGACCCGGCGGGCCTCTACACGGCCTTCTACCAGTACTTCGTCATGCGCTGGAACGATCCCGCGATCCCCGAATACGACCTGCTGGCGGGCGCACTGGTGTACGCGGACGGCGCGCGGCGGGAGGTCGGCGGAGCCTCATCGGGATCGTGAGCGCGTCCCGCCGACGACGCGCCTCACGCCAGGATGGCGACCTTCCTCAGGAGCGGCAGGTCGTCGAGCGCCCTCCCGACGGCGCGCGCCGCGCAGGTGAGCGGATCCTCGGCCACGCGCACGGCAGCTGCGTCAGGTTCTGCAACGGTCGATCCAGCCCGCGCAGGAGGGCGCCCCGCCCGTGAGCACCACCCCGTCTCGACGATGTCGTCGCGCGGACGAAAGACCCGGCCAGCGAGCATCACTTTTCGTCATCGTCAACCTGCTCGCCCGGGTGATGTCCTTCGGTTCAAGGACTGTCAGCTCGGACAACTGCCACGACATGTGAGGGACCTCATCGCGGCGGAGGCCGAGCAACTGCGAGACGACTTCGTTAGCCTCCAGGATTTTGCCGCGGAGGTCGGAGACGAACACCGGGTCGGGAGCGGCGGCGACGATCACGTCAGCCGCGAGAGTGCGGCGGACGTCACCCGCCGCGGAGGCAGTGAAGTCATTCATCGTCCTTGGGGTCGCGGCGGGAGCCGCGACGACCGGTGACGAAGCCGATACCCCCGACGTCCGCGCTGAGCCGAAGTCCCAGCCTCCCGATAACGACGCTGAGAACATATTCGGTGTTCGGGATCCGCGGTCTCCGCTTTGGGGCGGTTGCCGCGCGCTGGCGACGGCCGCGGGTTGCACGGTCGTACAGCCGTCGGCGAGTGGGGTTCGAGAGGATCTCGTATGCCTCCCGGATCTCGATGAACCGGTTGGCCGTGTCCTGACCCGGCGCGACATCGGGGTGGTATCTGCGGGCCAGTCGCCGGTAGGCCGCCTTGATCGCCTTCTTGTCGGCGTCCTGGCCGACCCCCAGGATCTTGTAGTAATCCCTCACTGTCGCGAGCATGTTCGCAAAGGGCGGGTTGGTGCGGCGCGCCCGCCGACGCCCCGAACTTCAGGTACCCTGCGCCTCCTCACGGGCTGGGCGCCACGGTTGTCTGTCGCCTCAGTCGCTTTCTCCTTAGCCGCGTCGTAGGTCTTCGAACCCGTCATCGAGATTCATCCTGATACCGCCTAAAATCATCTTCTCACTGACGCCATAGACTTGCGCGGCCTGCGTCAGTTGAAGGGACGGGCTGGCGCGTCAATGACTTGGCCCAGGCCTTCATTTCTCGAGCTCATCCAGCAGTTTCCTGATCCACTCTTCATCCGAATGCTGGAGGTAGGTTGCGATGGAGGCCACTGTGATGCACGCCTCGACCGTGATCGGGTCGATGCCGACCAGCGAGACCCGGGCCGACGCGTCGATGACGATGCCCTTATCGAGGACCCGGTCAAGCACCTCAATCTCAGTTGCGGTGCTACTCATGTGCTCGACGGTCATTGACCTCAGCTCCCCGGGGCGCCTATCTGGTTCAGGATCAGCCGCGGCCAGTGGCGCTCGACGCAGCCGATCAAGATGTCGAAGTCGACGAGCCGCGGTGCCACCGTCGCCGACACGACGTTCTGCCTCCCCGCTTCCGCTTCTGTCGGAAGGCCGATGGCGTCGAGTGCGGCTTTGAGGACGTCGACCTCGGCGCGCTGGATGCGCGCATCGTCGATGGTCGCGTGGAGAATCCGGTTCAGGTTTTCAGGGCTTCACGACGTCGGGATCGACCAAGGTGAGGTGACCGACTCCGGCGCGGAGGAGGAGTTCGGCCATGACCGAACCCGTTCCGGTCGCCCCGACGACTGGAATTCGCATCGCGGCGAGCCGCGCAAGGGCGCCGGCATCGGTGATAGCCAGAGCCCGGTCGAAGGCTGGGAATCGGCGCCGCCGACGTGCACATGGAGGTGCGAGTGTGGACTGCCGCCGTGGACGTGCTCGTGGCGATGCCAGCTCAGCGAGCCGACCACCAGCAGCAGCACGTGCCCACCCAGCAGGATCAGGACGAGCGCGATGCACGGTTCGACGACGCGCTCGACCTCGGGCGGGATGCGCAGCTTGAACGCGATGATGGCCACGCCGGCGGCCAGGAGCGCGGCGGTGTGGCCGATGCCCCAGAACGTCCCGCGCAGGCAGGAGCGGACGAGGCTGCGCTCCCGGCTCACGAACGTCGACATGGCGGCGATGTGATCGGCCTCCATGGCGTGCCGCAGCCCCAGCATGAAGCCGAGACCGAGCGCGGCGGTCAGCGAGGCATCCATGGCGCGACCGCCTGGACCGCGATCCCCAGGCCCAGCAGTGTCATGACGGCAGAGGAGGTGAGCGGCAGCCAGCGACGAATCCACGGACCGTCCTCGCGGAAGCGGCTCATCAGGCGGCCAGCGTAGACCATCAGGATGCCGATTGCCACGAGCACCGCCGCCAGCCCCACGCTGAAGGCGACGATCAGCACCAGGCCGAAGCCGACCCGGTGCATCGACAGCGCCGTCAACAGCACGACCAGCGCGGCCGGGCAGGGGATGATCCCGCCGCTGACGCCGAGCGCCACCAGCGCGCGCAGCGAGACGGGCGCGTGTGCATGGTCGTGCTCGTGCGCCTGATCGTGCTCGTGCGCGTGGCCATCGTGCGCGTGGTCGTGGCCGGGCGGCCCGTGGTGATGGTGGCTGTGATCGTGGTGATGGCCGGTCTCGTGGCCGCCGAGCCGGCGCAGGAACATCGCGAGGCCGAGCACGGCGATGGTGAGGCCCGATCCCAGGCTGAGCCCGGGATAGAGGCGCTCGGGCACGACGTGCTGCGAGGCATAGAATGTGACGCCGCCCAGCAGGTAGACGCCGGCGGTGTGCGACGCCGTGACGACCAGGCCCAGGATGAGGGCGTGGCGCGCGGTGCCCCGTGAGCCGACGAGGTACGCCGCGACGACGGTCTTGCCGTGGCCCGGCTCCAGCGCGTGGAAGGCGCCGAGGATGGCCGCGGTCAGGAGCGCGATGGCGACGAGCCCGCCACCCGGGTCCCGCCGGGCGACGAGGTCGGCGAAGGTATTCGTGGCCGACGCCTGCGTGTTCGGCCGCAGGTCCAGCGCCGCCGGTGGAGCGGCCGGCGGCGTGGCGGCGACGGCGGGGGATGCGCCGGAGAAGGTGACGCGAGCCTCCACGTCCTGCGGCGGACTGTTCAGCATGTCGGTCGGGTAATCCGACAGCTCGCGGCTGCGATCGGTCGGCGGCGCCGTGCTGCTGATGAGCGTCACGCCGGCGCCGGCGCGGACGATGATCTCCTTCCAGCCCGCGCGATCGGCGAAGTTCTCGTCGCGGTAGTGCAGCTCGATGGTGCCGGTCGCGTCCGCCGGCAGCGGGGCGCGGTAGACGACGCCGAGCTTCAGCGTGGGCAGGCCGCCGGCCCCGGGCGGGAAGATCATCTCGCTCGCCGCCACCGACGGCGTGAGCCGTTGGCCGCCGACTTCGAGGTGCAGGCCGCGCGCGAGCGTCTCGGCCTTTCGCGCCACCCACGGCACGATGCTCGGATAGCCGGCCTCGGTCACCAGCCCGGTGTCCTGCACTTCCTGGAAGGTCGGGATCTCCGCCATGTCGACGACGTAGCGGATCTGCACGTGCGTGGTCCCGAGCTCGACGCCGGCGTAGCGGTTGATGCTGAAGTTGCCGAGCGGGTGTGCGGCCGCGGGGCTGCCGGTCAGCGCGAGGGTGGCCACGGCCGCGACCACGAGCCGCGCCGAGCGCATCACCGTCGTCCCCCGAGCTCGCTCAGCGCGCGCGCGGCGACCTCGGCTTGCAGGACGTGGAACTTCGGGTTCAGCGCCAGCGCGCGGGCGAGCGCGTCGCGCGCCTGGTCGGTCTCGCCGAGCGCGCGGTGGATCATGCCGGCGTGGAAGAAGAGCCGCGCGTCCGCTGTCCCGAGACGCAGCGCCTCCGTCATGGCCGCCTGCGCTTCCCGGGCGCGGCCGTTCTTGTAGAGCGCCCAGGCGAGCACGTCGTGGGTGTAGACGTCGCGCCGGGCTTCGAGCTCGCGGCGCGCGAGCTCCAGTGCCTCCGGCAGCCGCTGGTCGTGATCGGCGTAGAACAGCGCCAGCTCGCGGTTGTAGACAGTCTTGTTGAGCGCGCTGAGCCGGCCGATATACTCCACGAGCGCGTACTGCTTGCGCGCGTCCTCCGCGCGGCCCATGCGCGTGTAGACGTCGCCGAGCGCCGCCGCGTACTCGGGCAGGGGAATCACCGCGAGCGCCTTGCGGTAGAGCTCCGCAGCCTCGCCGTGTCGCCCGCGCGCCGCACGCACCCGGGCGGCGCCGGCCAGCGCGCGATGATATCCGGGCGTGGCCGCCAGCGCCTCGCGGTACGCCGCGTCGGCCCCGTCGAGCTCGCCGGCGTGGAACAGCAGATCGCCGAGCTGAGCGCGCGTCCACGCCACCGGCTCACCGACCGGGTTGGACGCCGCCGTCACCGCCACGGCCTGGCGCATGCTGGCGATGGCGCCGCGCAGGTCGCCCCGCAGGAACTTCAGATAGGCCACGCGACTGTCCGGGCCCCGCGGTCCCTCGCGCGTCGCCAGGCGCGCGTACGCTTGCGCGGCCTGGTCGTACTCGCCGAGCTCGACGAGCGCGTCACCGGCCACGGCCTGGGGCGCGCCGTCGTCAGGATTCAAGTCGAGCGCGGCGCGAGCGTGAACCAGCGTCTGACTGAACTCATGGCGGGCGAGGTCCACGACCGCGAGGACGGTGGTGGCCCTCGCCGCTGCTGGTCCGCTCGGCAGCAGCTGCAGCGAGCGCCGCGCCGTCTGCTCGGCGAGGCCGTAATACGTGAGGTCACCGCTCTCCCGAGCTTTCTGCACGTAGGCGGCGGCCAGCCGATTGTGGGCGAGCGGATCGTCGGGATCGGCCGCCACGCGCGACTGATGGAAGCGGACGAGCTGGTCGGTCGTCCGCTCCTGGGCGGCGACGACGGTGGCCGTGACAAGCGCGAGGGCGGCGCCGGCGAGGATCAGTCTCGCCGGGCCGCCCACGCGGGCATGCTTCGACATCTCTACTTGCGTGTCACTGTTGCGGCGGGAAGCCCACGGTGCCCGGCTCGCCGGGAAGCGGATGCGGCGTGCCGATGAACGGGAAGTCCGCTCGGAAGGGCCGGTCGTTGCCGCTGTCGCTCACGTCGGTGACGAACGCGTCAGGCTCGATGAAGTCCGTCCCCTGGATGACGGCCAGCACGCGGCGGTCGGGGCACGGCACCGGACCCCGGTTGACGCCCGCGGGTGGGGGCGTCGTCACGAAGTCGCAATCCAGCGCGCGCCGGGTACCCAGTGGATTGCTGCCGGGCAGGCCGGAGCCGTCCGGGAACTTCACGTCGGCCAGCTCCCGCGCCAGCCGCAGCAGGATGTCGACGACGTCGTCGCCGAACCGCCGGCCGTTCTGCAGTCCGTTGCTCGCCACGCCGACGTCCTTGGCGGGGGCGGCGAGATTGAAGCGCAGCACGTCGGGGATCAGCACGTGACGGAGAAGCTCTTTATCGGTGTTGGTGAACGTGTCGCCGAGCAGCAGCGGCGCGCCGTCCGGCAGCGTGGTGAAGCCCAGGGCCGTGAGAAGGGCCGCCCGGGCCGCGATCGTGTTGCCGTTCGGGTCGTTGGACGTCAGCGCATCGGGAATGAACTGAGCCACCCGGCGCGCATCGTCGGTCGGCGTGCTGGCGTTGAATGCGTCTTTCACCGCCGTCGGCAGGAACACCGTCTTGAAGAGCTGGTGGCCCATGCGCTGGACCTGGGTGAATCGACCCCCGTCGTTGTCGTCGTCGTCGCGCCCGGGGTGTTTGCGCATCTTGCCTCTGCCCGTGGTGCCCCACACGCCGATCGTCGTGTCGTTGGCAAGGTAGGTCCCCGCCCGATTCGCACGGCCCTGGATCAGCGCGATCGGCACCTCCACCACGAGGACCGAGGCGTTGAAGCCGCCGAAGCCGTTGACGCCGCTGGTCCCGTCGGCATGCAGCGCCCGCCCGCGGAACGCCCCGTTCTGCCGGAACACGTCCTGGGTGCCGCCCAGGATGCGATTGAACTGGCCGATGTCCACGACGAACGGATCGTCGGACAGCGCGGCGAACGCCCGGATGCCGTCGTTGCTGAGCACCGTATTCGTGCAGCCCTCGACCTTCGGGCCGCGCTTCACCAGGAAGTTGTCGGCGCCCCCGTTCACCGGCTTCGCGGGCCCGACGATCGTCACGAACTGGCCGCCCGCGGGGGCCGGGCAACGCGGATCGCGCAGCGACTCGAAGCCGTCGAACGTCGCCTGGATGACGAGGTCCTCGCGCGCGTCGCCGGTGTTGTCGATCTTGAACTGGTAGAGCGCCTCGGGCGCGAACGAGTAGCTCGAGCGCACGGCCGGCACGGCGAAGCCGTTGACGGACATCGCGAAGATGACCTTCGTCGGATCGTTGGGGTTGACGAAGACGAAGACGTCGTTGATGTCCGCCGATGGATCTTCGTCGATCAGCGGCGCGTCGCGGTGGTCGGCCGCCTGCAGCAACACGCCGGCGGGGATCGCGACGAGGCCGGCGAGCAGCGCCACAAAGAAACCGAGGACCATACCGCGGCGAACCGGCACCCAGTGCGTCATGTCCAACCCTCTCCGGAGGCAAGAGGCACAGCAGCCGACCTGAAATGAGGGCACGACCATATCGATTACGTCGAGACGAAGTCAAGTGACGAAGTGACGGCGTGTCGGGAACACATCATCTGACCGCCCCCGAGAGCAAGTGATCTGACCGCTCGCACTGGGGCAGCCGGGGTGGCATCGTCACCGGGGAGGTGACGATGACCTACACCCGGGCCGCCGTGGCAGTGGGCGGAATGAAGGGGGATCGCCATGAAGGTCCACGAGGCAAGCCTTTCTAGCGACCTCCAAGGCTCCATTCTAAAGCCGGCTGAGCAAACCGGCTGGGGCGTCGTTGTCCTAGCCGGGTCAAGTGGAAGGGTCGACGTTGCACGCGCCAAATTGTTTGCAGGGCTGGGGGCCGTATGCATCGCCCTTCGTTACTTCGGTGGTGAGAGACAGCCACCTGGAATCTGTGAGGTTCCGCTAGAAGTCTTCACGCGGGCAACCGATCGGCTGATCGAAGAGGGCTGCGAAAGGGTTGCCTATGTTGGAACCTCGAAGGGCGCCGAAGCGGCCCTGTTGATCGCAACCGATGATCCCCGGGTAAGGGTTGTTGCGGCGATTAGCCCTTCATCTGTTGTTTGGGCGAACACTGGCCCTGGCATCGACGGAGTAGCGTGGCCTCAACGATCATCATGGACGCGTGGCGGAGTTCCGCTGCCTTTCATCAAATATGATGAAACTTGGCGACCGGAGAGGCGCGAAGGATTG
>Ga0137403_10007310_pt1 | contig 12491 bp, 18 predicted proteins | sample CZOMad2_1_16fung_FD_122057 | JGI IMG/M metagenome (GOLD analysis project Ga0137403, IMG submission 122057) | Vadose zone soil fungal communities from Angelo Coast Range Reserve, California, USA - CZOMad2_1_16fungal (Hybrid Assembly) | ecosystem: Environmental > Terrestrial > Soil > Vadose zone...
TGACCGCTGTCTCGCCGCGCTTCCACATCGTCTTGAGGCGGTTTTCTCGCACGGTGCTCTCCCTTCGGGCAGATACGCCCGGGCCACTGTACCGCACCTCGGTGGCACTCGTCTTGCGGCGAGCGGCGCCGGGGTGGCCCCCCGAGGAGGAGTGTCATGAAGGCGCTGACCGTCATCAGTCTCGTCGCCGCGGCGCTGGTCGCCCTGATCGGTCCGGCGGCGGCTCAAATCCAGGTGGTGAACGCCGCGGATCGTGCGTTCGTGAGCAAGGCCGCGACAGGCGGCACGGCCGAGGTCGAGCTCGGACGCGTCGCAACGCAGCGCGCGGTCCGGCCGTCCGTGCGGTCCTTCGCCGAGCGCATGGTGGCCGACCACGGCCGCGCCAACGCGGAGCTGGCGGCGCTCGCCCGCCGCAAGGGTCTCGAGGTGCCGACGGCGCTCGAGCCGTCGCAGCAGGCGATGCGCGATCGGCTGAGCGGGCTCGGCGGCCCCGACTTCGATCGCGCCTACATGTCGGAGATCGTCCGCGACCATACGGAGGACATCGCGCTCTTCGAGCGCGCGGCGGAGATCTCCTCGGATCCGGATCTCAAGGCGTGGGCGGCGCGGTCGCTGCCGATGCTGCGCGACCACCTCGCGCTGGCGCGGCAGGTGAACTCGGAAGTCGTGCTCGGTCCCGTTCCAGCGCCGGCGGCGCTGCCCGCGGCCTTGATCATCCCGTGGTGCCAGGGTGCCTACGCACCGGCCGCAGGCTCGAACTTCGGAAGCTGCCCGCCGGCGAGATAGCGTCATCGAGGCGCGCCACGGCTTCGCCGGGGCGCGACGAGCGCTGGGGGGTGTGGGGGGCCATCTCGGGGCCCCCCACGTTTATCGAACGGCCATTTCGGGGCCCCCCACGTCTATAATCTCCGGCCGTGACGCCCCGCCCGTTCACCATCCGCGTGCCCGACGCCGTGCTCGACGACCTGCGCGCGCGCCTGGCGCGCGTGCGCTGGCCCGACGAGATCCCCGGCGAGCCGTGGCGCTACGGCACCGACCTCGCGTACATGAAGTCGCTCGTCGCCTACTGGCGCGACCGTTACGACTGGCGCGCGCAGGAGGCGGAGCTCAACGCGCGCCGGCAGTTCACGGTGCCGCTGGGCGGCATCGACCTGCACTTCATCCACGAGCCGGGGGTGGGGCCGCGCCCGATGCCGCTGCTGCTCTCGCACGGCTGGCCGGGCTCGATCGTCGAGTTCCGGCGGCTGATCCCGATGCTGACCGATCCCGCGCGCTTCGGGGGCGATCCGGTTGACGCGTTCACCGTCGTCGCTCCGTCGCTGCCGGGCTATACCTTTTCGTTTCAACCCAACCAGAAGCGCTTCAGCGTGCCGCAGATGGCCGATCTCTTCGCCACGCTCATGACCGACGTGCTCGGCTACCCGCGCTTCGCCGCGCAGGGCGGCGACTGGGGCGCCTTCGTGACGTCGTATCTGGGCGCCGCGCACGCCGACACGCTCATCGGCATCCACGTCAATCTCCTGGCGGTGCCGCGCGACCGCGGCGCCGCGACCGCGACGCTCGCGCCGGACGAGCGCGCGTACCTCGAGGAGCTGGACCACTGGCTGCGCGAGGAGACGGGCTACCAGGCGATCCAGGGCACGCGGCCCCAGACGCTGGCGTTCGGGCTGACCGACTCCCCGGTGGGACTCGCCGCGTGGATCGTCGAGAAGTTCCGCGCGTGGAGTGACTGCGATGGCGACGTCGAGCGGCGCTGCGACCGCGACACGCTGCTGACGAACGTGATGCTCTACTGGGTCACCGGCGCCATCAACTCGTCGTTCTGGCCCTACTACGCGCGCAATCACTCGCCGTGGCCGATCACGGACAAGCGTCCCGTGACCGCGCCGACCGCCTACGCCGCCTTCCCGAAGGAGATCCTGCACCCGCCGCGCGCCTGGGTGTCGCGCGTATACACGGATCTCCGGCGCTGGACCGACATGAAGGCGGGCGGGCACTTCGCCGCGCTCGAAGAGCCCGAGGCACTGGCCGCCGACATCCGCGCGTTCTTCCGCACGCTGCGCTGAGAGCGCGCTGAAGGCGCGTCGGGCCTCACGTCAGCGGGACGTAGTCGTACTCGCCGATGCCCTGCAGAACGAGAAACGTGGCCGAGCTCTGCCCGGCGTTGGTGACGAGGTGCGGCCGGCCGGGGCGCACGCTGTAGGTCTCGCCGGGGCGCAGCTGCACGTCCTCCTTCGGCTCGCGCAGAAAGAGCCGCACCTCGCCCTCGAGCACGTAGAAGGTGTCCTGGATGTTGGTGTGAAAGTGCCACGGCACCTGCTGCTTCGGCGAGATCTGCAGCTCGTTGATACGGAAGCCCGGCCGCTCCGCGTGCCGCGCGCGGCGCTCCACCTCGTAGAGTGCGCTCGAGTCCTTGACGGCCTGCATGTCGATCCTCCTGGTCCTGCGCGAGCGCGACCTCGTCTCGATGGTGGGATTATTGCACGCCCCCGGTGCGCCATGACAGAGGGCTTCGAGGAGTTCCTCCGCGAGCGACGAGAGCACGCCGAGCGCACGCGGCGTCTCCTGGTCGGCGTGCTCGGCGTCGCGTGCGTCGCGCTCGCCGTCTCCAACGTCGTCCTGGCGCTGCGGCTGACGGCAGTGCGGGCGCGGCCGGCCGCCGAGGCGCCCGCGCCGTCCGCGTCGATCCGGTCGAGTGTCGAGGGCCCGCCGCCACCCGTGACGCTGCCCACGACCAGCGAGCCTCCGCGTCCGGAGCCCGCGGAGCCGCGGAGCGCGAGCGTGCCGGCCGACGAGCCCGCGCGCCCCGCCACGCCACCGCCGGGCGTGCCCGACCGGCCGTCCCCGGTGATCGAGCTGCCGCCGCGGCCGTTCGTCGGCTCCGCTCCGGCGCGGCGCGTCCTCGCGCCCCGCGCGACGGCACCCGTGCTTGCGCCGCCGCCCGCAGCGCCGGAGCAAGCGACCGCCGCGTGGATGCTGACCACATACGGCCGCGGCGAGGCGGAGTCGCGCGCCCAGGCCGCGCTCGAGTTCTACGACGCGGACTCGGCCGTCGCCCGATACTGGCGCCGCGTGCTCGCCGAGATCTCCGCCGCGCGCTGACCCGTCCCGCCGGCGGACGCTCGATCCCGCTTGTGTGACGGGTGTCACCTGTGAGAACGATAGGCGCGATGGAAGAGACCGCCCGTAGCGTGGAGACCGTCCAGGCGCTGCTCGAGCGCGGCGACCGCCGCCGGCTCGTCGACCTGCTCACGGCCGCGCATCCCGCCGACGTCGCGGCGCTGCTACGCGATCTGCCGCTCGAGGCGCAGGTGACCGTGTTCCGGCTGCTCTCCGCGCAGCGCGCGGGCGAGGTCCTCTCCGAGCTCGACGACCAGACGCTGCTGCAGCTCGTGCAGGCCCTCGATCAGCTCGAGGTCTCGCGCATCCTCGACGAGATGCCGCCGGACCACGCGGCCGAGGTCGTCGAGGAGCTCCCGGCCGCGCAGGCCGAGAGCCTGCTCGAGATGATGAAGGAGGAGCAGTCCGAGGACGTCCAGGAGCTGCTCGAGTATCCCGAGGACACCGCGGGCCGGCTCATGTCGCCCAACGCGGTGGCGGTGGGCGAGTCGGCCACCGTGGCCGAGGCCATCGAGCAGATCCGCAAGTCGGCGCCCGAGGGACGCGGCTTCGAGCTGTACGTGGTCGACGACCACCGCCACCTGGTCGGCGTGGTGCCGTTGCGACGGCTCCTCACCGCGGCGCCCACCACACCGATGTGGGCGATCCGCGATCCCAGCGTCGTCAGCGTGTCGCCCGAGACGGACCAGGAAGAGGTCGCGCAGCTGGTCGCCAAGTACGACCTGGTGTCGGTGCCGGTGACGGACAAGGAGCGGCGGCTGCTCGGGACCATCAGCGTCGAAGACGTGATCGACGTCCTCGGCGAGGAGGCGTCGGAGGACATCTTCCGGCTGGCCGGCTCGGACGCCTCCGAGCTCGAGCGGCGCTCGCCACGCGAGATCGCGCTGATGCGCCTGCCGTGGATCCTCACCACGCTGCTCATCGAGCTCGGCGCGGGCGTCGTCATCCACTATTACGACGCCACGCTCAGTCGCGTGATCCTCCTCGCCTCGTTCATGCCGGTCATCCAGGCGATCTCCGGCAACACGGGGCTGCAGTCGGTGACGATGGTCGTGCGCGGTCTCGCCACCGGCCACGTGCAGCTCGCGCGCTGGTGGGAGCCCCTGCTGCGCCAGATCCAGACGACGTCGATCATCGGCGCCGTGTGCGGCGTCGTGGTCGGTATCCTCGGCGCGGTGTGGCACGGCACGGTGTCCTTCGGCCTCGTGGTGGCCGTCTCGATGTTCATCTCGGTCAACCTCTCGGGGGCGGCCGGCACCGCCATCCCGATGGTGTCCAAGAGCCTCGGCTTCGACCCCGCGCTGACGGCCGGCCCCTTCGAGACGGCGCTCCAGGACGTGCTCGGCGTCACCATCTTCCTCGGGCTGGCGACGGCGCTCCTTCGCTTCCTCGCGTGAGCGCGTGACCTCGCCCGTGTCCGTCGCGCAGGTCGTGCGCGCCTTCGCGCTGACCGGCATCCTCTCCGTCGGCGGCGGCCGCGCCGCCTTCTTCTACGAGGCGCTCGTGATGCGCCGGCGCTGGATGCGCGTCGACGAGTTTCTGCAAGACTTCACGCTCGCGCAGCTGCTGCCCGGGGCGACGTTCTCCAACCTCTCGATCACGCTCGGGCATCGGCTGGCCGGCGTGGCGGGCGCCCTCGGCGGCCTGGCGGCCGTCATCGTGCCCGGCGGCGTCATCCTGGTCGTCCTCGCCTCGCTCTACCTCGCGCGCGGGCTGACGCCCAGCGTAGCGACGCTGATGCACGGGATGAGCGCCGCCGTGGTGGGGCTGGTCGCCGTCACCACGCTTCGCATGGCGCGCCCCACCCTCGTGAGCGCGCGCGCGATCGCGATCGCGGCGGCGACGTTCGCCGCCGTGGGGCTCCTCAAGCTCAACACGCCTGCCGTCATCGTCGTCATGGCCGCACTCGGCCTGTGGCTGAACCGTCCGGAGCCCGTGCCATCGCCCCAGGGGGCCATCCCATGAGCGACCTGCTGCTGATGACGTGGACGTTCCTCTGGCTGAGCCTGCTCTGCGTAGGCGGCGGCCTCGGCGTCATTCCGGAGATGCAGCGCCAGGTCGTGGCCAACCACCAGTGGGTGACCGCGCGCGAGTTCGTGGACGGCTACACGCTCGCGCAGCTCACGCCGGGCCCGACCATGCTCGTGGTGGCGTTCGTGGGCTATCGCGCCCACGGCCTGCTCGGCGCCGGGCTCGCGACGGTCGCGATGTTCCTGCCGAGCTCCCTCATCGTCGTCCTCGTCGCCGCGCAGTGGCAGCGGCTGCGCGCGCACCGCTGGGCGGCCTCCGCCGAGCGCGCCCTGCTGCCGATCGGCATCGGGCTCTCGACGGCGGGCGTCTACACGCTCGCGCGCTCGGCGCTGCACGACGTGACGACGATCGTGCTGGCGGTGGTGGCCGGCCTCGTGCTCTATCACGGCCGCGTGCCGGCGATGCTCATCGTCGTCCTCGGCGGCGTGGCCGGGTGGCTGCTGTCGTGAGCGCACAACCGTCCGTCGCCGTGATCGGCCTGGGCTTCGGCCGCGCCCACGTGCCCGCCTTCCAGGCCGCGGGCGCCCGCGTGGTCGCCGTCTGCCAGCGCGACGAGGCGGCCGCGCGGAAGGTCGCGGCCGCCTACGGCGTGCCGCACGTCTACCCACTCTGGGAGCAGATGCTCGCGGCGGAGCGCCCGGAGATCGTCGTGATCGCCACGCCGCCGCATCTGCACCGTTCGATCGCGCATGCGGCGGCGGCCGCCGGCGCCCACCTGCTCTGCGAAAAGCCGCTGGCGACGTCGCGCGAGGACGCGGAGGCGATCGTGGCCGACGTCGCGCACGCGAAGCGTGTCGGCATGACGGGCTTCAACTGGCGCTTCCCGGCCGCGATGCAGCGGATGCGCGCGCTCATGGCCGAGGGCGCCGTCGGCCGCGTGCTGCACGTGCACGGGCGCTGGCTCGGCGCGCGCTGGGCCGACGAGGCCAGCCCGACCACGTGGCGCATGGACCGCGAACAGGCAGGCCACGGCGCCATGGGCGACATGGGCGTCCACATGGTGGATCTCGTGCGCTGGACGTGCGGCGAGTTCGCGCGTGTCACCGCGCATGCCGGCATCGCCTATCCGGCGAAGCCTGTCGCCGGCACCACCAAGCCGACCGACGCCGAGGATTACCTGAGCCTGGTCGGGGAGCTGGTCTCCGGCGCGCAGGTCTCGTTCCTCGCGAGCCGCGCCGCCCACGGGCGCAACGAGCACGCGCTGGAGATCTCCGGCACGCGTGGCGCGCTCGCCTACCATCTGACGCGCGACGAGCCGCGCTGGTACGCGGGCCGACTCTGGCTCGCGGCGAGCGGCGGCCCCTTCCGGCCGGTCGACGTCGCGGCGCCCGCGGTCGAGGGCAGCGATCCGATGGACGTGCTGGGCCGCGCCACGATCACTCCGCTCGCCGCGCGGCTGCTCGCGGCGATTCGCGGGGAGGGGCCGGCGGATCCCTCGCTGGCCGACGGCCTGCGCGCCCAGATCGTGCTCGAGGCCACGCGCGAGGCCGCCGCGCGCCGCGTCTGGGTCGACGTGCCGGGTTAGGAAGGCCCCGGCGCCGGCCCCAGCTGCTGCAGGAGCCACCTGCTTGCCGGTCGGCGGAACGCCGAGAAACATGCCGTGGTGGGTGCCGCGTATCGTCAAGCGATACGCCACGCGGTCGCCTTCCGCGACGATGTCCTCGAGGGTGGCCTGCGCGTCGGGAAAGGCGTCACGAAGTCGCGTCGCGCGCTGGCGCTGGCCCCTCCTCCATCACGGCCGGAGTCCAGCCCTTGCGTACCGCCTCGAGGAGCCGGACCGTACACGGCCGTGCCAGCGTTGACAAGGCGTGGCGCGCGCGCTACGGTCTGGCGCCATCCAACTCACACCATCGTCGCTGCGCCGGAGGACCACCCCATGAGGCTTAGCCCGTTCCGGTATGCGCTGGCGCTCACCGTCGTCGTCGCGTTCGTGCTCGCCACGGGCCTGGTCGCCGCCCAGCAGGCGCCGCCGACCTGGAAGCAGGGACAGCCCAAGGAAATGGAGAGCTCGACGCTGTCCCCCATCGCCCAGCCGCCGGCGCCGAAGGCGCCCGGCGAGATCCCGGTGGACAAGATCAAGGTCCCGCAGGGCTTCAAGGTCGAGCTGTGGGCGAGTGGCATCAACAACGCGCGCGTCATGACGTGGGGCGATCGGGGCACGCTGTTCGTCAGCAGCCGCGTCGCCGGCAACGTCTACGCGGTGACCGACAAGGGCGGCTCGCGCGAGGTGAAGACGATCGCCAAGGGCCTGAACCTGCCCAACGGCGTGGCCTTCAAAGACGGCACGCTGTACATCGCCGAGATCCACCGCATCACGAAGATGGAGGGCATCGAGGGCAAGCTCGACAGCCCGCCCGAGATGAAGGTGGTGTACGAGACGCTGCCGAAGGACGCGCCGCACGGCTGGAAGTACCTGGCGTTCGGGCCGGACGGCAAGCTGTACTTCAACATCGGCGCGCCGTGCAATATCTGCATCCCGCCCGACACGCACGCCAACATCTCCCGCGTCAACGCCGACGGCACCGGCTTCGAGTACTGGGCGCACGGCGTGCGTAACAGCGTGGGCTTCGACTGGCACCCGGTGACGAAAGAGCTGTACTTCACGACCCACGCGCGCGACTGGCTGGGCGAGGACGTGCCCAGCGACCGCCTCGACGTGGCCCCGAAGAAGGGCCTGCACTTCGGGTACCCCTACTGCCACCAGGGCGACATCCCCGATCCGCAGTTCCACTCGGGCCGCGCGTGCGGCGAGTTCGCGGCGCCGTTGATCAAGACGGGACCGCACGTGGCCGGCAACGGCGTCGAGTTCTACACGGGCTCGATGTTCCCGGCCGAGTACAAGAACCGGATGTTCCTCGCCCAGCGCGGCTCGTGGAACCGCTCGCAGAAGATCGGCTTCCGCGTGATGATGGTCACGCTGCGACAGGGCGACGTGCCGAAATACGAGCCGTTCGCCGAGGGCTGGCTGCAGGGCGACCAGGTCTGGGGCCGGCCCGTCTACACCCGGCAGATGAAGGACGGCTCGCTGCTGATCTCCGACGACTACGCGGGCGCGATCTATCGGGTTTCGTACGGGAGATAGCGCCGGACCGGTGTCGCGCGCCGCGTGGGTCGGGGGGCGGTGAGGGGGGCCTCGTGCCCCCCCTGACGTTCGTTCTCCTGGCGCTATGGCTCGCGGGGCCCGTGGTATCCCTCGCCGCCGATCTCGAAGCGGGCCGTCGCAAGGCCGTGTCGTGCGCCGCCTGCCACGGCCCCGACGGCAATTCCACGAACCCGACCGTCCCGTCGATCGCCGGCCAGGTCGGGATCTACCTCCACTGGCAGCTCCTGCTCTACCGCGACAAGCGCCGCGTCGATCCGCAGATGGCGCCCATCGCGGCGGCGCTCAGCGAGGGCGACATGGCGGACCTCTCCGCCTTCTTCGCGGCCCAGCGCCCGGCGCCGCCGACGGCCGCGCCGCCCGACCCCGCGCGCGCCGGGACGGGGCAGCGCCTCGCCGAGACGTACCACTGCAACGACTGCCACGGGCGCGACTTCGCCGGCCGCGAGTACGCGCCGCGACTGCGCGGCCTGTCGCGCGAGTACCTGGTCGCCCAGATGCGCGGCTTCAAGGCGCGCACGCGCGGCGACCTGGACGGGGCCATGACGCAGGCGGCGCAGCCCGTCGCCGACGCCGACATCGAGCCGCTCGCCGACTACATCGGCTCGATCAAATGACAACGGGGGGCTGGACGGCCCCCCGTGTGCCCCCGCTTCGCGCGGAGGACGACAACCGACTCCGGTTCGACGCTACCAGCGGCCGCGGCCGCCGCCACCGCCGCTGGAGCGGCCGCCGCCCGGCGCGTTGGCCTTCTCGACCTTGATGCTGCGCCCCTCGAGGACGGTATTGTTCAGCTTGCTGATCGCTTGCTCGGCGTCCTCCGAGGTCGCCATCTCGACGAAGCCGAAGCCGCGCGACTGACCCGTGTCGCGGTCGGTCACGACGCTAGCGGACTCGACGGAGCCGACGGCCGCGAACGCAGAGCGAAGACTCTCGGTGGACGTGGAAAACGCGAGGCCGCCGACGAACAGTTTGATCGCCATCAGAGCACTCCTTGTGGTTGTCGATACTTCTGCATGTCGAGAGGAAGACGAGCCGGAGGACGAAGGAGCGTGACGAGCCCCAGCGCCTTCAGCGCGAGGATCATCACCCACGACGGATCGAATTCGAAGCGCCGCACGCTGAACTTCGGCGAGCGTGCGTGGGCGTGGTGGTTGTTGTGCAGGCTTTCGCCTCCCGTGAGCCAGGCGAGAACGCGCGAGTTGTACGCGGTGTTGTCGAAGTTCTGGCTGCCGCGCCAGTGCCCCACGCCGTTGATGAGGGGCGCCACGACGAAGACGTAGAGAACAGCGTGGAGTACCGCCGCGAGCAGGCCCGCCCAAGGCCCGAGCAGCGCGCACAGCAACGCGATGCCCAGCCCGAGGCCGATCCAGCCGTGACGGAACACGAGGCGATCGAGCCGGTCGCAGGGAATGTCGGAGGCGAAGACGCGTAGCGTCTCCGGATTCCGCGCCTCCCGCGCGTAGTAATAGACGTTGAGCAGCAACACGCGCCAGACCCCCAGCAGCCGCGGGCTGTGCGGATCACCCGCGCGGTCGGTGAACGCGTGGTGCTTGCGGTGGACGGCCACCCACTCGTGTCGCTGCTGTCCGGTCGTGAGCCAGAGCGCCGTCCGGAACAGCACGTCCGCCGCCGGATGCACGCGCAGCGCCCGGTGAGCCAGCGCCCGGTGCAGGTAGATCGAGGTCGCGAGCACGGCGACCTGGGTGAGCACGACGCTCACGACGGGCGCGAACACCATCGACAGCATCATCGATCCCAATCGCCCGCGCTGTCCGCGCGTTTCATGGCCTTGCGTCTCCGCTTGCGCGCCTGCGCCTGCTTGCGCTTTCGTTTGACCGAGGGCTTCTCGTAGAAGGCTCGTCTCTTCATTTCTTGGAAGATGCCTTCCTTCAGCATGTGCTTCTTCAACGCCTTGAGGGCCGGCTCGATCTGGTTCGAGGCGACGTCGATCCTGGCCGCGGTGACGATCCGTCCCACGCTCAGCGGCCCGGCGACGGGCTGGCGAGGTGGACGGTGAGCCGGCGGCCGTCGACCTCGAGCCGGTGGAGCTTCTTGACGGCGGCCGCCGCCGCCTCGGCCGAGGCCATCTCGACGAACCCGTAGCCGCGCGAGTGGCCGGTGCCGCTGTCGGTCGCCAGGGCGACGGATTCGACGACGCCGACCTCGGCGAAGAGCGCGCGGAGTCCGTCGTTTGACATCGCGAACGACACGCCGCCGACGTAGATCTTCCTCTGCATCACAGACGTCCTTTCATTCTCAGCGCCCGGAGCGATTGCTCCGCGCGTTTCCCGGTGCGTCGACCGTCGACCGCGCGCGCCATCCGCCGCCGCTCGCGAACCGCCAGAGCCTGACGCTCGATGTTCGAGAGAAGGCCCGGATGATCCTCGCGCCTCAGCCCCTCCTCGATCAGCGCGCGGAGGACCACCTGGAGGCTCACCGGCAGCTTGGAGGCCGCCGTCATCTTGCCGGCCAGGGACCGCGCCCGATCCAGATTGTCCTGCGACAGCACGAGGAGAACGCGCGCATTCGAGTCGGTCACTCAGCACCTTCACTTGATATAACTTACATGTTTTATATAAGATATAGTGTGAGACAGGACAAAGTCAACCCCGCGCAGCAGGAAAGGCATCATCGCAATGTTCCCGTCAGGCGGCGGCCGGCGCGGCTTCAAATGCTGGACCTGGTCGGATTGGACGATCGGTGACCTCCACCTCGAATACGGCACGTTGACGCTCGAGTCGCGTGGCCGCGCCCACTTCGAATGCGTGACGTACACGACCCGGCGGAACGGCCCCGACCACTGGTGGGCCGGCTTCTCGCTCGAGACGCGCGAGGGCGTGAAGCTGCACGCCGAGCCGCCCCGGGCGGGCATCGCCATGCCCGACGACGGCCCCGGCGTGCGTTATCGCTGGTCGCTCGATTTCAACTACGAGGCGTCGAACTTCGCCCGGATCGGGCGGGTGGTGCAAAACGCTGCACGCTGACGACACGCTCGGCGGCATGTCGGTTGCTGCCTCCGTGGCGTCATGGGTAAGCGGGTGACGCTCGCAGTGCTCGCGATGGGCCTGGCGCTCGTCGGCGCGCCGGCCGTCCACGCCGCCGATGCCTCGGCGAGCATCCCCGCCGCGCCGGCCGGCCTCTGGCAGGGCACCGCGTCGGAGTTCCCGAGCCCGTATCTCAGTACGGGCACGGCCAGGGTGACGCTGGAGCTCAAGCCGGACGGGACGTTCACGGAGACCTGGAAGCAGCGCCACCGCGAGTGGTCGAGGTCCGGCAAGTGGCACGCGCAGGGCGACAGGGTCGTGCTCGTGGCGGATGACCGGCGCCACACGCGACTGACGCTCCGCCGCACGGGCGAGACGCTCTACGCGGTGGCGCAGGAGCCGCTGCCGGCCGAGGGCCGCGTGACCACCGAGGCGATCCAGCTCCAGCCGGTCGCCCGCTGAGGCACATGCGAATCCTGATCGCGGCGGTGACGGTGGCGGCGCTCCTCGGCGGCTGCGCGACGCCGGCGCGCAAGACGGTCTACATGAAGCCAGGCATCAGCGAGGAGCAGAAGAAGAAGGACGAGACCGAGTGCATCGAGGCCTCGATCGACACGGCGGGGCCGCGCGCCGCGGCGTTCATCGCGGTCGATCGTGAGACGGTGGACCGCTGCGTGCGCCAGCGGGGCTACACGCCAACGCGGGTCGGAGACTAGAAGCCTGTCGGAGTTTCGAGGGGTGCCACGGCTTCGCCGGGCGCCCCGAGTGTTTGGGGGGTATGAGCTAGCCTGTCGCAGTTTCGAGGGGTGCCACGGCTTCGCCGGGCGCCCCGAGTGTTGGGGGGTTGGGGGGTATGGGGGGCCATCTCGGGGCCCCCCATCTTCACGACGGCTGCGGTGCCGGCCGGCGCCAGAAGAACACGCGCGAGATCGGGTGGGTGGCCAGGTACGTCTGCGCCGATTCCATATAGAGGTAGAGGACCGGCGTGATGTAGAGGGTGAGGAGCTGAGACACCAACAGCCCGCCCACCACGGCCAGCCCCAGCGGGCGCCGCGCCTCGGCGCCGGCGCCGATGCCGAGCGCGATGGGGAGCGTGCCGAGCAGCGCGGCCATCGTCGTCATCATGATCGGCCGGAATCGCAGCAGGCAGCCCTGATAGATCGCCTCCCGCGGCGCCATGCCGCCGCGCTCCGCCTCGATCGCGAAGTCGATCATCATGATCGCGTTCTTCTTCACGATGCCGATCAGCATGA
>Ga0137403_10007312_pt1 | contig 12491 bp, 13 predicted proteins | sample CZOMad2_1_16fung_FD_122057 | JGI IMG/M metagenome (GOLD analysis project Ga0137403, IMG submission 122057) | Vadose zone soil fungal communities from Angelo Coast Range Reserve, California, USA - CZOMad2_1_16fungal (Hybrid Assembly) | ecosystem: Environmental > Terrestrial > Soil > Vadose zone...
CTCGACGCAGGCTGCGGTGTACGCCATGAACGTGCGCCTGGGCAACCGCCTGCTGACGGCGCGCATCAAGGAGAAGCAGGCTGCGCGCATCGAGTACGAAGCCGCCAAGAAGGAAGGCAAGACCAGCGCCCTGTTGGAACAGCAGCGCCCCAACGTGTTCGAGATGAATGTGGCCAACATCATGCCGGGCGACGACGTGGCGGTCGAGCTGCGCTACACCGAGCTGCTGACGCCGACCGACGCGCAGTACGGCTTCGTGTTCCCGACCGTGGTCGGCCCGCGTTACAACAGCCCTCGGGCGGCCGCGTCCAACGGCCCGGCGATCGTCGGGGCCTACCTTAAAAACGGTGAGCCATCGAAGACCACGTTCGACTTGCGTGTGACGCTCGATGCGCCGCTGTCGGTGAAGGAGATCACCTCGCCGTCGCACGACATCCTGGTCACCGGCACCGGCACGCAGCACGCCAGCGTGGCGCTCAACAGCATCGACCCTCCGGCGAACAACCGCGACTTCATCTTGAGCTACCGCCTGGCGGGCGACCGCATCGAATCGGGGGTGTCGCTGTTCCGCGGACCCGACATCGACGGTGGCGAAAACTTCTTCCTCGCGATGGTCGAGCCCCCGAAGGCGATTGCGACGAAGCAGATCAACCCGCGCGAGTACATCTTCGTGGTCGACATCTCGGGCTCGATGCACGGCTACCCGCTCGACACCTCGAAGGCACTGCTGCGCAACCTGATCGGCGGCCTGGGTGCAAGCGACAGCTTCAACGTGATGCTGTTCTCGGGCAGCAACCGCATGCTGTCGCCCAGCTCGGTGCCGGCCACGCGCGCCAACATCGAGCAGGCCATCAAGGCGATCAACGCGATGGGCGGCAGCGGCAGCACCGAGATCGTGCCGGCGCTGAAGCGCATCGCCGCGCTGCCGAAGAACGACGACGTGTCGCGCAGCGTGATCGTGATCACCGACGGCTTCGTCAGCGTCGAGGCCGAGGTGTTCCAGCTGGTGCGCCAGAACCTGAACCACGCCAACGTGTTCGCCTTCGGCATCGGCAGCAGCGTGAACCGCCATTTGATCGAAGGCATTGCGCGCGCCGGTCAGGGCGAAGCCTTCGTCGTGACCAAGCCGGCCGAAGCCGCCGACCAGGCCGAGCGCCTGCGCAAGATGATCGCGTCGCCGGTACTGACCCAGGTGACCGCACGCTTCGAAGGTTTGGACGTCTATGACGTCGAACCGCAGCAGCTGCCCGACGTGCTGGGCGGCCGCCCGGTCATCGTGTTCGGCAAGTGGCACGGCGAGCCGACCAACGCCAGGCTGGTGATCGAAGGCCGGACGGCAGATGGCACTTATCGCCAGACGCTGCCGATCGCCGGCCGCGACGACCCGACCTCGGCCGCACTGCGCCAGTTGTGGGCACGCCAGCGCATCGCCGCGTTGAGCGACCAGGAAGCGCTGGACGGCGGCACGACGCAGAAGACCGCGATCACCGACCTCGGCCTTAAGTACAGCCTGTTGACGCAGTACACCAGCTTCATCGCCGTGGACAAGGTCGTGCGCAACAGCAACCCGGCCTTGGCGCCCAGCGTGGACCAGCCGTCACCGTTGCCCGAAGGTGTGAGCGATCTGGCGCTTGGCGCCGAGGTGCCGAGCACGCCAGAGCCGGGCGCGCTGCTGGCGTTGCTGGTGGTGCTTGGCATCGTCGGGGCGACGCTGTGGTCGCGTCGCCGTGGGTGAGCGTGTGATGGCTGCAACCAGCTCGTACGCCGTGCCGCGCGTGATCGCCACCAACCGCGCGGGGCGCTGGCAGCAGCGCTTCGACAGCCTGCCGCCCGTGGCCTGGTTGGCCCTGCAGGCCACGGCGCTGTGGCCGCACTGGCGCTGGGCCGCGGCGCGTGTGGCCGATGGGTCGGACGATCCGCTGGGCCTGGCCGCGCTGGCCGCACTGGGGGTATTGATGTGGCGGCTGGCACCGCAACTGCGTGCGACACCGCGGCCGCTGTGGCTGGGCGCGGCGATCGTTGCCACGCTCGCAGCCACCGCGGCCAGCTTCGTGATGCCACCGCTGGTGGGTGCGCTGCTGGCGGCGCTGGCACTGGCCGCCGGGGCACGCGCTTTCATGCCGTCGCAGCACGCCATGCTGCCGATGGCCGGCCTGACGGTGCTGGCCTTGCCGGTGGTGTCGTCGCTGCAGTTCTATGCCGGCTACCCGCTGCGCGTGGTGACGGCGCAGCTCAGCACCTGGCTGCTGCAGGGCTTGGGCTGGGCCGCGCAACGCAGCGGCACGGCGATGCTGGTGCAAGGCCGCCTGGTCATCGTCGATGCGCCGTGCTCGGGCGTGCAGATGGTCTGGATGGCGTACTTCTGCGCCTGTGCCGTGGCGGCCTTCGGCGGCCTGCGTGACGGGCAATTCTTGCGCCGGCTGCCATTCGTTGGTCTGCTGGTGCTGGCCGGCAACGTGCTGCGCAACAGCGCGCTGGTCGGGCTGGAGGCGAGCCGCAGCGCGGTCGCCGAGACAACGCACCAGGCCGTCGGCTTGCTGATGCTGCTGCTCGTGTGCGGCGCCGTGGCGGCCGTGGTGTTGGGAGGTCGTGATGGTCAGCGCTGAGGGGATGTCGTCGTCGCGCACGATGAAGCTGGCCTTGACGCTGGTCTTGGCGGCATGCGCATTGGCGCCGCTGGCACAACGTGGCACCGCGCCAGACCGCAGCGCAACGGCCTCGATCGAGTGGCCGACCACCTGGGAAGGCCGCACGCTGAGGCCCTTGGCGTTCAGCGCGGTCGAGCAGCGTTTTGCGGCGCGCTTTCCGGGCCAGATGGCGCGGCTGACCGACGGCGCGCAGGTGCTGGTGTTGCGCGAGGTGCGCCGGCCGACACGCATGCTGCACCCGGCGGCCGACTGCTACCGCGGCCTCGGCTACCGCATCCAGCAAGCGCAGCTGGAACGCGACGCGCAACAACGCCTGTGGCGCTGCTTCGTCGCCGAACGCAACGGCCAGCGCATCCGCGTCTGCGAGCGCATCGTCGACGCGCAGGGCCAGGCGTTCACCGACCCCTCGAGCTGGTTCTGGGCTGCGCAGCTCGGCCAGTCGACGGGCCCGTGGCAAGCCATCACGACCGCGAGGGCACTGTGAACAAATGGATCAAGGTGGGACTGGTTCTGGCACTCGGCGTGGCGGTCAGCGCGGGTGTGCTGCTCGCCGCCGTCTGGCAGGTGCTCAAACCCGCGCCGGACGAGTGGACCGAGCGCATGACGTGGGGTCCATGGAGCAAAGAGGTCAGCATGCCAGCCGTGCTGCGTCTGGCGACCCACCCGATGACGCTGCGCTTGCTGGAGGGGCACACCTGGCGCACGCGCTTCGGCCCGGTGACCTGGCGTGCCGGCGAGGAGGCCGGCACCTGGAATGCCGTGTGCGTGCCGTGCACGTTCCGCGTCAGTCCGCTGGGCCGCGACGCGGTCCGCTTGTCGCGCGTCGAGTTCACAGTGGAACCGGACGACGAGATGAAGCTGCATGGCACGCTGCTCCTCGGCGAGGTGAACGGAGCCATCCCGCGCCTCGAAGGCCGCTGGCAATCGCGCATCGAGCGCCAGCAAGTGCGGCTGAGTTTCACGCTGACCGACCAGCCCATCGCGCGGGCGTTCGGCCTGTTCAGCGCCGAAGTGCCGGAGCTGCGGCGCGCGCAAATCGACGGGCGCTTGAACCTGAAGGCACAGTTCGTTCTGCCGGCACGCAGCTTCACCGTCAAGCCCCGCGTCGACGGTTTTCGTGTGTCGGGCCTGGGCACGGAGGCGCTTTTGAACGCGCAGACGGGTTGCGGACCGTCGGACGCTGCCGCCGATTTCGGCAGCTGGCTGCCACGCGCCGTGATCGCGGCAGAGGACCAGCGTTTCTACGAGCACCCCGGCTTCGACCTGGGCGAAATCATGGGCGCGTGGGCGGCGAACCCGCAGACCTCATCCTCAGGCGACGCGGCCTTGCACGGCGGCAGCAGCTTGTCGCAGCAGCTCGCCAAGCTGATCTACACCGGCGATGGCCGCGACCACGGGCGCAAGCTGCGCGAGCTGCTGTACGCCGTGGAGCTGGACCGCACGCTGGGCAAGGCACGCGTGTTGAACCTGTACCTGGCGCTGGCGCCGTGGGGCAACGGCGTGTGCGGCGCCCACGCCGCGGCGCAGCGCTTCTTGCACAAGACGCCCGCCGAACTGACGCCGATCGAAGCGGTGTGGCTGGCCTCGCTGCTGCACAACCCGGATCGCGAGCTGGCAAAGATGGCGCGCGACGGCACGGTGAATGCAGAGCGTGTGGCGTGGGTCGCGTCACAGGTCCGGCCACTGCCGCGGCGGCGTGAGCTGTGGCTCAAGTCGGTGGCGCGCTGGTCGCCACCGCGCGAGGCGTTCACCTCCGCCATGGCCGTGTCGGCGTCCCGGGCTGCGCTGGGCCACTGAGCCCGCCCGTGCGACCGACTTGAACCCCTGCTGCCCGACCCCCTCTTCAGCGCGGAGTAGCATGCGCGCTCGCCCTGTTTTGGAGGACCCCCATGAATCGAAGACTCTGGCTTGCTGTCTTGGCTCTCGCCACCTCGCTCGGCCTCAGCGGCTGCGGCTACAACGACTTCCAACGCCTGGACGAACAGGTGAAGGCCAGCTGGTCTGAAGTGCTGAACCAGTACCAACGCCGTGCCGACCTGATTCCGAACATCGTCGCCACGGTCAAGGGCGAGGCGAACTTCGAGCAAGAGACGCTGACCAAAGTGGTCGAGGCACGCGCCAAGGCCACATCGATCCAGGCCACGCCGGAGCTGATCAACAACCCCGAAGCCTTCGACAAGTTCCAGAAGGCGCAAGGCGAGCTGAGCGGCGCGCTGGGCCGCCTGCTGGCCGTGAGCGAGCAGTACCCCAGCCTGAAAGCCAACCAGGCATTCCAGGACCTGCGCGTGACGCTGGAAGGCACCGAGAACCGGATCACCGTGGCACGCAACCGCTACATCAAGACCGTGGCCGACTACAACGTGCTGGCGCGCAGCTTTCCGACCAACCTGACCGGCAAGGTGCTCGGCTACGGCCCCAAGCCGACCTTCACCGTCCAGAACGAGGCGCAGATCTCGACGCCGCCGCCGGTGAATTTCGACAAGCCGGCATCGAAGTGACGCACGGTTTTCTGCGTTGGTGCGTGGCGTCGCTGCTGAGCCTGGCGGCCATGGCGGCGTGGGCGCAGGACCTTCAGCCGCTGCCTGCACTGACCGCTCGCGTGATCGACACCACTGCGACGCTGAGCCTGGACCAGGCCGCAGCGCTGGAACGCAAGCTGGCCGCCATCGAAGAAAAGCAGGGTTCGCAGCTGGTGATCCTGATCGTCGGCAGCACGCTGCCCGAAGACATCGTGTCGTATGCGCAGCGCGTCGGCGATGCGTGGAAGCTGGGCCGGCGCGAGGTCGGCGACGGCGTGCTGATCGTCGTGGCCAAGAACGACCACGCCGTGCGCATCGCCGTGGCCAAGTCACTGGAAGGGGCGATTCCGGACCTGGCCGCGGCGCACATCATCAACGACCGCGTCACGCCGGCATTCAAGGCGGGCGATTTCGCCGGTGGACTGAACGCCGCGGTGGACCGGCTGGCCGAGCGCATCGGCACCGAAGGCCTGCCCGAACCCGAGGCACGCAGCAGCCGCAAGACGTCGCCTGGTTTCGACGTGCAGGACCTGGCCATTTTTCTGTTTGTCGGAGCGCCGATCCTGGGCGCTGTGCTGACAGGCATGCTGGGCCGCAAGATGGGCGCGCTGGCCACCGGCGGCGCGGTCGGCGGGATCGGCTGGTGGCTGACAACCAGCGCGCTGATGGCGGCCGGTGCCGGGCTCGTGGCGCTGCTGCTGGTCGGTGTTTTCGGTGTCGGTTCGCGGCGCGGCGCTGGACTGGGTGGCGTGCCCATCATCTGGGGTGGCGGCGGTGGCGGCGGTGGCGGTGGCGGTTTCAGCTCCGGCGGCGGCGGCGACTTTGGCGGCGGCGGCGCGTCGGGAAATTGGTGATGAACACACTCTCACGTCTGCTGAAACACCGCCTGGTCGATGAAGGCGATGCGCGTCGCGCGCTCGGCACCGAGGCGCTGCAGCGTCTGCAGTCGCGCGTGTCGTCCAGCGAGCGCAAACACAGCGGCGAGATTCGCGTCTGCGTCGAGGCGGGCCTGCCACTGTCTTATCTGTGGCGCGGCGCCAGCGCCCGCGAACGCGCGGTGATGCTGTTCAGCAAGCTGCGCGTGTGGGACACCGCGCACAACAACGGCGTGTTGATCTACCTGCTGCTGGCCGACCGCGCGATCGAAATCGTCGCCGACCGCGGTTTGAATCAGCACGTGTCTGCAACCCGATGGCAAGCCCTGACGGACACCATGCGCCAGGCGTTTCAGGCCGGACAGTTCGAGCCCGGCCTGAACACCGCCATCGACGCCGTGGACGCCTTGCTGACGCAACACTTCGCCGTGCTGCCAGGCACTGAAAACCCGAACGAACTGCCCGACGCACCCGTGATGCAATGAGCGCCGGCTGGCCCCAAGGAAACGCCGGACCATTCCCAAGTTTTCTTTGCTCCCCCCGGGGGGCGGACGCGCAAAGCGCAACCTTGGGGCCCACATCTACCGCCCAAGGAGACCTCGATGCGCGCAGTTGTTTTTCTTTCAATGTATTTGTGTGCAATGGCCCTGGCCGATGCCGCGCAAGCCCAGACGCCGCCGGTCAAACCCGGCTTGTGGCAAATGCAGAGCACCCGCGAGGTCGACGGCAAAAAAGCCCCCGATCCGCTGGAACACCTGAAGGGCATGCCGCCGGAATCGCGCAAACGCATGGAGGAGATCATGCGGCAACAGGGCGTGGACATCAGCGGCGGCGGCACCAAGATGTGCCTGAACCGCGACTCGCTCGACCAGGGCACCTGGCAAGGCACGCAGTCGGGCTGCAAGACCGATTTCAAGACGCGCAGCAGCAGCCGCTGGGCATGGCATTCGAGCTGCACCCAGCCGCCGTCGGAAAGCGATGGCGAAGCGGTGTTCGCCGATTCGGAAAATTACACGGTCAAGCACGCCTCGACCATGACGCTGCAGGGCCAGACCCAGGTGTCGCAGATGACGATCACCGCCAAGTGGCTGGGCACCGACTGCGGCACGCTCAAGCCGGTTGGGCCGCCGAAGCTACCGGTACCACCGAAGACGCCCGCTCAGAAATGAGCCAGGTAGCCGCCGTCCACCGCCAACACCTGGCCGGTGATGTACGACGCCGCGGGTGACGCGAGAAACACCACCGCACCGGCGATCTCGTGCGGCTGGCCCCAGCGGCCGAGCGCGCTGCGCGCCTTGAGCCACGTGCCGATCTGCGGGTCGGCCACCATCGCCGCGTTCGGCTCGGTGGCGAAGTAGCCCGGCGCCACCGCGTTGACGGTGATGCCGTGCGGGCCGAGTTCGGCCGCCAGCGCGCGCGTCAACGCGTCGAGCCCGCCCTTGGCCGCGGTGTAAGCCGCATCGCCGGCACGCGCGATCGGGCCGGCGATCGAGGTGATGTTGACGATGCGCCCGCGGCCTTGCGGCTGCATCAGACGCGCCGCCGACTGGCACAGGTGGAACGGCGCAAGCAGGTCGACCTCGATCAGCGCACGCACGCTGTCGAGATCGAGATCGGCCAGCGCGCGGCGCTCGCGGCGACCGACGTTGTTGACCAGGACGTCCAGGCGCCCGTGCTTCGCGGCGATGCCGTCCATCGCATGGCGTGCGGCCTGCGCATCGACCACGTCGAAGACGGCGGCATGGACTTGCCATGCGCCCTCGGCGCGCAACGCGTCCACGGCCTGGCCGACATGCGCCGCGTCGCGGCCGTTGATCCACACTTCGGCGCCGGCCGCGGCCAGTGCGCGCACCATTTCCAGGCCCAGGCCGCTGGCCGCGCCGGTGACGAGCGCGGTCTGGCCTTGCAGCGAGAACGGGTGCGGGGTGTCGACAGGCATGCGCGAATCGTAGCCGCAGCCATGAAAAAACCCGCCGGGCTTGCGCTGGGCGGGCTCAGGGGCCTTGTGGGCAGTTTTCTTGTTATTTCTTGCGGTATTTGCGCAGCGCGGCGATCTGCGCGGCCACGGTGTAAAGCTCGGCTCGCGCCACGGCGACATCGATCTCGCCCTTGGCGTTCTTCAAGGCTTCCTCGGCCACCTTGCGGGCTTCGTTAGCCTTGGCCTCGTCGAGGTCGCCGCCGCGGATGGCGGTGTCGGCCAGCACGGTGACCGTGCCGGGCTGCACTTCGAGAATGCCGCCGGCGACGAAGACGAACTCTTCTTCGTTGTTGTCGGCACGCAGGATGCGCACCGCGCCGGCCTTGATGCGGGTGATCAAAGGCGTGTGGCGCGGGTAGATCCCGAGCTCGCCCATCTCACCCGGCAGCGCGACGAACTTCGCTTCGCCGGAGAAGATGTTCTCTTCGGCGGAGACCACATCGACGTGGAGTGTTGCCATGCTCAGTTTTCCTTCAGCGTTCAGAAAGGGTCAGAAGAAGATCAATTGATCTTTTTCGCCTTTTCGAAGGCTTCGTCGATGGTGCCGACCATGTAGAACGCTTGCTCGGGCAGGCTGTCGCATTCGCCACTGACGATCATCTTGAAGCCGCGGATGGTTTCTTTCAGCGGCACGTACTTGCCCGGCGAGCCGGTGAACACCTCGGCGACGTGGAACGGCTGGCTCAGGAAACGCTGGATCTTGCGGGCGCGGGCCACGGCCAGCTTGTCTTCAGGGGCCAGTTCGTCCATGCCCAGAATCGCGATGATGTCGCGCAGCTCTTTGTAGCGCTGCAGCGTGCCCTGCACCGCGCGGGCGGTGTTGTAGTGGTCTTCGCCGACGACGTTCGGGTCGAGCTGACGCGAGGTCGAGTCGAGCGGGTCGACCGCCGGGTAGATGCCCAGCGAAGCGATGTCGCGCGATAGCACCACGGTCGAATCCAAGTGGGCGAAGGTGGTGGCCGGCGACGGGTCGGTCAAGTCATCGGCGGGAACGTAGACGGCCTGGATCGACGTGATCGAACCGACCTTGGTCGAGGTAATGCGCTCTTGCAGGCGGCCCATTTCTTCGGCCAGCGTCGGCTGGTAGCCCACGGCCGAAGGCATGCGACCCAGCAGTGCGGACACTTCGGTGCCGGCCAGCGTGTAGCGGTAGATGTTGTCGACGAAGAACAGCACGTCCTTGCCTTCGTCGCGGAACGATTCGGCGATGGTCAGGCCGGTCAGCGCGACGCGCAGGCGATTGCCCGGGGGCTCGTTCATCTGGCCGTAGACCATCGCGACCTTCGAGTCTTCGAGCTTCTCGAGGTTGACGACGCCCGAATCGGCCATCTCGTGATAGAAGTCGTTGCCTTCGCGGGTGCGTTCACCGACGCCGGCGAACACCGACAAGCCGCTGTGCGCCTTGGCGATGTTGTTGATCAGTTCCATCATGTTCACGGTCTTGCCGACACCGGCGCCGCCGAACAGGCCGACCTTGCCGCCCTTGGCGAACGGGCACACCAGGTCGATCACCTTGATGCCGGTTTCCAGCAGGTCTTGCGATGGGCTCAGCTCGTCATAGGCCGGCGCCTTGCGGTGAATCGAGGCGGTGAGTTCCTGGCCGACCGGACCACGTTCGTCGATGGGCGCACCCAGCACGTCCATGATGCGGCCCAGCGTCGCGCGGCCCACCGGCACCATGATCGGCTTGGAGGTGTTTTTCACCATCAGCCCGCGGCGCAGGCCGTCGGACGAACCGAGCGCAATCGTGCGCACCACGCCGTCGCCCAGCTGCTGCTGCACTTCGAGCGTCAGGTTGGAGCCTTCCAACTTCAGTGCGTCATAGATCTTGGGCATCGCGTTGCGTGGGAACTCGACGTCCACCACCGCGCCAATGCACTGAACAATTTTGCCGTCAGCCATGTTCGTATCCTTAAAAAATCGATTCGTTCGGTCTCAAACCGCAGCCGCGCCGGCCACGATTTCAGACAATTCTTTGGTGATCGCCGCCTGCCGCGTCTTGTTGTAGACCAGCTTCAGCTCGCCGATCACCTGGCCTGCGTTGTCGGTCGCCGACTTCATCGCCACCATGCGTGCGGACTGCTCCGATGCCATGTTCTCGGCCACCGCCTGGTAGACCAGGGCCTCGGTGTAGCGCACCAGCAGTTCGTCGATCACTGCGGCCGCGTCGGGCTCGTAGATGTAATCCCAGCCGTGCTGGGCGTCACCTTCTTTGGCCTGGGCGGCCATGCTCTGCGCCGACAGCGGCAACAGCTGTTGCACCATCGGTTCCTGCTTCATCGTGTTGATGAAGCGGGTGTAGCAGAGGTACACAGCCGACAGCTTGCCTTCGGCGTAGGCATCGAACAGCACCTTGACCGGGCCGATCAGCTTGTCGAGCTGCGGCTTGTCACCCAGTTGTGTGACATGCGAGACCACCTTGGCGCCGACACGGTTCAAGAAACCGAGGCCTTTGTTGCCGATGGCCACCGCTTCGCTCTTGACGCCCTGGGCTTCGAGCTCTTTGAGCTTGAGCGTCACGGCGCGCAGCACATTGGTGTTCAAGCCGCCGCACAGGCCTTTGTCGGTGGTGACAACGATGAAGCCGACCGTCTTGGCGCCATCGTTGGCCACCATGAACGGGTGTTTGTACTCGGGCGTGGCCTGCGACAGATTGGCCGCCAGGTCGCGGATCTCCCGCCCGAGCAGGGATTCGCTACCCACCAATGCTACCGACGGCTTATCCAATCTGATGCTCCGGATGCGGCGGCGGGGGCGCGTGCCGCAGCCGTCGGCGCAGGATGCCGCCGATGCGAATTACGATGCCGCTGGCCACATACGTGGACGCCATCACGAGCAACAGCGCCTGTGAGTAGTTCACCATTCCGTAGATGAACGCGGCGATCAGAATAACGATCAGGGGCGAATAGGCTTTGCTCATGCTGAGGCCTTTGAAGGCATAGTAGCGCCAGGTGCTCACCATGAGGAAGCCGAGCAGAAGCAGCAGGCCGAGCCACGCCAGCGACCATACCCACCAGCGGAGGGGGTCGGCGCCGGAGGCGTAGACGGTGGCGGCTACCATTGCGGCCGCGGCCGGTGTGGGCATGCCGACGAAGTATTTGCGATCCGGCCGTCCCGGATTTTTCGGGACCGGGTTCTTCTGAATATTGAAGCGCGCAAGCCGGCACGCGCAGCACAGCAGGAAGAGAAACGCGATGAAGTAACCCACGTCGAAGATGTGACCGCGAGCGCTGGCGGAGATTTCGGAGCCGATGAACTGGACACCCCAGGCGAAGGCAAGCACGGCGGGCGCCATGCCGAAGCTGACGACGTCGGCGAGCGAATCCATCTCGCGGCCGAAATCGCTGGTGGTGTTGGTCATGCGCGCGATGCGGCCATCCAGGCCGTCCAGAAACGCGGCGGCGCCGATGGCCTGGGCGGCGACCGCGAAATGGTCCGACGCGCCCGCGCCGCCGGTGACGGCCAGCATCGCTCCCTGAAAGGAGCGCAGAATCGAGACGTAGCCGAGGAAGATGTTGCCCGCGGTGAACAGGGTCGGCAGGACGTAGGCCGCTTTGCGTGGACGGCGATCCGGCGAATTCGGGTCGACGAACCGGTCCTTAAGCGCCATCGCGATCCCTTCGCCGGGCGATCACGCTGGAGCCGCCGGCGACGTGCTCGCCCACTTTGGCGACAATTTCCCACTCCGGTCCGAACATCACGTCCGTACGCGAGCCGAATTTGATCAGGCCGACACGTTCACCGATCGCTACCTTGTCGCCAACCCGTTTCGTAAATACGATCCGCCGCGCGATCAGGCCCGCGATCTGTTTGAACACGACCGTGGAGCCATCGCCGCTGACGGTCACGACGTTCTGCTCATTTTGTTCGGAGCATTCTTCCTTGTTGGCCGGCAGGAAGCGGCCGTACTTATACTCCACGCTCTGTATGCGGCCCGCGACCGGGGCGCGGTTGACGTGAACGTCGAAGACGCTCAAGAAAATCGTGAGGCGCGTGAGCCCGGGACCTTCAGGCTTGATCGCGACCACCTTACCATCGGCCGGCGAGACGGCGACCGGTCCTGGCGGAATCTCACGATCGGGGTCGCGGAAAAAATACAGACACAACAGTGCCAGCAGCCATAGGGGAACTGCGAACAAAGGTCCGGCGACCCAATACATGAGGGCGCCGGCGGCCGCGAGCGCCGCGGCGTAGTAGATTCCTGTGGATACGATCTTCAACAACACTATTTTCCCACAGTAGCAGCAGGATTTTCGGTGTTACATCGTGATAGGATCACGTCAAATGGCGCTCGCAGACCTGACTAAGCAACTCGCCAAGGAGGCCCTGTTCTCCGCCGCGAATGCGCCGGCGGCGGCAACTACGCCCGCGGCGGCTCCGCCCGAGAACGTCGGCAACATGATCCTGGGCCAGATCCACGCCATGCAAAAAGCGCTCAAAGAAGATGAGGAGTTGACGTTGTGGTTCGGCA
>Ga0137403_10002458_pt2 | contig 12489 bp, 10 predicted proteins | sample CZOMad2_1_16fung_FD_122057 | JGI IMG/M metagenome (GOLD analysis project Ga0137403, IMG submission 122057) | Vadose zone soil fungal communities from Angelo Coast Range Reserve, California, USA - CZOMad2_1_16fungal (Hybrid Assembly) | ecosystem: Environmental > Terrestrial > Soil > Vadose zone...
TTGCCTTGCTCACTCTTCTCGCGTTGACGAGTCCACCTCTCTTGTATCAGGCACAGTATTTTTAGCTACCTCAGGTTTCCTTGAGATATGGCTGAGGCGATCGCTGCGGAACCGCTCAGGTTGGGTTCCTCTATTACCGTAGACTTCAAACTCTTTAGTGTCCCTGGCAATATAGGTCTCCATGCCAACGAGTGTTTCTCGTGCAACTGTAACCCCGTCACGTATTACTGCATTCCCACCCAGGAACGAGAAAGGTTCGATAACACAGCGCCCTGAGATGATCGCCCGGGCAATGAACACGTGATCCTCAACGACGGCGTGATGCCCAATGTGACTTCCGGCCCAAATCACTACATCGTTACCTAACCTGGCGAAGGGTTGAATGGTGCTGTCCTCAAGAATGAAGCAGTTATCGCCGCATTGAAAGTCGGGAAATATCGTTGCCCTGGAGCTGACATAGCTGATGAATTTATAACCGCGCCGCCTGGCATCGTCATACTTCTCAGCGCGCAGATGGTTCATCTTTTCGAAACTCATGGGGATGAACATATGGAATTGGTCCGGCGAATAATGTTGCTCTAATTCGTTGTAAGGAACCACCGGGAGGCCTCTAAATTCACCGCTCGTCAAATATTCAGGGTCCACCGTAAACGCCACGACCTTGTGATCCGAGTCATGGGTTAGATAGAAGTGCGCCAGCTCGGCCATCTTTTCAACTCCGAACACAACGACGTTTGCCATTCATCCTCCTTCTCTTTCATACATTGGATAAAGTGCAGTCGGCGCGTCAAGAAGGCCGAGGGGATAAAACTCGCCCCCTCGGATCGTTCGTCAAGACGGCCGGTCACTTTTCCACTACATACAAAACGCTTTGACCAGAGATACCAGTTCTGATGAATTCCGCGGCGCCAAAGAATTTCTGGCCGTGCTGATGAACCAGGAAGCCGGCCGCTTTCACTCTGTCGATAAAGCCATGCTTTGAATAGAGGCGGACGTGATCGAATTGGCCGAAGCGCCTCCACCTTTCGCCCTCATCGACGACTGTTGGGTCCTCGTCGATTTCGCTGACGCAGAGGACGATTGGCACCATCAGAATTCCTTTGCCGCCCGGTCTGAGGATTCGGTGCAACTCGCGGATGGCCTTCCGGTCATCGCCCACGTGCTCTAACACGTGAGAACAGATGAAAAAATCAAACTCGCCATCGTGATAAGGCCGCAATTCAGTGATGTCAACTTTGTCATCGACGCCTTCCGCAAGAGCATCCGCCGTCCGGTAGGAAATGTTATGCCCGGAGCGCGCGATTTCGCGCCGGATAAAATCAGATAGCGCGGCGGACGGAGCAAAGTCCACCATCTTGAGGCCCCGGTCGGCCTGAACGCCCGCCAGATAATTCTGCAGGTACAAGGCACACAATCGATCACGATCAGTCGCCTGACATGACGGACATGAGTAACCCTGTTGATTGCAGGTTTCAGCTTCCTCGTCCACGTAAGGCCAGCCATGTTTCGTCAGGTTGTCGCGATAGAACGCGGGGAGCGGCTGAAAAGCTCGGACGCGAGACCGGCACACGGGGCAATAGTGCCGGGCGGCGATGGTCTGCAAGCGAGCCTTGAAGGCCCGGATCCCGGTCTTCAGAATCACCGGAGTATGTCGCTTAACAACACGCAGCAGCGACGGTTCTGAAATAGCGGTCATCACAGTTCGTCCGATGGTTCGTCTACGTGTACGTCCCACTTGAAGGTTGGGCGCACCGCACCGATCCACTTGCCGTACCATCGCGTTTGTCGCTCGGTCTCGTGCACTTCGAACACAATGAGATCATGCAAATCAAGGAGGACTACGCTTGAGTCTTCTACGAGCAAAAGTCGGATGGTGTAGATACCATCATTCAGAAAGTCACCCGGAATAACAAAACTTCCACGCACCAGACCTTCGGGAAAGCTACGACCCTCCGATCCGGTGTTAAAGATCGCTACCCCTGCGCGGTCGTACAGGACGATGCTCAAATTAATGAATGCGCCCGGCAGATAATTCCAAAACGCCGCGTTGAACTCAATGGCGGTCTTTACGGTTATCGGTTCAGCCGCTTGTCCCAGGGCGGTAATCGACACGCGACGCAGACGTACCTTGTCGTCGCCGGGAGCGGAATCTTCATCGTTCCATTCCTGTGCGAGGGTGACGGGCGCACCATTCTGCAAATAGTCGCTGATCACTTCCTCCGTTTCGCCGGCGTTGACAATCCGGCCGCCGTCCAGCCAGATTGTCCTGCTACACAAACTTTTCACCGCAGTCATGTTGTGAGTGACGAACAAAACGGTTCGGCCTTGCCTTGAGACATCACCCATCTTTCCCAGGCATTTCTTTTGAAACTCAGCATCCCCCACCGCCAGCACTTCGTCGATCAGTAGAATTTCGGGCTCGACGAAGGCGGCCACAGCAAAGGCCAAACGCATGTACATGCCAGTCGAATAGTGTTTGACCGGCGTATCCATGAACCTCTCGACCTCGGCGAACGCCACGATCTCGTCGAACTTTTGGGCGACCTCGCCGCGTTTCATTCCCAGCACCGCGCCATTGAGGAAGATATTTTCGCGACCGGTCAGTTCGGGGTGGAAACCTGTGCCGACTTCGAGCAAGCTGCCCACCCGGCCGCGAATCCGCGCACGACCAGTGGTGGGTTCGGTGATCCGCGAGAGAATCTTCAAGAGCGTACTCTTACCAGCACCGTTGCGGCCGATAATCCCCAGCACTTCGCCTGGCGACACTTCAAAGCTCACGTCCTTTAGTGCCCAGACTGTCCGATCCTCGCCCCGTCCGCCGCGCCGTCGTCGAAACGGCGCGCGAACTGTGGCCATCAAAGACTCTCGCAGTGTCGAGTAGGAGCCGTGAGCGCCGCCAAGGTGATACTCCTTGCTCAAATCTTCTGCTCTGATGATTGGATTCATGTCGGAAAGTCAGATGATATTCGCGAAACTTTGCTCAACCCGGCGAAGACGGCGCGCCGGCCGCTTCCATACGATTCTTAATCGCTTCGCCGCTTGTCATAGGTTCGCGTTCCCGGTTATGCCCGGGGCTTCAGTGACCGTTTCCGGCGCCACCTCCAATAACGGTGTGGCGGGTGAAGCCTCTGAATTCTCGGGGAGTCTACTGGAACGTTCTTTGATTCTCGCGGACCGCAGGACTGACTCAAAAATCTCATGGACCCTTGGCGCATGCATCGACATTGAATACTCGGCTTCAACCGTCGCTCGGCCTGCTTTTCCCAGAACCGCCCTTAAGGACGGTGAATGTAGCAGTCGAGTCAGCTGCTCGATCCATTGATCTTCAGTCGTCGCCAGTAGCCCATTTTCATCGTCCTGAATTATTTTGGTATTGACCCCCACGGGTGAACATATAGTGGGGATACCCAGCGCCATATACTGCAGAGCTTTGCAACCGCACTTGCCGCGCGCCCACTCGTCATCGGGCAAAGGCATGATGCCGATATCGATCGCGTTCAGGTCAGCAATTTCTGTTTCCGAACGCCACGGCATGGCTTCTACTTCAACGCCATCTATTTGATAACTGTCGGTGCCAATGACGCGCACGCGGAAGCGTTCCTTCTCCGCCAGTCGCGTTAACGCTCGCCGCACTGTATTGAGGTGATGGACCGTACTATAGCTCCCGCTCCAACCAATCAACGGAGCGTCCGCGCTCACCTTGGACTCGTCAAGAGTATATTTCGCGGTATCGATGGTAGTGGGAACCACTGTGACATTCTGGTTGAAGCGAGAGCTATATTTTGCGAGATAAGAGTTCCCGGCAACGACGTGCGCGGCCAACCTGCAAATGGTTCCCGTCTTCCCTGGAAATTTCAGCCAGCGAAAACAACGATTGACCGGGCTGCTGTAGGTCGAATGCACAAAAATAGCGTCATCCAGATCAAAGACGATCGGGACGCCTTTCATGCTGACGTACCTCTCGATGAGGGCCGGACCCATCAGCGCCACCTCTTTATATATATAGACCAGATCGTAATCCTTGATCAGCTTCAGCACCTTCAAACGCCGCGTCGATTCTCGCGCTGTCAAATAAATCTTCCGCAAAGTGTTCCCTTCCCGGGACAGCAGCGAGTTCAACTCATCGCCTCTGAATGGGACAAAGGTAATCTCGGCGCCCAACTCTTCGAGTATGGGAGCCCACTGCTCGATCCGGTAGCGTTGACCGGGAGCAGTATCAAAGGGGTATGGAACAAGAGCCAGAATGCGCATTATTTAGGTCAATCGACCCTCTTCAGCAATTGAGCGGTCGCGAAGGCCGGGCAATATCTGAGTAAGTCCGAACATACCGAGCACGATCAGCAAGACAAAGAAACCATAACGCAACCGGTACAGGGCTCCGAGGTTAATTATCCCTAAGCCCAGAGTAGTCACGCCGAACAACGTGACGCCAAACAAAAACCACGTAGATAGACGTTGACGGGCGCGCCACACTCCGAACAGTGCCAACGCTTCAAGAATATACGCAGCCAGCATCTCGGCGCCGCTCAGGATTCGGCCTGACAGGCCTACCCCTCTTCCTTTGCTCAGCCATGTATTCGGAAATGGGGCAAGAAAACCAATTTCCATAGCGCGGGGAAGGTAACGCACTAAATCCATAGTGGTGATGAACTGAACCTTAGGATCTATCAGTGTGCCGGAGTCCTTGTACTTATCCGCAAACGCATCTCTCATTCCTTGAATCAGCGCTATGGGCCGACTTCTTTTAGGCTGAACGACGGGCACGGCCTCACGTTGCGCATTGTTCCCATCGCCTGGCAATGGTGACGCTGAATTTTCCTTTCTCTGAGCAATCTCGGCGACAGGAGCTGGAGAAACTTGATTAGTCGGTTGAATCAGCGTCACTGCTGGATTCTGTTTGAACGGCACAATGTTTGTCATCTCGGGTGGGAGTACCACCTGATCCTGCGGCGTTAAAGAAGCTCGGTTAAGAAATATTGCGCCAAGTGCCAGAAGCAGAACGGCCAGCAGGCTCAACATGTTGCCAGCAAAAAACGATCGTTCGCGTACCTCGCGGAATATCATGAACACCGCGCCGATCAAAATTATACCCAACGTGACCAGCCCCCAAAACCCTGCCCGGGTAGCATAAATCAAGGCGATCGCAGTACTGCCGATCATTCCCGTTACCAATCCCATTCGCCACGATAATTCTCTGGTGAGCCACATCGCCACCACCAGGACCAGGCTGAGCATCGCCACCACGCAGATTGGGTCTTTCAGAATCTGAGCGTTGTGCACGAGGAATGAAGGCCAGATAGCAACCGCCGCCGCGGCCGCTCGCGCAGCAGTCTGATCGAATAGCTCTTTGCCAATCTTGAAAACCAAAATTAGGATCGCAAGGTAGCAACCAAGGTTGAGTGGTTCGGCGCTCAATACGTTGTTTCCGACCAGCGGACCAAGAACCAGGTAGCACAAAGAATAAAGCTTGATGTGAGCACTTTGATTGGCGAACAGCCAGGCCTGTACTCCTAAATTCTTGAATACGATCACGGAGTCCTTTGCCTGGCGGTCGTAATCGCGGGTGTCAGGCAATGCTGTAGACAGCAGGCCGCGTTCGTCGATCTTGTTGGGGGCGAAGCCCAGCCGCCCTATCGTAAAAAGACTGAGGACTACGGTAAGTTGGAGGATCGCGGCAACTAGAAGTAGATTTCGCGCAGGTGAATCAAAAAAGAGTCTCCCGATTTTTTTCATCCGCGTTTGTAACCCATCGACTCCCCCGGTTTCTCCTTACTTCAATAGCAGAGATAGGATTGTTCGCGCAACGGGCCGTAAGTCAGCGCGGCGAATTGTCGCGAGTTATTTGAATTAGAAGCGAAATGAGAAGTCCGTGATCGAATCGATTGGGAGTCTGGCCTAATCGATCAAAACTCGATTATGTATTCGACGAGTCCCAAGACTGACGGAAGTCTAAGAAAAGTCAAAAAGGGATTCAAGACCGCGCATGTAAAACCCTTGATTTTCTTCGGTGGCTGCAACTTTCGAAAAGGCAAATACTTAGCGTTTTGCCGGTTGTCTAATTCGCAATGCGGAGGTCAGGGGTTCGATCGCCCTCTGCTCCACCAATTGTTTTCAACCATTTACAGCCACAGGCAACTGTGGCTGTTTTGGCCAAGTGGCCAATACGTGACCAACTTTTCCAAAAGTAAGCTTCATTGCCTCTACGGCGACTCGCTTACTGCCTTCAACCATCCTCACGTAACGCATGGTCACCCGAACATCTGAGTGTCCGAGAAGTTGTGCGATCGTGAACGCGTCGCAACCCGCTTCGGCCAGTCGAGTTCCGAATGTTGCCCGCAGATCCTTCCAGTCAAACCTTCGATTCCAGCTAGTCGGCAGGCTGTATGAAAAGCTGTTTTCGTTTCCTGCAAACATGATTTGGTCTTAGGGTTGACGAAGACGTAATCGTCGGACCGCTTGTTTTTGCACAACTCCGCCAGAGCGTCTGTGACATCATCGTTCATCGGAATATCGCGTGGCCGTCCGTTCTTAGTGTTACGTGCAGTCACGATGTTGCGAAGGAAATCAACCTGGTGGCGCTTCATTCGCAACTGTTCACGCATACGCATCCCGGTGCCGAGGGCAACGATAACGGCAGGCTTCATGTGAGCACGTGGTCCACTCAGCACTGCCATTAGCTTAGGCTCCTCTTCCGGTAGCAAGTACCGGTCGCGGAGGTTATCGAGAGAGAACAGGTCCACCTTGTGACAAGGATTCGATTCAGCTTTATCGAACTTAACCGCTAACGTGAACGCCGAGCCTAGCAACGACAGTTCTCTATTGACCGTTGCCGGTCGCCGGTCGGTTTCGTTCTTATGTTTGAGTGTTCAATCGATCCATCTTGAACTTCTCTACCATCTGAGCCGAAATCTCGCGCAAGGCCTTTCCCTCGAAGGGCCTATTAGTTACTATGTCTCGCGGGATAAGTACGCTGTGTTTGTTATTCCTCGCTATAAACCACCTCTCTGTCCTAAAGAAGTTCTTGAGCGATGCCAAGTGGTCAAATAGGGTCCCCCGGAATTCCATTACAGAGCTGCTAGATTCCCTCAGAAAAGCAAGCTTGATGAAAGGGAATTTATTAGGACAATAATAGTTCACCATAATTGTCTTGGCGGTGACCTTGGGGTTATGAATCCCTTCTCCGCTAGTTTCTTAACTTAAATAATTTCAAAGGTTGCAGCCACGGCGGTTTTTCGAAGGTTTTATATGCTTCTATATGCAGCATGACGCACTATCGATGCTGTTATATGAATTGCCGTCACAATACCGTCACAAGTTAAAAGGGGACAAACGCCACTTGAATTTCGATTCAACTTCCGATCCGCGTGTTCTGGGCTCATAGAGATTCTATGAGCCCTCTTAATTTGCGGCGACAACTCGCGAACCTAACCAACTATGAAAAGGCAACGGATTCCCATCCCCGCGTTGCCTTTTTGTCACTTACCGATTACTGCGAAAAAACCGAAGGACCCACGATATCCGACAGAGATCAAATCCATCGGCGACCGGTTGAGAGCGAAGAGGCTGGATATGGGTCTGCGGCAAAAAGATGTAGCTGTCCTACTTTCAGTTAGCAAAGACTCGGTTTGTTATTGGGAGAGTGGACGAGTGAAACCATCTAAACGCATGGCTATGAGAATCACGGATTTCGTCAGCGGATGATTGTTACTAACTTAACCAGGAAGCGCGGCACCGGCCCAACAGGAAAGATGAAGCAACTATTCGAAGCCGCGTCACGACTCCCGCGCTCTCAGCAACAGAAGATCACGGCACTGCTCGAACCCTTCATCGCTCACCACGCCCAACGGTGAAAGATCGCGCGTCCTGCGGTTTGATAAAGTCAATAAAGCACCCTCATAAGGTGGGCAGACAAGATAGCAATCCGCAGACCACCACTTTCGTCGCCCTAACTCCTTGCTGATCAGCAGCTTTGTACTTTATGTCAGCGTTGATGTCTGAGATTGATCTTTTCTGCTTTGAAGGAGCCATTTACGCGGAGGCTGCTCTTTCTCAATTTTCGAAATTGTGATTCTTTCTTTTTCTGAATCGAATTTCATTTTGGAAAGAACCGTCTCAGGAGAGCCATTTTTCATCTGGTCAAGATACTGTTCGGCCAACTTCTCAGGTGACCGATCGCGAAAGGGATTCAGCAGGCAATATGTTTTGGGATACAAACAGCCAGATAGTGGCATTGCAAAGCTAATCGCTTTCCCTCTGAACAGAAAAAGCAAGAGCGGTACGAGCACCACCACGCCAATCAATATTAGGATCGCCACTCTTTTCACCTATGCTACCCCCTTCGCAATTCCAACCGCTCAATGCTTGGGCGTGAACTTTTGGACGAACTCCTTTGTTCTTCTCTGGAACGTACGTCACAGGTCCCACATCACCACCAGCACCGGGAGTCTGTCGTATTAGGTAAAGCCTGTCATTGCTCGACAAGCCATATTGGTACCAAATATAACTACGCGACTTCGAGCCAGGATCGCTGGAGAAAGTTGTCCCTCCAGGAAAGCCTTCGCTGACAACACCCTGTTGCTCGGAAAAATTTCTCGTAAAATTTTGAGAGGAATCGCACGTCAAGAAAGTTGCCAGAGCACCCTTCTCCCAGTTGATAGGCATATTGCCTCTTGAAAGCTCATTAGGATCAGCGAACTGTTGTGTGGCTTCATCTTCGCCACCGCGACGGAATACGGGTCCAGAATTTGGCCCACCATGCGAGACCAAAACCAAATTTGAGATTTTGCCAAATCCGCCTTCTTCAAGATCGTTTGCAGCTTGCAATGCGGCTTTGAATTCGTCTTTAGTGCTAACTCCTGCAAACAAGACTTTGTCTTTCTTTGGGTTGAAATCCTTTCGAGCTTCAATCCCTTTCTTTATCGTTTCAGCTATCTGCTTGAACTCATCATCGCCCCCTCGTCCGCTGTTCCCATATGTGTAAAGAACCACAAATACTTTCTCGCCATCTGGGTCAACATATCTTTGAGGGTTATTGAGGACGTAGACATAGCGATTCCAGTTCTGTGGTCGAACCAGATGTGCGTTGAACTGGTCAGCATTCTTGGATTGGGTTATCGGATTGTAAGGGTCAACCCCAGTGAACCTTCCTTGAGTCGATGAGTAATATCTAGCAAGAAAGTAATCGAGTCCCGTCTCATTCTCACGTTCCTTTGAAGTGAACTTCTGTCGCGCGCCCAGACTGTAACCTTGTGCTTGAGTGCGACCACCCATCCCAGCAAAGAGTTCCTCACCGAACGGCAGTTAAAAGACGCGGTGACTCCCCACCTCACGCGTCCGCGAGCCCTGTTTTCAGTTTTCAAAGAACCAACTCGCCCTTAATGCGAGATAGAGGTCGTACACCGGCGCGTTTCGTCGTATTCAAGTCTTTGGGATCAACCAACGGCGGCGAGTGGATCTGATATACCTTGCTGGTTTGGCCTACTCCTTGGGCGAACGTTCGAACCCAAAAAGTTCCAGCCATCCGCCACTGCAATCGTATCCAGTTGTAGAATCACAAGGCTGAATCGACGGCAAATCGTCCTTTTCTATTGATCGCTCGGCTAAAATCGTATCTCCCCATCGTGACGTCGCAATTACATGGCTAACTCCGGACGTTCTCGCTATCGCTTCATCGATCTTTCTTTCGACAGCGTGTCTGATTTCAGCGTTTGGATAATTAAACAGAGGAACCCAAACCGGCGACTTCTGAGGTTCATATTGTGAAAGAGCATCAACAATTCTGTTGAATGCATCCTCTGGCAGAGGCGCCATCGCAAATACTCTTACTTCCTGACGATCGTCCCAATCGATCATCGTGAATCTCCACGCTCGATTGGTGCCGAGGTCATGCATGACACCGCCGACGGGCCCGTCATAATAATCAAACGCGATCAACATGCGAGATTTGGAGAAAACCTTTGATATGGCTTCGGTGTCGGTTGTCATAAAAAAGGCTTCAATAATCTTGCTACCTTACTCTGCGTCATCGGTCTGTGTTCATTTCACTAGCCTCTCAAAGGTGCTTATGTTGATAGATTCCCTTCTTGTTGGATCAAACATAACTTTGTTCATGCTTATCTTGCCAATGAAAGCGACGGTCTTTGTTGGCAACAGAGGCCACGACTCCTTGATTTCCTTTTCGGAAAGATTTGGAAGAATGAAGACTTCATACTCATTCGGATAATCATCTAGTTCCTCGTCAAAAAATCCGCGCCAGAATAGGTACTGGCTGTTCTCATATGTTGTCACAAAAGCAAGCGGAGCGTCATAAAAGCCGCTATATAGAATTCTTATTGAGCTCATGAGTCAAACTCCCCCAGTTTTGAGTAGGGTCTTACCTCTCTAGGGCCGCCCAGGTACTCGTCGGTCCTTTGGCACAGGATTCGGAATAGGGCCCACGAAAGGATTACTTCTCCCTAACGTTATCCTTACGTGCCTCCCATTGATAGGACCACCCGGATAGGCCGGCTCTGGCCAGGGAATAACTGTACCGCCACCCTTACGAATCTCGCCAGCAGTCGTGTGCCAAATCTGATTGTGCGGAACACCGGAGGCGGCGTCGAGCAGACTGATTCCTCCAGCCCCGGAGATTTCTTGACCCAAAGGAAATTTAGGTGATGCACCGCCTCGTACAACCACCGTGGAATCATCATCCCTCGTTCTGTCTCCAGTGTCCGGCTTATTGTCTTCCGGATTCGGATTCGGATTCGCAGACGTATCCGGCTGTGTCGCTGTTGTCGTTCCACAAGTACAGCAACCACCAGCGCAAGTATCGCCACCTCCAAGCGTCGTGGGATTAAGTAATATGATAGCTCCAGCGCCGGCCAAGCCACTGAGAAATCTCAATCCACCGCCGCCAGCTGTCGGTGCAGGTGTCGTTCGAGGAACTCCTAAGCGATATCGGAACTCATAAAAGAACTGCGGCGGGGCCTCGACCACACTACCAATAACGACAGGAGTTTTCTTGGGCTGTTGGTGCGCGGTATAGAGGATGTCACACTCCGTACAATCGGGATTTTCGATATCTCTTTTGGGGTCTTTAGACTTTGGGTCTTGTGCCTGATGCCCAGTGGGGTCCACATAATTCAGTGGGTTATTTCCCACGTAGGTGTAGCGATTGAAAGATTGGGGATCCACCACACTGGCAGAGCGCATTATTGGATCCACACTTGTAAATCGACCCTGGATTGGTGAGTGATATCTTGCTTGCGCAAAGTTCAATCCGGTTTCTGAGTCTTCCTCATATCCTGTGAAGTGTTGTCTGACGCCATCACTAGCGCTGTACCCTTGTCCAGTGGTTCTTCCACCGATGCCCGCACCGAGTTCCTCACCGAACGGCAGATAATCATGACGACTCGTGGCTGCCAGTGATCCGCTGGCGTCGAAGATCATCCTTGGTGTCCCAAGCTGATCTGAAACCATCCAACGAATGTCTGATCCGCTTGCTGCTGTGAGTCGATCTCTCAATTCCTGAATGTGAATTGCCTTAATCGGCTGACCCGACGCCAGACCAGAAGCATAACCAGCTGCCGGAGCACCAAGTGCTTGATCCAATGCCGTCCTCATCTCGATGATCGGACTCGCGTTGATGTAATCGCTGGTGGTTGCCGACGTCGTCCATGAGTAGCTCGACATCCCAAGATGCGAACGCAAGTTGTTAATCGCCGTACGCAGCTCGGTAATGTGTGCGGCCTGTACGGTCGTCACTCCAACCTGTAGAGGATTGTCGTGAATCACCGGCGGCGCACCCCATCCAGTTGAGGCAACCGCTGCCGTGATCAGCAATTGACCGCCGCGATAGCCGTACTCTTTCGTCAGTTGCGTTCCACTCGAAGTGTATTCCGCCAGCAGCTCGCCGCCAATGCCGTAGACCTGCCAGGTCTCACCGCTCGAGACATTACGCTTCACACGTTTCCCTTCGCCGTCGTAGACATAGTACTGCCACGCCCGCAGTCAACGCGCCGCGCGCTGAAGTCATGTGGTTCTCGGCATCGTAAACGCGATCGCCCTGACTGCCGTTCGTGCTGTCATAAGTGAGATTGCCGGCCGCGTCGTAACTCATCGAAGTCCCTGACGGTGCCGTCAAGCGATTGGTTGTGTAATCGACCCCATAGTTGGTATTGCGAAGGCTTGCCGTCGTAATAGTCTGATCGATCTTCCGATTGCCAAATCGATCGTAGCTGTATTGCTGCTTCCAACTGTTTCCTTCGTGCACGTCCTGCAAACGATTCAGTGAGTCGTAATCAAATTGCTGACCTACAATCGTGTTCTGTCCCGTCCCGACAGGTTGAGGTATATCGACGAGAGGTATGAACACGTCCTGCCGTTGCAGGTTCCCGTTATTATCCGTGGCACTGCATGATGCTCCCCAACAACCTGATTGATTACTGTAAGAATTAATGATCGCGCCGCGGTTCCATGAGGTATCAGTCGCGTCAGTGTAGGTTGTAC
>Ga0137403_10007313_pt1 | contig 12487 bp, 12 predicted proteins | sample CZOMad2_1_16fung_FD_122057 | JGI IMG/M metagenome (GOLD analysis project Ga0137403, IMG submission 122057) | Vadose zone soil fungal communities from Angelo Coast Range Reserve, California, USA - CZOMad2_1_16fungal (Hybrid Assembly) | ecosystem: Environmental > Terrestrial > Soil > Vadose zone...
CTTCGGCGAGACGCTTCGGAGGATTGCATGACGGTTCGCAGAAAGCTTGGCGAGGCGACAACCGTCCACGAACGCAATGTCGAAAGCGCCATTGAACGAGTGCCGCCGTGGCGCGGCAGAGAGGCCAGCTATACCCCGCTTGTCGGCGGCTTGATGAATCAGAACTGGCTGGTTGAAATTGCTGGCGATCCGCGCCGCTATTTCATCAAGGTGCCCGGCGAAGGTTCCGAAATGTTCATCGACCGGGTGGCCGCGAACGAGGCCGCACGCAACGCCCACGCCATGGGAATTGCGCCGGAAGTGATTTTCTTCGATGCCCAGGACGGCCTCGAAGTGAGCGAATTCCTCGAAGGCTATCGGGCCTGCACCAACGGGGATTTTGGTGACGCTGCGATCCAGTCCGACGTTCTCGACCTCTACCGCCGGCTGCATGCCGGGCCAAAGCTGAGCCTGACCAAGACGATCTTCGACATGATCGAGGAGCACGTCGAACAGGGCCGCGAATTGGGCTCGCACTTTCCGCATGATATGTCCTGGATCATGCATCGCTACGGCCAGGCCAAGGCCGCGTTCATGGCATCCGGCCTCGACCTCGTACCCTGCTTCAACGACCCGATGCCCGGAAATTTCCTCGTTGGCGCAGAGTTGGGCGCCAGCCCCAAGCTAATGAAGCTGATCGATTACGAGTTCGCCTCGAACAACGAACGCAGTTATGAACTCGGCGTTCTCTTCGCCGAAATGTTCTTCGACGAACAACTGACGGAAGGTCTGATCGAGCAGTATCTGGGGGCGGTGCGTCCCGAGATGGTCGCGCGGGTCGTCGTCAACCGCGCGCTTGCCGACATCAAATGGGCGTGCTGGGCAGTCGTCAATCGCAAGCTCAAGGACTGGGATTTCGACTACCAGAAATACGGGGTGTGGAAATACATGCGGGCGCGCGACGTGATGTACGACCCCCGCTGGGAAAGCTGGCTGCGGATGGTCTGAATCGCTCTCGTTCAGCCAAAGTCCGACTATTGCTGGAGGATTGCGAGTGCCTGCTGGAGCAAGGCCGCGTTGGCAGCCGCGATCACCCGTCCGTCGGAATGGCGGGTTAGCGGCAGGCCTTCCCAATCGCAGATCACGCCTCCGGCGCCCTCGATCACCGGTACCAGCGCCATGAAATCGAACGACTTCAGCGAGCATTCGACGACAAGGTCGCAATGCCCTGAGGCCAAAAGGCCGTATTGATAGCAATCGCCGCCAAATCGTCTGAACATGGTCTTGCGGCTGAGCGCGTCGTAGCGCGCCCAATCCTCCGGCGAAAAGAAATCCGGCGACGACGTGTAGATCTGCGCTTCTTCCAGATTGACGGCGCGGCTCACTCTGGCCGGCGCGTCGTTGAACGTGGTGCCGCTCGGAGTGCCATACCATCGTTCCGCCAGCGCCGGCATGTCGATCATCCCCGCGATGACGGCTCCATTCCTTTCATCCGAAAGAGCAATCAACGTTCCGAACAGCGGCATTCCGGAAATGAAGCTCTTCGTCCCATCGATCGGGTCGAGATACCAAGTATAGCGATTGCCCGGAGTTGATCCCGTTTCCTCGCCGAGGATGCCATGCTCGGGGAATCGCTTCGAAATCAATCGCCGCAATTCCTGTTCGATGGCCCGGTCCGCGATGGTGACCGGCGACAGGTCTGGTTTGCGCTCGAAGTCGATGTTCGACCGAAAGTGCGTCACCGCAATCCGGCCGGCGGCGTCGGCGAGGTCGTGGAAAAACGAGGCTAACTCGTTCTCGGACAACCTGTCTTGAATATCGTTCAATGGTCGCTCCGGAGAAGAAGCGCGCGGTCGCAACGGCAGCGATACGCGTAGCGCAGGGGGAACGGTTTCTAGACGGTCTCGTGAAGCGGCCGCCGCTCCCAATAAGGCGAGCCAAGACTGCCATGTGAGGAAGTCGGCACTCCGGGCGGAAGCAGGCCCTTCGGGGGCGCGCGCCGCGGATCCGCATTCGGGGGAGGAGAGGCGTTGTGGGTCTGACGAGCGTCACGCGGCGCAACGCTGAAATGGCGGCTGAAACATCGCGAGAAGTGCGAGACGTTCTTGAAACCTACTTCGTAGGCGACCTCTGAAACTGTTCGGTGGCCTTTCGGGTCGGCAACGAGAATCTCATAAGCGCGTTGCAGGCGTTTGGTCTGAACGAACTGACTAACGGTCGTCTCATTGTCGTTGAACAGGCTGTAGAGATAGCTCAGGGAAATCCGGCTGCTCGCAGCGATCTTTTTCGGTGAGAGCGACTGATCGCTCAGATGGGTTTCGATGAAATCGACGATTCGGCGGCGCAAATGATAGCGCGCATTGCGAACGTCGGTTGCCGCGCCCCTGTCTTCTGAACCGATCGTCAGCGCGATGAAGCTGACGATTTCGGTCGCGAGCGCCTGGGGATTGGGTGGCGGAGAATTGATGAACAGTTCCGCAACGCTTCTGATCATTCCCACCAGCAGGTGCGTCATCTGCTCGTTCGGCTTGAAGCGGCGGCTGACATGGTCTTCGATCGAGACGAGCCGTCCGCGCAATTCCGCCGCAGGGATACGCATCATGAGCAGCCGGGTATTCTTGTCCGGCGAGAGTTCATAGAAGGCGAGTTCGCTGAGCAGAACGTACTCGCCGGATCTTGCGAGACCGGTACGCCCATCCTGGCTGAATGTCACGCCTCCCGCCAGCGGGAAGACCAGCAGATAGGAGGCGTCATGAACGTTGCGAACGCGCTCCCAGTTTCGCGCAAGCGAGCGATCCGGCCGGATGAATTCGAGATCAAGGCGGCCGATGCGGGCCTGCTGCGATGCCAAGCCTTCGGTTTCGTCGTCGAAGCCGGAGCGCTCGTCGCGGGGAAGAAGAGATGTCAGGCGTGCCATGGCTTGGCCTTTCTCAGCGTTGAGCAACGATGGTTTCCGTCCCGGCTTCGCGAAGGGCGGCTGCCATCGCTCCTTCCGGTTGCCGATCGGTAACGAGGCGGTCGATATCGGTCCAATGCGCGAATACCGTCAGCGCGCGTTGGTCGAACTTGGTATGGTCGGCGACGATGATGGCTTCCGCGGCCCGCCTCACCATCGCGCCATAAATGGCTCCGGCCTCGTCATCGGCGTCGTTGATGCCGCGGGCGCTGATACCTGTCGCACTGACGATCGCGCGGTTGGCTTCATAACTATTGATGCTGGCGATCGTCTGCGTGCCGAATACATAGCCTTCCGTCGGATGATACCGGCCGGGACAGCACAGTACGCGGATCGATGAATTCACCGCCAGCGCGGCGGCGATCGCGAAGTCATGCGTGATCACGGTGATGTCGTGGGCGCGCGACGCCAATCGTCGCGCAACATGGAACGTCGTTGCGCCGGCGCCCAGCATCAGAACCTCGTTCGGCAGGATGAGGTCGGCGATGGCATCGGCAATCGCCTCGCGCTCGGCGATCATGATCGCCCTGCGGTCGGTGAGGGTGGGCTCGAGCGCGAAGGGCCGCGACGCACCGCCATAGGTGCGGTTGATGAGCTTCTGCTCCTGCAGTTCCATCAGGTCGCGGCGGATGGTTTCGCCGGAGACGCCGAGCACCGCCGCGAGCTCCGAGGCGCGCAAGGTCGGCGCGGCCGTCAATTGCGAAATGATGTGCTTGTGGCGTGCGAGTTTCGAGAGGCGATCGCCTTCCAAGCGTCGCGGCCGCTTATCGGCCAATGAGGCGTCGCTCGCTTGTAACCGCTCGCTCGTCATGCGGCTGCCCTTGCGGTCGCGCCGACAGCCACCGGATGGGGCGGAGGGTGCGGCCTTTGATCGATCAAATCCTTTCGTAGGCCTACGTGGAAGTCCACACTAATTGTGTGGCAGAATCCCCAAATTTTGGGCGGCAGGATGCCTGCGTCCTGCGCATCCATATCCGCGGCAGACGTATAATTCACTGATTTTTCGATCAATTTCTGTGCGTGCTAGCCGCGTCATGACCGTGATTCCGATGTCTCATGACTGTGGGATGCCTTTCAATTGTGGAAATTTCCACAATGTCTCAAGCTGCCGATGGAGCCGCCGCCGGCACGATCACCGAACTGGCCGCTTGTCTGCGCCAGCGCCAGGTCGAGGAGGGCGCGCGATGAAAAAGGAAAAAGAGATCCTGGCGCTCAACGCGTTTGAGCATGGCGACCTGTCCACGATGGACGCGACGCTGCGCGAAGCCGTCCAGCGTCGTCTGCGCTCCTTCGGGTCGGCCTCGGTGCTGTTCTATCAGGAGCCGCTACGGATGGAGCGCGCCGAAGGCGTCTGGATGTTCGACGCCGAAGGCCGGCGCTATCTCGATCTCTACAACAACGTCCCATCGGTCGGGCATTCCCATCCGCGGGTCGTCGAAGCCATTCGCCGGCAGGTCGGGCTGTTGAATACCCACACGCGTTATCTCAACGACGTCGTCGATACCTATGCCGAGCATCTGCTTGCGACGTTCCCGACAGCGATCAATCATCTGGTCCTGACCTGCACCGGGAGCGAGGCGAACGACCTCGCGCTGCGGATTGCGAAGACCGTCACAGGCCACGCCGGTTTCATAGTCACGGAGACGGCCTATCACGGCAACACCGCCGCGGTGACGGACGTATCTCCGTCATCTCGTCCGGGACAGCCATTGCCGCCGCATGTCCGCGCCGTTCCCGCGCCGGAAACGTTTCGCAGTTCCGCGGGCGATGTCGGCAGACGGTTCGCCGCGAGCGTCAGAGAAGCCATCACGGACCTGGAGCAAAGCGGCATCGGCTTCGCGGGACTGTTGGTCGACACGATCTTTTCCAGCGATGGTGTCTTTGCCGATCCGCCGGGCTTTCTCGCGCCCGTCGTCAAACTCGTCCATGAACGGCGAGGCCTGTTCATTGCCGACGAGGTGCAGCCGGGCTTCGGGCGAACCGGCGCGGCGCTGTGGGGCTTCGCCCGGCACGATGTCGTGCCCGACATCGTGACCATGGGAAAGCCGATGGGCAACGGCTTTCCTATGGGCGGTGTTGTGACGCGCGCTGCATTGCTCGACCGGTTCGCGGCGGAGGTGAAGTATTTCAACACGTTCGGGGGCAATCCGGTGGCTGCCGCAGCCGGGTTCGCCGTGCTCGACGTGATCGCGGACGAAGGCCTGATCGCAAATGCGCAGACCGTCGGCGGTTACCTGATGGATGGGCTGCGCGAGATCGGCAATCGCCACATCCAGATCGGCGATGTCCGCGGGGCCGGACTGTTCATCGGTCTCGAACTTGTTCGTGATCGCGATGCCAAGGAGCCGGCGCCGGAGATCGCGAGCCTGCTCATCAACCGGCTTCGTCACCGAGGCATTCTCGTGGGCGCGGCCGGCCCCTACGGCAACACGCTGAAAATTCGTCCTCCGTTGTGCTTCACGAAAGACCATGCCGATACGTTTATCACCGCCTGCGACGAGGTGCTGCGCGGGATTGGCCGGCCTGACAGCCAATGAGGATTTTCGATGACTGATTTCGCCGAGCGGGCCTTCTATCAGGATTGACGAGACGTGACCCCAATGGACGCGAGACATTTAAAAACCGCCGCGGATGCACGTGCACTGGTGGAGGCGCGCGGCCTGTCCCACGTCAAGCTCGGGGTCGTCGATCTCGATGGCGTCATTCGCGGAAAGTATCTGGCGCGCGAGAAGTTTTTGAGCGCGCTGGAGACGGGGTTCAATTTCTGCGACATTGTCTTCGGCTGGGACTCCAACGACCAGCTCTACGACAAATGCAATTTCACCGGCTGGCACAGCGCCTTTCCCGACGCGGTCGCACGCGTTGATCCCGCGACCTGCCGCGATCTGCCGACGGAAGACAACATGCTTTTCTTTCTCGGCGAGTTCGAAGGCACGGCTGCCGAGCTTTGCCCGCGCCGGCTGCTGCGGCGTATCGTCGATCGCGCCGCGGAGATGGGTTTTGCCGCCACGGTCGCGGTGGAGTTCGAGTTCTTTGTGTTCGACGAGACGCCTCACAGCGTCCGAGAAAAGGGCTACCGCGACCTGAAGAATCTGACGCCCGGCTGGTTCGGCTATTCGATGCTGCGTTCATCCGTCGAGTCGGATTTTCATCAAGCGCTGCTCAAGCTGTGCGACGACATGGATGTGCCGATCGAGGGCCTTCATACCGAAACCGGACCGGGCGTGCTGGAAGCGGCGATTCATTATTCTGACGCGCTCGCGGCGGCGGACCGGGCCGTCATCTTCAAGACGTTCGCCAAGGTGTGGGCGGAGCGCCAGGGCAAGATGATGACCTTCATGGCCAAATGGTCGAATGCCTATCCGGGGCAGTCGGGGCACTTGCATCTGTCGCTGCGTGACGCCGATGGCGAGCCGGTCTTTCACGAGGCCGGACGTCCCGGCAACATGTCGGACACCATGCGCTGGTTCGTCGGCGGCCAACAGGCCTTGCTTCCTGAGGTGCTGGCGATGGTCGCCTCCACGGTGAACAGCTATTCGCGTCTGATCCCGGGGTTCTGGGCGCCGACCGACGCCACCTGGGGAATCGAAAATCGGACCTGCGCGCTGCGCGTCATTCCGGGCTCGCCATCGAGCCAGCGCGTGGAGTATCGGGTCGCAGCCGCCGACATCAATCCATATCTCGCCATCGCCGCGGCGCTGGGTTCGGGCCTGTGGGGAATCGAGCACAGGATCGAGCCCGGGGAGCCCGTCATGGGCAGCGCCTACGACATCCCGCACCCTGCCGCGCGAGCCCTGCCGCGGACATTGTCGGAGGCCGCCAACCGGCTGACGGCCTCCGCCGCCGCCCGTCACCTGTTCGGCGATACGTTCGTCGATCACTACGCGATGACGCGGCACTGGGAAGAACGCGAGTTTCGCAAGGCGATCACCGACTGGGAGCTCGCGCGCTATTTCGAGATCATCTGAAGCAGGTCCGCCGCGCCTCGGCTTCGAGGCACTGACCCCGGAACAATCCTTTCCCCGTCGCATCGAACATCGAGAGCAGGACATGGCAGTTGAGATCACCGGCGCCTGGAATTTTCCCACGCGCGTCATCACCGGCGTCGGACGCATCGCGGAACTTCCCGACGCATGCAAGGCACATGGTATCGCCAGGCCGTTGCTGATCACCGATAGGGGGCTCGCGGAGACCGATCTTGTCGCGGGCATTGCCCAACGCATTCGCGACGCCGGAATTCCGATCAGCATTTTTTCGGACGTGAAGGCCAATCCGACCGAGTCGAACCTTCGCGCCGGGATCGATGCCTTCAAGGCGGGCGGCCACGACGGCGTTGTTGCGGTTGGTGGCGGCTCGGCGCTGGATGTCGGCAAATGCGTGGCCTTCATGGTGGCGCAGTCGCGCCCCGTTTGGGATTTCGAGGACATTGGCGACTGGTGGACGCGGGCCAACACTGATGGCGTGGCTGCGATCATCGCAGTCCCGACCACGGCGGGCACGGGCTCGGAGGTCGGCCGCGCGGGCGTGATCACGCGCGAGGAAACCCATGAAAAGAAGATCATCTTTCATCCCCTGATGATGCCGAAGGTCGCCATCGAGGATCCAGAGCTTGCCGTCGGCCTTCCGCCGTTCCTGACGATGGCGACCGGCATGGATGCGCTCGCTCATTGCTTCGAGGCCTATTGTGTGAGAGCTTTTCATCCACTCGCTGACGGAATCGCACTCGAGGGCATGAAGATCATCGACACCTATCTGCCACGCGCGGTCGAGAATGGTCGCGATCTCGAGGCGCGCGCCTATATGTTTGCGGCAGCTTCGATGGGAGCGACCGCCTTTCAAAAAGGTCTGGGAGCGATTCATTCCGTGTCGCATCCCGTCGGCGCGCGCTACGACACCCATCATGGGCTCACCAACGGAGTGGTCTTTCCCTACGTTGTCCTCTGCAACAAGGCTGATATCGCCGACAAAATTCCGCATATCGCCCGGGCGCTGGATTTGCTAGGCCGCGATTTCGATGCGGTGCTTGATTGGATCCTGTCGTTCCGAAAGAAGCTCGGCGTGCCGCATACGCTGGCGGAGCTTGGCGTCAAGGAAGCGGACGCCAAGGCGATTGCCGCCGACGCGGTGAAGGATCCCACGGCAGCGGCCAATCCGCGACAATTGAGCGAGGCGGAGTTCGAGCAGCTCACGCTGGCCGCCATCCGCGGCGATTTGAGGGGCTAGCACATGCTGCGGCTGCAAATCCTGGTGGATGACGGTTTCTTCGCCGACCTGACCGAGCTCGACCGTCATGCGACCGATCTTGCAGCGCTCGACGCCAACAGGCGACGACGCTATATCGCCTGGCGTCTCGGTCTCGATCACGACATCTTAAGCGACGCCATGCGCCAGACAGAGTTGGCGAACTGGATCGCGCATCAGGTGCGCGTGTGACCGGATTACACGATCTCCTCGCAACCTTTGCGGCGATCGGCTCAACCGGAGACGGCGGGGTCTGCCGGCTTGCGGCGACGGCGCTGGACAAGGACGCGCGGGATCTTTTGCTCCGCGAAATCGGCAGTCGCGGGCTGTTTCCGCGAATCGATCCGATTGGAAACATGTTCGGCGTTGCGATCCTGGAGCCCGCGTCGGAAGACGTCGTGATGGTGGGATCCCATCTGGATTCCCAGCCGACGGGCGGCCGGTTCGACGGAGTCTACGGAGTGCTCGCGGGGCTGCTCGCGGTTCAAGCGGTGCGGAACCGGGCGACTGCAAATCCCGGCAAGGCGCGGCGCAATCTCGCCGTAGCGAACTGGACCAACGAGGAAGGCGCGCGTTTCCAGCCAAGCCTGACAGGCAGTTCGGTGTTCGCCGGAAGTCTGGCCTTGGACGATGCCTATGCGTGCAAGGATGGCGACGGGATCGCGCTCGGGGACGCTCTCGCGGCGATCGGTTATCGCGGCGCATCACCATTGGAATTCCGCCCTGTGCGTTATGTCGAGCTTCATGTCGAGCAGGGCGACCGGCTGGAGCGTGCGGCTGCGGATATCGGGGCGGTGTCGGGTGCCTGGGTGACGCGGAAGATGTCGGTCGTGTTCGAAGGCGAGGTCTCGCACACGGGACCGATGCCGATGGCTAGCCGTCGCGACGCCATGCGTGCAGCGGCGCGCGCAATCGAGGCGCTTTACGGCGAGGTCGAGCGTGAGGCCGCGGGCGCTCATGCCTCGGCCGCTCGCATCAGCGTATTCCCGAATTCGCCCAATGTTGTCGCGGGCCGGGTGCGGGTCTGGTTCGAGGTCCGGCACGACAACGGAGCGGTGGTGCTCGCCATCAGCAATCGTTTTCTGAAGCGAATCGAGACGGAAGCGGCAGAGGTCGGCGTGCAGATTTTAATTGCTGCGGATGAACAGAGATCGACGCTTCCGTTCGATCCCGCCGGCGTCGAGCTTGTTCGCGGCGTTGCGCGCGATCTCGGACTGAAAGCTTTGACGCTGCAGACCGTTGCGGGACACGACGCATTGGCGCTTCAGAAGCGCATGCCTGCTTCGTTGATCTTCGTCCCGAGCCAGGGCGGCCTCAGTCATAATCCGCGCGAATTCACCGCGCCGGACGCCCTCGACAAGGGCTATACGGTGCTGGCCGAAACCTTGTGGCGCATGGTGACGGCGGAAAGCTGATCGGTGCGGCCGGCACCCGAAAAGCCGGCGTCAATTCAGTACGACGCCGGACCGAGTGGCATCAGGCGCAAACCCCGACGAAGCCGCTTGTAGGGATACTTCGACGAATCCGCAAGGTGACCGCCGGGCGCGATCGCGACCAGAATGTCCTCAGCGATCGCCTGGAAATCGCCGCGAAAATGCACGGTGCTCTTGAGTGCCAGGATCCTCTGCTCCTTGGGCTCGACACCAAGATGACGGAAAGGCGCCTGATCGTGCGCCTGCATGCGCTTCGTCGTTACCGCGATCTTCACGCCGCCGACTTCAAGCAACGCCACCGGCCCAAGGTCGATCTCGCGATTGCCGGACACCGGGCCCGTGGTCCGGATTTTTCCATCGCCGAGCTCCTTGACCTTGAAGGTTCCGTGAAACGGCACGACTCCTTCGGGGCCACTGCGCCCACCAAGATCGATCGTGATGTCGGCGCCTTTGCCCGCGTCGTGCGCGGCCTTCACGGCCTGCCCATCGCACAAATAGCCGAGCGCCGCGCCTTCTGCGCCGCCCTCAACCAAGGCGAACAACAGACCCGTCGTATCGGCGCTGCCGCCCGCGCCCGGATTGTCCTGCGTGTCGGCGATGATCACCGGCCGGTCTGCCTTGGCCGCAATCGCTCCGGCGCGTGCAACGGCCTCGGTCGGCGAAACCACGGGAACCGCGAACTGGGCCTCCTTCAGCGCAATGAAACGCGCGACTTCGTCGGCCGCGCGATCCGCCGCCTCTTGCGTCATGGCGTGGACGACCACGGCCGGGCCGCAGTCAAATATGTCGGATGGAGGAAAACCGGCCAGGTAAGAGACGGTGAGGACATCGGCAGTTTCGAGGCGCTGCGTGAGGTCGATGATTCCACGCGACGGCTCGACCATCGTGCATTGACTATGCAAGGGGATCAGGAAGGGTATCTTCCGCAATGCGCGTCCCGGCGTGCGGCCGTGCTTGAGCAGATGCTGCATGGCGCGCGCCGCGCGAACGCCGGTTTCCGGACGGTCCACATGGGGATAGGTCAGATACCCCGAGATGGCGTCCGCATGGCCGGTCATCTCCGGCGTGACGTTGGCGTGATAGTCGAGGCTGATCCCGATCGGCACGTCCTGTCCGACGCAGGCCCGGATACGCCTGAGCAATTCGCCTTCGGCGTCTTCAAAGTCCTCCGTCACCATGGCGCCGTGCAGATCGAGATAGCTCGCGTCGAGCGGCATCTGCTGCGACAACTCGGCGATCAATTCCGCGCAAATGCGCTCGAAGGCATCTTTCGTCACCATGCCGCCGGCGCCGCCGCTGGTCCACAGCAGCGGGACGATGTCGTGCTCCTCCGTCATGATCTGCAGGAACCCCGACAGCGCGAAGGAGATGCCACTCAGCCATTTCAGAACGTCACCGCGCCGGACCAATGGCGGGCGATCCCGGTGACTGCAGAAATAGGCGAAATCCGTTGGCGTGGGAACGAAGGTATTGGTCTCATGGTGAAATCCGCCGACGGCTATCCGCGCCATGCTCGCTCTCCGTTCTTTCTCTTATGCGACAGTGTCGATGTCGTGCAGCCGCACACATGCGGCCATATGCTCGCCATTCAGGGAAACCAGCGGCGGCCTTGCTTCGGCGCATGTCGAAACCGCGAACGGACAACGTGGCCGGAAACCACATCCGGTCGTAACGACGGGCCCCGAGGACGGCTCGCCGGGCAGTGCCGGCGTATCATGCAGCGATCCGGGTTCAAGCTTGGGAATCGCGGCCAAGAGCGCGCGCGTATAGGGATGTTGCGGCTTCGCGAAGATCTGTTCAACCGACCCGATCTCGACGATGCGGCCGAGATACATGATCGCGACCCGCTCACACATGCGCTTCACGACCGACAAGTCGTGACTCACGAACAGATAGGTGAGGCCGAGCCGCTTGCGCAGATCATCGAGCACACCAAGCACCGTGGCCTGAACCGAGAGATCGAGCCCCGCGGTCGGCTCGTCGAGGATGACGATGCGCGGGTTCAGCACCAGAATGCGGGCGAGTCCGACCCGCCGCAATTGGCCGCCGGAAAGTTCATGCGGATAACGGGTGCGGAACGTCGGATCGAGCCCAACCGCCCGCAGCATGTCGTCCACGCGGCGCCGGCGCTCGCCTTGATCGGTCGCGCGATGGATGCGGAGCGCCTCGTCGAGCGCCTGCCCGATGCTCCACCACGGATCGAGCGCCGCTCCCGGGTCCTGGTGCACATACTGTATCGTGTGTCGCGCGATCCGCGCCGCGCGCGGCGGCAAGTGGGATACGACCTGGCCTTCCAGCCGAACTGTTCCCGATGTCTCGCGAATGAGCCCAAGGATGGTCTTGGCGAGCGTTGTCTTGCCGCAACCGGACTCGCCGACCAGTCCCAGCGCCTCGCCGGCCTTGAGCGTGAGGCTCACGCCATCGACACCGCGAACGACCGGACGAGGTTTCCCGAGCAGCCTCTTGTCACCTCCAAACAAGGTGACGAGATCCTCGATTTCGAGCAACGGTCGTGTTGGTGTCATGCCATGGCGTCCGCGGCATACAAGACGCATTGAACATTCTGTTTGTCGGCGTGTTCGGTGCGCGGAGGATGTGCGGCGCGGCATTCGGAACGTGCGCTTGGGCAACGTGGGTGAAACCGGCAGCCGGACGGCGCACGCAAGGGCGATGGAACGGCACCGGGAATTCCGGCGAGCTCTGCGCCGCGGTCGGGATGGCAGGCAAGCAGCATCCGGGTGTAGGGGTGGAGCGGCGCGGCAAGCACATGCGCGACCGGGCCGGACTCGACCGTCTGGCCCGCATACATCACGGTCACCGTATCGCAGAGCTGAGCGACCACGCCGAAGTCATGCGTGACGAACAGCATTGAGAGGCC
>Ga0137403_10007314_pt1 | contig 12485 bp, 9 predicted proteins | sample CZOMad2_1_16fung_FD_122057 | JGI IMG/M metagenome (GOLD analysis project Ga0137403, IMG submission 122057) | Vadose zone soil fungal communities from Angelo Coast Range Reserve, California, USA - CZOMad2_1_16fungal (Hybrid Assembly) | ecosystem: Environmental > Terrestrial > Soil > Vadose zone...
GTTGGTGTGAATGCCGATCAATCCCTTAGCCTCCTGAACGCCCATAAAGTCAACGATGACCGCACCCCAGTCGCCGCCGTGCGCCACATACTTCGTATAGCCAAGGCGAGTCATCAGCTCGCCATAAGCGCGTGCGATGCGTTTAGGATCCCAGCCGGTCGTGGTCGGCTTGCCCGAGTACCCGTAACCAGGCATCGACGGAATAACGACGTGGAAGGCATCCGACTCGCTTCCGCCGTGTGCCGTCGGATTAGTCAGCGGCTCGATCAGCTTAATTTGCTCGATAATCGAACCCGGCCATCCGTGTGCAATGAGAATCGGCATCACGTTCTCATGCTTCGAACGAACGTGAATGAAATGGATGTCCAGACCGTCGATCTCGGTAATGAAATGCGGGAAGGAGTTAATTCTCGACTCGATTTTGCGCCAGTCGTATTCATCTGCCCAGTAACGCGCAAGTTCTTGAATCGTTCCGAGCTGCGTGCCTTGCGATTGGTCCGAGACCGTCTCTTTCTCCAGCCATCTCGTAGCCTTAATGCGTCTTTTCAGTTCGGTAATTTCTTCTTCCGGAACGTTTACTTTGAATGGACGAATTGCAGTGTTGTTTTGTGCCATTGTTGAAATCTCCTTTAGTAATGGATGCTACGTTGCAATCAGGACAAGCACCTCGTAGCCACGCGTGGTGCAGATCTCGCCCGCCTTTTCGAAACACATCGCCCACGTACACGCTGCACCTGAGCAATCGATGCTGTACGCACGAGAACCGTCAGGACCGTAGGTCTCAGAGACATTTGCGCACGACGTCAGCAACGTGACCAGCAAGGCTAGAGCGATCGATATGACGGAACGCATTAGGCCCTCCCCAATGGCCATGTGTCATTGTGCCTGCGAGCGCTTGAGCAGACATTGTGATGCCCAACGCTACGGCCCAGCCGCTGCCGAAAGCGGGAGCGACGTAGGAGCGGACGCTGTAGGCAGTCGGCTGCAGCCGATTGTTCGGCCCCGACGTGCCTCCACCATTCAAGACCTGACTCCACTATGCCGCACCCTCTTCCGTCTTGCGCGGTCGGTTCAATGCAGCGGGATGACGTCTCAGCTGGCCGATGCATACCTCGCACGTGATATCTTTAGGGTTGGAGTTGGTCCAGCAGAGCCTTCGCCTCCTGGAGATCCGCCGTGTCAAAGCCCTCGGTGAACCAATGGTAGACTGGAGCGAGCAAGGCGGAGGCCTCCTGGCGCTTGTCCTGGGACTGCCACAGGCGCGCCAGGCTGGTGGCGGCACGGAGTTCGAAGGATTTGGCCTGTTGCTGGCGGGCGACGTCGAGGGCCTGGTGGAAACAGGCTTCGGCCTGGGCCGCATCCGGCACCGCCTGCTGCAGGAGCAAGGCCCCCTTGAGGCGGTACAGCTCAGCCGCGTAGAAACGCACCCCTGTGTCGTCCATCACGGCCAGCGCCTCGGCCAGCGCGGTCAACCCCTCGTCGGGATGTCCGCCTGCCCCATACGCCTCCGCCAGCAGCCGCAGGCCAAGCGGCTGGAACGGCTTAGACCCTGTGGCCAGGTAGGCGGCAAGGCCCTGCCGGATCGCGGCTATACCCACCTCGCTCTGGCCTTGCATGGCCAGGGCCCAGCCGTGCAGGACCGTGGCATGGGCCACCCACACCGCAAACCCCTGCTCCGTCGCCAGGGTCATGGCAGCCGCTGCCTGCTCGTGCGCCGCCAGCACCTCGCGGCGGCAATGATGCACGTAGGCCGCCCAGAACAGCGTCTGCGCCAGGCTATAGGGGTGCGCCACCGCCTCCGCCAGGGTGCGTGCCGCCTGGCTGTGCTGCAGGGCCTGCGCAGGAAAGCCCAGGTGGCACAGCGCCCGGGCCAGATAGCTGTGAGACATCATGCCGAGGTCCTGGCCGTAGCGCACCGCCAGGGCCCGGTGCGCCTGCGGGTCATAGAGCGCCAGGGCCTGCGTGTAGTGGGTCCGGGCCGCTGCTGGCTCGCCCCGCAAGAACAAGACGTTCCCCATCTGATAGTGGGCGAGCAGGCGGGGCGCCGGGTCGGGCTGGCCCTCGGCCACGCGGAGCAACTGCTCCCCGAGTTGGAGCGCCGTCTGCACCTGGCCGCGCCCCACGTAATACTGTATCAACCCCCGCAGCACCGGGAAGAGCTGCGGGGTATCCCCGACCTGCACACACAGCGCCCGGGCCCGGGCGTAAGTGCGCTCCATCTCTGCGGAGGCCAACCCCTGCGTGGCCAACAACGCCGGGCCCAGCGCCACCTGGAGCTCCAGCTCCTGCTGGAGGCATGCCGGCGTCTCTGGCAGCGTCGTTAACACGGCCAGGCCCTGCCGCAGGTGCGCAACCGCTTCCGCATGCGCCGAACGCTGCAGGGCGCGCTGGCCCGCACGCTGCCAGTAGGGCACGGCCTGCTCATAGAATCCTGCTTCGGTATAGTGATGCGCGAGCAACTCAGGTTGGGTCTCGATGGTTTCGGGAAAGTGCTCGACCAGCACCTGGGTAATGCGTTGATGATGCTGCTGGCGGGTACTCCGCAACAAGGACTGATACGCCGCCTCCTGGATCAGGGCATGCTTGAAGCGGTAGGTCGCCTGCGGCGGTAGTCCCTGCTGGTACAGGAAGGCTGCTTCGACTAACTGATGCAGCCCACGTTGCAAGGTGCTCTCATCCCAAGGCGAGACAGCCTGCAGGAGATCATAGGAAAACTCGCGCCCCAGCGTCGCCCCGAGTTGGGCCAGACCCTTCACGGTGGCCAGACGGTCGAGGCGTGCCATCAGCGAGTCGTGCAGCGTCGCAGGAATCGCCAGTGGGGGCAGAGGAGCTCGCAGCTCATAGCGCTCCTCGCGCTCATGGAGCAGGCCTGACTCCAGCACCATCTTGGTCAGTTCCTCCACAAACAATGGCACCCCGTCGGTTCTGGCGACTACCTGTTCGACGACCTCTGCCGGCAGTGCCTTATTGTGCGCCACCCGGCCAGTCATCTCCGCAGCCCGGCGAGGGGGCAAGCGCGGCAGCGTCACCTGGGTGAGGTGTGAGCGCCCTGTCCAGGGTTGGCTGAAGTCGGGCCGAAAGGTCAACAGCGCCAGGATGCGGGCGGTGGGGCCTTGATCGACTAGCAGACTGAGGAATTCCAAGGTGGACGGATCGACCCAGTGCAGGTCTTCCATGACGAAGAGCACGGGCTGCTGGGCGGCGATCCGCAGCAGGATCGTCAGCAGAGAGTGGAGGGTCTTCTGTTTCTGCTGCTCGGGCGACATGGTCAAGGGGGCATAGTCCACGGGCAGCGGCAGGGAGAGGAGGGCGGCCAAGAGGGGGACAGCCTCCGCCAGGGGCAGGCCATACTGCGCCAGGAAGCCCTCCAGTTTACTAAGCTTCTGCTGGGGGGACTCCTCGCGCTCGCAGCGCAGTGCCACCCGCTCCAGCAGCTCGACCACCGGATACAGAGCCGTGTGCTGGTAATACGGCGAACACTGGCACGGCATCAGCCACGCTTGGGGCTCGCTGGCCACGTGTTCCGTTAGCACTTGCACGAGGCGCGATTTGCCAATCCCCGCCTCACCACTGAGCAGCACCACCTGCCCCATGCCGTCCTTGACCTGCGCCCAGCGCTCCAGGAGCAGCGCCACCTCCGGCTCCCGCCCCACCAGCGGGGTCAACCCGGTGCTCCCGACCACGTCCAGTCGACTGCGGGCCATACTCTCAGACAGCACCCGATAGACCGCCAGCGGCTGGGCGACGCCTTTCAGGAGCGGAGTGCCTAAGGGCTGGCAGGCAAAGAAGCCGCCGAGGAGCTGAAAGGTCGCGGCACTGGTCACCACGGTATTCGGTGCCGCCAACCCTTGTAGACGGGCGGCGACATTGGGCGTCTCGCCGAGGGCCAACTGTTCGTGCCTCGCCCCACCCCCAATCTCGCCCACGACCACCTGACCGGTATGGATCCCCAGGCGCACCGCCAGCTGCACTCCTCGCGCATGCCCCAGGCGGGTATTAAGTTGCGCCATCGCCTCCACGATGCCCAGCCCGGCCCGAACCGCCCGCTGCGCGTCATCCTCGTGTGCCTGCGGGTAGCCAAAATAGACGAGCAGGCCATCGCCGAGATACTGCGCGATATGCCCCTCAAAGCGGGCGATGACCTTGGCGCAGGCTTCTTGATAGGCCCGCACCACCTCGCGCCAGTCCTCCGGGTCGAGCTGGCTGGCGAGTACGGTCGAGTCCACCAGGTCACAGAACAGCACGGTGAGCTGGCGGCGTTCGGCCTCGGGAATACGCGCTCCCGTTGATCGGGGTGTCACGTCGGTATGCAGGTCGGCTTGGCGGCCCGACGGTCCTGATGGGCTGGGAGTGGAAACTGGAGCCGGTGTCACACCAGCGCCCCCTGTCCAGACCAGCACTCGGTCCTCCTCATCCACGGCGACCTGTTGGGCGTAGATAAGTTCGTCCTTGAGCGCCTCGATCGCGTCATCGTCCAACTGCAGCTGCAGCTTCAGGACCCGATAGGAGACCCGTCCGCGGCTCCGAAGCAGCTCGATCACCTGGTCGATCACCGCAAAGAGGTCCATCACCGCCCCTCCACCCGCGCCAGTGCCGCCTCCGCCTGGGGGAGCCAGAAGGTCATCTCCATGGTGCGGTACAGCGCGATGGCGGCGGACAGCTCGGCGTGGGCTTTGTCGCGCCGTCCGCTCTTGAGATAGAGGTTGCCGAGGCCGAGGTGGCCGTGGGCCACGAGCGGCCGCATCCCCAGCTCTTCGGCCAGGGCGAGGGCCTGGCGATAATGGGTTTCGGCCAGTTCTCCCTCCGGAGGCTCGCGCCGCGCCGCGACCTCGCCGAGGAGGCGCAGGGCATATGCCTCGTTGCCGCGTTCCTGGTGCGCGCGGGCGCGCGCCAGCGCCCCATCGGCGCGGGCGTGCGCCTCCTCCAGGCGGCCGGCCAGCACCTGCGCCTCCCCCAGGGAGAGGCCACAGAGTACCTGATAGCCTACCATTTCCGTGGCAGTCGCCTGTTCCAGCACCCGCGTGAGCAGCGGTATGGCATCGGCAACGCGCCCGGCCAAGGTGTATGCCGCCCCCAGAGCCGCAGCCATCCAGGGGAAAAGAACCAGGGTGTCTGCCTCGTGACAGATGCTCACGACCCGTTCGAGCAAGGGGAGTGCCCTACGCAGGTCGCCTTGGCGGAGGGACAGCAGACCGATCCCCAAAGAGGCATGCATCAGGCTCGTGGGGTGAGCAGCCGCCTCGGCAATCCGGAGCCCTTCGTCCCCGAAGGCACGGCCCTCAGCGAACATCCCTAGCTCGGCATGGCACCAGGCGAGCCAGGCACGGGAGCTCACGGCGGGCAGGTTGGCTCGACCGAAGCGCTTGTGGCGCCGCTCCCCCCTGAGGGACGCCACGGTCTGCTGGAGGCAGTCGATCGCCCGGCGATAGTCGCCCTGGGCCTGGTAGGCTTGGCCGAGGCGCTCGTTCGCCAGCGCCTGCAGGACGAGGTCCCCCCCGGCTGTGGCGAATGTGAGGGCACGCTGGGCGAAGGCAATGACTTGGTCATGCGCGCCCATGAGGTAGAAATGGGTTGCCAGAAAGCGGGAGACCTGCCCCAGCCGACGCGGGTCGTCCAGGGCCGCGGCGAGGGCCTCGGCCTCGCGCAGAAGCGCCAGAATCCGCCCCAGGTCTCCAGACGGACCGAGCGCCGAGCGCAGGGCGAGCCGCAGATCGATGGCCTGCTCGCGCGTGTCGCGCGTCTCCGGCAGATGTGGCAGAGCCCGGAGCGCCTGCTCGAAGGACTCCGCGGCCTCGCGGTAGGCCGAGCGCGCCATGGCCTTCTCCCCCGCCTGCCGGCCATACGCCAGGGCCTTATCCCACACCTCCCCCCGCAGGGCATGGTGGGCCAGGCGCTCGACCTGCTCAGCCAGCTGATCGGGAGTGAGTCGTTCGAGGGCCTCCACGATGCGGGCGTGGAGCACGCGCCGCCGCTCCTGCAATAGGCTGCTGTAGGCCACCTCATGGGTGAGGGCGTGCTTGAAGGTGTAGGCATGTTCGGGGAAGAGATGCGTCTCGTAGAGGAACTCGGCGGCCTGGAGGTGCGCCAGGCCACGGTGCAGCGCCGCCTCGGGCAACTCAGCAACGGCCTGGAGCAGCGGCAAGGGCACCTCAGTGCCGATGACCGCCGCGGTCTGCAGCAAGCGCTTCTCCTCGGGTGGCAGCCGGTCGATGCGGGCGGCCAGTACGGCTTGCACCGTGGCCGGCACCTGGGTGGTCGGCAGTGCCTGCGCCACGCGATAGGCCCCCCGCTCGCCCACCAGCACGTGCGTCTCGACCAGGGTCCGCACGCTCTCCTCCAGGAAGAACGGATTCCCCTCGGTGCGCTCGATCAGGAGCTGCTTGAGGGGATGTAGCGGCGTCTCATCCCCCAGCAGGGCTTGGAGGAGTTCGTCCGCACGCTCCGGGGGGAGCGGGTCCAGCCGCACCTGCGTGTAGTACGTCTTGCCGCCCCACCCGTGCTGGTACTCCGGGCGATAGTTGACCAGGAGGAGCACAGAGGCGGCGGGCAGGCTCTCCACCAGGCTGTCAAGCAGGGCCTGCGTCTCGGCATCGATCCAGTGCAGGTCTTCGAAGACGACGAGCAGTGGCTGCCGTTGACTCGCCCGCAGCAGGAGCCGCTTGAGCGCCTCCAGGGTGCGCTGGCGGCGTTGTGCAGGGTCGAGCCGCGGCCAGTCGGCCTCGTCCACCGGCACGTCCAGCAGCGCGAGGAGCGGCGGCAGGATCGGCTCCAGGGCCGCGTCGAGCCCCAACACGGTGCCCAGAACCTTCTCGCGCCGGCGCGGGGGATCGTCGCTGGCGTCGATGCCGCAGTAGCCTTTGAGCAGGTCGATGACCGGGAGATACGGGGTGGCCTGGCCATACGAGAGGGCACGACTCTCTAACACCACCCACCCCTGCGTCCCAGGTGCGTCGAGGCACTCCTCGACCAGGCGGGACTTGCCCACCCCCGGCTCGCCCACCAGCGCCACGACCTGGCCATGGCCGCGGCCGGCCTGCTCCAGGGCTCGGTCGAGGTGGTCTAACTCCCGGTCACGCCCCACGAAGCGGGTGAGCCCCTGCACGGCTGCGGCCTGGAGCCTTGTCCGTGCCGGCCCAGCCCCGAGTACTTCGTACACGTCGACCGGCACACGCAGCCCTTTTACCGACACAGGCCCTAGCGCTTTCACCTGCACATAGCCTTCGGCCACGCGCAGGACCTCGGCCGTGATCAGGATCGCGCCCGGCATCGCCATCTGCTCCATGCGCGCGGCCAGATGCACTGTCTGCCCGATCGCCGAGTAGTCCATGTGCAGGTCGCTGCCAATCGAGCGTACGACGACCTCACCGGCATTCAGCCCGACCCGCATCTGGATGGGCACGCCTTTGCTTCGCTGCACCTCCTCAGCATACTGCTTCACCGACGCTTGCATGGCCAGTGCCGCATAGCACGCCCGCACGGCATGATCTTCATGCGCGATTGGCGCGCCGAACAGGGCCATGATGCCGTCGCCCATGACCTGATTCACCGTGCCTTCGTATTGATGGACGGCCGCCATCATGCGCTCCAGCACCGGGTCGAGGAGTTGCCGCGCCTCCTCAGGGTCGCGGTCGGCCAGCAACTCCATGGAACCCTTGAGATCGGCAAAAAGCACGGTGACCTGCTTGCGTTCGCCTTCGAGGGCGGCGCGGCTGGCCAGGATTTTCTCGGTGAGGTGGGCGGGGGTGTAGGCGTGGGGTGCGTGCCCCTGCACCGGCGCTGGGGCCGCGGGTGGCGGAGTCGAGGGGGCATCGCCGGTCCACACCAGCACTTCCCCATCCTCGTCGACGGCGAGGCGCTGCCCTTTGATGATCTCGGCCTTCAGGTCCTCAAGGGCGTCATCATCGAGCTGGAACTGCCGTCGGAGCGTGCGATAGGTTACGCGGCCTCGACGTTGGAGCATGCCCAGAGCTTGGTCCAGAATCTCCTCAAAGGTCATGGCCGACCCTCCACCGCGCTGGCGCGTACGCCACCGGATGGCAAGAGCCTCATCGGCATCGCCTTACATGGTCAGAGCACCGCGAGTATACCAGGAGCACGCGGGGGTGGAAGAACAAATTCATAGGGCTGCGCTCATCCGGTCAGTAGACCTGTCGGGCAGAAGGCCTCGGTCACCTGCTTGCGCTCTCCCCTGCACGATGTCCTCGTGTCTATTGTCTGGCATCAGCCCTCCATGAGGTGACGCGGGTATGCCGCCCATCCTCGGGGTCGAGGACCCTGGAGTAGACCAGCGACACCGCCTCGGGATGCGCATCCATTTGTAAAAAATGCCTCCTGCATGATCATGCACCAGCTCGGGAGAGAAGCTTGCTGCCGTGAAGGGGATGTCACGTTCTTTACAAAATTGCCGCCGATCAGCCCACGTCCGAAATTGTCTGGTGCAGTGACCGGAATGGATGTGCGGTGACGAGGGTTCTGGGGAGGATCATGGTCATACAGTCCTGTGGTCAGCCGGCAGGTCAGCATTGGCTTCCACTTCCTGCATGGCCCTTTCTCTAGGGCGGCTTTGCCACCGCGGAATGCACCGCACCACAAGGGATGTCGGTTATGAGCGGTTGCGAAGGGAGATAGAGGTGTCTGTTTCGCCAAGCAGGAGCATGCGCAACCCCCCACTGAGCGCACTGGTGCCTCCGCCTCTGCCCGCTTGCACGCTAGCGGAGCGACGCTTCCAGGAAGGGAGAGATTTCGCGGTCTTGGTCATCGATCGGGATGCCATGCCTGGCATGGGGAAAAATCTTTACCGTAACGGCCATGCCCTTCGATTGCAGTTGCTCCACAAACGCCTGGGCCTGCTGGACGGGCACCCGCTCATCCTGCGCCCCATGCAGTAACAGCATCGGTGCCTTCATCCGCTCGATATGCTAGATGGCAGACCGCGCGCGAAACGCCTCCGCGGAGGTCCCCGCCTCTCGTTCGATGTTCGCGTTGATGCCAGGCAATGGTGTGGGATACCAGCGAAAAAAATCGTACGCGCCTGCCCCCAGGACCACCGCCGCCAGCTGTGGGTCCTGGGTCGCCACCATACTGGCGACGATCGCCCCTCGGCTATAGCCGTAGAGCGCAATCTTCTGCGGCTGCACAACCGGCATCGTTCGAAGGAAATCGATGACCCCCAACACGGCCTCTTGCGTAAACGGGCCACAAAAATCCGGAGGGCCGTCCGAATGGCCGTAGCCCGGCTGAGACACCGCGGCTGCGACATAGCCGCGGCTGGCCATGAGGCCTAACCGCCTGTTCGTGAGGAAGGCCTCCCCGCCAGGTCTGAACCGTTCTTGATGCCCGTGAATGAAGAGCACCGCGGGCCATGGGCCTTGGTCGCGAGGTGTGGTCCACAAAACCTCGACCTGTTTACTGGCATCCTGAGGGTGCGGGAGAAATACTCGTTGAATCACCCAGCCGCCACGATCGGTTATGGTACCGGGCTGGACCGTGACACAGCTGACCAGGAGACAGACGGTCAGCAGTAGTAGACTTAGAGCTCTGAGGCCCATGGTCAAAGCCTCTCAGAACACCGGCCACGCGCGTCTCAAGGGCGTCAGATGGAACGCATGCGATATCTCAGCCACCCAACGACCGTCCGGCGTCAGTGATCACGAACGGCCGTGCGACGCCCTCGACTTGATCCGCCTATGGTTGCTCAAAGGTGACCAGTTGGCCCGGTGGTGCTTGCGCGGCTGAGTAACTGACGTGATCGCGAACCTGGCCCTGCGGATCGATAAAGGACACATTAGCACCGGAGCTGTTGAAAAGAGTCCGTAGAGTTCTGTTTTAAACGTGGCCTCTCCCACTACTGACCCGGACATAAATATCTAAAGTTTTCTCTATGTAGATCGGCTCCCAGAGGGGGATTGACGGCGCAACAGGCTTGAAGCGCCAAGAGTCGGATCAGTAAATCAATCCACATAAGCAACTGTGGTTTTTGTCAAGTCAGACATTTGGGAACTACAGAATACGCCATCGCGGAGTGCCCCCTTTCGCGACGCCCTGCGGGCCTCGTCCCCCAGGGGACTTCACGATCCCTGCGGCCCCCGCCCAGCGGCGCTGTGCAAGGGCGCGCCGGGCGTAACGCCAGAGACCGCTCTGGCGCTCCGCCAAGCTGACTCATCGTGCGTGTTCCGGTACAGGGCCATTGGTGCCTCTGGTGTTCCAAAGCGGTTGAGTGTTGACCATCGCATGCAGGATGATGCGGAGCTTGCGCATGGCTGCCGTGAGCGCCCCTTTCTGTGCTTTCCGCCGCGCCAGGCACCGTTGCTAGAAGGCGTTGATCACCGGGTTGCCGCGTGTGGCGGTGAGCGTCGCCATGGACAAGACCGCACGGACCGCGGCACGCCCGCCGCGCATATGGCGCGTGCCGGCCCGTGTGCCACGATCGTCGTGGAGTGGGGCGATCCCCACCCACGTCGCAATGTCGCGCTGGGTGAGCACACCTCACTCCGGCCACGCCGCGTGCAGGGTGGCGGACAGCACCGGTCCAATCCCTGGAGCGGCTGGTCACAAGGCATCCTGCTCACGTCAGGCCGGGCTGGTGCGGATGATCGTGGCCACCGCCTCATCCGGCTCCTGGATCAGGCGCTGGAGATCGTCCAGATGCCGCGCGAGGCGATCACGGACCGTCGCGTGCGCCCGCGCCACGCGATGACGTTCGGCGACCAACATCTCGAGCAGTGGGCGCCGGTCGCTGCAGCAGGGCGTCACTCTGCGGCGTCATCTCGTCTGGGAGCGGGCGCGGCGTGGGGCGCACCGCTTCGGCGACGTGTGCGATGACCCCGGCATCGAGCGCGTCGGTCTTCGCCAATGGCCCAGTTGCCTTGGCCAAATCACGTATTTGGCGCGGGTTCATCACGGCAACGGGCAGTTTGGCCACGGCCAGGGCGGCAACCACGGCGCATGGCCAGCCTCCTGTCGCTTCGAGCCCGATCGGCGCGGGCTGCCGCTGGCGGAGTGGCGCGAGACACTCGGCCATGCCTACACGGTCATGGGCCACACGCCAGCGCGTGGGTTCAGGACGGTAGGCGATATCAAGGTGGTCTGTCGAGACATCAATCCCCACAACGCATGGCGGGCGTTTCGGTTCTGTCGCAAAGTTCGATTTTGGGGCAAAATCCAAAAATCGGGTGTCAGGCATTCAATGGCTTACAGATGCCAACACTCTCGAAAAAGCAACTTTGCGACAGAACCCAAGGGGGCGTGTGCTGGAATGGCCGATGGTCGAACCTGCTCCCGTGGTTACCGATCGCACCGGGGTTTTCCGAGACCTGTTGGAGCACCAGTGCCAGTTTCGGCATTTCCAGCACGATCTGACCGGTCTCATCGTGCTGCCCCACAAGAGCATGGCCCGTATGGCCCGCTGCAGCCTCGCCAGGGCTGACACAACCCACCTCTCCCGCGTTCTCTCGGAGGCCCCCTGGCGGGAGGCCGAGGTGCACCGCCGCCGCATCCCCTGCAGGCGCCAGCAGACGATACCCCATCGCCGTCAACGACGCGCATCACTCGTCGTTCTTGAGGACCCCCTGGGCGCACACGTGGGGAGCCTTGTTGACCATGTGGACCGCCAGGACCACCACGGTGATGGCCCCTCTCCCCTGGCGCATCAGCCGGTCATGAGCTGCTCTGTCAGTGGGGCCGTGCGCTTCCCCCTGGACCGGCGTCTCTATCGCCGCGACGAGGAACTGACCCCGTGGGAAGCCGCGGTAACCAAGCATGTTCCTGACGGGAAAATCCCGACCGACCAAAAGGCGCGGCGTCGTCTCCATACGCAGGTGGACCCGGTGTGGCTCCAGGGCCCTGCCTTGCGGTCCCGGCACGAGCCGTGTCGGACGAAACTTGCCCGGGCGATCGACCTGGTCGAAGGAGCCATCCGGCACAACGTGCCCTGTGGGGGGGTCGGCTGCGACGCCTGGTACCTGGCGGAGGACGTGGTCCGGGTCTTGGCCCGGCGGCGCACGGACGGGAGCAGTCTACTCCACAAGAACCGCCGGCTGGACACGGCCAGCATGCACCTGCGGGATGCCAACGGCTGGGCCATGCAGCTGCCGGGCCCCCATCGCGCCGTTGAGGACCTTGTGGCACTGATCCCGGCCACGGCGTATCACCCCGTGAACGTGCGCGAGCACACCGAGTGGTGCGTTACGCGGGGGGTCCGTATCCCCGGCCTGGGCCAGGTGCGCATCGTGGTGAGCTGCGAGCAGGCGTCCTTGACGGGACGCGCGGTGGTGTGGGTCACGCATCGCGTGGACTGGAGCGCGGCCAAGATCATCAGCCTGTCGGGGCCACGGTGGCCGACGGACACGTTTGATCAGGATGGTCAGGGGCCATTGGGGGTTCTGTCGCAAAGTTGCTTTTTCGAGAGTGTTGGCATCTGTAAGCCATTGAATTCCTGACACCCGATTTTTGGATTTTGCCCCAAAATCGAACTTTGCGACAGAACC
>Ga0137403_10007315_pt1 | contig 12485 bp, 9 predicted proteins | sample CZOMad2_1_16fung_FD_122057 | JGI IMG/M metagenome (GOLD analysis project Ga0137403, IMG submission 122057) | Vadose zone soil fungal communities from Angelo Coast Range Reserve, California, USA - CZOMad2_1_16fungal (Hybrid Assembly) | ecosystem: Environmental > Terrestrial > Soil > Vadose zone...
CAGAGGCTCCTGCTTTTGCCACAGCCATCCGGCGACCGTACCTTCTATCGCTACCTCGGAAGGCGCTTTCCACAAAGTCGGTTCACACGTCTCGAGGACCTGTAATCGCATCACATCGCGCGTTCCATCGTGCAGAAACACGCCGAGGTACTGAAAGGCGAAAAGACTCTTCAAACCGCAAGCCAGGTCGTGAAACAAGTCAAAGATGTCACGATGAGACGCGATCGCTTTTGACAGCTCGAGAAGCGCGACGTAATGCCGTGACGCCAAACCGTTGACAGCGAGCCGAGCAGTATTCTCCGACAACTTCGGTTCCTCCTCAATTCAATCCAGTCCGACAAACTTCAGTTTGTCGCCGCCGACTGGATATTGACAAAGTGATAGCGACAAACTGAAGTTTGTCGAACATTCACCGATGGTTGCAGTGACCACACCCGGCCAGGTGGTCATATCTGGTTCATCAATCGGCTTACCGATCGCAAATACGCACATTTAAAGTCGAGAGATACCGGGTCTCCAGTCGTGGCAAACTAATTGCCTCCACGCCAATTAGTTTAACACTGGTAACGGGAACGGACGAGAGACCATGTTTAGAATCGGCATCCACGATGACAGCGAATCGGTGAGCTTGACGATTGAAGGAAAGCTTACGCGCCCGTGCGCGATTGAGTTGGAAAACTGCTGGCAGACCGTGATGGTTGCTGAACCCTTGAAGTCGATCGTTGTGAATCTAGCCGCGGTGACCTTCGTCGACTCCGAATGCAGGGAAGTCTTGATTCGAATGCGCCGGCAGGGGGTCAAGCTTGTACCAACTGGATGTCTAATGAAAGCGATTGTTGAGCAGATCGACGCCGAAGTGGCTCAGGAGGCGCTCTGTTCCGGAATATCAATCTAAGTGACTCGCAGGAGGTCGTAACAATGCAACAGCTCGCAATGCATCAGCCCCGAAACTTGAACAATGGTAACTGGGGACGGGCTTTCTCGGACCGTACGGTCGAGCCCGAGAAGCTGCGATGTCTACTCGAGGGCGCGAGCCGGACGCCTTCCTACTTGAACGAACAGCCGTGGAACTTCATCATTGCAACGCAGGGTGACTCGATCGAGTACGAACGCCTGGTCAGTTGCCTTTCGGAAGTGAATCTCGAATGGGCACGGCGCGCACCGGTCTTGATGTTGTTGGTAGTCAGACTCAACAGCGGATCGAATGGCGCGAGGAACACTCACGCGTTCCGCGACTCCAGACACGCGGCGTCAAACCTTCTTCTTCGAGCGGAAGCTATGGGATTAACGGCGGAGCAGATGGCTGGATTCGACGCGGCAAAGGCGCGCGCGCAATTCCAGATACCCGCGGGCTTTGAGCCGACTGCTGCGATTGCGGTCGGCTACCCGACCGACGTGAGAGGCGTGTCCGTTGTTCCGCAAAACGGAGCGATAAGTAGCGACCGACCGTTTGAGAGTTTTGTCTTCACCGGAAGCTGGGGGCAACCTTCGCTACTGATCAACGAACCGACGCTTGAAGTGAGGAGTCGCGAATCTGAGTGCAAGGGTACCGCGGAGAGACTTTCGAGCGCCGCGTAACCATGCAACGGGAGGTAGTATGATGCGCACGATCCAAATCAAGCGAGTTCTGGTTGGGCTCGTTGTAGCCTTGATCCTGGGAGCATCCGCCGTCGCTCAGCAAGCGCCGGAGAGGCCGTCGCCCTGGCCAGTGAGGGTACCGGGGCAGAGCCTGAAGGAAGAGCGAGCGCCCAGTCTAATCGACGTCGAGATGTTGAAGCGAGCTGAATATCGTGGGGACGTTCTCCGGGCGCAACTGCTCGATCTTGAGATGAAGGAAATCGACATCCAGGCTCGCATTGACGATCTTGACTACCGGTTGAGGCCGGAGTGCATCCAGCAGGCGTTGTCGTTGGTCGGTTCGCCGCGCCCGATGGATGAGTTGCGCGATGATCTGCGCGGGAGGCTGGAGGGTGAAAAGGGCAGAGCAAACCAGCAACTCGAGCTGCTTGCCGCTACGCAGGCGAGGCTGGAAACCGCCATCCGTGATGCCGACGCCGAGTGCACAATCCTACGTGAACGGCTACGGCTTCCGCGCGCGAGCGATGCCTGCGGCGAAAACAACTGACCAACTTCAGCCGGCGCCGAGTCCTCACAAACGCTCGGTCTCGCCGATCAAGTTGTCTGAAACGAGTCGGAAAGCGAGGAAATAATGAGAGCCACGTTAAGGCACAAAATACTAATTAGCGTAGCCGTCGGTTTGATCGCCGTCGTCGCTCTGTTTGTCATTCTCAGCCGATCGAAGTCCAAGGGGACCGCACAAGCCGCCGCGCCGCCCCCCGAAGTAGCTGTTGCGGAGGTCGAGCAGAAGGATGTCCCGATCTACAGCGAATGGATCGGCACGCTTGATGGAATGGTGAACGCGGAGATAAAGGCCCAGGTGACCGGCTATTTGATGAGCAAGGACTACACCGAGGGCTCCTTTGTGAGGAAGGGTCAGTTGCTTTTTGAAATTGACCCGCGGCCCCTTCAGGCGGCGCTCGATCAGGCGAAGGGGGATCTGGCTAAGTCTGAGGGTCAGGTCGCGCAGGCCAACGGACAACTCTCGCAGTCACAGGCGCAGTTGGCGCAGGCCGAAGCCAACCAGGGAAAGACGCAGATGGATGTGGATCGATTCACTCCGCTGGTGAAAAGCTCGGTGATCTCTCAGCAGGATTTTGACACTGCCGTGCAGGCCAACCTGGCTGCCAAGGCTCAAGTCAAGGCCGCTGGCGCCGGGGTCGAGTCGGCGAAAGCCGCGGTCGTAGCGGCGAAGTCTGTGGTCGAATCGAACAGGGCGAGCGTCCGGACTGCCGAGCTCAATCTTTCATTTACAAGGATCACTTCTCCGATTGATGGCATTGCCGGCATAGCGCAAGCCCAGGTCGGCAATTTGATCCAACCTGTCAACCCAAACAGCGGGCCGCTGACGACCGTTTCGTCGCTCGATCCAATAAAGGTCTACTTCACCCTTAGCGAGCAGGAGTATCTCACCTTTGTCAAACGCAACCCGACTCAAAGTCAACGGGACGCGGCGAACGATAAGCTGCACCTGGATCTGGTGCTGGCGGATGGAACGACCTATCCGCACGAGGGGAAGTTTTTCGTGGCGGACCGGGAAGTGGATCAGAAGACGGGCTCGATTCGACTCGGCGGAGTTTTCCCGAACCCCGGAAATGTCCTTCGCCCCGGACAGTATGGCAAGGTTCGCGCGGTGACCCGCATCAAGACCGCTGCGTTGCTCGTACCGCAACGCGCGGTCAGTGAGCTCCAGGGCAGCTACCAGGTCGCCGTTGTCGGCCCCAACAACAAGATCGATATCCGCACTATCAAAGTAGGAGAGCGGATCGGCGCCATGTTGATCGTCGAAGAAGGATTGAAGCCGGGTGACATCGTGGTCGTTGAAGGTATGCAGAAGGTCAGACCGGGCGCCGCGGTGAACCCGAAGCGGTATGTCGCGGCTGAAGAGTAGCGGGAGAGAGATTGAAGATTGAAGATTGAAAATTGCAGATCGCAGTTTGCAGATTGCAGATTTCAGATCGCAGATTGCAGATTTCAGATCGCAGACCTGCAGATTTCAGATCGCAGATTGCAGATCGCAGATTGCAGATCGCAGACCTGCAGATTTCAGATCGCAGATTGCAGATTTCAGATCGCAGATTGCAGATCGCAGATTGGAGATTTCAGATCGCAGATTGGAGATTGCAGATCGCAGATTGCAGATCGCAGATTGGAGATTGTAGACCGCAGTTTGAAATTTGAAATTTGAAATTTGAAATGCTTTTGAAACTTGAAATCTGCAATTTGACATCTGCAATCCGTAATGCTTTTTGTGGCGACCAAGAAAGCAAGAGAGGGGCTCACTGATGATATCCACTTTCTTTATCAAGCGTCCGATCGTATCGATGGTGATAGCCATCGTAACCGTCATCGCCGGACTGGTTTCGATGCGGGGACTACCACTGGCGCAGTTCCCCCAAATCGTTCCTCCCCAGATCATCACATCGACGACCTACACCGGAGCAGACGCCGTCACCATCGAACAATCAGTGTCCACGCCGCTCGAGCAGCAAATGAACGGCGTTGACAACATGCTCTACATGCAGTCTACGAACGCAAACGACGGCACCGAGAGCTTGACCGTAACATTCGACGTGGACACGGACGTCAACACCGACCAGGTAAACGTTCAAAACCGGGTGGCGCAAGCGCAGCCGAACCTTCCAACCGACGTCAATCAATTTGGCATCAACCTGCGCAAGTCGACCGGGCTTCCAACGCTGGTCATCTCGCTCTTCTCGCCGAACAAAACCTATGACTCGCTCTTCCTCGCCAACTACGCAAACATCAACGTCAACGACGTCCTGTATCGCGTTCCCGGGGTCGGCGAGGTAAGGCTTTTCGGGGCCAGCGATTATGCAATGCGAATCTGGGTGAAACCGGATTTGCTGGCCAAACTGGGTCTGGCGGTTCCCGATCTCGCTCGCGCGGTTCAAAAACAGAGCACTGTGAACCCCTCCGGTCAGGTGGGCGCCGAGCCCGCGCCGAAGGGAAAGGAGATGACCTACACCGTCCGCGCGCAGGGCCGCCTCCAAACCCCCGAGGAATTTGGCCAGATCGTCGTGCGTTCGAATCCGGATGGTTCAGTAGTCCGGTTGAAGGACGTGGCTCGCATCGAACTTGGCGCTCTCAACTACCAACAGAGGGCGCGAGTGAACGGCCAACCGGGCTGCATCGTCGCGATCTTTCAGACTCCCGGTTCGAACTCGCTGGCGGTCGGCGACGGTGTGAAGCAGACGATGGCGGAGTTGAAAAGCCGCTTTCCCGCCGACCTTGATTACGCGATCACGCTCGACACCACACTGCCGGTGTCCGAGGGAATACGGGAAATCGTAAAGACGCTGTTCGAGGCGATGTTGTTGGTCATCCTCGTCGTTTTTCTCTTTTTGCAGAACTGGCGGGCGACGCTCATCCCGATGATCGCAGTCCCGGTCTCATTGATCGGCACCTTCGCCATCTTTCCGCTTCTCGGTTTCTCGATCAACACGCTGTCGCTGTTCGGCCTGGTGCTTGCGATCGGATTGGTTGTCGACGATGCGATTGTCGTGGTGGAGGCAGTCGAGCACCACATCGAGGAAGGGATGAGCCCGCGCGATGCGACACTCCAGGCAATGAAGGAAGTCTCGGGGCCGGTTATCGGCATCGCGCTCATACTGGTTTCGGTATTCGTCCCGGTCGCCTTCACGAGCGGTATTCAGGGGCGCTTGAACAAGCAGTTCGCCGTTACGATCGCGATCTCGGTCCTCATCTCGGCGTTCAATGCGTTGACGCTTTCACCGGCGCTTTCCGCGCTCCTCCTCCGGCCGAGAAAGGAATCCAAAGGTGTCCTGGCTCGTTTCTTTGGAGCGTTCAACCGAGGCTTCGCAAAGGCAACGCACGGCTACGTTAACTGGAGCCATGCTCTGATTCGGAAGGCTGTCGTGGGCATGCTGATCCTTGGAGTCTTCGCCGCTTTGGACGCAGTCCTCGGACGATCGCTTCCATCAAGCTTCCTTCCGGAGGAGGATTACGGGTACCTGTTCTTAAACGTCCAGCTTCCGGCGGCGGCTTCGCTAGAGAGGACCGATGAAGTATTGAAGAAGGTTGAAGCGATTCTTGCGAAGACGGATGGCGTGCAATACTACAACACCATCGGCGGATTCAGTCTGCTGACCCGCATATCGGCGAGCTATCAGGGTTTCTTCTTCGTGGCTCTGAAGCCCTGGGATGAACGCAAAACCGACGAGCTCCAGGCGCGCGCAATTACGTCCACATTGAACAAAGCTATGGGAGCCGAGGTGCCTGAAGCGACGGCCTTTGCGTTCAGTCCTCCTTCGATACCCGGTCTTGGCAACTCCGGCGGATTTTCATTCTGGCTCCAGGATCGAAGCGGGGGAACGGTCGACTTCCTCGACCAGAATCTGCAGACGTTTCTGGAAGCTTGCCGGAAACGCCCGGAGATTGCGGGAGTCAACTCGCCGTTTTCGGCGTCGGTGCCGCAGATCTATGCCGACGTGGATCGTGACAAGGTCTTGAAGCAAGGCGTGGCAGTTGAGGACGTTTATCAGACGATGCAGGCTTTTCTGGGAGGACTGTATTTGAATCAGTTCAACCGCTTCGGGCGGCAGTGGCGGGTGTTCCTCCAGGCGGAAGGGGAAGAGCGCCTCAGCGATCAGGACATCGGACACTTTTACGTGCGGAACAATGACGGCAATATGGTGCCTCTTTCCGCACTTGCGACGACACGACGGATCTCCGGGCCCGAGTACACCAACCGCTTCAATCTCTATCGTGCTGCGCAGGTCCTTGGGAGCGCGGCGCCGGGGTACAGTTCGGGACAGGCGATGACGGCCCTCGAAGAGGTCGCAAGGCAAGTACTCCCGCGTGAGATTGGTTACGATTGGGCGGACCTCTCATATCAGGAGAAGAAGGCTTCGGGAACGATCGGCACGATCTTCGCGCTCTCGCTGGTCTTCGTTTTCTTGATCCTGGCCGCGCTGTACGAGAGCTGGTCGCTTCCCTTCTCCGTATTGCTTACGGTACCGATTGCTATTTTCGGCGCGTTTCTGGGTCTGTTGCTCCGCGGCTACGACCTTGATGTCTACGCTCAGATCGGTTTGATCGTGCTGATTGGACTGGCGGCAAAAAATGCGATTCTGATAGTCGAGTTCGCAAAGGCCGAGTTCGAGAAGGGGCGGGACCTGGCAGACGCGGCCCTCGAAGGCGCGCGACTTCGGTTGCGGCCAATCCTGATGACTTCCTTCGCATTCATCCTCGGCTGCGTGCCGCTTTGGATGGCCTCGGGTTCGGGTGCGGCGTCGCGGCGGATTCTGGGCACCGTGGTGATCGTCGGCATGCTCGCAGCCACGGTGCTCGCGATCTTCATCATACCGGTGACATTTTATACAGTGGAGAAGCTCTCAGGCGCTGCGAGGAAGCGCGCGCTGGCGGCAGCACAGCCCGGGACGCCCTCGCCGGCAACCGGAGACTGAGACTATCAACAGCATGTGTCTGCGCCCGACTCCTTAATCGCAGATTTGTTCATGGGCTGAAGGCGTTGATTCATTGATCGAGGAGGCAACGATGAACAAAAGGTTGGCTGCGGGTTTATTAATTGGTATTTTGATTGGCGCAGCGGGAACGCTGGGAGTATTCGCATGGACTGCCGGCGATTCGAGGATACCGACGAGCAGAGTCGTCCTGGAGAACGACAAGGTGCGGGTGAAGGAGGCCATTTTTATTCCGGGCGAGAAGCCTGGTATGCACACCCATGACCTGCCGCATGTAGGCGTCATAATCGATGGAGGCACGCTCAAGTTCAATTATCCAGATGGCAAGGTCGAGACGCTCGAGTTGAAGGACGGCGATGTTGGCTATCGCGATGCGCACGTAACTCACGAGGCGGTCAACATGGGCAAGACTCCGATAAAAGTGATCGAGGTGGAGATCAAGTAGCTGTCAAGAACCCAAATTTTTAAAGTCTGCTCGTTCCGGCCGTTAGCTTTGGCGCTCAAGCTGGTTAGGCGGAGACGCAAAGAATTGTGGGCGCTCGCCGCGTGCCTCTGTGTTCCGTCAATGCCGCTTGCGTCGCAACAGATGAGCACAACTTCTAGCCGCCAGCAAGTTGCCTTCGTAGACGTGACGAAAGCTGCCGGCATCAACTTCAGCAGTTTCTCCTCTCCGGACAAGAAGTACATCGTCGAGAGCATGGGCGGGGGAGTCGCGCTATTCGATTTTGATGGCGACGGGCGACTCGACATTTACCTGGTCAACTCTTACACGGTCGAAGCAGCGCTGGCGAAGCGGCCGCGGCCGCCTGCCGCACTCTATCGCAATCTCGGCAACGGCAAATTCGAGGAGGTGGCAGCTAAGGCCGGCGTTGCCGATCCCGGCTGGGCTATGGGCGTAGCAGTTGCCGACTACGACAACGACGGCTTCGATGATCTATATGTAACCTGCTTCGGACCAAACCGCCTCTATCACAATCGAGGCAACGGCACCTTTGAGGATGTCACCGAAAAGGCAGGCGTTGGTGATCCAAGGTTCTCGACCGGAGCAGCCTGGGCCGACTACAACCGGGATGGCTATCTTGATTTGTTTGTCTCCAACTATGTCGATTTCAAACTTGAGGACCTGCCGCAGTTTGGAAAAGGCAAGCTCTGTCAGTACCGCGGAGTGCCGGTACAGTGTGGCCCGAGGGGGCTGCCGGGATCCGGAGATACTCTCTACCGCAACAACGGCGACGGCACGTTTACTGACGTATCGAAGGCTGCCAAGGTTGATGACCCTTCAGGTTATTACGGGCTCGGGGTCATGTGGACAGACTTTGATGACGATGGATGGCCGGACATCTTGGTCGCAAACGACGCCACCCCGAATTACGCCTATCGCAACAACCATGATGGCACGTTTACCGAGATGGGATTTACACTGGGGTTCGCGGTAAACGAAAACGGGATAGAGCAAGGAAGCATGGGCATATCGATCGGGGATTATGACCGCGACGGTCGACTCGACGTCGTGGTGACTAACTTTTCGGATGATTACAATACCATTTATCACAAGAACCCGGATGGAACCTTCACGGATGTTTCGCGGACGACTAAGACCGCAGAAGCGAGTATCCCGTACGTCGGTTGGGGGACGAAGTTCTTCGATTATGACAACGACGGATGGCTCGACCTTTTTGTTGTGAACGGTCACGTATATCCACAGATTGAAGGGGCCTATCCGGGCGGGATGTACCGTCAGCGCAAGCTGGTCTATCGAAACCTCCGGGATGGAACCTTCACCGAAGTTGCTCAAGCGTTAGGAGCCGCGCTGATGGAGCCGCGTGCTTCTCGAGGTGCGGCGTTTGGCGACTATGATGATGATGGTGATGTCGACGTTATCGTGAATGATCTCGATGGCCCGCCCATGCTGCTGCGCAATGACGGCGGATCGAGGGCTGGACACTGGATCAGCCTCAAGCTCGTAGGCACCAGGTCGAATCGCAATGCGGTCGGCGCGAAAGTTTGGCTGAAGGCGGGAGGACTGACACAGGCCGATGAAGTGCGTAGCGGCGACAGTTACCTCTCGCATTCGGACTGGCGGCTTCATTTTGGCCTGGGGTCGACGACCCAGGTTGCAGAAGGGATTATCCGATGGCCCAACGGCACAACGGAAAAGCTGACGAACCTACCGATTGACAAGGTGGTTACCGTGGTCGAAGGCAAGTCGTTGAGCAAGTAAAGTGCACTACATCGGTCTCGGCGTGCGGGCGCGATCGCGCTCCAATTGGTCTGCCTTCAAACGCTGCACTTCCGCGAACTCTCGCGCTGCGTCTTCCCGTCTGCCCGTCTGCTGATAAGCTCGGCCGAGCAAGTAACGTTTATCGGGGTCCTTTGAATCGCCCTTCACGGCCAATTCGAGCGGCGCAATCGCCTCAGCAGCCCTGTTCTGCTTGAGCAATATCTTACCGAGCAGCGAATTTGCCTCGGGCGACAGCTCGTCTAGTTTCAACGCGGCGTTGAGCCTCTCCCGCGCTGCATCGATGTCACCCTGGAGCTCGTGGAGGTAAGCAAGGTAGTACAGAGTCGAAAAATCGCGTGCCGTTCGGCTGAGCTCGTTTTTGAGTGAGGCGAGTGCGTCCGCGTTGCGCCCGAGTTTCAGCAGCGCCAGGCCGAGTGAATAGTGCAGCCGGGGCAAAGCTGGATTCAGCTTTGCGGCCTCATCCAGCTCGCTTATTGAGCGTTCATATTCGCCGCCGGCCAGCAGGCTCTGACCTCTCAATAGATGTGAGGCCGCGAGTCCCGCCGGCTGCTGCGCCAGCCGGTCGATGATCCGGCGAAGCTCAGCACGCCCAACCCGCAAGTAAGCTAGCCCGAGACTGTACAGGACCGCAGTATCCTCGGGAGAAGAGGCCAGTGAGGTCTCGAGATGAGGAATCGCTTCTGAGTCACGACCGAGCTCGACCAGGGATATGCCCAGAAGTTGACGAGCTTGTACGGCATCGGGCGTAGTGGCGATTACCGCAGCAAAAACCTGGGCCGCCTTCTCGAATACACCCGCCCGATGATGAGCTATCCCAAGATTGAGCAGAAGAGGTGTGAGGCCGGGCGCCAGCTTCAGGGCCCGTTCGTAAGCCTCTACTGATTCCTGATACTGGCCAAGCCTCGAAAGTACCCCGCCGAGATTGGCGAGCGCTTCGACGTAGTCCGGTTTCTCAGCTATTGCGATTCGGTACTCGGCGGCCGACTGTCGAAGCTCCCCGGCACGTTGAAGCTCGACTGCCCGGTTGAAGTGGGCGGCCACGTTATCAGTTTGCTGAGCGCTCCAGGCGAAGACAATGGTGAAAAGAAGGTTTAGCATTTAATGGCTAGCGCTGTTTTGTTCGCGCACGTAATTCGGCTTCCTTCGCCTTCAGCCTGGCGGCGTTCGGCGCGCCAGGACTGGCAGCCAGATAGACTCGCAACTCGTCTGCCGCCTCGGTATATCGCTCCTGACGTGCGTAAAGATCTGCGAGGTAAATGTGCGCGGTCACCGCAACTTTGGAGTCCAGCCTCAAAGCTTCCTGCAGCGCGGTCTTCGCTGCGTCTCGACGATCAAGGGCGAGAGTAGCGACGCCCAGGAAGAGATGGGTGTTTGCCACGCCAGGTTCGGCTGCCACTGCCCGCTCCAGAAACTTACTCGCGTCTTCAAACTTCTGCTGTTCGAGATAACAATAGCCGAGCCCCCGCAGAGCGGGTCCCCATTCTTCATTCAGCTTCACCGCGCGCTCGAAGTCCGCGATGGCTTCGACGATCTGGTTTTTTGCAATATGTAATTGCCCTCGCTCCGCCAGGGCTTGAAAATAGCTCGGATAGAAATCAATAGCTCTCGTGAAAACCTTCAGCGCCTGGTCTAGCTGATTATCGGCCTTGAGTCTCAGCGCTTCCTCAAAAGCCTTTCTCGCATCTTTTGGTATTTGCTGCGAAGCCTCCGCCATCGATACAACTCCGGCCTTGGATTCTTTCTTCGCCTGTGCCGCCCTCAGATAGAGATGTACGAGCAGACGGTTTCCCGCCGTGCGGCTGGTGTCGGCCTCTACCGCGTCTGTGAATTGAGACGGATCTGCGGGATTGGTTACTGTGAGACGATAACGACCGGAAGGAATGCCTTGGAACTCATAGCGTCCCTGGTTGTCGGTTCGCACCTCGCGATTCAGGCCGCTCAGTCCTGAGATTCTTACGATCACTCGAATGGCCGGATTGCCATCAGGTAAACTGACCGTGCCATAAATGCTGAAGCCTGCCTGCAGTGCGCTGGAGTCAACCACGGCCAAAACAAGAGCCATCAGTGCCGCGATGATGCTGACGAGGCGACCGCTCGAGACTCGGCCGCCGCGGACGTGTCCTCCATAGTACGAACACATGGCCCAAATCCTACCACAACGAGCCGCAGCCATCCCGTAGACAACTAAACAAGCGACAAAGAGGGGCCCGCAAACTGCCAGCGGGCCCCCACCATTCTGTTCTGATCGGTCGTGCTCTAGAAATAGATCTTGGCCGCGACCTGAATCACGCGATTGGGAGAAACAAATCCCGGTTGGCCGTTGAACTCTCCAACTGCACGTCCAAGCCTCCCGGTGGCGGGCGAGTTGGTGCCGCCCCGGATGTTCCGGATTGTAGTGAGCGCCGCTTGTTGACGCTCTTTGTAGTTTGAGAAGTTCGAAGCAATCTCCCACGTGAGACTGGTGTTCATATTGTCAAACTGCGGGTGATTGAAAGCGTTGAACATCTCAAGCCGAAGTTGCAGTCTGCGATTGTTGTCAGCGCCCATCGCGAAGTTCTTAAACACCGAGACGTCGCTGACGTTGATGCCTGGCCGCCGCAGATAGGATCGCGGCCAGGGTGAAACGTTGGCGATATCCGGAAGCCTGAACTGGGTATAGTCGAACCATGCCTCCGGAGTCTGCGCCGAACTCTGGGATTTGCCGGTGACCAACACTCGTGGGGCCTCGGTGTAGGAGCCTGTGATTCGCTGGCCGAGGTTCACGTTCGGGATGCTGATCCCTATCTCGGCCGGGACTCCGCTCATGAACTGACTGATGCCCGACAGCTCCCAACCGTTGAGGACGCCATTGGTAAACCGGTGGTCTCCCATCCAGCGTCCGAACTTCGGGAGCTCCCAAACATAGTTGATGGCCAGGACGTGAGTTCGGTCAAAGCCGAGGACCCGATAGTCGTAGCAGCGAGCACAGATGGGGTTGGTGAAGTCGCCATCGTTTGCCGCCGTGCCCATTGCCTTTGACCAGGTGTATGCCATGCCAAGGGTCAAACCTTTGGTAAACCGGCGTTCGGCAGTTGCCTGCAGCGAGTGGTAATTGGACGAGCCGGCAAACTCCCAGTACTGAATCGTACCGTAGCCAGGGTACTTGCGAAGGAAGTCCG
>Ga0137403_10000381_pt3 | contig 12483 bp, 10 predicted proteins | sample CZOMad2_1_16fung_FD_122057 | JGI IMG/M metagenome (GOLD analysis project Ga0137403, IMG submission 122057) | Vadose zone soil fungal communities from Angelo Coast Range Reserve, California, USA - CZOMad2_1_16fungal (Hybrid Assembly) | ecosystem: Environmental > Terrestrial > Soil > Vadose zone...
CGAAATCCATCTCGATGTCGGCATCGTTGCTGACGCAGCCCATGTTGAGGCTGACGATCTTCTGGCTGGTGAAGCCGAGGGCGGCCGCCTGCTTGACGGGATCGGTCAAGCCGCCCTCGAACAGATAGTCCGGCCCGACCTCGCTCAGCGTGTACTGCACCTTCTTGCAATCGAACGGCGGCGGCCCCGCGACGCTGTCCTTCGTGAAGGTGAACTTGCCATGCCTGATGGTCTGGCCGAAATCGGGCTGGTTCTGCGCCGAACCGTCCACCCAGGGCGCGGGCTGGGCGTCGCTCACCACCCAGGTTCCCGTGAAGACGTCCTGGGCCAAGGCCGGCGCCGAACCCAGCAGCCACAGACATGAACCCGCGAGGATGGCGCGGCAGGCACGCATGATCTGCTCTCCCTGGATTTGTGATCGTCGACGGTCGATCGCAGCTTGCCGTGCCCGACTCGTTGCGGCAATAGCCGGCTCCGTGTAGCCATTCAGGCCGAGACCCCCGGGAGGCGGAAAGGGAACAATATCGGCCGACAAGTGTTAGCTCACTCAGGGGGCGTAGCGGAACAGCTTCCTTGCGGGGACCGACATGGCGCGGATTCTCGTAATAGACGATGACGACCTGATCCGCAGCACCGTACAGACGATTCTGGTGGCCGACGGGCACGAACCTGTTCTCGCGGTCGATGGCGAGGACGGCATCCGTCAATTCCGGCGCCAGCCATTCGATCTCGTCCTGTGCGACGTCTTCATGCCGCACAAGGACGGCCTGGGAACGGTGCGGGAGATCCGTCAGCTGTCCGCCGGCACGCCCATCATTTCCATGACCGGCAGCATTCCCACCACTGACGGCGGCCGGCTCGACCCCGATTTCCTGCGCATGAGCGGCACGCTGGGTGCCACGCGGACGATCGCCAAGCCGTTCCGGCCGCGCGAGCTGCTGGCGCTGGTGCAGGAGTGCCTGGGATCGGCCGGCGAGAGCGGTACAAGTTGAAAATGGCGGGGAGCACGCCCGCCCGCGCCCGGAAATAATCAGGCCGCTGACGGAACATCCGGCGTTGGATGCTGTTCATCCCGGTGCGGCGCGCTATTTGAGCGATCCTCCCCGCACTGGTCGCTCGCCCCAGCGGATCCCCACCCCGCGCAGCGCGCCGCAACTCTCTCCCATGACGGTGATGACCGCGACATTCCGCAGCTGACACGCAGCTGGCGGCCGGCTCGGCGGAAGGCGGTGGATATGACACGCTCCTCCTGGCGCGACCGAGGATCGCCGCAGGCTCCTGCGCATTGGTCAGGCGGTTGCCGAGGCGGCCGCGGGCCGGGTGCGGCCGCGGCAGCAGACCCTTTGCCGCGGCTTCACGGTCACCTATCCTGGGCGGCATCGGCCCAAGCAACGGGGTTCTCTCCATGTCCATCGAAGTGAATGCGCCGGAACTGCGTGCCCTGATCGACGAGAATGCTGCCGTCGATCGCATCTGCACGGGCTTCAAGTTCACGGAAGGCCCGATCTGGAACGCCCGCGAGCAGTGCCTGTATTTCAGCGACATGCCCAGCGATATCCGCCGCCGCTGGAGCGAAAAGGGCGGCGTGGTCGAGGTGCGCAATCCCGCCAACAAGTGCAACGGCATGACCTACGATGCCACCGGCAATCTCTACGTATGCGAGCACGCCACCAGCAAACTCATCATGGAGAGTGCGGCCGGCGAGCGCCGCATCCTCGCCTCGCATTGGCAGGGCAAGGAGCTGAACAGCCCCAACGACGTCGTGTTGCGCTCGGACCGGATGATCTACTTCAGCGACCCCATCTACGGTCGGGTGCCCGTCTTCGGCGTCGAGCGGAGCCAGGAGTTGAACTTCCAGGGCCTCTTCCGGGTGTCGTCCGACGGCAAGCTGCATCTGGAGAGCGACGACTTCGAGGCGCCGAACGGACTGTGCTTCTCGCCCGACGAGAAGCTGCTCTACGTGAACGATTCCGCGCGCGCGCATATCCGCGTATTCCCGGTCGGCGGCGACGGCACGCTCGGCAAGAGCCGGCTGTTCGCGCGGCGGATCGGCACCGGCGAGTTCGCCGGCGGCCTGGTCGACGGCATGAAATGCGACGAGCGCGGCAACGTGTATGTCACGGGCCCGCGCGGCATCTGGGTGTTCTCGCCCGCAGGCGCGCACTTGGGCGTGATCGGCATGCCCGAGCATGCCGGCAACCTGAACTGGGGCGGCCGCGACTGGGACGAGCTGTTCTGCGCTTGCTCGACCTCGATCTATCGCGTCAAGCTGAAGGTGCGCGGCAACCGCGTCGCCTACATGAACATGCGCTGACGGAGACAATGGCATGGCCGACCTGAAGCTCGTCGCGAAGAAGACGGCGCTGATCATCCAGGACCTGCAGAACGACGTGATATCGGAGGGCGGCGCCTTCGCCCAGTCGGGCGCGCCGGCCCATGCCAAGAAGCAGAAGATCGTCGAGAACGTGCGCGCCCTGGCCGAAGCCTTCCGCCGGGCCGGCGCGCCCGTGATCCACGTCCACTACATCGTCGAGCAGGGCGCACCCGGGCTGAGGCTGAACGCGCCGCTGTTCCGCGGCCTCGCCGAGGCCAAGGCGGTGGTGCGCGGCAGCTGGGGCGCGGCGCCCGTCGACGGCCTGGAGCCGCGGGCCGGCGACATCGTGGTCGAGAAGATGCGCATGAACGCCTTCTATGACACCAAGCTCGACACCATCCTGCGCGGCTGCGGCATCGAGACCATCGTGATCACGGGCGCCTGGACCAACTTCTCGGTCGAGCATACGGCGCGCCACGGCGCCGACGCCGGCTACAACGTGATCGTCGTCACCGACGGCACCTCGACCATCGACGACAGCTGGCAGAACGCCGGCCTCAACTTCGCCCTGCAGAACATCGCGGACCGCCTGAGCCGCGCCGAGGTCACGCGCGCGCTCGGGTGAGAACGCGGCTGTTCAGGGCAGCAGGATCGTCGAACCGGTGGTGCGGCGGGCCTCCAGCTCGCGGTGGGCTTCGGCGGCTTGGCGCAGCGGAAAACGCTGGTTGATCGACACCCGCAGCGCGCCCGACTCGATCATACGGAACAAGTTCCGCGCCATGTCACGCAGGTCCTCGGCCGCGGCGGTGTAGTGGAACAGCACCGGCCGCGTCACGGTGGCGGACTTCTCCGCCAGGGTGGCGTGGGAAATAGGGTCGGGCATGCCGGTTGCGTGGCCGTAGAGGACGAGATGGCCTCGCAGCGCCAGCGCCTCGAACGACCCGGCAAAGCTCGCCTTGCCGATGCCGTCATAGACCACGTCGGCCCCGTGGCCGCGGGTGATCTCCTTCACTTGCGGAGCGAATTCGGCCAGCGGCGCCACGATTGGATAGTCGCAGCCGGCATCGCGGGCCAGGCGTGCCTTGTCCAGCGTGCTCACGGTCCCGATGACGGTCGCGCCGATATGCTTCGCCCACTGGCACAGCAGGAGGCCGACGCCGCCGGCGGCGGCATGGACCAGCACGACGTCGCCGCGCTGAACGCGATGGGTCCGGTGCAGCAGATATTCGGCCGTCATTCCCTTGAGCATGACGGCGGCAGCCGTTTCGTCATCGATGGCCTCGGGCAGGACGACGAGTTGCTGCGCCGGCATGGTACGCAGGGCGGCATAGCTGCCAACCGGCAGGCAGGCATAGGCGACGCGATCGCCGGGCAGGATGTGGGTGACGCCCTCCCCCACCTCCATCACCTCGCCGGCTCCCTCCACGCCCGGCGTCGCCGGTGGGATCAACAGGCCGTTCGGCCCCGCACGGAGATAGACATCGAGATAGTTGACGCCGATCGCGGTCTGCCGCAGGCGGGCTTCGCCGGGACCGGGCGCCGCCACGCGCACCTGCTGGGCGACCAGCACCTCGGGGCCGCCATGATCGCGGACGACGATCGCTTCCGCCTCGATCGCGTCCGCGCGCGACGCCGGTTGCGCCGCACCGGCGGCGGCCCGCAGGCGCGTCCCGCCGCCACGGCCGAGGAAGGCGCCGAGCGCCGCGAAGCCCGCGTCGTAGATGTCGCGGCCGACCAGGCCGGCGAGCTCGTCTTCGAGTCCAGGCGGCGTGCGGAACGTCGAGCGCCATTCCCAGAACGTGTGCCCGCCGTCGGTCACCGGCCGCAGCCGCACGGTCGCGACATAATCGAGCAGCGGGATCGGCGCATCCAGGATGCAGTAGGTGAAACTGAAGTCGCGATCGGAGAGCGCGATCAGCTGTTCGCGCAATTCGGCGCCGTCGCGCAGGCGAAAGCGCCGCACGCAACCCGGCTGATCCGGAGGCAGGCCCTCCTCGATTTCGCTCGCCGTCACCTGCGGATGCCAGAGGTGGTGGCTGTTGAAGTCGCGCAGCACGCGCCATACCGCCTCGATCGGCGCATTGATCACGGTGCTGCGCATGATCGCGACCATGGTGAGCTAAGCAAAGCCCATTGGCTTGGAACACCAACAAGGATGTCGTCCCCGCGAAAGCGGGGACCCAGGGCAAGCGATGAGGCCGTTGCCCTGGATTCCCGCTTGCGCGGGAATGACATTCGGTGTGTGGGGCAATCTGGGAACTCCAGCCTAGCGCGCTAAGCCCTGGGAAACTGACGCTTCAAGGCGTCGAATCCGGCCTTGAACACGCCCTGGCCGATGAGTTCGCGCAGCTCCGCTTCGCGCGTCGGGTCGCAATCGAACTCGGCCGTCCATTCGCAGAAGGTGCGGTTGCCGTCGGTGACCGGCACGAGGCGGATCACGGCGAGATAGTTCGACACGCCCATCGGGCTTTCCAGGATGGCGTAGGTGCAGCTGTAGTCGTAGTCGGAAAGCGCCAGCAGCCGCTCGCGGATGTGGCCGCCGTCGCGGGTATGGAAGCTGCGGACACAGCCGACCTTGTCGGCCGGCTGGTTCCCCTCGATCCGGCTGTCGGCGATGATCGGATGCCATTTCGGCAGACCGTTGAAATCGCGTACCCGGTCCCAGACGCGTTCTGCCGGCGCGTCGACGACGCTGGAGACGTAGATCTTCACCATCGCTGCTGCCCGCCCGGCCTATTTCTTGGGCTCGGTACCCGGCACCGAGCCGCGGCCGAGCATGCCGGCGACGCCGGAACCGAAGTCGCCGCCTTCGATGCCCAGTTCCCGCAGCAACGAGTCGATCAGCGGCGCCTGGGCGCGATAGCGCAGCGCGCTGTTGACGATGCCCTCGGCGACGTTGGGGCGCCCGTCGCCGTTGCCCTCGCCCTGCGGCGCGCCGCCCCACAGGCCATCGACCTGCAGGATCTTGATGCCTTCGATCTTCTCCATGGGGCGCACGCTTTCGCGGATGATGCCCTCGAGCTTTTCGAGCAGCCGCAGCCGCATGGTCAGCTGGCGCGACTCCGGCGTCAGGGTGTTTTCCGCCTCGTTCATCTGGCGGACACCATCGGCCTCGACCGCATGGCGCAGCTTGGCGACGGCGACGCGGATCTTCTCCGCCTCGGCTTCGCCTTCGGCGACGATGCGGATGGCGTCGGCGCGGTCGTCGGCCACCTGCTTCTCGGTCGCCGCGGCCAGGCGCAGCCCAATCCCCTGCCGTTCGGCCTCTTGCGTCGCCAGGATCAGATCGATGGCCTTGCGCCGCTCGGCGACCTCGCGCTCGCGCGCCGAGAAGACCCGCTCCTCCGCCACGATCGCCTTTTCACGTGCAGCGTCCGCCTGGGCTTGTGCCTCGGACTGGGCCTTGGACTGCTCGGCCACGGCGATGGCCCGCAGCTGTTCGGCCAGCTCGATCAGCTTGCGGCGCTCGATCTCGAGTTGCTCGACATCGCGCTCCTTGCGAATTCTCTCCTCGTCCAGAGTGCGTTCGGTCGTGATGCGCGTGCGCTCGACCTCCTCGCGGGCCGCCTGCTCGCTCAGGTCGATCGAGCGTCGGCGATCGATCTCCAGCGCCTGCACGGTGCGCTCGCGGTTGATCCGCTCCTCCTCGACCGCGCGTTCCGTGTTGATGCGCATCTGCTCGATCTCCTGCCGGGCCTGCATCTGCGCATGTTCGGCGTCGCGCTCGCGCCCTGCGCGCTCGCGCGCAAGCTCCGCCCGCTGCGTCGCGCGCCGGATCTCGACCTCGCGCTCCTGTTCGAGGCGGGCATATTCGCTGTCGCGATCGATCTCCAGGCTCATCTTCTCGGTCTCCAGGTTCTTGTTGCGAATCTGGATCATCGTGTCCTGCTCGATGTCGTTGCGGATCTTCTTGCGCCGCTCGATCTGGTCGGTGAGGCGGGTGAGGCCTTCGGCGTCGAACGCGTTCGACGGATTGAAGAACTCCATGTTGGTCTGGTCGAGATTGGTGAGCGAGACCGATTCGAGCTCGAGCCCGTTCTTGAGCAGGTCTTCCGCCACGGAGGCGCGGACCTTCTGCATGAAGGCGCCGCGCTTCTCGTGCAGTTCCTCCATGGTCATCTCGGCGGCGACGGAGCGCAGGGCGTCCACGAACTTGCCCTCGATCAGTTCGCCCAGCGCCTCCGGATGCATGGTGCGCTGGCCCAGGGTCTGGGCGGCGCTGGCGATGGCGTTCGTGGCCTCCTGCACGCGGACATAGAACTCGGCGACGACGTCGACGCGCATACGGTCGCGGGTGATGATCGCGGCCTCGCGCCCGCGCCGCACCTCGAGGCGCAGCGTGTTCATGTTGACCGGGATGACCTCGTGGATGATCGGCAGCACGAGGGCGCCGCCGTTCATCACCACCTTCTGGCCACCGAAACCGGTGCGCACGAAGGCCGTCTCCTTAGACGAGCGGCGGTAGAGCCAGTGCAGCAACCACGCCACGATGGCGATCACGATGACCGCAATGACGATCAGGACGATGATGGATCCAACGACTTGCCAAGACATGGCGACCTCCCGGAACTCTTCCTGTTTCTTTGGCGCCGGTCCCTAGGCCCGGCTGCCGATCTGCTTGAATTTTCGCGTCTGCTCCGTCAGCGCCACCTCCACCGGCAGGCGCTCCATGCTGGAGGCGCCGTAGAAGCCATGGCAATCGGGGCAGGACTTCAGGATGAAGGCGGCGTCCTCCGGCGTCGCGATCGGCCCGCCATGGCAGAGGACGATGACGTCCTTGCGCACCTTCCGCGCGCCGGCGGCGCAGGCATCGATCACGGGGACGCAATCCTTCAGCGTCAACGCCGTCTCGGCGCCGATCGAACCGCCGGTCGTCAGCCCCATGTGGCAGACGACGATATCGGCGCCGGCTGCCGCCATAGCGCCTGCCTCGTCGGGGTTGAAGACGTAGGGCGTGGTGAGCAGATCGAGCGCGCGCGCCTGCCGGATCATCTCGATCTCGAGCGCGTAACCCATTCCGGTCTCTTCGAGGTTCTTGCGGAACACCCCATCGATGAGCCCGACGGTGGGAAAGTTCTGCACGCCGGAGAAGCCGAGTTCGCCCAGCCGCCGGAGGAAGGGATCGAGCAGCAGGAAGGGATCGGTGCCGTTCACGCCGGCGAGCACGGGGGTGCGCTTCACCACCGGCAGAACCTCGCTGGCCATTTCCACCACGATCTCGTTGGCGTTGCCGTAGGCCAGCAATCCCGCCAGCGAGCCGCGGCCCGCCATGCGATAGCGACCGGAGTTGTAGATGACGATGAGGTCGATGCCACCGGCTTCCTCGCACTTCGCCGACAGTCCCGTGCCGGCGCCACCGCCGATGATCGGCTCGCGCCGGGCGATCATGGCCTGGAACTGTTCGAGGATGGTCTTGCGGGCGATGCGGGGCATGACGCGTTCCTATTCCGCCGCGACGCGCGACTCGAGATTCGCGATCTCGCGGAAATTGGCCGCCAGCGCCTCCGCAAAGGCGGGGTCGTTGATGTGCAGCGGCAGGCGAACGAGCTTGCGGTTGGGCGCCGCCCGGAAGGTCTGCTCGATCGCCGTGAACAGCGCCCGGTCGGCGGCCGGATCGTGGAACGGCTGGCCCGGCGCGTCGATGCCGGACACCCCGCCTTCCGGAATGAGGAACCGCACCGGACCCTCGCAGCGGTTCAGCCGCTCGGCGATCCAGCGGCCCATGACGCCGTTCTCCTCCGGCGTCGTCCGCATCAGCGTCACCTGCGGATTGTGCACGTGCAGCTTGCGGTTCCGATATTTCTCCGGGACCGTATCCATGGCCCAGAAGTTGACCATGTCGAGGGCGCCGCAGGAGCCGACATAGGGGACACGCCGCCGGATCACCGCGCCGAGCCGGTCTTCCCCGGCGCTCATCACGCCGCCCATGTGCAAGTCCGCGATCTCGGTCGTGGTGGCGTCGATGACGCCGGTGAGCAGCCCGGAATCGACCAGCTTCTCCATCGACTGGCCGCCGGTGCCGGTGGCGTGGAAGACGACACAGTCGTAGTCGGCTTCCAGCAGCCGCATCACCGCCTGCACGCACGGCGTCGTCAGACCGAACATGGTGAGACCGATGGCGCGCTTGGTGTCCGTGCGTTCGCGCCTTGGCAGTCCGATCATGCCGGCAAGGGCGTGCGCGGCGTTGGTGAGCACGCGCTCGGAGATGCGGTTGATGCCGGAGACGTCGGTGACCGAATACATCATGCAGATGTCGGTGGCGCCGACGTAGCGCTTCACGTCGCCGGAGGCGACGGTCGATACCATCACCTTCGGCAGGCCGACCGGCAGGCAGCGCATCGCCGGCGTCACCAGGGCCGTGGCGCCCGAACCGCCGGCGCCGATGACGCCGCCGATATCGCGGCGCGTGCCGATGAAGCGTTCGAGCGCCTCGGCCATCGCCGCCACCGCCGAACCGCGATCGCCGGTGAACACAGCGGCCTGGCCGCGCGGATGATGCCGCGCCACTTCGACCGGGCTGACCGTCGCCGGCGACGGCTTGCCCGAGGAGGAAACATCGACGGTGACGGTGCGAACGCCCAGCCGCTCCAGGCAGGAGCGAATGAAATTGAGTTCGCGGCCTTTGGTGTCGAACGTGCCGATCACATAGGCGGATCGCGCCAAACCGGCAGCGACCGGAATCTGCAGCGTGGGCGCCTCGGTTGCAATTTCGGCGGCGTGTGTCGCCTCCTCGGCGGCCGCCGCGCTTTCGGCATCACCGTCGGCCGCGGCCACGCCCCAGCGGTTCGGCGGACGCCGGCTCGGCGAGGCCGGAAGCGGCGCCTCCGACGGCCCTGATTCGGCGAGTCCCTCCTTCGACCGTCGCACCTGGAACCACTGCGGCGGCTCGGGTGCGGCCAGCTCGGCCTCTTCCGCCGCGTCCGACTCGTCGGTGCCCTGGCGGACGCCCAGCAGACGCTGCCGCAGCTCTTCGTTCGCCGCCAGTTCGGCGGCCGGCATGGTGCGGGCGATACGGCCGTTGACCATCACCGCCACGTCATCGGCGACCTCGGTGGCGACGCCGAGGTTCTGTTCCACCAGCAGGACGGAGATCTCGCCCTCGGTCGTCAGCTGCCGCAAGATCTGCTCGACCTGTTCGATGATGATCGGCGCGAGCCCCTCGCTCGGCTCGTCCATGACCAGGAGCCGCGGATTGGCCAACAGCGCACGGGCGATGGCCAGCATCTGCTGCTCGCCGCCCGACAGCTGCGCGCCGCCATTGCGCCGGCGCGCGGCGAGCGCCGGAAAGGTTTCGTAGACCCGCTCGCCGGTCCATGGGCCTTTGTTGCCGCGCGCGGCCAGACGAAGGTGCTCGTCCACGGTCAGGGAGGGCCAGACGCGCCGCCCTTGCGGGACATACCCGATGCCGCGGGCGACGATCGCGTGTGGCCGCATGCCCAGGATCTGCTCGCCGCCCAGTAGGATGCTGCCGCGCGCAGCGGGCGTGAGCCCCATGATGGCGTTGCACAGCGTCGTCTTGCCCATGCCGTTGCGGCCGACGAGCGCCAGGACGCCATGGTCGAGGCGCAGCGAGACTCCCTGCAGCACGTGGCCCTGGCCGTAATAGACGTGGAGGTCATCGATCGACAGGATCGGATCGTGGCGCGCCGCCGTCCGGTCAGCCATGGCGCACGCCTCCGAGATAGATCGCCTGCACCTCGGGATCGGACTCGATCTGCGCGGGTGTGCCCTGCTTGAAGAGGCGGCCCTGATGCATGACCGTGACCTTGTCGGCGACCCGCAGAGCGACGTCGAGGTCGTGCTCGATGATGATGTAGCCGATATGCCTGGGCAGCCCCCGCAACAGCGCGATGAGGTGCCGGCGTTCGACCGGCGAGAGACCGGCCGCGGGCTCGTCGAAGAGGATCACCCGCGGTGCCCCGGCGAGCGCCAGGCCGACCTCGAGCTGGCGCTGCTGACCGTGCGAAAGATCGCCGACGGCGACGGCGATCACGTCGGTCAACCCGGCGAGACCGGCGAGTTCGCGGGCGCGGATCACGTTGGGATGGTCGGGCGGCGGCCGGCGCAGGCCGAAGCGCCCGCGCGTCACGCCGCAGGCCGCCAGGAACAGATTGTCAGCGACGCTGAGGCTGCGGAACAGGATCGAGCTTTGATAGGTGCGGCGGATGCCGCGGCGGATGCGCTCATGCGGCGGCAGCGCCGTCACGTCCTCGCCGAAGAAGACGACGCGCCCGCGATCGGGCCGGTAGTCGCCGGTGATGACGTTGAACAGCGTGGTTTTGCCGGCGCCGTTGGCGCCAAGGATGGCCAGCCGCTCGCCTGCCTCGATGGCGAGCGAGATGCCTTCGAGCGCCACCAGGGCGCCGAACGAACGACCCACGCCCTCGAGAACGAGGGCGTGGGTGCCGTTGGGTACTGCGGTGTCCGGCGCTTCGGCCATCGCGGCTCCAGTCGTGCGCGTTACGGACAGTCCGGCGCCTCGCGCGAAGGCAAGCCGGTCTTCTTGTACTCCTCCTCCGGGACTCCCAGGGTCTGATTGACCTGCGGAATCACCTTGACGACCTTGTTGTAGAGATTGCCATCCGCGCCGGCGGCGATTTCGGTCAGGAATTCGTCGCCGATGGCATTGCGGTTGTGGTCGAGATGGACCGGCCCGGTGGGCGTATCCACGGTCTCCGTTGCGAGCGCCTCGCGGAACTTCTTGTGGCCGTCCGAGAGGTCGCCATTGACCGAGTCGAGCGCCTGCATCATCGCCGTCGCCTCGATGTAGTAGCCGTGCGAGAAGAGCGTCGGCGAGTTGAACGCCTTGGCGTCGCTCTTCTTGTAGGCTTCGACGAAGGCCTTCCATTTCGGATTGTCCCAGTTGTCGGCCAGCGGGCCGGCCGACGGCGTGCCGATCAGGTAGTCGCGGCGCTTGCCCTTGGCGCTGAGCACCGATTGGTCGACGGTGATCGAGCCGCCGATCAACGGCTTGGTGCCGCCGGCCTGCTCGTACTGGGTCAGGAAGTTGATGGCGTCGGCCCCGCCGAGGGCCACATAGATCGCGTCGATGTCATCCGGAATCGAGGCGACGATCGAGGAGTAGTCCTTGGTGCCGAGCGGCGTCCAGAATTTGTCGACGACGTGCCCGCCGGCCTTGCAGAACTCGATCATGAAGCCTTTGACCTGGGTGTACGGATAGGAATAGTCCTCGCCGATCGTCACGACCTTCTTGTAGCCCTTGGTTTCATAGGAATAAGAGCCCAATCCGGCCATCCATTGCACGCCGTCCGTCGTGAAGCGGAAGAAGTTCGGCGCCGGATCGACGAGCGTCGTCGGCTCGGCCGCCGAGGTGCCGTTGATGAACGTCACCTGCGGCTGCGTCTTGGCGTAGTCGCGCATCGCCAGGCCCTCGTCGCCGGACAGCGGCCCGATGAGGATGTCGACCTTGTCCTGCTCGACCAGCTTGCGCGCCGCCTTGATCGCCGATTCCGGCGAGGCATCGGAAGAGCCCGTGATGATCTCCAGCTTCTTGCCGCCGGCCATCATGTTGTGCTCCTTGAACGCCATGTTGGCACCGCGCAGACTGTCCTCGCCGAGGATCGCGAACGGCCCCTCGAACGTGGCGAGCACGCCGATCTTCAGCGTGTCCTCGGCGCGCGCGCCGGGCGCGAGCAGCAGACCCGCCGCAAAGGCGGCGGACAGGGCACCTCCAAGCAGAAAACGTCGCATCATTGCCTCCCTTGTATGAAGCGGCCGCTGGCCGCCGGTTGAAGACTGTTCCCGTCTCCGATGGGGCGCCGGGTCATGCGGTTCGCGGCACCGGCGCTTTTGATCAGGGCCACGAACCGGGCCCACAGTCCCAACACGCCGTCCGGCGAGAACAATACGATCGCCAGGAAACAAGCGCCGATCAGCGTGTTGAAGCGCTCGCGATCGATGAAATCGATCGCGAAATTCTCCAGCAGCACGAAGATCACCGCACCCAGAAACGGGCCGATCGGATGCCGCATGCCCCCGAGCACGGCGATGATCAGGATGTCGAAAATCGGGCCGGTATCGACGGTTCCCGGCGAGATCCGGCTGTTGAACCAGACCAGCAGAATGCCGCCGAGCGAGGCGATGAACCCGGCAACCGCGTAGGCTGCGATGCGGTGCGCCGTCACGTTGAAGCCGAGCGCCCGCATGCG